>Ga0209706_10000606_pt1 | contig 20366 bp, 10 predicted proteins | sample PPLLaktember2015_6_FD_187263 | JGI IMG/M metagenome (GOLD analysis project Ga0209706, IMG submission 187263) | Freshwater sediment microbial communities from Prairie Pothole Lake near Jamestown, North Dakota, USA - PPLs Lake P8 Core (1) Depth... | ecosystem: Environmental > Aquatic > Freshwater...
ACGAGATGTTCGGCTATGCGTCGGCGTTCAACCAGGACATCGGCGGCTGGGATACCTCCAGCGTCACCGACATGAGCGATATGTTCGACAGTGCGTCGGCGTTTAACGGAAACATCGGCGGCTGGGATACCTCCAGCGTTACCGACATGCGGGCGATGTTCCTCGCTGCGTCGTCGTTCAACCAGGACATCGGCGGCTGGGATACATCCAGTGTCACCAACATGGGCGGGATGTTCGAGGGTGCGTCGTCGTTCAACCAGGACATCGGCGGGTGGGATACCTCCAGCGTCACCGACATGTATGCGATGTTCTGCTATGCGTCGGCGTTCAACCAGGACATCGGCGGGTGGGATACCTCCAGTGTCACCGACATGAATGGGATGTTCCTCTCTGCGACCTCGTTCAACCAGGACATCGGCGGCTGGGATACCTCCAGCGTCACCGACATGAGCTATATGTTCCACTCTGCGACCTCGTTCAACCAGGACATCGGCGGCTGGGATACCTCCAGCGTCACCGACATGAGCGCGATGTTCTGCGGTGCGTCGGCATTCAACCAGGACATCGGCGGCTGGGATACCTCCAGCGTCACCAACATGGAAGTGATGTTCTGCTATGCGTCGTCGTTCAACCAGGACATAGGCGGCTGGGACACCTCCAGCGTCACCGACATGAGCTGGATGTTCTTCTATGCGTCGGCGTTCAACCAGGACATAGGCGGCTGGGATACCTCCGGCGTCACCAACATGGAATCGATGTTCTACGATGCGTCGGCGTTCAACCAGAATTTGTCCGGATGGTGCGTCACAAAGATTCCTTCTGAGCCGGACAGCTTCGATGACTGGGCCTGGCGTTGGACGCTGCCGCGGCCTGTGTGGGGGACCTGCCCGTGATGAAAGGCACGTTGACTTGTGACGGGCGATTCTGTGTGGGCTAAGAGGGCACCCTACGCGCTGGAGATTTTCCCCTCCCTGACGGTTGGGGCTTGGTTGTTTGTTGGGCTGCGAGGAGATACGTTATTCATTTCAATATCTGAAAGCGACTGCGTGGATTTATCGCATTGGTGTCAATCCCGGAGTACGTACGCCGAGGGCTAAATATGTGGTATGCACGGCAGTGCGATTTCGCTTACGCGGCTCTACGTGTCGCACTTTTTCTTGTGTATTACTTATATGCAACGTTAGAACAGGCCCTGTTGAGTGAAAATTGGGTTAAAAAAACTGCGAAAGTTAACATCCAATAAAGTTGGTAGAAAATAGTTCAAAAGCAGCCTCTTGTGAGGCTGGAGTTTATCGCATTATAGCAACCGGCACCGGCATTGCCGGTTCTTAAAACCCCCGTTGGGGGTCATAAAGGATTGTCATCAAAGAAGATACCAATCCCATGCCGTATGGCACTATCACGGTGCTCGGGTCGCACTGGTGCGTTGGCCTATCCCCCGTGATAGCAGGGATATTATACCATGCCTGCCGGAGGCCATAAAGCGTCAAACTCCAAGGTTTTGCTTGCAAAACCTTGTAAAAAGCACCAACTTTATGGGAGTTGAACCATAAAAAATGTGGTTCCTCATAAGAATCTGTACATGGATATGCCAAAAAATGACTGGCTTCTTCATGGGGGCTTTGCGCCCAAACTCCCAGGATTTTGCGCTTTAATGTCAATCCCGGAGTTTTTAGTTTGACTGTTTTATTTCGAGGCATTATCATAACTTCTGACCTGAGCGGAGGATAGAGCTCTGCGGGGACGCAACTCGAGCGCCGACTCAGGGGTCAAGACCGGAGTTTGGCTCTTGGGATTTGCGAATAGTGCAATCTCAAGAGCCACCGGCATGTATGCTCCGGGATTGACACCAATGCGATAAATCCAAGGGTCGCTTGCGAATGTCGCGACAAATGACGTATCTCCTTGCAGGTCAATAGGATACAGCAGTTCTTAGCCTCGTGTTCTGTACAGATTCTTATGAGGAACCAAAAATGTAGCGGACACCTGTAATTTACGCTTCAATGCGCCATGGCGCGGGGCTTTAGACGGATTTATCCAACCAAGGCGGATATCGGGTGGTTCTGCGTCTTCTTCTGTCTTTCTGCTTCCTGATTTTTTGTATCTTTTTTGCTTGCAGGCTCTCTTTTCCAAGTAATTTATTCTCCAGCAGTTCACACATTTGGTTTCTCGCATAATAACGGTTCAGTGGCTGGCTGCGGCTCTTTTGAACCTTCACTGTCAACCCGCTGGGAATATGTTTTAAGTGCACACAGGTAGAGGTTTTATTGGTTTTCTGTCCTCCTGGGCCAGTGCTTCGAACGAATGTTTCTTCAATATCATTCTCAAGCAGATTGCAGTTATGCATACGCTGCTGGAGTTCTTGGGTTTTCCGTTCTGTAACGCCAAAATTAATCATATAAGAGATAGTCTGGTATAACTACATATTGCTGCTTAAAGTATTGTAGTTTTCAAGAATAGCTTTAGCTATGCTGTTCTCAAAAATACTTTCGGTTTGCTTAGCTATTCCGCTAAATGTAGATAAGATATATAGCACATCGTCCTTTTCAATTCCATAAAGCAGGAAATAGGCTGCATCCAGTTCGGCGGTAAGTTTTAATCTTTCCGGAGCTTTCCACTTGTGAATACCCTTTTTAAAATTCGCTGCTTTAGCAAGGCCGATCATATCATTACTCGTACAGGTTAGCTTAAGCACCCTTTGAGAAATCCACTGTTTCAACGATTGTTTTTTATCCCACGGACAGGGGGCATCATAGAAATCAGGTGAGAACATCGGTATTTGTTCAAGCAGAAAATAATTGAGGTTCACATTGCCTATTTTCTGACGCATTATATAGTCATAAGCAAACGAGTTGAGATTCGCCAGAAAACAGGATTGATGCCGGGCGGAAAGCGATTCATCGAACAATATAAGTGGCGCAGAGTTAATCACACCATAGTTAGGGATAAATGCTGCAATCATTGTTCGTTGGTTAGTAGGGCTTGTTACATTCTTATAGGCCAAAAACATGGGATGTGGGTAATTATTCAGGGTTTTTTCGATGTTTTCGGCATCAGTCCACCATCGAGGCTCGATATAATATTCGGGGTTCTGGTGTGAGGCTTCGGAAGTAGCATCGGTTTGTCCCTGCCTGAACCAGTTTTCTTCATTTATGATGACACTGGCTGCTCGATGGTCGTACATCTGGATCATTTTGGCTTCATATAAGGGCAGAAAGGTTTTTTTGCCTTTTTTCCAGACAGGGCCTTGTCTTTTGTATCTCATGGCCTTCATCCGGTCTTCTGTGTGGAACAATTCGGCATCGTTGGTTTGATGAAACATCGTAAAGAATTTTAAGCCCCAGGGATTGCCGCCTTCTTTTCGATTTTTATCAATCAATACAGGGACCCGTCTGTAAACAGATTTGGTAATTTCGGCATCTCTGCTACTGCGAAATACAGGGCAGGTTTTTGTATTTGGATTGAGCATTTTGATATCAGAAGGGGTTAGACTGATGCTGCGATTTTTGTCTTTTAGATCATGAATTTTGTGGGCAAAGAAACAGAAATCAATTTTTTCGTTCTTGAGGTTAATGCCTGAGAACAATAGTATTGAGAACTTAAACCTTCCATCCACATCAATAAATATTTTCTTTCTGTTTTCAAAATCGTATAAACCGATGAGACGCTTTTCATCTATTAGGGTACCGAAGAAATCTTTTGTTGTTTTATCAGTAGCTATTCCGGAGGGAACAAGTAGTCCAACCATTCCATCCAGCCCGATGATAGAATAAGCCAGTTCAGCAAAAATAGCATAAGTATTGATATCACCTTTGCCGGTCAAGGGGTATCTGTCGGAATGTCTGATATAATCAAGATTGCTTTCAGCCTGTTTTAAGGCATTTTGATATAATTCGAATAGTTCAGGATTTCTCTTTTGGAGATTGTTTATCAATTCCCGGCGTTTTGCGGCGTTGTTGGCTGTTGCTATCTTCATATCCCTACCATCGAAGAATTCTCTTTCCTGCAACTTCATTCGCTCCCACGGGGGATTGCCAATGACACAATCAAAGCCGCCGTTTTCCCTGGAAAATACTTCCGGGAATGTTTTTTGCCAGTTGAGAGCATCGGGGTGGACATTGGGGTCATCTACAAGACTGTTTCCGCAGACGATGTTCTCAGATAAATCGGCAAGACTCCTGCCCTTTACCGCTGACCTTAGCCAAAGGGAAAGCTGTGTTATTTCCACAGCTTCACGATAAAGGTCAACACCATATATATTGCTGGTAAGTATAATATCGGGGATTTGACCTTTTAAGGTATCTACATCAACGCCCTGATAGGAAAGGTGGTAAAGGATATCGAGATAAAGTTCCTCAAGTGTATCGTATGCCTGAATTAAGAAAGCACCGTTTCCACAGGCAGGGTCAACTATCTTAATATGTTTGAGAAGGTCGAGACACTTACTCCAGTAGTCTTTTGCATTTTTATCGTTTTCGGCAGTCTCTGCATTTTCCCGCTGGATACCCATAGAATCAGCCAAGGAATCAAAACGGCTAACTGCAAGTTTATATATAGTGTTGTGTGTTATAAATTCCGTAAAATCCTTTGGGGTATAGTAAATTCCGAACTTTTTACGTTCAGCCGATTTAGACATTTTTACCTGCTTTTCAGGTTCAATGTGCTCTGCGAAAAGACCACCGGTACGAATTCGTTCAATGTCATTGACAGAACGTTCAAATATATGACCAAGTACTTCAACGTTAATTTCGTTACAGAAGTCGTAGTCTCCTATATTTCTAAAGAAATCTGTTTTTTGATCATCGAGATCAAGATTGTCAATTTCCTCGTCTTTTCGGAATAAGCCGCCGTTGTAGGGAGCTATATCTGCATTGGAATTTCCCTTATCGATGCTGATGAAAAGTTCTTTGAAATTCTGCCATCGTGGATTTGTTACTTTTGCAAAAGGCCGTATCTGTTCCCATGCCCTTTTGAGAGAAGCAGGTGGCAGAAGTCCTCTATCTTCACAAAAGGCAATAAAAATTACCCTGTCTATGAGCTTCTGGGCAATGTATATTGCTTTATCCAAAGTTTTGTCGTGTTTTGTTTTGAGATAATGAATTAAGTTTAGCCTGTTAAGGTGGTAGTGGCTATATAGCGAATCTCCTACTTCTTTTTCTTTCGTATATGACTTTTGCAGAAGAATATCAGCACGCGGAATCTGCTGAAGTTTTGTGGTTAAAAGTCCATCCCTCTGAAATATGTAGTAAAACTTCTTGAAGTTGTCTATATGCCGAAGCTGTTGGAGAGTAAACAATTCATAAGTCCTGGAACCCGAATTGCGGTGATAAAGCCTAAAACTTACAAAGTTACAAACAACCCCCCAGGGACATTCAGTCAATATGTTTAGATAGTCCCAGCACTGCTGAACAGGTGTTCTTCCATTGGTTTTGTCTCGATCTACGTTTGTAGCAGGACCTTTTAATTCGACAACCATCTGAACGATTTTGCTTGAGGGGGAGAAATTGCCTATTACTGCATCTGCTTGCCCACCATTGACATTGTATTTCTGTTCCGCATCCCATTGGTCTGAATTCTCTGAAAAAAGCTTGTATCCGAGAGCATCACCGAATATTTCCTTAAAGAACTCCCCTTCAAGATTCGATTCCGTGCGTTGTTTAATCTTGTCGGAACTTTCAATATCAGCCCACTTGCAAAAGATTTCATGAGCCTTTCGGAATTGCTCATTATCGAATAATATCATGTTTACTTTGGTCTTTTCTTCTAAAAGCTTAGGTAGGAAGATAGTGCGTTTACGAAGATTATCTCCGAAATGTGAGGTATTTATTCCTGGAAAGAGGTTATCCTGTACTGCCATTTAGATGTCCATTCTATTCATAAGTTAGTTTAAATACTCATTCCCGCCTGGACTTCCCTTTCGACAAGCTCAGGGTTTGCTCGGGGTGACAAGTTTCATACGAAACTGGTCATTTTCGCTTCGCAACTCGTTTCTACTTGCTCCCGGAGCAGTTCAACGCAGGGGGCTAAGTATTTTAGTTCCTGCTCTGTTGGCAATATGCCTGCCAATTCCGGCTGAGATGTTAGCGATTTCTTCATGTCCAGCCATTATAACCAAAATTGATAACCCGGCAACCACAATTATTGTGGCTGAAATATTTTGAAAATGCCGGGCCCCGCTGACGAAAATTTCGCTCGTTCTCGTGATAAAGGCAATTTTTAGAGGCTCCCTTGAATTTTTGAGACAGATTTGATATTCTATTGGAAAAGAGGCTCAGCGGCGCAGTTGGGCTGAAACATAAAATGTTAGATGGCAGGTATGGTAATGAAGAATAAATTGGTATTTCAGACACTCATCGCATGTCTTATGTTGTTTTTGTTCGGATGCAACACAATGGCTGCGGATTTGGGTTTGGCCCAGGAGAAGGTTGATTGGCCGGCATTTATGCAGCAGCATGATATGACCTTTGATACGCTGCCGCAAAATTGGACGCAAGCGCCTCATTTTGGAAATGCCATGATTGGTTCGATGCTGTATCAGGCAGGCGATACCATTCGGCTTCAGGTGTTCCGGGCCGATGTTCAGGACCATCGCGACGATACATACGGCTGGACAGCCTATAGTCGGCCACGTCTTATGATCGGGCATTTTTCACTTCATCCTGTTGGTAAACTCACCGGCTGTAACTGGCGGAAAGATTTGTGGAATGCCGAATTGACCGGGACGATCCAAACAGACAAGGGCGAGATTCGGATTCGTCATTTCACCCATGCCGATGATATGGCGATAGTAACGGAGTTGACGCCGTCGGCCGGTGAGAAGGAATGCAACTGGACCTGGCATCCGGCTGAGGCTCGAACAACGCGAAGTGGCTATCCGACTAAAGAGTCGGAGATCGCCGCATTCGCCAGGCGATATGGCGAGCACTACGTTAATACCATGAAGGTATTCAAGGCCAATCCGCCAGGTCGTCAGGAAGAAAAAGGCAATATTGGCGTATGGGTACAGGACCTCCTTGCCGGCGGACAATATGCGACGGCCTGGAGCGAGCAGGTTCAGAAAGAAACCCGCACCCACTTTGTCAGTATTGCAAACAGTTATCCCGAATCAACGGCTGCTGAGACGGCTGTTTCGGATGTTAAGCGTTTTGTGGAACTCGACATGGTGAATTGGATAAAAGCTCATCGCAAGTGGTGGCATGACTATTATCCCATGAGTTTTGTTAGTATTCCTGACAAAGGGCTGGAGTCGCTCTACTGGCAGACTATTTACCGCTTCGGCTGCACGGCGCGCACGGGCCGTTTCTATGTTGATACGTCCGGCATCTGGGCCCAGGGTGGGCCATGGCCCTACACGACGACCGACTGGAATATTCAGAGCGCGCACTGGGCGGTCTATGCAGCCAACCGCCTGGAGCAGGGGCAGGAATTGCTCAACAGGTTTTATGACAATCGCGAGGAATTGATTAAGGCGGTGCGCCCGGTGGCGTGGCAGGAAGACTCGGCGTACTTGCCGATTGAAGTGGCGGGTGACCTGATTGGGAATCGTCAACAGGATATGCGTTATTTTCATCTCGTGGGCAACCTTCCCTGGACCATGCACAACTTATGGTGGCAGTACCGCTATTCCATGGACGACGAGATGCTGCGTGAAAAAATCTATCCGCTGCTGCGTCGCAGCATCAATCTTTATCTCCATATTGTCAGTGAGGGAGATGACGGCAAACTTCACCTGCCGCCGACTTATTCGCCGGAGACGAGCATCTTCAAGGACTGCAACTTCGACTTGGCACTGTTCAAATGGGGCTGCTATACGCTGCTCAAGGCCAGTAAGCGGCTGGGGATCGACGACCCGCTGATCCCACGCTGGCGAGAGGTAGTCAGTCGCCTCGTTGATTTCTCCGCGGACGAGAAGGGATTCCGCTTGGGCAGCACCCAGACAGCCCGCGATCAACACAGGCATTTCTCGCACCTGCTCATGATTTACCCGCTTTACCTGGTTAACATCGAGCAGGAAGGAACGGAGGATGTCCTGCGAAGGTCGTATACCCTCGCCCACGGCGGGGCTGGTTCGGACGCCGATGAAAACCTGCATGCGATGGTGCAGACCCACGCCGCTGCGATCGGCTTGGCGATAGGAGATGGTGACCGGGCTTTGGAGGGATTGAAAAGATTGCAGAACGAACTTCATCCGAACGGTTTATGGTCATGCGGCGGCAACCCGTGCATCGAGTCTTCGCTATCCCTTGCCAGCATCATCCAGGACATGCTCATACAGAGTTGGAGCGATCCGGCGGCAGACGAGTCAGGGCCTATTCGCATTTTCCCGGCAGTTCCATCGGCCTGGAAAGACATCGAGTTCCGTGATCTGCGAACAGAAGGAGCCTTCCTGGTCTCGGCAAAACGTGCAGACGGCCAAACCAAGTGGGTGCGGATCAAGAGTCTGTCAGGCGAGCCATGCCGGGTGCGGCCGGACCTGGACGGCGAGGTCCGTATTAAAAATGATCGCAATCTCAAACTCAAACAGGTATCGCCGGGAATCTATGAAATTGACATGAAAAAGGGTGATGAAGTTTTGTTATATTAAAGGGCCGGTACGTACAATAAACCGGCATTTTCATTCAGTATGGGTATATATGGGAATCCAATTGGGCACAATTTTTCAAAAGTCCGGTACTGATGGTCACTTTTGCGGGTTCAGTTCAAGCAAGGAATTCAAAACATATCGCTGGCCTGCGGTTGTCGGGATATCTATAGTTTTGTCTTTATAGGTAACTTTACAGGGGTTGCCTTTTTTCGAATAGATCGTGGCCTGTGACAATGTATTGTTTTTCCATTTCAGGTCAACGACAAAAGCTCCACGGGCGCATAGTCCCTGCAGCGAACCATCGGGCCAGGCTCCCGGAAGCGCCGGCAGCAGATGGATTTTGCCGGTATGGCTTTGCAGGAACATTTCGGCGATGCCTGAAATGCCGCCGAAGTTTCCGTCAATCTGGAACGGTGGACAGTCGTCGAACATGTTTGGGTAGGTTCCCGTGCTGATCAGAATGGAGAGCATCTTATAGGCATGATCGCCATCCTCAAACCGCGCCCACAGGTTTATTTTCCACGCTTTGCTCCATCCCATGCCTCCGTCGCCGCGAAAGATGAGAGACTGCTTGGCGGCCGCGGACAACTTAGGCGTTCCGCGCAACGTAATCTCCTCCCCCGGACACACGCCCCAAAGGTGCGATACATGCCTGTGCGTGTTTTTCGGATCGTCTTTGTCCTCAAGCCATTCCTGCAACTGGCCATGTCTGCCGATCTGGTTGGGGGCGATTTTCTCTTTCATCTGTTCGAGTTTTTCTCTCAGGTCCGCATCCACATTCAACTTTCTGCTCGCGGCAATGCAATTGCTAAACAGGTTACGGATAATCTGATGGTCCATCGTCGGCCCAGCGACCAAGCCTCCGTTTTCCGGCGAATTCGACGGTGTGCTGATCAGCCAGCCGGTTTTCGGATCCGGCGTCAGGAAGTCCACAAAGAATAATGCTGCGCCCTTCATGATAGGATAAGCCTGTTCTCTGAGGAACTGTTCATCTGACGAGAATTCATAGTGCCACCACAGGTGCTGACATAGCCAGGCTCCTCCAGTCACCCAAATGCCGTGGTCCGACGCGTTGATCGGCGCTGTGCCACGCCACATATCCGTATTGTGATGCAGCACCCAGCCTCGACAATTGTAATGCTCCTTTGCCACGCGCTCGCCGGTTTGGGAAACATCTTTGATAAGATCGAACAGCGGCAGATGACATTCGGCAAGATTGCACGATTCCGCAGGCCAGTAATTCATTTCAGCGTTGATGTTAGTGGTGTACTTGCTGTCCCACGGTGGAGTTTTACTTTCGTTCCATATTCCCTGGAGGTTCAGCGGTTGACATCCAGGCCGCGAACCGGCAATCATCAGGTAGCGGCCGAACTGGAAATAGAGCACGGCAAGGTGTGGATCTTTCCCCTCCGAAAACGCCTTGATGCGCTGATCTGTGGGAAGCGAAGCACTTTCGGTTATCCCAAGATCAAGGCTGACCCTTGAGAAGAGTTGGCGGTAGTCTGCTATATGATCCTTTCGGATCGCGTCATACATCTTGTGCTGGAGGGTTTGGATCACCTGGCTGCAGAGTTCCGCCGGGTCGGCACTGACATCCTTGTAGTTCTTCACACTGCCGGCCGCGGCCAGCAGGAGCGTTGCCGAGTCCGCATCCACTATTTCAACGCCCTTGTCGGTGATCTCTACCTGTCCGCCATCGGTTCTCACCGCCAGGCGGGCTTCAAATGTGACTACGCCATCTTCTATCTGTCCGCGAAGGGCAAGCTGGTCTTTACTCAGGACATGCAGGATCGACCCGGCGTGTGGGCTGCGCATCGTCGCCCGGAAATTGATTGCCCCTTTTTTGTCGGCGGTAATCCGCAAAACGATGACCTGGTCCGGGGCGCTTGAGAATATCTCCCGCTTATAGGTAACATCGCCGACCTTGTATGTGACGGTCGCAACGGCTGAGGCCAGATCGAGCTGGCGTCTGTAGTTCTGCACTTCGTTATGGCCGGGGAAGTCCAAAAGCAAATCGCCCAGTGGCTGATAGGCTTTCTGACGCAAAGGTACGCTCATGAATTGCTCCATCGCCAGGGCTTCGGCTTGGCGTTGTTTGCCCTCGGCCAATAAATCTCGGATGGCAGGCAAGTACCGGACCGCTCCCTCGTGCGCGTAATCGTGGGGCTGACCGTTCCATAAGGTGTCTTCATTGAGCTGGAGCCGCTCTTCTTTCGTGCCGCCGAATATCATCGCGCCAAGTCGGCCATTGCCGATCGGTAGAGCTTCAACCCATTTGTTCGCCGGCTGTTCATACCACAGTGTCAACTTGCCGTTTTCCTGTTCCGATGAAGGATCAACAGCCCCTACCGGCAACTGCTGACCTTCCATATTTGAAACCAATCCGCACAGGAATACCATTAAAGATACGGAAATCCATTTATTTCGGTTTTGCATAATGTCCATCCTTTTTTCAATTGCCGGCGTTCGTCAGCGTTTTTTGTTCTGTTTGATGTATTCGTCAAGCTCCTCAATTGAGGAAAAATACAATTCGTAACCGTAGTCGCCACCGTGGTAGTCGCAGTTTTCCTCCTTATATCCGCGGCAGATGCGGGGACGATCTTTGTAGATATCGCAGAGATTGTTATTATTAAGATACTTACAGCGGCTGGCGATGTTGATGTACCAGTCGCCGTCCTCCACGAAGACCGATATCCCCTCATGGGCCAAATACCATCGCACATCGTCAAAATCAGCTTTGGTATCGGGAGTTTCGATGGGCAGGGCCAAATAACGACAACATAGTCCGGCACATTTTTCGCAAATACTCTCGCTCAAGGCAATCTCCAATTTCAATATATAGTCAAATATTTGCGGCCACGGTTTGTGCGGGCCAATCGGCCCGGCATCTCAGAGCAGCCATTATAGACCCCCCCACCGCCCAACGTCAATGGTGCAGTTCAATTTGACGGTGAATTTTAAGTAGTTGGACAGCGGGATTGACAAGTGGACCTCCAGAGGCTAACATGACCGGTCAACAAGTGAATTTTTGTAGATATATTGGCAGTGGAAGGCTGGAAACAATGAAAATATCGGTGGAATGGCTCAGGGAATACGTCGAATATGAGGACTCGCTGGAGCGGCTGGAAGAGATATTCACGAATGTGGGGTTTCCGGTCGAGGGGCGTGAGCAGGTGGGTGATGACTGGATGCTGGACCTTGAGATAACGAGCAATCGGCCGGACTGCCTGGGACATATCGGTCTGGCCCGTGAGGTCTCGGCGGTAACGGGGGCGGCGTTTCGGATGCCAAGCGTGGAATTCTCCGAGCATGGCAGGGATGTGACCGAGTGGACCTCGGTGGCCGATGAGGCGCCGCAGTTGTGCGGCCGATACACAGCGAGGGTCATCGACAAGGTAAAAGTAGGACCAAGCCCCGACTGGATGCGACGACGGCTGGAAACGATCGGGCTGCGGAGTATCAGTAACGTGGTCGATATAACCAATTATGTGATGATGGAGATCGGTCAGCCGCTGCATTCCTTCGATTATAACAAGCTGAGCGAAAACCGGATTGTAGTGCGAACCGCCAAGCCGGGCGAACAAATAGAGACCATCGATCAGACCAAATGTCCGTTGACCCCGGATATGCTGGTAATAGCCGATGCCCGTAATGCCGTAGCGGTGGCGGGTGTTATGGGGGGGCTGGCCAGCGAGGTGAGTAACGATACCCACACGATACTACTGGAAAGTGCTCATTTTGCGCCGCTGAGCATTCGGCGAACCGCCCGAGCGCTGGCCCTGAACAGCGATTCGTCCTTTCGGTTCGAACGTAACGTCGATATGGAGATGGTCCAGTGGGCCTCACGCCGGGCGGCGGCGCTGCTGGAGGAGCTGGCGGAAGGCCAGGTTGCCCCAGGCGTTATCGATGTGGCGCCCGGTATGCAAAAAATGCCCAAGGTCGAAATGCGTCTGTCACGTCTGAAAACACTGATAGGAATTGATTTTGACAGCAAATATGTCATAAAGTTGTTTGAAAGGCTTGGCTTATCGCCGGAATCTGACGCCAACGGGATCGTCACCTGCACGATACCGTCGTGGCGGTCTGATCTGACGCGGGAAGCGGACCTGATCGAGGAGGTAATCCGCATTCACGGTTACGGCCACGTACCGACCGAGCCAAAGATACACATAACCGTTAAGACGCCGGATATATTGCAGCAGACCCGCACGAAAGTCAGTCAGGCCCTGAACGGATGCGGATTCTTCGAAGCGATCAATGTGAGCTTTGTGGAGGATAAATACTTAGAACTGTTCAGCGAAAGCGATTTTGAGCCGCTACGTGTCAAAGATATGTCTCGTAAAAGTAATAACGCTCTGCGTATGAGTCTTGGGCCGTCCCTGCTGGGTACGCGAAAACGAAATCAGGACGCGGACAACGGTCGGTGCGATTTATACGAATTGGCAGCGGTCTATCGTCCCGCCAATGGGCCGGGACTGCCACAGGAGAAAATGCAACTGGGCCTGATAACCGACAGTGATTTTCGACATTTGCGGGGGGCAATCGAGGCGGTCCTGGCAAAACTGGACCGGCAGGTAAAACTGGACTGCAGGCCGAGAGAGGTTTTGTGGGCAGGTCGTGGTGAGGGAGCGGAGCTTGTAATTGGCGATCGTGTTATTGGGCAGATTGGCAGAGTCAGCGCAAAGATTGTGGAAGCATTCGATCTTGACCATGAACTCTGCCTGGCCCAGATCGACTTTGACCAGTTGGTTCAACTGGAAGGTGAAGGAGCCAGGCTGGAACCGATAATCCGCTTTCCCAGTATCACCCGTGACCTTTCGCTGGTGCTGGGCGAGCAGGTGAGATGGGCGGCGATCGAAGAAGTGATTTTGCAACTGGGCATCGATGATTTGCGGGAACTGGAGTTTGTCGGTATTTATCGTGGCAAGGGCGTTGCCCAGGGCAACAAGAGTCTGACCCTGTCGATGGTGTTTCGCCGGGCCGACGGAACGCTACGTCACGAACAGGTGGACGAGCATCAGGAAAAGATTATGGCGATTCTGCAGAAAAAGTTCAAAGCCCAACTCCGCAGCTAAATAGACCTTACTGCAAACTTTAGAGGCTCCCTTAACCTGCAAAGCTAAGCAACCAAGGCGTAAAACCGCGTTTGTTTGAAAGCCCGACCAACAAGAGCAAAATTTTATCAAAAAAACGTTGTTTTGTCAAGGTTTTTTTTGTGTTTTTTAGATATTTGTGATCCAGAGGATAACCGATATTATTTAAGTAAAAGTTTCTTGATTTCCGATCAGGAATATGTTATAAGCTATATTGTCAGGTTTGATTATTTGAAAAATCGCCTCTGCCATGTTCGTTACGATAAGCTATATTTGAAGAACCGATACCCATGAATTGGGAAGCCAGCCCTTCAAGTGCCGGATAAGCCTGCCAGCCAGGATTTCTGGAAATGAGCAACGGTTGCCCACTTTGTACTAATGGGTTCTTTTCAAATGTCTTTTCGGACGGCATTGCGGTGGAGGCATTAGATTGCTAAAAAGGTTTGTCTGTAATGGCAAGCCTTTTTTTATTGGTACGGCTCAGGCCCACCACAGACTCACCAATCGACCGCCACACTCATCCATCCACCATCCACTACCAACTGACACCGCCCGTTAGTCGTTGCCCTTACCGTACTTGTGACTATCTGTAGCGGCGTGGATTGTTTTATATTGGCTTGGACAGGCAAAAAATGGTAGTGTTGACACGAGTACTATGCCGACCATAAATGAATTTCCCAGGCAACATGCCAGGTAAAACATTGCAGTTGAATCTGCCAGGCAAACAGCAGCTAACACTTTGCAATTCAATATCTTACATTATATGCAATCGGACAAGACGATGCGAGATATGTATCAAATCGGAGGTTAGACAAGATGTACTACCATTTGTTCGACAGTCCGAATGCGGGACTGATTATCGCGGTGCTGTTCGAAACGGTGATTCTACTGGCCTGGGCGTTCACAAGTGGCCGTGTTAAAAAGGTTTACATCTTGACCGGTCCACTGCTGGCAGGGCTGTTTCTGCTGCTCGACTATGCTGTCGATACCAATCGGGAACAGCTCGAACGCGTGACACGTCAGATTGTGCAGGGGGCCGAGGATGAAGACGCCGCGGCGATTATTAACCTGTTGAGTGATAACCTGTTGTTAGACAACGGGTTCCGTAAGGAACAAGCTTCCCAGGCCATTGCCCACAGACTTTCCAAACCGCTGATAGCCACCAACGGTATCAGGAGTCTGGAGGTTACCTCCGCCGGAGAACAGACCGGCCGGGTAGAGTTCGCTGTTCTCACAACTATTGATCCACAAAGCAATTACGCTATAATTCCTGTCGTTGGCAGTAGCTGGCTGTTCGAATACGTGCGCGATAGCGACGGACAGTTTCGCGTAAAAAATATGATAATGCTCAAATTCAGAAACGGTCCCGGGTTCGATATATTCAAAGGATGGCCAAGGCTGTAACTGTTTCTCATATATAGAGTTATCAAAATACATAATCATCAGCGAGGAGTTATTGGGTAAATGAAAACGCGCGATTTGCAGGATTGGGACAAGGAGCATCTTTGGCATCCCTTTACTCCAATGCGGTTATGGCTGGACGACGAACCTTTGGTCATCGAGCGAGGCGAAGGTGTAAACCTTTATGACACAGACGGTAACAGATATATAGATGGCGTCTCGTCGCTTTGGTGCAATATACACGGCCACTGTCATCCGCACATAAATGCCGCTGTTTGCAGGCAGTTAGACAAAATCGCCCATACGACCATGCTGGGCCTGGCCTCGGAGAGTTCGGCTGTACTTGCCAGAAAGCTGGTAGAGGTTGTGCCACAAGGACTTACGAGGGTTTTTTATTCCGACAATGGTTCGACCGCAGTGGAAATCGCGATCAAGATGGCCTTTCAGTATTGGCGTAATCTGGAGATCGACGGGAGAGACCTGTTTATTGCGATGAAACAGTCGTATCATGGCGACACGATAGGTTCCGTAAGTGTTGGTGGCATAAGCATTTTCCATCAAATCTTCGGGCCGTTGACGTTTGCAGCGAAGTTCTGTGACAACCCGGCCCCGTACCGGTTTGCCGGCACTGCCGATGAATGCCGGGAACACTGCCTCGTGCAGATGGAGGGGCTGCTGGAAGAGCAGGCGGGGAAGGTTGCGGCGATTGTTGTTGAGCCGTTAGTGCAGGGGGCAGCAGGACTTATAGTTCATCCGAACGGGTTTCTCAGGGGTGTAAAAGACCTGGCAGACAAGTACGATACGCTGTTGATAGTGGACGAGGTGGCGACTGGGTTCGGGCGGACGGGGACGATGTTCGCGTGTGAGCAGGAGGAGGTGCATCCTGATATCTTCTGTATTGCCAAGGGGTTAACGGGCGGCTATCTGCCTTTGGCGGCGACGCTGACGAGCGAGAAGGTCTTTGAGGCGTTTCTGAAGGAGCCATGGATTTACACAACTCTTTATCACGGCCACACTTATACCGGGAACCCGCTGGGTTGTGCAGCGGCGATCGCGAGCCTGGAGGTGTTTGAGCGAGAAGGGACGCTGGAGGGTTTGCCGGACAGGATCTCTTTAATTGACAAGTACTTAGAGAAGATTGCTGAGCTTGATTTTGTGGGTGATGTTCGCAGATGCGGGATGATGGTGGGGATTGAGTTGGTTGTGGATAAGGCGGGTAAAAAAGGGTTTGATCCGACAAAGCGGATCGGTGCGAAATTGTGTCAACTTATGCGTAATAAAGGAGTTATACTTCGACCGCTGGGTGACGTGATTGTGATTATGCCACCGTTGGCGATACCGATTGTGGCGTTGGAGGAACTGCTTGGCATCGTTGAGCAGAGCATCAGAGAAGACCTGTCAAAGATTGTGAACAGCAAAGGAAGCCTCTAAAAGTTCGCTGTTACTACGAACGACTGTAGGTCTGAAAAATTGCTGTAAGTGCTTATTTTTCGTGGCGGGGAATTGATGTAAGTGCTTATTTTACGTTGTTGGAATTGATGTAACTCCTTATTTTTGCGTAACGATTGTAACGATTAGGTAAGATGGGTAAGAAAAAAGTGTGAAATTCGGCGAAATTTGGATGAATTCTGATGAAAAGTGATGTGGTTTGTACTATGTTTGCACTATGTTTGTATGTAGTTTGTAGTATGTTTGGACTATGTTTGTACCCACTTCTTAACAGAATTGGGTGAGTAAATGAGTAGATGGGTAGATGAGGGGAAGGAAAGAGGGCGGGCCGTGGAGGGAGGAAGTCAGATTTGAGATTTGAGATTTCAGAAGTCAGAAATCAGAAATCAGAAGAGGGCGGAGTTGGGGGGATGGAACACGGGTGGCGTGGAGGAGACGAGTTTGCGCAGATAAGAAAAATAGGCTCTACTCAGAAAAAGTTGATGTTATTTTCAATGTTTTGCAAGCAAAACCTTGGAGTTTGACGCTTCATGGCCTCCGGCAGGCATGGTATAATATCTCTGCTATCACGGAGGAAAATATTAGCTAAGGCAATCTTATGAATAAAAAGGAAAATAAACAAAAATCGGTTTCAAAGGGGAAAATAGTACTTGCTATTTTGGTATTGGTTTTAGTTCTCACAGTTGTTCTGATTTTATTTAGTTTTTTCAAACCTGCAAAAGAAATTAAAAACGTTTTGCTTATCAGTATCGACACCTGTCGTGCGGATCACCTAAGCTGTTATGGCTACTTGCAAAAAACCACACCTAACATAGATGCTATCGCTGCGGATGGCGTTCTTTTTGAGCATTGTTTTTCTCCTGTTCCATTGACTCTTCCTGCACACAGCACAATGCTGACTGGCACGAATCCGATTTATCATGGCGTTCATGACAATACTAATTATCGTTTTGGGGAGTCCAATATGACTCTTGCTGAGATCTTACAGCAAAAAGGTTTTTATACCGGTGCAATAGTAAGCACTTTTGTTCTCGATACCCAGTTCGGCCTAAATCAAGGCTTTGACACTTACAACGACAAATTTGGGCAAAAAGAGGAAAGTGAGAAGGCATTTATTGATGAAAGGAAAGGCGATAAAGCAAGTGAATTAGCATGCCAATGGCTAACTAAACAAAAGAGTAAACCGTTTTTTCTTTTTTTGCATTATTTTGATCCTCATTTTCCATACGAACCTCCTGCTCCGTTTAGTTCAGATTATTCAGATAATCGTTACGCAGGGGAAATTGCTTTTACTGACAGTTGTATTGGCCATGTGATAAAAACTTTAAAAAAGCTCAGGCTATATGATTCAACATTGATTATTATCACGGCGGACCACGGCGAAAGCCGCGACGAACATTCTGAAGAGACTCATGGATATTTTGTTTACAATAGTACTATCCATGTTCCGCTTATTTTTAAATTGCCCAAAGGATCTAAAGGCAAAAGAATTAATGAAGCAACTGCTTTAGTAGATATAGTTCCTACTGTGTGCAATTTATTAAATATCGATTTGCCGTCTATTGCACATGGTAAAGACCTTTCTTATTGTTTCGAAAGTAATTATGAACAAAAAAACCAGGATAGATTCATTTATTGTGAGTCTCTTTTGCCTACACGATATGGCTGTAGCCCATTACTTGCTTTGCTTAACGACCCCTGGAAATATATTCAGGCTCCCGTGCCAGAATTATACGATTTCCGCAAGGATCCAACTGAAAATGAAAATCTTTTTTATCAAAATCCCAAACGAGCGAAAGTTTTAAAAGAAAATCTAAAGCTGATCTTGCAAGACCAGATGAAGAGCACTCCCTCTGAAGAAAAACTTGAGTTGGATAAAAAAAGCAAAAAACGCCTGGAATCTTTGGGATATATTTCCAGAGGTGATGTAGTTGAGGATTTTGAATTTGACGATACAAAAGAAAATCCTAAAAGCAAAATACTTCTCCACGAGAAAGTAAAATTAATTACCTATTTTGATAAAACCGGGCAAACTTCCAAGGCAGAAGCACTAAGTAAACAGCTTGAAAATGAGTACCCGGATTATATTCTTAACTACTTTTTCTTAGGCAGAATAAGTTTTGATAAAGATGAGATTAATGAATCAATTAATTATTTTTTAAAATTCCTGTCTTTAGTTGATCTCGAAATTGATCGACACTCCCAAAAACCTTTTGCCTATCTTAAAGTTTATATTTATTGTGCCAATGTTGATTTGGCAAGGGCTTTTTTCAAGCAGCAGGAGTTTGATAAAGCCGAGGTAACCTATTTCAAAGCTATAGAAACAGATCCAAGTCAGCCTGAAGCATATTACAACCTTGGCAATCTTTATCTTAACCAAAATAAATTTGAAAAAGCCGCGGAAAATTACATAAAGGCTTTAGCCTTAAATCCGGATTTGCCGGAGGCCAATTATAAACTTGGCCTTGTTCTGCAGCAGCAGGATAAACTCATAGAGGCTATTGAGTTTTACAAAAAAGCAATAGAGTTAAAACCCAATTGGTCCTTGGCACAAAGGCAATTTCTGACGGCAAGAGACCAGAAAGAAAAGATCGAAAAAGCCATCGGAACTTTAACCGAGTCCCTTTCGCAGGATCCAAATCAACCAGAAGTTCAAAAAAATATCGGCAGCCTTTTTTTCAAACTGGGCAATATCGAAAAAGCATACCATCATTGGCAGGCGTTCTTGAAGCTAAACCCCGATGACCCCCTTGTTTTAAACAACCTGGCATATATCTTTTCCACTGAAAAAACCAGCAAATTCTATAATCCTTCGCAGGCAATCAAATTAGCCGAAAAAGCCTGCGAACTTACCCAAAACAAAAGCCCCACTTTGCTGGATACTTTAGCCATCGCTTATGCTGCTGAAGGCAGATTGGATGAGGCAATAAAAACTGCACAAGAAGCTTTGTCCCTGGCTTCTTCTGCCAACCAAGAACAATTAGCAAATGAAATACAAAGCCGTTTAGAAATTTATAAAAGTAAACTTGCCCAAAGACCTTAACATGGTTTTTAATCGGCGCATTTTGATCTGAAGGGCAACGCTTCAGGTTAAGAGCAGCCCGCCGTAGGCGGGCTGGAGTTTTTCGCTTTATGCTGCCCGGATAGATAAAAAGGAAGAGTGGCGGTTAAGCTGCCTCTATCCAATCGGGCTTTCGCGGGAATGACAGAGGGAGAAGGCACCAGGCACGAGGCACTAGGCACAAGGGGGGAAATCAGAAGACAGAGGATGGGGGGATAGGTAGAGTAGGAGGGATGGGGGGGATTAGAAGTCAGATTTGAGATTTCAGATTTCAGATTTCAGAAGTCAGAAGACAGAAGACAGAAGACAGAAGGCGGAAGAGGGGGTTGGGGGCCGGGGGTCGGGGAAGGAAAGAGGGCGGACCAGTTGGGGGGGGGAGGTTAGAAGAGTGAGAAAGGTGTGAAGGGTGAGAAAGGTGGGTGAGTCGGTGGGGGGGTTGAGATTTTGTTGACATTTTGGATGGGCCGTGGTAGAGAAAAGTGATGCGTATGTCGTATTGCGTATTGCGGGGGAGGGAGGATGAAGAAGTGGTCAGTGGTGAGAAGAATAGAACGCGGATGGCACGGATGAAATGGGTTTGCACGGATAAGAAGAAAAAGAATTCACCACGAAGATAAGAAGAGCACGAAGGGAATGAAGGGATGAAAAAACGGTTCCTCATAAGAATCTGTACAGAACACGAGGCTAAGAACTGCTGTATCCTATTGACCTGCAAGGAGATACGTCATTTGTCGCGACATTCGGAAGCAACCCTTGGATTTATCGCATTGGTGTCAAT
>Ga0209706_10000608_pt1 | contig 20338 bp, 14 predicted proteins | sample PPLLaktember2015_6_FD_187263 | JGI IMG/M metagenome (GOLD analysis project Ga0209706, IMG submission 187263) | Freshwater sediment microbial communities from Prairie Pothole Lake near Jamestown, North Dakota, USA - PPLs Lake P8 Core (1) Depth... | ecosystem: Environmental > Aquatic > Freshwater...
AAGTTGTGCGTCCAGCAGATTCATGATCGGGAAACCACATCACGAACCGAGCCGCCGCTGCAAGCTCAGGCGGCCCTGGGGACTGGCACGATCGACCGACGTTCGCGAACCGGAAGTGCTGTCCGATACGGCACAGCCTCCATGTGTGCTGAATGGCACACCGACAGGCCGCATTTCCCGCTAGTCTGGGTGTTGGGGGGAGGTCGTCATGACATGGAGAGACAAGCTCGAGCTGGGGCTGAAGAAAGACGCCGCGTACCGGAAGGACAACCTCACGCCGGATGAGATTCGCGGTCCCGAGATTCCCACGGGGCCCGGCCGGTCGCCGCAGATCCCGATGGCGCAGGACGACGAGACCGAGTTCGTGCCGTCCGAGCCCGAAGAGGCGGAAGAGCCTGAAGGCGAAACGTCGAAGGACAAGGCCTGATCGCCGGGGCCGATGGTCAGGTGTGGGGCGCGTTACTGTCCGGCACGACCAGCACCAGCACGCCGCCCAGGATGACGATCATCCCGATGGCCACGAGTCCGGCGGAGAAGCCGCCCGTGGCGTCGCGCAGATACCCGATCCCGTACGGCCCGACGAACCCTCCGACATTTCCCACCGAGTTGATGAGGGCGATGCCGGCGGCCGCGCCGACGCCGTGCACGAACGAGGTGGCCAGCGTCCAGAACGGGCCGAACATCGAGGCCAACCCGAGCATCGCGATCGACAGCAGCACCAGCGAGGGCGCGAGGCCCTGGACCAACGCCGTTCCCACGAACGCCGCGCCGGCCACCGCGGCGCCCAGGGCCACGTGCCACCGCCGCTCGCCCGTGCGATCCGAGTGGCGGGAGGTCACGACCATGCCCACGGCGCCAGCCAGGTAGGGAATGGCGCTCAGCAGGCCAATCTGGAACGGCGTGCCTGCGAATGCGGCCTGCAGGATCTGGGGCAGGAAGAACCCGAAGGCATAGAGCGCCACCGGCACGACAAAGTAGACGAGCGCCAGCACCCACAGCCACGGATGGCGCAGGGCCTCGCCCACGCCGTGCGCGCGTTCGGTCTGGACCGAGGTCTCCGCAGTCAGCGCCGACTGGAGCGCCGCCCGCTCGTCGGGCTCGAGCCAGGTGGCCTCGGCCGGCGACTCCTTCAACACGAACAGCACGACGATCCCCATGGCCGCGGCGGGCAACCCCTCGAGCAGGAACATCCACTGCCATCCGGCCAGGCCGCCCGCGCCATCGAGCGTGAGCAGCGCGCCCGATATCGGCCCTCCAACGATGCCGGCGGTGACGACGGCGGTCATGAACGTGGCGATGGTCCGCGCGCGCTCGCGCGCGGGCACCCAGCGCGTGAGGTAGTAGATGATGCCCGGAAAGAACCCGGCCTCGGCGGCGCCCAGCAGGAAACGCAGGGCGTAGAAGCTGGGTGCGTCACGGACGAACATCATCGCCGCCGACACCAGGCCCCACGTGATCATGATGCGCGCGATCCAGCGCCGCGCGCCCACCTTCGCCAGGATGATGTTGCTCGGGATCTCGAACGCCGTGTAGCTGATGAAGAAGATGCCGGCGCCGAAACCGTACACGGCCGCCGAGAAGCCGAGCGCCGCATTCATCTGCAGCGCCGCGAAGCCCACGTTGATGCGGTCGAGATACGCGAAGATGTAGCAGAGAAACAGGAAGGGGACGAGGCGCCGCCGCACCTTCGCGGCGGCGGATTCGAGCGCGCGATCGCTCAGGGCGTCACCGTCACCTTGACCAGCCCGAACGTCCAGCAGCACACCTCGCCGCCACCGCCGTCGCCGGAGTAGTCGTTCGCCACGACGTGGAGCAGGTAGTCGCCGGGCGCGCTGAAGCGGGCGTTGGCCGTGGCCTTGCCCCGGAATGCCACGTTCACCTGGCCGCCTTCGAGCACCTCCATCTTGGGATTGGCGGCGTCGAATGTCACGTCACCGGGGCCGCGGAACTTCGACCACATGAGCTCCACGGGCGGCGGCGGATCCTTCATCGGTGCATTCGACCCGCTCGAGTACTTCGCGTCGTCGGCGACCCACGCTGTCAGGGCGAGTGGCGCCTTCACCGACGTCGTGCGCGTGACCGCGCGCTCGAGGGTGGCCACGGGCCCCTGCAGCACGGGGCCCTGCTCCTCGAGGCGCAGCTGCGGCGGCTTGTTGCCGACGGCAACATCGGTGAACGGGCTGACGACGTAGTCGGGATGCAGTCGGAGGGGAATCACCGTGGACTGGCCGTTGGCCACGATGGTCCAGGTGAGGCGGTCCTTCGGCGTGAACGAGCCCGGCACGCGAACCAGGAACATGCCGGTCTTGCGACCGGGCTCGAAGTGCGTGGGCTGGCCCATGTCGGGCCCCCCGGGCTCGATGCGGTTGTTCGGACCGATGGGCACGTCCATCGCCCGCGACATGTTGCGATTGAGATAGCCGACCAGGAAGTTGTGCGTGCCGTCGGGATCGTCGAACCAGCCCTCGAACGCGCCGGTGATGCTGGCCCCGAACTGCCTGGGCGGCTCGCCGGGCAGCTGCTGGCCCGCGACCAGCACGCCGCCACCCAGCACGAGGGCCGCACACAGCTTTACCAGGAACTGTCGATCACGCAACATGGCTCGTCCCTCGAGGAAGGAGAAGGGCAACACGGTCGGGGGCGCAGGCGGGGGACCGGGCGCCGGCGCCCCCAGGCGGCGGGCCGACCCCGCCGCCCAGGGCCCATCGGTTGAGCGTATCAACGACGACGTGCGTTACTGCTGGTTGTTGCGCTCGACGGTGGTCGTCGAGGACTTCGCCTTCCGCTCGGCCAACAGCGCGTTGTACTCGTCGTCGGTGAAGTAGACCACGTTCATCCACGCGTGGGCCATCTCGTCCACGGTGCGGTCCCCGTAACCCACCCACTGATCCGGGTCGGGGTTGAACGGGTTGTTCTTCGTGTTGTCGTACCACGCGCTCACCTGGATGACCGTCCCCTTCGGCAGCAACGGTGCCGCATCGTCCTCGTAGATGTAATTGGTCATCCAGTTGAAGTTGAAGTCGCCGACGTAGCTGATGACCTGGCGGCTGCCATCAGGCTTGATCGCCTCCACCCTCATCGCCTTGCCGCGGAGGTGGAAGTGCGGCTGGAAGTTGGTGATGAGCGTGTTCTCCTTCAACACGGTGAAGCCTTCGGTGTGCGCGAGCGAGTTGGGCGGGATGTCGACGAACCCGCGCGTGCGAAGGCCGGTGAACCCGATCAGGTAGCTGCGCTTCTTCGGCTCCTGGCCCTTCGGATAGAACCAGAGGGCGATCTCCGAGCCTCCGGAGATCTCTTCGCCCGCGGCATGCAGGTGCTGGTCCCACGAGATCTTCTCGCCTGGCACGATCAGCTTGCCTGTGTCCGCGCGGAACAGGTCGTAGCCCTTGCCGATGGCCCACTCCATCAACTGCGGGCGGCGGTTCACCAGGTCCTCGCGCGTGAGCGGGCCGGTGGGGCCGTTGGCCGTGCCGGTGTTCACCGCGTCGGGGTCGTTGTTGAGGACGAGGTACGCGATGGAGTGATGGAGGATCTTGCGGCTCGCCAGGTTCGACGGGCGAATCTCGACCATCTTCACCCAGCGCGGCTCGGAGATCGGGATGTCGCTCATCGGCCGGAACCAGACGTCCTGGTGCTTGGCCGGCATCGTGTAGTCGGGCGACTTGATGACGAGGTCCGGCTCACCGAACCCGTCCATCACGCCCTGCCACAGGTTCTCGGCGAGCAGCTTCTTGGGCGGGGGCAGGTCGCGCGGGTCGCCCTCGGGCGCGCCGGCGTCCACCCAACGGACGATGGTCTCGATCTGGGCGTCCGACAGGGACATGTCGTTCTTGAAGTGCTGCACGCCCACCGACCGGTCGATGTGCCACGGCGGCATCTGGCGCCGCATCACGCGGTCCTTGATGGACCGGGCCCAGGGCCGGGCCTCCTTGTAGGTGATGAGCGACATCGGCGCGATGGAGTTCGGCTGATGGCACGCCTGGCACCGGGCCTGGAAGATGGGCGCGATGTCCTTGGAGAACGTCGCGGTGGTGGGGGTCTGGGCGGCTGAGACGGACGCCGTGCCGGCAAGCGCCCCCATCGCGACGAGTCCGACCTGCAGTCCCCGCACGAGTTCACGGCCAACCATGTCCGCCTCCTTGGGCAATCCCGGGTTGTCTGGCGCGGGATTGTAGCCTAACCGCAGGGAAACCGCGAGGGGGCTGCATATAATCCGCGGGTGTGCGCCGCCACCCGACTTTCGCCTGATCTCCTCCAGCGCTCCTGCCGCCCAGAGGACATCCCTTTCGCCACCACCGCCGAGGCGCAGCCCGTGGCGGGCGTCGTTGGGCAGGAGCGCGCCGTCCAGGCCTTGCGCTTCGGCATCGGCATGCGCCGCCATGGCTACAACCTGTTCGCCATCGGCCCGCCGGGAGTGGGCAAGCAGACGCTGCTTCGCCAGTTCCTCGGGGATCAGGCCGCCCGCCAGACCGTGCCCGCCGACTGGTGCTACGTGCACGATTTTGCCAACCCGGGACGGCCGCGCGCGCTGGAGCTGCCGCCCGGCATGGGGGTCCGCCTGCAGCGCGACATGGCCCGGGCCGTGGCCGAGTTGCGCGTGGGCATGCGCGCCACGTTCGAAAGCGAGGAATACCGCACGCGGAAGCAGCAGATCATCGGGCGGTTCAAGGAGCGCCAGGACCGCGCGATGTCCGGCGTGCAGGAGCGGGCGCGCCGACGGGACATCGATGTCCTGCAGACGGGCATGGGCATCGCCGTGGCGCCGCTCCACAAGGGCGAAGCCATCAACCCCGAGGTGTTCCAGTCTCTGCCGCTCGACGAACGGGAGCGGTACCAGGCCGCCATGGAGGAGGTCGGCGCCGAGCTGCAGCAGTTGCTCCGGAAGTTCCACCAGTGGGGTCGCGAGCACCACGAAGAGCTGCAGACCCTCGACCGCGAGATGGCCGCGACCACGGCTCACCACGTGCTGGACGGCGTGCGCTGCAACTACCTGCAGCTGCCCGGGGTCCTCGACTACCTCGCCCAGGTCGAGATCGACGTCGTGGACAGCGCCGACAGCTTCCTCGACGGGAGCGAGGAGGGCGTCGAGGCCGCCCTCCGGCGCGCGCTCAAGCCCGGGCAGACCGACGGCCCGTCGTTCCGGCGGTACCAGATCAACGTGCTGGTCGATCGCAGCGGCCTCGGCGGCGCACCCGTCGTCTACGAGGACAACCCGACCCACGCGAATCTGGTCGGCAGCATCGAGCACGAGACCCAGTTCGGCGCGCTCATCACCAACTTCACGCTGATCAAGGCCGGGGCCCTCCATCGGGCCATCGGCGGCTACCTCGTGCTCGACGCGCTGAAGGTCCTGCAGCAGCCGTTCGCGTGGGAGGCGTTGAAGCGCATGCTGCGGGCCGGCGAGATCCGGATGGAATCGCTCGGCCAGGCGCTGGGCCTCGTGGCCACGGTGTCGCTCGAGCCGACCCCCATCGAGATCGGCGAGACCAAGCTCGTCCTCACCGGCGACCGCCTGCTGTACTACCTGCTCGCGGCCCACGACCCGGACTTCCTCGAGCTGTTCAAGGTGCTCGTGGATTTCGAGGAGACCATGGACCGAGGGCCGGAGACCGAGCCCACCTATGCGAACCTCGTGGCCACGCTCGTCTCCCAGGAGAAGCTCCGCCCCTTCGACCGCACCGCCGTCGCGCGGGTCATCGACCACGCGGCCCGCGCCGCCGACGATGCCGAGAAGCTTTCGGTGCACATGCGGGGGATCCTCGACCTGCTGCGGGAAGCCGACTACTGGGCCGGAAACGCTGCCCACGAGGTGGCCACGGCCACCGACGTGCAGCGGGCCATCGACGCGCAGCGCGCCCGCTCGGGCCGCGTGCGCGAGCGCCTGCAGGAAGCCATCCGGCGCGACGACATCCTGGTGACCACCGCCGGCGAGGCCGTCGGGCAGGTGAACGGCATCTCGGTCTTCCAGATCGGCGACCACGCCTTCGGCCACCCGACGCGGCTGACGGCGCGCGTGCGCCTCGGCAAGGGCGAGGTGATCGACATCGAGCGCGAGGTGAAGCTGGGCGGCCCCATCCACTCGAAGGGCGTGCTCATCCTCACGGGCTTCCTCGGCTCGCGCTATGCGACCAAGGTGCCGCTGTCGCTGTCCGCGTCGCTCGTGTTCGAGCAGTCCTATGGCGGGGTCGAGGGCGACAGCGCCTCGCTCGCCGAGCTCTGCGCGCTGCTGTCGGCACTGGCCGACCTCCCCGCGCGGCAGTCGCTCGCCCTCACGGGATCGATCAACCAGCAGGGCCAGGTGCAGGCCATCGGCGGTGTGAACGAGAAGATCGAGGGCTTCTTCGACATCTGCCGGCAGCGCGGGCTGACCGGCGACCAGGGCGTCATCATCCCGAAGGGCAACGTGAAGAACCTGATGCTGCGCCAGGACGTCGTCGAGGCGGTGGCCGCCGGCAGGTTTCATGTGCATTCCGTGGAGCACGTGGACGATGCGCTGGCGTTGCTGACGGGGCAGGCGGCGGGCGCGCGGAACGGGACGGGGAACTTCCCCGAGGGCAGCGTCAACGCGCGGGTCGAGGCGAGGCTGGTGGCGTTTGCCGAGGCCACGCGCGCGTTCGTCAAGGGCCCCGGCACGACATAGGGGTTCTCCCCGGATTGCCTCAGCTGCGCGGCAGCGCGAACGCGAACAGCGTGGTGCCAGAGGGCAGCACCACGAACTGGCGCCCGTCGATCATGAACGTGGTCGCCGCTGCCCAGATGGAGGAACCCGTCTGGAAGTGCCACAGGTTCTTCCCGGTGGCCGCGTCGAACGCCATGAGGTTGCCGTCCATGTCGCCGCCGAACACCAGCCCCGAGGCGGTGGACAGCACGCCGGCCATCGACGGCGAGAAATAGCGGAACTGCCACTTCACTCCACCCGTCGCCGGGTCGATGGCGCGCAACGCGCCGTATCCGCGGCCGCCCATGCGCTGTGCGGCGCCCGCGAAGTAGTACTCGCCCTGCACGAACTCCTGCTCCCACCCGTAGTAGGTGGCGCACACCTCGCGCGCCGTCACGTAGAGCAGGCCCGTCTTCGGGTTGAACGCGGGCGACATCCAGTTGGTGCCGCCGGTGATGTCGGGGCACACGTCCGTGCCGTTCTCCGTGGGCTCGGTGTTGGGGAGCACGGCCGGCTTGCCGTCGGCGTTGATCTTCTCGGCCCACGTGGTCTGCACGAACGGCCGCGTCGCCAGCAACGCGCCATTGGTGCGATCGATCGTGTAGTAGAACCCATTGCGATTGGCGAAGAGCAGCGCCTTGCGCGTGACGCCCCCCACCGGAACATCGGCCAGCACCGGGACCTGCGTGGCGTCCCAGTCGTGCGTGTCGTGGGGCGTGAACTGGTAGTGCCACTTGAGCTGGCCATCGTCGGGGTCGAGCGCGACCACGGCGTCGGTGTAGAGATTGTCGCCCTCGCGGTCCTTGCCGTAGAGATCCGGGCCCGGGTTACCAGTGCCCCAGTAGATCAAATCGAGCGAGGGGTCGTAGGTGCCGGTCACCCACGTGGAGCCGCCGCCGCGCTGCCACGAGTCGCCTTCCCACGTCTCGCTGCCCTTCTCGCCGGGACCGGGCACGGTCCAGAAGCGCCACGCCTTCTTGCCGGTGTTGGCGTCGAAGGCGTCGATGAAGCCGCGGATGCCGTACTCCGCGCCCGCGATGCCCACCACGATCTTGTTCTTCACCACCAGCGGCGCCGCGGTGGCCGTGTAGCCCTTCCGGTAATCGTCGATCACGCTGTCCCACAGCACGGCGCCGGTCTTCATGTCGAAGGCCAGCAGGTGCGCGTCGAGCGTGGTCATGTAGAGGCGGTTGCCCAGGACGGCGAAGCCGCGGTTCACGCGGCCGCAGCAGACGTTCAAGCCCTCGGGCAGGTCGCGCTGGTAGCGCCAGATCTGCCGGCCCGTCCGCGCGTCGATGGCCCACGCGGCGTTGTTGGGGCCGGTGATGTAGATGGTCCCGTTGATGATGATGGGCGTGGCCTCGAACTTCCCGAGCTGCGCCGTCTGGAAGGCCCACTGCGCCGAGAGCTGGTGGACGTTGGCGGGCGTGATCTGCGTGAGCGGGCTGTGCCGCTGTCCGGCGTAGTCGCCCGAGTAGTTGAGCCACTCACCAGGATCTGACAGGCCCTGGAGCAGCCGCTCGTTGGTCACGTTCTGCGCCCCCGCGCCCATCGACGTCGCGACTGCCATCACGACCGCGACTCCCCAGCCCCGCGTCAGCCGTCTCGCCATCGCCTGCTCCTTGTGTTCCGCGGCCGTCCGGGCCGCGCCGACTCAGTGCTGTAAGGTTGTCGTGCCCCGAAGCGACCGCAGGTAGCGCACCAGGTCCGTCAGATCCGCGTCCGTCAGGCGCTCCGGACCGTAGGCAGGCATCAGCGACCGCTCCGGTTCGGCAATCACGTCCGTGACGTCGCTCTTGAAGAACGAGAGGATGTCCTCGTTGCCCGTCATGATCTGCACCGAGAACGTGTCTTCGTTCTTGCGGGCGCCGCGGATCTTGCGGCCGTCGCGCGTCACCACGGTGACGGTCTCGAAGCCGACGGGGATGACGTCCTCGGGCTTCCGGATCTCGCGCGCCAGCACCGTCGCCGATCGCGACGCGCCGATGCGGGTGAGGTTCGGGCCCACCCGACCGCCGCGCGCCCCCACCATGTGGCACTGGCCGCAATTGCCGCGGTCCTTCGCCCAGAAGATCTGCTCCCCCCGCGCGGCGTCGCCCTGCTCCGCCGGCGCGCCGCCCGGGGCGCTCAGCGTGCGCAGGTACGCGATGACCATCCACACTTCCTCTTCGGACATGTTGGGGTGGGGCGGCATTTCGGTACCGGTGATCCCGCGCGAGATGGTGGTGAACAGCTGGGCATCGGTGCCGCCGTGGACCCAGTCGCCGGTCGTGAGGTCGCTGCCGCGATAGCCCCTGGCGTCGATGCCATGGCAGACGCCGCACCGCCCGCGGTAGATGTTCTTGCCGCCGTCGATGGCGCGGGCGTTGCCGGCCAGGGGATTGGTCTCGGCGGGCGCCTGCGCGCGCGCGGCCACGGAAATGGCCAGGGCCAGGCTGGCTGCCAGCACCCCGGTGACGAGTCGTCGAACCGTCCAGTCCGTCCGTGCCATGGCACTCCCTCTGCTCAAGTGGAACCGGGGTATTGTGCGCTCCTTGCGCGCGAAGTCAAGCAGCGTCACCGCAGCGTCACCTGCAGCGACACGCTGGCCGTGCGGGGCGCACCGAAGTGGGTCCCGCTGAACGGGTTGCCGAAGTTGAAGGCATATCGCTGCCCGAACACGTTGAGAACCGCCGCGCGGAGGTGCACGCGCACGCGATCGGCTTGCACCAGAGGAACCGCGGCAATGAGCGAGACCACCGTGCGCGGCTTCACCCGCCCACGGTCGAAGTCCACCAACTCGGCGCCGGGGCGCTCCAGCAGTTCGTCTTCCTCGTCTTCCTCGCGCTGCAGCGGCGTGCCGCTCTCGTAGCGCGCGGCGAGCGACACCGAAAGGCCCGAGCGCACGTGCTCCCACATGACGCCGGAGGCGAGCACCGCGCGCTGATCGTGATCGGGTGTGAACTCGACGCCGGGACCGATGTCGCCGATTTCGTCTTCGAGAAACAGCCCCCCTGTGACCGGGCCGGTCTGGACGACGCGCCCCACCGACGCGCTCGCGTAGCCGGACCAGCCCCGGCGCTGCGGCACCTCGACCCGCATGTCCAGGCCGTGCGCCCGGCCACGAGCCACGGCGTTCGGGAAGATGACCGTCGTGCCGAGGAAGACGTTCGGGTCCGCCGCCTCGCGCACGTCCCGCCGCCACCACGCCGCGTCGACGCGCCAGTGGCGAAACCGGTGCTCGACGCCGGCCTCGAAGGCCCACTGCCTCTCGGGCTCGACATCGCTGCCGCCGCCGGCCGTCTCCGACGCGAACGGCGACAGGGTGCGTGCGTCCTCGGACGAGGAGAGCAACAGGTGCTCGGGTTGAGGCGGCTGGAAGAAACGACTGATCGAGCCACGGACCACGGTCGACGGCCCGAGGCGGTACGACACGCCGCCACGGGGGCTCCACTGATGGCGGTCGAGCAGAAGGGTGCTGCCATCCAATCGGACACCCGCTGCGACGGTGAGGGCCGGACCGGCCTGCCAACTGTCCTGGAGATAGACCGACCACAAGCGCGGGCTGGCCTCACCGGTGAACTGGAAGGGGTTGCCGCCGTCGTGCTCGAGAGCGGCATCGCTGAAGCCCGCCTCCTCGGCCTCGTCTTCGTTGGTGACGACGAAGCCGAACGTCTCGTCCAGCGACAGCGCCTGCGCCTCGATGCCCCCTTTCACGAGGTGGCGCCCGCGCTGGTGGCTGATGGCGGCAATGCCGCCCGTCCTCGCCAGCGAGCGGTCGGACGACGCATGGATCGGCGTGTCGCGCGCGCTGCCGTCGAGGGTCGCCGAGCTGCGCCGATGGTAGACGGCCAGCTGCGATACCGTGCGATCCGACCAGACACGCTGCCAGGAGACGTCCGCAAACCCGAGCGCGACTCGCTGGCGCTGGTCCTGTCCAGCGACGTCCTGCTCCTCGGTGTTGGGCACGTCATAGCCTGCGCGGCCGATGCCGACGCCCGACCTCACGTGGTCCGCCGCGCCTCCTCGATAGCCGACGTGGCCGGACATCGATCCCGCCGAGCCCCGGTTGTGCAGATTGTCTGGGTGCACGGGATCCAGGAAGCGTTCCGACTGCTGGCTGGAGCCGGCCACGCGGAGGTCGAGCCGTCCTCGCACCGTGCCGCCGGTGACCAGGCCGCCGTCCAGCGAGCGGTTGCTGCCGACGCCCACGTCGCCGACCGTCTCCCAGCGATCGCGCCCCCCGAGAGAACGCACCTCGATCACCCCACCGGCCTTGTAGCCGAACTCCGGGGCCACATATCCGGTGACGACGTTGACCGACGCCAGCGACGCCACATCCGGAGCGATGCCGTTCAGCGCGTCGAGACGCTCGTACACGGGCACGCCATCGATGACATAGAGGAAGCCATCGTCCACGCCGCGGGCGTGCAGCAGCCCGTTGTCTTCGGTGGCCCAGCCGGGCAGAGTGGCCACGGCATCCTGGAGCGACCGCCCGCGCATCCGCGCGGGCACAGCCACGAGCGATGCTCCCGCGATGGAGGAGAAGGTGGAGGGGGTGATCGTCGCGGCATCCACGCGGATCGATTCGGCGAGCCTGGGTGGCAGCCGTACGGTCACATCCACTGGCAGCGCCGTTTCGATGGTCAGCGGCACGAGGACCGGCGCGCCATCAACGTGGTCCGCCCGAACGTCGAATCGCCCGGTTGGCACGTCCGCGAGCACGAAGTGCCCTGCGTCATCAGTGGTGGCCGTCCGAAGGGTGGCCCCGAGCGGATCGACCAGCGCCACGCCGACTCCAGGAACCGGCCGGCCTCCATCGTCCACGACCGTGCCCTGCACCCGCGTCGTCTGCAGTTGCGCAAACGCAGGCATTGCCGGCGCAACCAGCAGGACCAGCGCAAGCCAGATCAGCCGTGCTACCGGTACCATTCGCCGAGGCGGACCTCGATGCCATCCGCGGCGAGGGCGGCTTTCAACTCCTGCAGGCCGCGCGTGGTCGCCGTGCCACGCGGGTCACCGCGCGTGACGCGCGTCACCCAGTCCTGGTCGTAGTGGTAGGGATAAACCACGCGAGGCCGGAACGCGCGGATGCAGTCGGCGGCGGCCTCCGGCTCCATGCGCTGTAGTGGCAGGTTCATGGGGAAGAACGCGACGTCGATGTTCTTCAGGGCCCGAATCTCGGGCACGCACTCGGTGACGCCCGCGAAATACACGCGAAGGCCGCCGAGCGTGACGATGTAGCCGTTGGCTTCACCCTTCGGATGATAGGGCTCCCCAGGCGACAGGTCGTACGCGGCCACGGCCTCGACGACCACGCCCGCGACTTCGCGACGCTCGCCGTTCTCCATGACGATGCCGTCGGGCACGCGCTTCAGTCCGTTCGCGGCGATCACGACCGGGGCGCCGGGCTTCCGGAGCGCGGCGATTGCCTTGACGTCGAGGTGATGGCCGGGGTCGTCGGTCACCAGGATCAGATCCGCCGGCTTGGCCGCCGACAGATCGGCCACGCTCCAGGGATCGACGTGAATCACCTTCCCCGCGTGCTCGAGCTGGACACTGGCGTGGGTGAACGGCGTGATCGTGACGTTGCCACCCTGCGCCTTGAAGATGTCGGCCGCCTCGCGCGCTGAGAAAGAAATCACGAAGAACACGAAGAGGGCCACGGAGGACACGAAGACCATGGGCAGCGATCGGTTCTTGCGAGGGTGAAGCAGCCTCGCCCACCTTCCGGGACTTTCATCCATGCCTTAACCCTTTATCTGACCTTCGTGCTCTTCGTAATCCTTCGTGCCTTCGTGGTTTCTTTTCTCATGGGAGAGCGTACGCGATCAGCTCGCCCGGCATCGTCGCGCTGCTGACGGCCACGACGATGTACTGCTTGCCGGCGAGGATATAGGTCATGGGCGAGCCGGTCTGGGCGCCGGGCATGCGCACGGCGCCGACCTCGGCGCCGGTTCGCTTGTCGTAGGCGCGAAGCATCGCGCCGCGCGTGCCGTCGGGCATCCGCACGGTGCCCCCCTCGCCCGAGATGAGGAGCGTCCTGGTGACCAGCGTGCCGATGCCGCCCGAACTGCCGCCCGCGCCGCCGGGCCGTCCAGTACGTGGAATCGTCAGGCCCTTGAGGGCCGGATGGTTCTTCACCGTGTCGGGCGTCTCCCCGTGGGCAATCTGCCAGGCGATCTCGCCGCGCGTGAGGTCGATGGCCGAGATGCGGCCCCAGGGCGGCTTGACCAGCGGCAGGCCCTGCACGCTCAGCGCGCCGCCGCTCTCATCCACGGCGCCGCCAGCGCTGATGTAGTGCATGTCCGAGCGCTTCGGGTCGTTCACCATCGAGAGCACGCGGAGCAGCGTGTGCGAGTAGACGTAGAGCATGCCGGTCTCGGGATCGAACGATCCGCCCGGCCAGTTCGGCCCGTTGGGGATGAAGAGCAGGCCCTGCTTGCCGCCCTCGCCGCGCACGATGGGCGGCGTGTAGAGCGGGCCGATCTTGTACCTCGTGAGGAGCGTCAACGCTTCGGCCTTCAGCTCGGGCGTGAAGTCGATGACGTAGTCTTCGAGGAAGCCCTGACGCTCGAATGCCGGGGGTCTCGTGGGAAAGGGCTGCGTCGGTGAGTACCACTCCCGGGGGACGCTGCCCTGCTCGACGGGCCGCTCCTCGATGGGCCACACCGGCTCGCCGGTGCGTCGATCGAACACGAACAGGAAGCCCTGCTTGGTGGGCTGCGCCACCGCCTGGATGGTGCGTCCGTTCACCGTGACGTCGGCCAGGATGGGCGCGCACGGCACGTCGTAGTCCCAGATGGGATGGTGCACGAACTGGTAGTGCCAGATGCGCCGGCCCGTTTCCAGTTCCACCGCGACCAGGCTTTCGGCAAACAGGTTGTTTCCGGGCCGGTGACCGCCGTAGTAGTCGCCTGTGGGAATCTCCACGGGCAGGTAGGCGATGCCCAGTTGCTCGTCCACCGCCATCTGCGTCCAGACGCCGGTGTTCCCGGTGTGCTCCCACGAACCCTCGAGCCACGTCTCGTTGCCGAACTCGCCGGGCTGCGGGATGGTGTGGAAGATCCAGAGCCGCTTGCCAGTGCGTGCGTCGAAGCCGCGGATGTAGCCCTTCGCGTTCCGGTAGCTGCGCGGCGCGGTGCCGGCGCGGTGCGCCGCCCCCACCAGGACCACGTTCCTCGCCACGACGGGCGCGCCGTTCCACGCGATCTCGGCCTCGATGGGATCGAGATCCTGGTCGATGTCCTTCTTGAGATCGACGACCCCGTCCACGCCGAAGTCCTTCAGCGGCCGGCCGGTCTTTGCATCCAGGCCCACGAGCTGGTAGCCGATGGTCACGTAGAAGATACGCTCGTCGCCCTTGCCGTCGGTCCAGTACCCGACGCCACGGCCCGACAGGCGCCGCGCGGAGAGCTGCGCGCGCCTGCCCTCGTCCAGGCGATGCATCCAGAGCAACTCGCCGGTCCTGGCGTCGATGGCCACGGCGTTGCGGTGCTCGCCGGCGGTGGCGTAGAGCACCCCACCCACCATCAGCGGGGTCGTCTGCAGGTTGAAGTCGGGGCGAGAGCCGAGGTTCTCGGTCCGGAACCGCCAGGCGACCTGGAGGGTGCTGAAATTCGACGCGTCGATCTGCGCCAACGGCGCGTAACGGGTGACGCCCAGGTCGCCGCCCCACGTCCGCCACTCACCGCCCTGCGCACCCTGCTGCCCCGCGAGCGTGGCCGGGATGAGCAGCCATGCCGTGACGAAAAGAGACCACGAAGACACGAAGGAATACGGAGCACGACGCGAAGAACCGGTTAGGCCAGACATCGTGCACACAGAGCCAACCCTCATGAAGATGCTTCGTGCCGACCGTCGTGTCCTTCGTGACTTCGTGGTTTCGTTCCTCACCGGGCCAGGGGATCGGGCCGCAGCTGCAGCTTCAGCACCTTGCTCGTCGTGCCCTTGCCGCCTTCCATGTGGAACGGCGTCCGCGTGCTGACGGTGGCCCAGAGCCCGCGGCCCTTCCACCCCGTCGCGGCGTCGTCGATGCGGCCGTCCATCCACTTCGTGTAGAAGCCCAGCGGGTACGGCACGCGCAGCACCACCCACTTGCCGTCCTTGAGCGCCAGGAGCGCTTCGGCCGCGTTGCCGGTGTTGATCGGCACGTTCTTCCCGAGGCCGAACGTGTCGAACTGGTCGACCCATGTGTAGTAGCTGGCTTCGGCGCTGCCGGAGTCGGTCACCCCCTTCATTTGGGGCACGGGTTCCGGGTAGAGCGTCCAGCCCTCCGGGCAGTGCTGGCCGGTGGCCTTCGGCCCGTTCAGCGGCCCCTTGCACTTGCGCCGGTCGAAGCTCGCCAGGTGGCCGCTGGCGAGCGCGGACCAGAAGACGCCGTCGCGATCCACGTCGCCGCCACGCGGCGAATACCCGGGCGCCTTCGGATCGTTCACCGGAGGTTCGTAGACCTCCGCGAGCGCCGTCTCCGGCGGGCTGGTCCCGGGGTCCAACCGCACAATCGCCCCGGGGAAGCCAAGCACCGTGCCCCACACCGAGCCGTCCGGCGCCGGGGCCACGGAGTAGAACCCGCCGGCGAAGCGCCGATCCTTCGCCGGATCGAGCGGCTCGGTCGGTTCCGTGTAGGCATCGCGCTTGCCGTTGCCATTGGTGTCCATCACGAGCGCCGTCCAGCCCTGCGACCTCACCTCGTCGCCGGTCTCCTCGAACATCTTGCGGTTCAACCAGCCGACCACCTGCCCGCCGCCGCTCGTCCACAATGTCTGATTCGCGTCCTCGGCGAACATCAGGTGATGCGTGCCGAAGCAGGTGCTGATGTGCGTCAGCTGCTGCGTCTTCGGGTCGTACATCGCCAGGTGGCGGCCCGCGCGCTCGATGGGGAACAGCTTCGCTGACGGGTGGCTCGACCCGGCCTTGCAGTAGTCAGGATTGTCGGGCGGCCGCACGGCAGATGTGATCCACACCCGGCCCTGCTCGTCCATCATCGGGTTGTGCACGTTGTTGCGGCTCGTCCAGATCACCTCGTCATCCCAATAAGGCGAAGGCGCCGGCATTTTCGGTGAGGTCGGTGGCGTGCTGGGGTCGCGCACGGTGAGCTTCACCTGGCTGATGGCGTGGCGCGTGGGATCCAGCATGGGCAGATAATCGGCGCTCAGCTCGAGGGCACCGTAGATGGGCCCGTTGGCGTTGACGGTGGGATTCCGCCGATCGGTCGAGACCTCGTCGTGCAGATACGCCTTCGGATCAGCCCAGTCCCACAACGTGATCACGACATGGCGCTCCACCCCCTGTGGGCGAGGGGGAGCCGGCGGCACCTCTCCGCGGGTGATGCGGTCCGTCCAGTCGCCGAAGACGATGAGCGCCCGCTCGCGGCCGAGCTGATTGAGGCCGTTGGTCATGGCCCCGCCCGCCTGCCCGGATTGAATGCGGCGTTCCCAGGCATGCGCGTTGGATGGGAACGTGCCCAGGGCCGCGGGCACCTCGCGGGTCGCCTTGTTGCCCAGTTGATGACACTGCGTGCAGCCCCCCGACTTGAGATTCCGCAGCCATTCGGCCTGGCTGCGCATTCGCGGCGAGATGCCGTTGCCCGTCGGTCCCGTGCCAGGGAACTCGCTCTTCTCTGGCACGCGAATCAGCGAGAACCAGTGTCCTGCCGGGTAATACTCCGCTGCCGCGCGGGCGGTGGGCGCCGGCACGGCCTTGAGGTTCACGGACTGCCCCGGCGCGGCCTTCACCTTTGGCGAGTCCACCAGTCCATAGCCGCGAACCCAGACGCTGTAGGTGGCCTTCGGAAGGTCGGGAATCAGGTAGTGCCCCTGGTCGTTGGTGACGACGATCTTCGCGAACTTCGTCGGCAGGTCCGTCGTCTCGGCGATCACCCAGACTCCGGCTTCGGGTCCCCTGGCGCCGGTGACGGCGCCACCAAGGTCGTCGGCATCAACCTCGACAGCTCGCGCGGCAGGCTGGCGCGCACTCGTCGCCGCCAAGGATCCCACGACCACCACGATTCCCAGTGCCAGCGTTCTCGAGCCGCGCATCGTCATGGAAGTCCGGTCCCTTTCTACTACCTCCGGCGATCGTCGTTCGTCATCGTCCGCGACCGCCGCTTCGCGAGCTCTTCCTGGTACTGCGCCTCGGTGAGGAACGCGATGTCGGTCCACCCGTGCCCCATCTCGTCCATCGTCCGACTGCCCCAACCGATCCATGCGGTCGGGTCGGGGTTGTGCCGGTTGTTGGCCGTGTTGTCGTGCCACGACACGGTGTGGAGGATGGTGCCCGCCGGGAACAGGTGCGGCGTTTTGTACTTGTAGGTGATCTGCCAGGTCTGCTCGTAGTGCGTGACGTCGGTGAGCATCTCGCGGCGGCCATCCGGGTGGATGGCCTCGAGCTGCATCCGCACACCGCGGAAGTGCATGTGCGGCTGGAAGCTGATGATGAGCGCAGGCTTCGGCAGCGGCCAGAAGCGCTCGTGCCGCACGACCGAGTTCGGCGGGATGCTCAAGAGGGCCGCCGAGTGCAGCGGGTTCTCTTCGACCAGCGCACCAACGGGCATCGACGGCTCGTCAATCGACAGCTGGTGCCCGGCGCGCAGGAGCAGGTCTTCAATCCGCTCGCGGTTCAGGACCCAGTCGTTGCCCACGCCCGTCCTGATGCGATGCGAGGTGACCACGTGCTTCGGCACGACGCCCTTCGGGTAGAACTTGATGCCGACCCGCATCCGATCGTGCGTCTCCTCGCCGTAGGGGTGATAGTGGCCCTCGATGCGGAAGACCGAGCCCTTCTTCAGCACCTTGGCCGTGCCGTCGGGGAAGATGTCGGCATCGTTGCCCGCGCCGTACTCGATCAGGTCCAGCGACTGACCGACGTTCGAGCCCATGCCCAGCCCGAGCCCCTCGGTATCGGTGCCCTCGGGCATGTCCACGTAGACGTGCGCGTGGTGCACGGCGCGCATGGCGTCCGGAATGATCTGGACCCACTTCACGTAGCGGTCCTCGGTGAGCTTCGGGTCCACTTCCTCGGTCGGTGTGAAGTCAGGACCCTCGGCGGGAATCCGAAAGCCCTTCGCCATGCGGACGATGAGATCGGGCTCGCCGTAGGTCCACTCGGATCCCGCCGCGAAAGTGAGCGGTGGAGGCGCGTCGGACTTCAGGCCCTCGGGCGCCCCGGAATCCACCCACGCACCGATCAGCGAGATCTGCTCATCGGAAAGGGAGGGATCCGGCGAGTATTCGCCGACGCTCCGGTCGATGTGCCATGGGGGCATCTCGCGCTTCGCGGTCTTCTGCCCGATGGCGCGCGCCCAGGGCCGGACGTCCGTATAGGTCATCAGGGACATCGGCGCCGACGTGCCGGGATGATGACAGCCCTGGCAGGACGTCTGAAGGATGGGCAGGACGTCCTTCGTGAACGTCGGAGTGGGGGCTGCGGCGCCCGATCCGGCCTGAGGCCCGGTCGCGGCTCCCGTGGGTGCCATCAGGACGACGGCGACGGCCAATCCGAGCGGATACGACACCCTCGCGGCGCGGACCATTGGGGCCTCCTCGTTCCTTGCGCTCCGCCGTGGACGCGCATACTGTAGCACCCTCGGAGGCGCTGATGACGGGTCGCACGTTCGGTCTGGCGCTGCTCGGCGCGGTGGTCCTCGGCGGGTGGGCAATGGCCTCCGGCACGCAGGTCAACCAGCCCATCTACCCGGTGTACGACGGCTTCCTGAAGAACCCCGACGGCAGCTACACCCTGTCGTTCGCCTACTTCAGCCACAACGCCGGTCCCGTCAGCATTCCCCCTGGGCCGGACAACTCTTTCGGGCCGGCGCCCGCCGACCGCATGCAGCCCACGGTGTTCAAGCCGGGACACTGGCGCTTCCAGTGCGTGATGGTGGTCGGACCCGAGTTCGACGGGAAGCTGCGGTGGACGCTGGCCCACGCGGGAACGAGCGCCGGGACCAGCGAGCGGATGCTGCAGTCGAACTGGAATCTGGTCGAGGGAGCGGCGGCACTCGCGAAGATCGACTACGCGCAGGCACCGAAGGGCGTGTGCCTCAATCGCCCACCGGCCCTGCGGATTCTCGGCCTCACCCCTCGTCGCGGCGAGGTGCCCGCCCTGACGGTGGGCGTGAACGAGGAGCTGAACCTGTTCGGCAGCGCGCACGACGAGGGCCTGCCGCGCGGACAGGCCCTGAAGGCCGAGTGGACGGTGTTGAAGGGCCCCGGACGCGTCGTCTTCGCGCCACCGGCGTCGGCGCGCACGAAGGCCACGTTCGCGGCGCCGGGACTCTACGAGCTCGAGCTCTCCGCGACCGACGGCGAGTTCACCGAACGTGTGAGGCTCAACGTGAAGGCGGGGTGATGCTCCGGTGGTAGTGTTACCCGGTCGCCAGGCGCTTCCGCCCCAGGATACCGGCCTTCGGAGGTCCACCATGCGCTCGCCGCTTCGGCACGCCCGAATCCTCGTCCCCGCCGGCGTCCTCGCTTCGGGCCTCGCGCTCGTCCTCGTCGATCCGGTGGCCATCGCCCAGAACCGGCCCGGCAACCTGCTGGAACAGTTCCGGCAGCGTTCGCGCGACGCCGAGGCGAAGGGCCTGGCGGATCCGTTCACGGGTATCACCGCCAGCGGCGCGGTCGAGCCCGGCCTGTTCGCCGTGCGATCCACAGGCGTGTCCACCGAACCGGTTCGCGCCGCGGCCGCCGCCTTTCTCGCCAGCCTCACGCCGGACCAGCGCCGCGCGTCCACGTTCGGCGTCGACGATCCGGAATGGCGCAAATGGATGAATCAGCACTTCTACCGCCGCCAGGGCGTGAGCTTCGAGGAGATGAGCGCGGGGCAGCGCGAGGCGGCCTTCGGCCTGCTCCGCGCGTCGCTGAGCGCGAAGGGACTGAAGCTGACGCAGGACATCATGAAGCTCAACGAAACCCTCGGCGAGCTGAGTGGCAACGACTTCGTCCAGTACGGCGAGTGGAAGTACCACGTGACGATGATGGGCGAGCCCTCCGCCACCGAACCCTGGGGCTGGCAGCTCGACGGGCACCATGCCATCGTCAACTACTTCGTGCTGGGCGACCAGGTGGTGATGACGCCGTTCTTCGCCGGGTCCGAGCCGGTGACGGCGTCCTCAGGCAAGTACAAGGGCGTGTCGATCCTGCAGGAGGAGCAGGCGCGGGGACTGGCATTCGTCAACGGGCTGGACGGCGCCACGCGCGCGAAGGCCATCCTCCGCACCATCAAGACGGGGAACGACAATCTCACCGAGGCGTGGAAGGACAACGTCGTCCTGGACTACGCCGGGGTGCGCGCGACGGAGATGACCGCGGCCCAGCGGCAGGCGCTCGTCGACCTGGTGGCACTCTACGTAAACAACGTGCGCGAGGGCCACGCGCGCGTGCGGATGGACGAGGTGACGCAGCATCTCGACCGGACATGGTTCGCGTGGATTGGCGGCACGGATGCCACGAGTGTCTTCTACTACCGCATCCACAGCCCCGTGCTGCTCATCGAGTTCGATCATCAACGCCCGGCCAATCTCCGCCACCTCGCGGCGAACCCGGACCTGCCCAATCGCGAGCACGTGCACGTCGTCGTGCGGACACCGAACGGCAACGATTACGGCAAGGACCTGCTGCGGCAGCACTACGCAGCGCACCCGCATACACGAGCAGGGTTCTGAGGTTCTGGGGTTCTGGGGTTCGGAACGGAGGGGAA
>Ga0209706_10000610_pt1 | contig 20322 bp, 10 predicted proteins | sample PPLLaktember2015_6_FD_187263 | JGI IMG/M metagenome (GOLD analysis project Ga0209706, IMG submission 187263) | Freshwater sediment microbial communities from Prairie Pothole Lake near Jamestown, North Dakota, USA - PPLs Lake P8 Core (1) Depth... | ecosystem: Environmental > Aquatic > Freshwater...
CCCCGCTACTGTAACCGGGGACGAATCCCGAGAGACGCCACGGCCATGAGGCTGGAAGGCTCGGGAGGAGGACGATCCGGGAGTCAGGAGACCTTCTTTAAGCCTCGATCGACCGGTCTTCGGGCGGAAGACGGAGAACGAAAAAGCGGCGGGGGCGGCTGCGGAGCTCCTGCCATGACCTTAAGAAGAATCTCCCTCACGGCGCTCGCGGCGCTCATGACGCTGACGTCCTTCGCCCCGGGCGCTCAAGACCAGACGCCGCCCATCAAGCACGACCTCATCGTCACCGCCACCCGGCTCGAAACTCCCGAAAAGAAGGTCGGAAGCTCGATCACCGTGGTCTCGGGCGAGGAGCTCCTTCGCACGGGCAAGACCTTCGTCCTCGAGGCGCTCGAATCCGTACTCGGCCTCTCCATGGTCCGGAACGGCGGGCCGGGCGCGGCCTCCTCGGTGTCGGTGCGCGGCGCCAATAGCGAGCACACGCTCTTCCTTCTCGACGGGCTCGAGCTCAACGACCCGATCAACCCGTCGCGCTCTTACGATGTGTCCCACCTCCCTCTCGGCCAGGTCGACCGGGTCGAGATCCTCCGCGGCCCCCAGGGCCTGCTCTACGGTTCGGACGCGCTCGGCGGCGTCATCAACATCATCACCCGGACCGGCCGCGGCCGGCCCCGGCTCGCGTTGGCCTCGTCGGCCGATACGCTCAGCTCCCTCGCCGCCGACGTCTCGCTCTCCGGCTCCGGCCCGAAGACCGAATATTCGCTCGGCCTCTTCCACGAACGGACGGCCGGCCTCTCCGCGGCCTCGTCCGCCTACGCCGGGAACGCCGAAAAGGACGGCTATCGCAACGTCAGCTTCGCCGCCCGCTTCGGCTTCACGCCGCGCCCTGCGACGACCCTGACGTTCTCGGTCCGGGCCGCGAGCGCCAGGACCGAGCTCGACAATTTCGGCGGCCCCGGCGGGGACGATCCGAACGCCGTCCAGGACTACGGGACGCTTCTCTTCCGCGGGCAGTATCGCGGGCTCTCCCGGAGCGGCCGCTGGGAACAAACGGTCTCGCTGTCCTGGCTCGGAGCGAGGCGCGAGAACGACAACCCCTTCGACGCGTCCCATCCCGCCGAACGGGACGAGGGCCTCTACAAGAGCGGCATCGTCAAGCTCGACTGGCAGAACAACGTTTTCCTCCATCCGTCCCACACCCTCACGGCGGGGCTGGAAGTCGAGAGCGAGTCGGGGCGGTCCGATTACCTGTCGGAAGGCGCCTACGGTCTATCGGAATCGCAATTCCCCTCGGCCCGCACGTCGTCGGCGGGGCTCTATCTTCTCGACCACTGGGAGGCCGGGGACCGGCTCTTCGTCACGGCCGGGGTCCGGGCCGACCGTCACAGCCGCGCCGGGACCGCCGTGACCTTCCGCGTCGCCCCGGCCTATCTCGTCGCCGCCACAGGAACCCGGCTCAAGGCCACGCTCGGGACAGGCTTCAAGTCCCCCTCTCTCTACCAGCTCTTCGCCCCCGCCACGTCTTTCGGTCCCATCGGCAATCCCCTGCTCCGCCCCGAGCGAGCCCTCGGTTGGGACGCGGGGATCGAGCAGCGCTTCGCGGCAGGCCGCATCGCCCTTGGCCTGACCTGGTTCGCGAACGCTTTCCGGGACCTCGTCGATTTCGATTTCGCCGCCGGCTACGTCAATATCGGACGGGCCAGGACGGAGGGCCTCGAGGTCTCGGCTGAAGCGCGGCCGGCGGCCGGGGCGCGCCTCTCCGCCTCCTACACCCGACTCTCGGCCCGCGACACGGACGCGGGGACGGAGCTTCTCCGCCGGCCTCGTGACACGTTTTCCGCCGAGGCGGGCGCACGGCTCTTCGGACGGTTCGACCTTTCCGCCCGCGCGCTCTGGGTCGGCCGGCGCTTCGACCGGGATTTCAGCGCCTACCCCTACGCCACGGTCGCGCTTCCCGAATATGTCCTCCTTGGTGCCGCCCTTACGGCCCCCGTCGGTCCGCAACTCGAGCTCTTCTTCCGCATCGACAACATTCTCGACGCCCGCTACGAGACCGTCTGGGGATACGGGGCGCCGGGGATCACTGCCCGGACCGGCTTCCGCCTAACCCTCTGATCCCCTGGCTTTAGCCCGATAGGTGAATGTCCGCCTGATCGGCCATAGCCCTGAAGGAGCGGCTATCTTTTCAGGAAGGGACCAGGTCTTCGCAAAGCGGGAGGACCACCGTTTTGCGAAGACCTGGTCCCTTCTTGTCCTTCCAACTCAGGTGCCCCGCGTCCGTCGCGAGGCGGAGAGGGATATCGCTCCAAAGCCCCCGTAAGGGAAACCTCGAGACTTCTTTCGGATATTTCGCAGAAGCACGGCTCCGGGTCATTCCGCCGCGCTTCTGCCGGGTCGCTCCCCGGAGTCCGCTTCCCGCCGGCGGGGGCAAGGAGCGATATCCCGAGCATGCCGAGAAGACGATCGCCTGGCATCCGGAGATGGACCTTGAAAACGCGCGGTCCATGGGCGAGAATGGAGGGCCGATGAATATCCTCTCACTCGACAAGATCTTCAAGCCCCAGCGGATCGCCCTGGTCGGGGTCAGCCCGAACCCGAAGAGCGTCAGCGGCCGGATCCTCGCCAACCTTATCGGCGGCGGCTTCCGCGGCGTCGTCTATCCCGTCGCGCCCGCCGTCGAGGCCGTGATGGGCATCCCCTGCTTCGCGAGCGTCGCCTCGCTCCCCAAGACCGCGGACCTCGGCGTCATCTGCGCCGCGGCCGCCCAGGTCCCGGGGCTCGTCGGCGAGTGCGGAGAAGCCGGCATCCGCGGCCTGATCATCGTCTCGGCCGGCTTCCGCGAGACCGGGCCGGCCGGCCTGGCCCTCGAGCAGTCGATCCTCGCCGAAGCCCGGCGCTTCGACGGCATGAGGATCATCGGGCCCAACTGCCTCGGCATCATCTCCCCGGGCCTGCCCCTCAACGCCAGCTTCGCCGGCGCCATGCCCCGCCCCGGGCATGTCGCTTTCGTCTCCCAGTCCGGGGCGCTCTGCACGTCCGTCCTCGACTGGGCCGCCGAGGAGAAGCTTGGCTTCTCGCATTTCGTTTCGACCGGCAACATGATCGATGTCGAGTTCGGCGACCTTATCGACTATCTCGGCGAGGACGAGGCGACAAAGTCGATCCTCCTCTACATCGAATCCATCCCGGACGCCCGGAAATTCATGACCGCCGCCCGGGCCTTCGCCCGGATGAAGCCCATCGTCGCCTACAAGGCCGGGCGCTTCCCCGAATCCGCCGCCGCGGCCGCTTCCCACACCGGGGCCTTGGCCGGCGAGGACGCCGTCTTCGACGCGGCCTTCGAGCGCATGGGCCTGGCCCGAGTCTTCAATATCGGGGAGATCTTCGACTGCGCCGACCTCGTCGGCCGGCACAAGGTCCCCAAGGGCCCGCGCCTGGCCGTGCTGACGAACGCCGGAGGACCCGGCGTCATGGCCACCGATGCGCTCGTCGCCTCGGGCGGCGCGCTGGCCCGCCTGTCCGATGAGACGATGCGCGTTCTCAACGAGAGCCTGCCGCCGCAATGGTCGCGGCGCAATCCCGTGGACGTCCTCGGCGACGCCAAGTCGAAGCTCGTGGCCAAGGCGGCCCAGATCGTCCTGCAGGACCCGGGCGTTGACGCCCTGCTCGTCATCATCACCCCCCAGGCCATGACCAATCCGACCGCGGTGGCCAGGGAGATCTGCGCCCAGGCGGGCGCCACCCCCAAGCCCGTCCTGGCGGCCTGGCTCGGCGGGGCCGCCGTGCGCGAGGGGACGAACCTCCTGAATGAGGCCGGCATCCCGACCTACCCGACGCCCGAACAGGCCGTCAAGGCGTTCATGACGCTCGTCTCCTACGCCCGCAACCTCGAGATCCTCTACGAAACGCCCAAGGACATCCCGGTCGACTTTCCCGTCGACCGCAAGGAGCTGCGGGCGAGGTTCGCCAGCATCCTGACCGCGGCTGAGGGGCCCCTGTCCGAGTCGAGGTCCAAGGAGCTCCTCGCATCGTACGGCATCCCGGTCGCGGGACCCCTCGCCGCGGCCACGGCCGGCGATGCCGTCGCGGCGGCCGACGCCGCCGGCTACCCGGTCGTGCTCAAGATCCTGTCCCCGGATATCACCCACAAGACGGACGTCGGCGGCGTGGCCCTCGATCTCGCCGATGCCGGGGCTGTCCGGGCCGCGTTCGGGGCCATGATGGAGACCGTCCGCCGCAAGGCGCCCGAAGCGCGCCTCGAAGGGGTCACGGTCCAGAGGATGGTCCGTTCCGGGGACGGCGTCGAGATGATCCTCGGCGTCAAGAAGGACCCGACCTTCGGCACCGTCGTCATGGCCGGCATGGGCGGGACCGCCGCGGAGATCTACAAGGACCGCTCGATCGGCTTCCCGCCGCTCAACGAGCGGCTGGCCCGCCGCATGATCGACGAGCTCCGGATGCGGCCGCTTCTCCATGGTTACCGCGGGCGTCCTGCCGTGGCCGTCGACAAGCTCGTCGAGACCCTGGTGCGCCTGTCCTACCTGGCCGCCGACTTTCCGGAAGTCGCGGAGCTCGACATCAATCCCCTGCTGGTGACCCCCGACGGGGTCGTCGCCCTCGACGCCCGCGTCGTTGGCGACAGGACCGCCGTCGAGGACCCGAAGCGGCCCTACGCGCACCTCTCTCTGCGGCCCTACCCCGAGGAGTTCGTTAAAAGGATGCGCATGCGCGACGGAGCGCCGATCATGCTCCGTCCGATCAAGCCCGAGGACGAGCCGCTCTGGCTGGCCCTTCTCGCCAGCTGTTCGCGGGAGTCCATCTACTCGCGCTTCCGTTATTTCTTCTTCTGGCAGTCCCATGAGGTGGCCAGCCGCTACTGTTACATCGACTACGACCGGGAGATGGCCATCGTCGCCGAGTCCGGCGAGGGAAAGGACCGCCGCCTCGTCGGGGTCGGGCGGCTCGTCACCGAACCGGGGCGGGCCTCGGCCGAATACGCCGTGCTCGTCCAGGACGCCTGGCAGGACAAGGGACTGGGGGGGCTGCTGACCGACTATTGCCTCGGCATCGCCAAGGACTGGGGCATCCGGACGGTCACGGCCATCACGACGACGGACAATCCGCGGATGATCGCCGTCTTCGAGAAGCGAGGCTTCCGCATCGTCAACGACCTCGAAAGCTCGCTCGTCGAGGTCTCGAAGGAGCTACTCTAAGTCCCTGAAGCCCGCGATGGGGGCCGGCTTGAGGGCGTGGAGGTCGAAGACGACGATCTCGTTCGTTCCCGGCCTCAGGAACGGTGCCGGGCAGAAGAGGCGTTTCTGCGGCCCGCGGTCCCAGTAGCGTCCAAGGTTCCGCCCGTTGATCCAGACGACCCCCTTCTTCCAGCCGCTCATGTCGAGATAGGTGTCGCCGACGTTCCGGAGCTCGAAGCGGCCGCGGAAGAAGTTCGCCGGCCGGTCGGCCGGACGGCGCCCGAACTTGAGCCGCTCCAGGTACTCTCCGTCCATGGGCAGCGGGTGGACGTCCCAGCCCATCAAGGTCATATTGTTCAGCGTCACCCGCTCGGTGATGCCTTTGCGGTCGAGGAGCCGGGGCCCATAGTTGATCCGGCCCATGGCCTCGACCAGGATGTCGATCGTCTCGTTGGCCGGCTCGGCCTTGGGGACGTCGAGGGCCGTTTCGCTCTTCGTCCGGTCGATCGTCCCCACGGGCCGGCCGTCGGCGAAGACCGCGGCGTAATCGTGAACGTCGGTCACGGTGAGCTTGCCGCCGCGGTGGCCGAGGAGCTTCGTCCGGTAGAGGATGAAGCCGTGGTTCTGTCCGTACGATTCCATCGGGCCGGGCTGCGCGCTCCGCGCGGCCGGCGGCAGGTTATTGAAGACCGAGGCGCTCTCGTCGAGCTCGATCCCGGGGACCGTGATCGCCGCCAGGGGCTCCGGCAGGTCGGGGAGCTTCGTCCCTTTCGGCTGATAGCGCGCCAGGATATCGCGGATGGCGAAGTACTTCGGCGTCGGCCGCCCGGCCTCGTCGAGGGGCGCGTCGTAATCGTAGCTCGTCACATCCGGTTCGTACTTGTCGCTGAAATTGGCCCCGGCCATGAAGCCGAAGTTCGTCCCGCCGTGGAACATGTAGAAGCTGAAGGATTTGCCGTGGTCGAGGAGCCAGCGCAGGTCGGGCAGGACGTCCTCGGTCTTGACCCGGGCCCAGTCCTCGCCCCAGTGGGTCAGCCAGCCCGGGTAGAGCTCGCTGCAAAAAATGGGGACACCGCGCTCGAGCCGGGCCGCCTCGGCGAAATGCTTCTCGTTCGTGCCGGGGTCGAGCCCGATGGCCGCTCCCGGCAGGCTTCCGGCTTCGAGCATGTAGGGGGTCGCGCCGTCGGCCGTGTAGAGCGGCGCCTCGATCCCGGCCTTGTCCCAGAAGCCCTTGAGGGCCAGCATATAGTCCCGGTCGTTCCCGTAGCTGCCGTACTCGTTCTCGACCTGGACCATGAGGACGGGGCCGCCGCGGTGGACCTGGAGATCGCGCAGAACCTCGCCGAGCTTCAGGACATAGGATTCGCAGGCCTCGAGGTAGCGCGGGTCGGAGCAGCGGACCTTGATGTCCGGCGTCCGCAGGAGCCAGGCCGGCAGGCCGCCGAAATCCCATTCGGCGCAGGCATAGGGGCCCGGCCGGACGATGACCCAAAGGCCGACCCGCTGGGCCGTCCGGATGAAGGCGGCCAGGTCGTTCCCCCCGGAGAAGTCCCATTGGCCGGGCTCCGGCTCGAGGGCGTTCCAAAAGACGTACGTCCCTACGGTGTTGAGGCCGGCGGCCTTGACCTTCATCAGCCGGTCGGCCCAGTACTCGCGCGGGATGCGCTGGTAGTGGATCTCGCCGGCCATGATGCGGAACGGCTTGCCGTCGAGGAGGAATTCGCTCTCGCCGAGATGGAAGCTGCGGGATTGCCCGGCGAGACGCGGCAGGACGGCGAGGACGATCATCCCGGCCAAAGCCCATCGGACGGTTTTCATGCCCGGATTTTACCACACAATTGACTTTCCCCTCCCGGCCGCTATAATTCCGGGAATGCGCAAGGATGTCCGCCAGACCGGAGGATGACATGAGCAACGGCCGATCACCCCTCGTCGGGCTCGGGCTCGCCGTCGTACTCGTCTTGGCCGCCGTTGCGGTCCCGGCCGCCGCCCAATCCGAGGACAAGAAGCCGGCGTTCGGGATCTCCTTCTCGGGTTTCGTCAAGACGGACATCTTCAGCGATTCGCGCCAGACGACGAACATCCGCGAAGGGCACTTCCTCCTCTTCCCCAAGGCCCCCTCCGAGGGGCCCGACGGCTCCGACGCCAATGCCCGGGGCTCGTTCAACATCCTCTCCATCCAGACGCGCCTGGCCGGGAAGATCACGGGGCCGGACGCCCTCGGCGCCAAGACCTCGGCTTATCTCGAGGCCGAGTTCTTCGGTCACTCCGAAGCCGACATCAACGGCTTCCGCCTCCGTCACGGCTACCTCAAGCTGAACTGGCCGCATTCCGAGCTCCTGGTCGGCCAGTCCTGGCACCCGATGTTCGTGACCGAGAGCTTTCCCGACGTCGTCTCGTTCGACACCGGAGCGCCCTTCCAGCCCTTCAACCGCAGCCCGCAGGTCCGTTACACCCGGACGTTCGGCGGCCTCAGCCTGGCCGCCACGGCCCTGGCCCAACGCGATTTCATGAGCAACGGCCCGGATGGGTCAAGTTCCATCTACTTGCGCAATGCCGCGCTTCCCGAATTCAATCTCAAGCTGCAGTACTCTTCGAAGGACGACGCCCGGAAGACGGAGACCGTGGCCGGCATCGGCGGCGATGTGATGCGGATCGCCCCCCGCATCGTCACGGCGGCCGGGTACTCGACTGACGAAACCCTGACCGGCCTCGCGGCCATGGCCTTCTTCAAGCAGAAGTGGCCGAAGTGGACGTGGAAGGCCGAGGCCGTCTGGGGCCAGAACCTCCACCATCTGACGATGCTCGGCGGCTACGCCGTCCGGGACGTCGTCGACGAAACCCGGCTGGACTGGGCCTACACCCCGATCGCCGTCCTGTCCCTCTGGACCGAGGTCCAGACGAACGGCGCGACCTGGCAGACGGGGCTCTTTGCCGGCTATTCCAAGAACCTGGGCTCCCCCCATGAGATCACCGGGGCGAATTACGCGCGCGGCTTCAACATCGACGAGCTTTGCCGGCTTTCGCCCCGACTCGTCTACAATACCGGCAAGATGCGCTTCGCCGGCGAGGTCGAGCTGACGGCGGCCTCCTATGGCACGCCGGACCTCTTCGGCAAGGTCGCCGACGCTCGGTTCGTCCGGAACCTCCGGCTCCTCTTGGCGGCCTACTATTTCTTCTGATTTCTCTGACCCTGTGAAACATTCCTTACGGCCAAGCGTATATATACCAAGCTGTCTTGAGTTCGCCCCCCTGGCGGGGGCCGTTCTTATGGCATAAGACTTGTTGCGTACCTGGCCGGCAGTCCCTCGAGGCCCCGGGCCCTTCGGCCCCATGAAAGAGAGCGTCCATGCTGAGATCCTCCGGAGCCGCTTCCATCCTCATTCTGCCTTTGATCCTGGTTCTGGGATTGGGATTGGCGTCCCCCCGTCCGGCGGCCGGCCAGGCCGTCACGCCCGACATCGACGAGCTGAAGAAGACCGCCGTCAAGGTCTTCCTCGACTGCGACAGCTGCGACCTCGATTACATCAAGACCGAGATCACCTTCGTCAACTACGTCCGGGACCGCCTCGAGGCCCAGGTCCACGTCCTTATCACGACCCAGGCCACCGGAAGCGGCGGCCGGGAATACACCCTGACCTTCATCGGCCAGAACGAGTGCCGGGACCTCACCGACATCCAGAAGTACTTCTCGGCCCAGTCCGACACCGAGGATGACGTCCGCCGCGGCCTGGTCAGGACCCTGAAGCTGGGGCTCATGAGCTATGTCGGCCGCACGCCGATCGCCTGCCGCATCGCCGTCGACTATACCAAGCCCGGGGCCTCGGGCCCGGTCCGCGACCGCTGGAACTCCTGGGTCTTCAGCCTGGCCGGCAACGGCTATTTCTCCGGCGAGGAGAGCTATAAGAGCGGCATGGCCGATCTCTCGTTCTCGGCCAACCGGATCACGGCGGGATCCAAAGTCCGCCTCAGCGCCTCCGTCGACACATCGAAGCAGAGGTATATCGTCGAGGACACGACATACACAGGCCGGACGTCGGGCTGGAACGGCAGCGGCCTCTACGTCAAGAGCCTCGGCGAGCACTGGTCCGCGGGCGCGTTCTTCGAGGTCGAATCCTCGCTCTACAGCAACATCGATCTCGGCGTGAGCGTGGCCCCGGCCGTCGAATACAACTTCTTTCCTTACTCTCAATCGACCCGGCGGCAGCTTCGGGCCCTCTACACCCTGTCCCTGAAATCGGTCAAATACCGGGAGGAGACCATCTTCGGGAAGCTTCGGGAGACGCTCCTCAAGGAGGAGCTCTCGCTGACCCTCGATCTCCGCGAAAAGTTCGGGACGGTCAGCCTCAGCGTCGAGGGATCGAATTATTTCAACGACCTGAGCAAGTACCGCGTGGACACGTTCAGCATCGTCAACCTGCGCCTGTACAAGGGCCTCAGCGTCTACGTCATCGGCGGATACTCCTGGTACCACAACAGCCAGCTCTCGCTCCTCGGCCGGGAACCGACCTACGAGGAGCAGCTCCTGCGGCTCCGTGAGCTGCCGATGAACAGCAACTATTTCGCCGCGATCGGCTTCCAGTTCCAGTTCGGCTCCATCTTCACCAACGTCATCAATCCCCGCTTCGGAACGTCCGGCAGCGGCGGCTTGAGCATCAGCATCCATTAGGATGCCGGGAGAGCACCGATGAGACACATGAACACCCGCAATATCCGGGCCGCGGCGCTCGTCGCGGCGATCGCTCTCGCCCTGGCGCTCCCCGCGGCCGCCCAGGCCCCCGCGGCCAGGCCGGCCGGGACGCCCCTGCCTCCCTTGCCCAAGGTCTTTATCGACTGGCCCGGCGCCGATATCGAGGCCCTCAAGTCGGAGATCCCGTTCGTCGAATTCGTCCCGGCCCTCGAGGCCGCCCAGATCCGGGTCGCGGTGGTCCCTCAGGGACCGCCCCCGGAGGGGCTGGCCATCGAATTCACCGGCTTCAAGGACTTCCAGGGACAGGACAACAAGCTGACCTATGCCCCGGCGCCCGGCGAAAAGCCCGAAGACGTTATCAAGGGCGTCGCGGGCCTGATCAAGATCGGCCTGTTGCGCTACGCGGCGAAGACGCCCTCGGCCAAGGACCTCTCGGTCCGCTTCCTCGACCAGGCCAAGCCGACGGCCGTCGACGACAAATGGAATTTCTGGGTCTTCAGCCTCAGCGCCAGCTCCTTCCTGATGGGCGAAACGCAGTACAGGAACGGGTCCTATTTCGGCTCCTTCTCCGCCAACCGGACGACTCCGGAATTCAAGGTCCGGACGTCCGTATACGGCCAGCTTTCCACCAGCTGGTTCGACCTCGGCAACGGCAGCGTCTACGAGAGCAAGACCCACGGCTACGGCTTCTCGGGGCTGGTCGTCAAGAGCCTGGGCCAGCACTGGTCGGCCGGGGCCTTCCTCAGCGTCGAGTCCTCGACCTACGCCAACCTCGATCTCAGCGCGAATGTCGGCCCGGCCGTCGAATACGACGTCTTCCCCTATTCTGAATCGACGAAACGGCAGCTGCGGATCCTCTACCGTGTCGGCTTCACGGCCGCCCGCTATCGCGAACAGACGGTCTACCTCAAGACCTCCGAGCGCCTCTTGCAGGAATCCCTGACCTGGGCTTACGAGATCGTCCGGCCCTGGGGGAACGCCAGCATCCAGCTCGAGGGCTCCCACTTCTTTCACGACTTCAGCAAGAACCGGGTCCAGCTCGAGGCGGAGCTGTCGTTCCGGATCTGGCGGGGCCTGAGCTTCGAGATCGACGGCAGCTATACCCGCATCCGGGACCAGATCGCCCTCTCGGGCGAAGGGGCGTCCCTCGAGGAGATCCTGCTGCGCCAGAAACAGCTGGCCACGGGCTACGACTACTCGTTCTCGGTCGGGTTCAATTTCTCCTTCGGCTCGACTCGGAGCAACGTCGTCAACCCGAGGTTCGGCAACGGCGGCCGGAGCATCTCGATCAGCATGTAGCGGCCGAGGGTACGAGGCCGCGGGCCTTGCGTTCCTTTGGGCCTTTTCAGTAACATAGCCCCATTACGTGATGACCCCGGGTAAGGAGGCCCTCCGCCATGTCCGTCAAGCCCGTCAAACCCGTTCCGAGCGACATCGACATCGCCCAGGCCGCCGAGCTTCTGCCCGTCATCAAGGTGGCGGCCGGACTCGGCCTCGGCGAGGACGACCTCGACCTCTACGGCAAGTTCAAAGCCAAGATCCACCTCGACGTCCTCGACCGGCTCAAAGACCGTCCGCTGGGCCACTACGTGGACGTCACGGCCATCACCCCGACGCCGCTCGGCGAAGGCAAGACGACCACGACGGTCGGCCTGAGCCAGGCCCTGGGGGCCCATCTCGGGAAGAAGGTCGTGACCGTCGTCCGCCAGCCCAGCATGGGCCCGACCTTCGGGATCAAGGGCGGGGCGGCCGGCGGCGGCTATTCGCAGATCGTGCCCATGGAGGATTTCAACCTCCACCTGACGGGAGACATCCACGCCGTGACCGTCGCCCACGACCTCCTGGCCGCGGCCATTGACGCCCGCATCCTCCACGAGCTCTATCAGGAGGACGAGAAGCTCTTCCAGGCCTTCTGCCCGGCCGGCAAGGCGGGACGGAGGTGCTTTTCGCCGGCCGTGCTCCGGCGCCTCAAAAAGCTCGGCATCGCCAAGAACGACCCGGCGGAGCTGACCGACGAGGACAAGCGCAGGCTCTTCCGTCTGGACATCGATCCCGACTCCATCACCTGGAACCGGGTCATCGACGTCAACGACCGCTTCCTGCGCCGCATTTGGATCGGCCTGGGCCCGGAGGAATTGGGCCTCAAGCGGGAGACGGGCTTCGACATCTCCGTGGCCTCCGAGATCATGGCCATCCTGGCCCTGACCGCGGGGCTCGCGGACATGCGCGAGAGGCTCGGGCGCATGGTCGTCGGCATGAACAAGGCCGGGGAGCCGGTCACCGCCGAGGACCTCGGCGCGGCCGGCGCCCTGACCGTCCTGATGAAGGACGCCCTCATGCCCAATCTCCTGCAGACCCTGGAGGGGACGCCGGCCCTCGTCCACGCCGGCCCCTTCGCCAACATCGCCCACGGCAACTCCTCGGTCATCGCCGACCAGATCGCCCTCCGCCTCGTCGGCCGGGACGGCTATGTCGTCACCGAATCGGGTTTCGGGGCCGAATGCGGCATGGAGAAATTCATGAACATCAAGTGCCGCGTGAGCGGCCTCGCCCCGAGCTGCGTCGTCATCGTGGCCACCGTCCGGGCCTTGAAGATGCACGGCGGAGGGCCCAAGGTCGTCGCCGGCCGGCCGCTCTCGGACGAATACGCGAAAGAGAACCTCGATCTCCTGGCCAGGGGGCTGCCCAACCTGGCCGCCCACGTCCGCAACGCCCTCCGGTACGGGGTCCCGGCCGTCGTCGCCGTCAACCGGTTCACCTCGGACACCGAGGCCGAGATCGCCTTGGTCCGGAAGGCCGCCCTCGAGGCCGGGGCCGAGGACGCCGTCATGTCCGACCATTGGACGGAAGGCGGGGCGGGAGCCGTCGCCCTGGCCGAGGCCGTCATCGCCGCCTGCGCCCGGCCGGCGAACTTCCGCTTCCTCTACCCGCTCGAGTGGGACATCAAGAAGAAGATCGAGAGGATCGCCGTCGAGATGTACGGGGCCGCCGGCGTCGACTACGCGCCCGCGGCCGAGGCCAAGATCGCCCTCTACACGAAGCTCGGCTACGCCGGGCTGCCCATCTGCATGGCCAAGACTCACCTCAGCCTGAGCCACAATCCGGCCTGGAAAGGGGTCCCGACGGGATACCGGTTCCCGATCCGTGACGTCAAGGCCAGCGTGGGCGCCGGCTTCCTCTATCCGATCGCCGGGGACATACGGACCATGCCGGGCTTGCCGACGCGCCCGGCGTTCTACGACGTCGACATTGATCTCGAAACGGGCAAGGTGAAGGGCCTATCCTGATAGGGACCAGGTCTTCGCAGGACCGTTTTCCGGCCATCGATCATTTCAGGCGCCGGATTTCGGCGCTGCGAAGACCTGGTCCCTTCTTTTTCTATTTGAGCGTGATCGTCCGGGTCGCCTTTCCTCCCTTGACGCTGTCGTAGGTCACCGTCACGGAGCCGGAGCCCTTGACGAGCAGGACCGCCGTCCGGGCCGTCCGGCCCGGGAGGCCGTTGCGGACGAGGATCCGTTTGAGGTCCTTCTGGTCGACGAGGGGCGTCACCGACGGATTGGCCTTGTACATCGTCTTGTTGTCGATGAAGCTCGCCGCGATGACATCGACGCCCTTGCCGTCGACGAGCAGCAGGTCCGGCCTCACGACGGTGTTCTGGGCCGCCTTGGCCATGACCGTCGGCGCGACCTTCGGATTGGTGATGTCGACGAAGACCCGGTAGACGTCGCCGCCGATCTTCTCGGCCGACGCCTCCCCGATGCGGACGAGCGGCATCTCGTCGGCCTGGTAAAGCGTGAAGGCCATGTTCCGGTGGCAGAGCTCCTCGTTCATGAACCGTGGCGGGACGCGGCCCTGGTACTTCTTCCAGACGCCGCCCATCTCGACCTGACCGAACTGGGGGTGGTCGAAGGGCTTCCACTCGAGGAACTCGTCCCCGAACTCGAGGTACTTGTCGAAGAAGTACCGGGACAGGTTCGGCGAGATGGGGCTGGCGGGATCGGCCTGCTGCTCCTTGAGCGCCGGGCTGGTGAAGTACTGCTCGCCGCTCCAGAGCTCATTCGAGAACGACAGGATGCCCAGGCCGTCGTTGGTCCAGTCGATGACGCCGCCGTGGACCGTGTAGAGGCCGCTCCAGATGACGAGGTAGCGGTAGAAGGGCAGGACGCGCTCGCCGTTCCGGCCGAGCTCGTCGTAGGCGCGGACGTCGGTCATGGGGTACTCGCCCGTGGATTCGGCGCCCGGCCCGCGGAGGATCATGCCGCCACTGTTGTGGTAGGTCTGGAGCCCGGCGATGTTGGGGTGGGACATCAGGAAATCGTTGACCGCCCGGGCCTCGGGCAGCTGGAAGGGATAGTCCATGGCCCCGCTCTGGATGTAGTTGGGCTGCCAGTCGCTGGCCCAGTTCCGGTTGGGATCGTAGCTCCCCGGGCCGTCCTCGTTGACCATGCCGTCGCCGTCGTTGTCGACGCCCTCCTGGCCGAGCATGATCCAGTCGCCCGTCTCGCCGAAGGGCACGGGCTCGAGCACGACGGGATTGCTCCGGCTGATGCGGTAATTGCCTTCGCCGGGCACACGCTTGCGGATCTGCTCGACGATGCCGTTGCCATTGATGTCCTCGGGCGCGTCCTCGTCGACGAGGCCGTCATTGTCGTCGTCGACCGGGACGTGGCCCGACCGGGCGTTGCCGCCGGGCCCTTCCATGAAGTACTGCCGCCCGTCGGGATTGACCGTCGGGACGATGTAGAAGACGCGCTCGTCGACGAGCCGGGTGACGTCGTCGATGCGGCCGTAGTTCTCCATGAGGTACCAGATCGTGTAGAGACAGACCTCCCCGCCCTGGATCTCGTTGCCGTGGATGTTGGCCTCGATGTACATGGCCGCCTTGCCCATCTCCGGCCCCGTCGCCGGATTGTTGATGGTCATGAGCCAGAGGTCGCGGCCGCGGGCCGACTTGCCGATCGACTCGAGCTTGAGGAACTTGGGGAAGGCGGCCTGGAGCTTTTTCATGTCGGCGGCGAGCTCGCCGACGTCGTGCCAGCGGTTGAAATCGATCTTGACCTTGAAGGCCGGGTCGGAGGACTTCTGGGCCGGGGCGGACGAGGCGGTCGGGCCAGGGCCGCGGCGCCGGCCAGGACGAGGGACAGGACCTTGCGCGTTTTCATCGTGCTCCTCCTCATCACTTCAGGGTGACCCGGGCCGTCGCCGACCCGCCCTTTTCCGACTGGACCAGGAGCTCGACCGTCTCGCCGGTCTTGCCCCGGATGAGCCACTCGTATTTGGCCCGCGTCCCGGAGCCGGCCAGGACCGGGAGGAAGGACGTCTTGGCGCTGCCGGAGATGACCGCGCCGGGATCGACGCCGAGCTGGACCAGGGTCGGCTTGACCGCCCGGGCCGTCTGCCCGTGCGCGAGCGACGTCGGCCAGAAGCCGGCGTTCTCGACCTCGGCCTTGAGCCGGAAGATGCCGCCGCCGTGGCTGACGGCCTCGAGGGAAGCCACGTTCACCCGGGGGAAGAGCGCGGTCAGGTGGACGGCGAACTTGGCGTGGGAAGCGCCGAGTTCGGCCAGCTTCGCCGCCGGAGGGTTGGTCACGGCGTAGGGCTTGAAGCCGCCGATCTCGACCTCGCCGAATTCGGGGTGCTTCGCCTTTGCCCAGGGGACGAAGCCGTCGATCTTCTCGGCGTCCATCCAGCGGAGGACCTGCCGGTCGATGCCCGGCGTCATGGCCTGCCCGGCCTCGGCGGGGGCGCCCGTCTGGGCCTGGGCGAAGCGAAAGGCCTGGCCGCCGCCTCCGCCCATCTGCATCATCTGCGTCAGGTCCTGGCCGCCGCCCGGGATGACGACCTGGGTCACAGCCCCGCCCGAGGCCTGATGGCCGGACTGCGCGGTCTGGGCCGCCTCCTGGCCGCCCTGAACAACCTGGTGGCCGGCTTGGGAGGCCTGCCCCCCTTGTTGGGTAGGCCTGGCGGCCTGCGCCCCCGGCCCGCCCGGGGCCGCCCCGGGAGGCGCCATACCCATGCGGCGCTGGCCGCCCTGGTCCGCCGTGGTCAGGCCGAACCCTGGCGTCGAAAAGGAGGGCACGCCGAACTGGAAGTAGCCATACTGGAAGAAGGCGCCCTGGGGCTCGCGGACGTAGAGCGGCTGGCGCAGCCCCGTCAGCTCGATGTATTTATCCGAGGCGGCCTTGAAATAATCATAATCGGCCGCGGCCACGGTCGTCGCCGCGCGGCGGTCGGGCATCATCATCCGGCCGGAGGCCGCCGGCTGGGCCTGCTGGCGCGAGCCCTGCCGCCCGCCTCCCCCGCCGCCCATGAGCATTTCGATCGAGAACCCGCCCCCGCCGAAGCGTCCGCCCCGGCCCATGCCGCCGCCGGTCTGGATGAAGCCCGCGGTCCGCGCCCCCGCTGCCGCGGCCTCGGCGAAGCGAACGAGATCGAGCTCGCGGGCCGGGCCGAGCCTGCCGGCGCTCGTCGGAGGGACGATCAGGTTGTCGCTCTCTCCGAAGGTCAGGACCGCCGCGATGTTCCGGTGGACGACGACGAAATCCATCAGGGCCCGCGATTCCGCCTCGCTGACCATGTGCGGCCCCGCGTCGGGCTTATAGTAAGGATACTCGTGGGCGAAGTTCCTGTTGATGTCGGTTCCGCCGGGCGGGTCCTCGTTGATGAAGCCGTCACCGTCGTTGTCCGTGCCCTCGGTGAAGAGACGGTAGGCGCCGGACTCGCCCTTCTTCGGGTCGGCCCTCTTCATTAGGCGGGGCTCCTCGGGGTCGATCATGTATTCGCCGCCGGGGGCATTGACCCTCATGACGGTGATGAGCCCGTCGCCGTTGAGGTCCTCGGGACCGTCTTCATCGACGCGGCCGTCGTTATCGTCGTCTCGGGGGGCCGTGTTCGTGCGCCGGCCGGTCTTGACGGCGGCGAAGAAACCCTCGGCCCCGTCGGGATTGACCCGGGGGACGATGTAGAACGTGCACGCATCGAGCCTCTGCTTGATGGCCGGGTCGGCGCCGGCGCCCTTCAGGAGCGCCTCGGCCACCGACAAGGCGATCTCGCTGCCGGCGAGATGATCGCCTTCGAAACCCGCGGCGATGAGCAGGGCCGGGCGCTTGTCCTTCGGCACGCCGCCCGGGTTGGCGATCTCGAGGGCCCAGATGTCGCGACCGCCGCGCGTTTTGCCGATCGATTCGAGCCGGGCCGTCGCCTTGGCCGTGCCGGCCAGGGCTTGCAGGGCCTTCGTCAGCCCGGCGTGATCGCGGTATTTCGGCGGGGCCTGGGCGCCGGCCGGGACGCCGGCCAAGGCGAGCCCGAGGACGATGAGGACCGGCAGGACGGCCGCCGGTCGGGCGGACCTGGTCAGGAAAGAGCGCACGTGGACCTCCTCTGCGGTGGGGGATGCCGGAAGGGACGTCGTCCCCCGGGAAGGGGGTCCCTTCGGGCGCATCGGACAGAACTCTACCATGCACATGTTTAGACTGCCCGTGTTCCGGAATCTTCCTCGATATTGTAATATAATGTCCCAAAATGTCCGCTCGGAAGGATCAACCCATGTCCCAACCCCGCAGTGTCTCCCGCCGCAACTTCATCCGCGCCGGCGCCGCGGCCGCCGCGTCGTTCGCCATCGTGCCCCGCCGCGTCCTCGGCGGCCAGGGCTACATCGCCCCTAGCGATGCCCTGACCAAGGCCGTCATCGGCGTCGGCGGCATGGGCCGGGGCCATCTCGGCTACCCGGGTTCGGTCCTAAGGGCCGTCTGCGACGTCGACAGGGGCCACCTCGCCTCGGCCCTGGAGATCGCCGGCCCGGGCGTCTCCGGATACACGGACTTCCGCGAGGTCCTGGCCCGGCCCGACATCGATATCGTCCACATCGCGACGCCGCCCCACTGGCACGCCCTGATCTCGATCGCGGCGGCGGAAGCCGGCAAGGACGTCTGGTGCGAAAAGCCCATGACCCGGACGATCGAAGAGGGCCGCGCCGTCGTCGACGCCATCCGTCGCACCGGACGGATCTTCCGCATCAACACCTGGTTCCGGTTCCAGGACCGCTTCTATGGTTTCGGGACCGACGTCCGGCCCATCAAAAAGGTCGTGCAGAACGGGCTCCTCGGCTGGCCGATCAAGGCGACGGTCAGTGCGACGACGGGCTTCGATTGGAAGTTCTATTGGAGCGGTCTGACCTACGCCAGGCCCGAGCCCGCGCCTGCCGAGCTCGACTACGATTTCTGGCTTGGGCCCGCGCCTTGGAAGCCCTACCATCCCCACCGCGTCCACGGCACGTTCCGCGGCTACTGGGACTACGACGGCGGCGGGCTGGGGGACATGGGCATGCACTACCTCGATCCGGTCCAATACCTCCTCGACAAGGACGAAACGAGCCCGGTGGAGATCGCCCCCGACTGCCCGCAGCAGCACCCCGACGCCTGCGGCAGCTGGCGGAGGATCGAACTGAAATACGCCGACGGCTGCGTCATTGTCCTCGACGGGGAGGACCGCGACAAATCGGCGCCCTTCCTCGAGGGCCCGAAGGGCAAGCTCTACCGGGGCTTCGAATCCGATATCCCGAACCTTCGTGAGATCCTGGCCGGCCTGCCCGATCCCGAGCCGCAGGTCACCGACTTCTCCGAAGCGGTCCGCGCCAGGCGCCGCTTCGCCCTGAACGAGAGGAACGGCCACCGCTCGTGCACCATCGTTAACCTGGCCAAGATCGCCGTCCAGCTCGGGCGGCCGCTGCGGTTCGACCCGATCACCGAGACCTTCCCGGGCGACGAGGCCGCCAACCGGCTCGCGAGCCAGCCCATGCGGGCGCCCTGGCACCTCTAGAGAGACCGTGAGGAGCTCCCCCATGAATAAAAGAACCGCCACCCTCGCCCTCGCGGTCATCGCCCGCGCGATCCTCGCCGCCGGCCCGCTCCCGGCTTCCGGTCAGGAGGCTTCTCCCGCCGTGGCCGCGGAGCTCAAGGTCACGGTATCTTCGATCGTCGGACGTTTCCCGGCCGAGAATGCGGCCAGCCGCGACGCCCTGTGCGCCGGGATCCTCAAGCTCGGGCCAAGGGCCGTCGCGGAAACGTGCGCCTTCGTCCTGCCTCCCGGGGCGGGTGACGACGGCACGGCCCGGTTCGCCGTGAACGGCCTGGCGGTTTACGTGACACGAGCCGGTGCGGAGGCCGAGCGCCTTCTCTTCGTGAAGGCCTTGCTCGCCGCCGTCGCCGGGAGCCCGGACAAGCAGGTCGCGTCGTTTCTGATCGCCCAGGTGCAGCTCGCCGGGAAGGCGGAAGCCGTCAAGCCGCTGTCGGGATACCTCGCGGACGAGGCTCTAGCCGAGCCGGCCGTCGCGGCACTCCAGACGATAGGAGGCCCCGAAGCGGCCCGCGTGCTCTTGAAAGCGCTCGACTCCGCGCCGCCGGCAGCCCGGATCGCGATCGTCGACGCCCTCGGTGAGATGCGCAACCGCGAAGCCGTGAAGAAGCTCCTGGCCCTGGCCGACAGCGGCGATGAAGGGCTTCGCCGAGCGGCCCGTTACGCCCTGGCCAATATCGGCGACCCGGCCGCGGGCGCCGTTCTCTCGAAGGTCCGCGTGGCCTCGTCTCGAGCCGAAAGGGCCGAAGCGCCCGCGCTCTTCCTCCTCTATGCCCGCCGGCTCGCGGAGTCCGGCAAGACGAGCGAGGGCCTGGCCGCGGCCCGGTCGGTCCTCGAGACGCACGGCGGTCCCGAAGAAAGCCAGGTCGCGTCGCAAGCGCTGGCCCTCATCGTCTCGGTCCTCAAGGACAAGGCCGTGCCCGACCTCCTCCGCGCCGTCGACAGCCCGGTCCGCGCAGTCCGGGGCGCCGCCTTGGAGCTTGGCACCACGCTCGGTGCGAGTGATGCGACTGCCCTTTGGATCGACAAGGCCGCGGCTTCGGCCCCCGACGTGCGGGCCGCGATCGTCGAGATGCTCGGCCGGCGCGGCGACAAGGCGGCTCTGCCCTTCGTCCGGGGTCTTTTGAAGAGCCCGGACGAACCCGTCCGCCTGGCCGCCATCCCGGCCGCGGTCCGCCTCGGCGGCGAGGCCGTCGCGCCCGACATCTTCGGGCTCGTCGGCGCCGCCGGCGAAGACGAAGCCCTGGCCCTGAAAACGGCCCTGCTCGGCTTCGACGGCCGGCAGGTCGTCCCCGAAGCCGTCCGGCTCCTCGACTCGACGCCTCACCCGGGCAAGGCGGCCCTCATCGACATCCTGGGCGAAAAGGGCGCCCGCGGCGAGATCGAGCGCATTTTCGCCTTGGCCTCGGATCCGGAGCCCGCGACCCGGGCCGCGGCGCTCGGCGCCCTGGCCAAGATCGGCGGCGAGGCCGACCTCCCCCGCCTTGTCACCCTGCTCGAGACGGCCACCGACGGGGACGACATCGTCAGGCTGCAGGAGGCCGTAGCCGCCGCGGCCCGAAGGAACGCCGACCCGGCGCGCCGCGG
>Ga0209706_10000611_pt1 | contig 20321 bp, 12 predicted proteins | sample PPLLaktember2015_6_FD_187263 | JGI IMG/M metagenome (GOLD analysis project Ga0209706, IMG submission 187263) | Freshwater sediment microbial communities from Prairie Pothole Lake near Jamestown, North Dakota, USA - PPLs Lake P8 Core (1) Depth... | ecosystem: Environmental > Aquatic > Freshwater...
GTGGAGGCCTTTCTCTGAGGCGAGGAGATCGCGGAAGTCCTCATAGGTCGTCGCGACGTGGCCGTACTTCTTGAGGTAGTTCCCGGTGTACTGGCGGCTGTAGGACCAGATGTCACAGATGGCCGCGATGCGCACCGAGGGGATGCGCAGCATGGCCTCGATGAGCACCCGTCCCTGGGCGCCGCAACCGATGACGGCCACCCGGAGCTCGTCGCCGCTCTTCGCGGCGGCCGGCCCGGCCGCGGGCGCGGCCTGCGGCGGGTCCTGCCCGAAGGCCGATCCGGCCAGCGCGGCGCCGAGCCCGGCCGTGGCCGAGGACCTGAGAAAATCCCGGCGGCTGATCAGGGCGGCCGCAGGGGTCTTGCTGTCACTGCGCATGATGTCACTCCTGCCTCGGTCGAGGCCGCCCCATCATACTATAAAACCGCCCTACCGATGAAGGGACAAGGCGATTGACTTTACCCGGTCTCGGTCTTGTGATTCTGTCGCCTCGGCGATTCCTACGTCCATGCCGCCGCCGGCCGTCAGGATCTGGCCGAAGGGCTTCTGGCGAGGATTACGGAGAACATGGCCAAGGCCTATGCTTCGCCCGTCTACATGGCACTCATCCGCTTCCGGCTGGGCCAGATCGACCGCGGCTTCGACTGGCTGGACCGGGCCTACGCCGACGGGGACCACTGGCTCGAATTCATCAAGGTCTTCTCCGGCTTCGACGGCGTCAGGACCGATCCGCGCTACGCCGAGCTGATCAAGAAGCTGCGGCTCGATTAGGGCGAGCCGCCTGAAGGTCAGCCGCGGCCGGCCAACCCTTCGATTTCCCGCCGGCTCTCCGGCGTCGTGATGAAGACGAGAACGTCCTTTTCCCGGAGCACGGTGTCGGCGGGCGGATTGAAGACGTAGCCAGGGCCGCCCTCGCGCTTGACCGCGACAAGGAGCGCCTCGCGTTTCTCCCGGACGCCCGAAGCGTCCAGGGCTTTTCCGGCGAGCGGCGACCCCGGCCCGATCGTGACCTCATCGACCCGGTAGGCCTTGTCCCGTTCCCGGAGCATCATGTCGAGGAAAGTCACCGCCGCCGGCCGGACCATCTGCGAAACCATGCGCATGCCGCCGATGAAGGTCGGCGAGACGGCGTAGTCGGCACCCGCCCGGACCATCTTCTCGTGGGACTTGACATCGATGCCCTTGGCCACGATGCGGACCTGGGGATTGAGCTGCCGGGCGGTGACCGTGACGAAGAGGTTGGCCTCGTCGGTCGGGAGCGAAAGCAGGACGCCGCGGGCCCTATCGATCCCGGCCTTCTTGAGCACTTCGTCGTCGGCCGGATCGCCCTCGACAAAAAGGAAGGGCGTCGCGGCGGCGAGCCTGTCGAGCCTGGCCCGGTCCGGGTCGACGACGACGAAATCGCGCTTAGTCGCCAGGAGCTCCTGGATGATCGTCTGGGCCGTCTCGTCGGCGCCGCAGATGATGTCGTGGCCCGCGAGCCGGCTGATGTCCTTTTCCATCCTGCGCCTCCCCAGCATGCGTTTGAGCTCCCCCTCGACGACGAAGGCGGTGATCGACGACACGGCGAAAGCGATCGTCCCCAGGCTGAGGATGATGTAGGCTGCCGTGAAGACCCGGCCGGCCGGGTTCGCGCCGAGGTCGTGGGTTTCGCCGTAGCCGACGGTCCCGACCGTGATCACGGTCATGTAGACTGCGTCGAGGAAGGACCACTCGGGCCCGCCGATCGCTCTGAAGCCGGCGACGCCGATCAGGAACACGGTGAGGAACAGCAGGAGGGAAACGTAAAGGCGTTTGCGGCTGTCCATCGGATCCCGGCGTCAGGCCGCCCCGATTATACGCAAGGCGCCGCCCGGCCGCAAGGCGGCCGTCAGCGCCTGAAGAGGTGGACGAGCTTCTTCAGGTATTCCAGGACGGATTTTTTGTCCGAGCTGGCCGCGATATCCCGGGCGGCCAGGTCCTTGATCTTTCCGAGCATCTCGCTGTTGGCCCGGTTCCGGGACGAAACGACCTCGGCCATGGCCTCAGCCAGGGCGGGGTTGCGTGAGATGAGCGAAGCCAGGGCCCCGGCCCGGATCTCGAGGAGCTCGGCTTCTTCGTCCACGACCACGGTGGCCGTCCGCGGCAGGCCGGTGAAGAGCGACATCTCGCCGACGATGCCGCCGCGGCCGACCTCGAACGAGGTCGTGAAACTTTTTCCTCCTTCCTCGTAGACGATCTCACCCCGGACCTTGCCGCGGGCGACGATGTAGCAGACGTCCCCCGTTTCGCCCTGCCGGAAGAGGATTTCCCGCGCGCCGAAGCGCACCCGTTCGGACCCGGCCGCAAGGTCGCGCGTCTCGGCTTCCGTGAGGAGGGGTTGGCCGGCCTTCTCGCCCTCCTGGACGCTGAGAAACGTCGAGCCCGAAAAATCCTGATAATTCCGATCCCTGTCGGCGGCGATCCCTGCCTCCCGCTCCTCCGCCGGCCGCATAGCCCGCCGGCCGCCAGTGATCCTGCTTTCGACGGGGATGGGGATCTCGACGCCGCGGCGGCGCAGCTTGTACCAGGCGAGCCGGCCGACCTCGCCGGCGATGGCCAGCTTGCGCCCGTAATCCGCGATCCAGAACTTGAGGGCGTAGGAGAGGCCGAGCTCGTCGTAGCTGAGGATGTAGGCGACCGGCGCCGGTTCGGCCAGGACGTCGGGGGCTTCCTTGGCCGCTTCAACGAGGAGCCCGAGGACGACGGCCGGCGGGGCCAGGACATCGACCTTGATCGGCAGAGTGACCGCCGACGGCCGGGAGGGCAGGGAGAAATTGGTGATCGTCTGGGAGGCGACGACCGTGTTGGGGATGATGACGATGTTCGAGGCTCTATCCTTGAGCCGGGTCTCGCGCCAATTCGTGTCGACGACCTGGCCCTCGTTCTCGCCGATCTTGACCCAATCGCCCCGGCTGAACGACCTTGTGTAATGGAGGGACATGCCCGAGAAGACGTTGCCGAGGACCCCTTGGAGGGCCAGGCCCAGGATGGCCGTCAGGATGGCCGAGCCGGCCAACAGGGGGCCGATGTTGAAGGCAAGGAAGGCGCGCAGGATGGCCAATGCGACGGCGATGTAGACAATGATCAGGATGAAGCCGTGGAGGACGCGGGGCAGGGGGAACGGCCGGCCTTTTTTCTCGTAGCTGAGACGGATGAGGCCGTCGAGGAGCCGGACGATGAACAAGATGACGAAAAAGACGAAGGCGGCGTCGAAGCACCGGAAGAACTTCTCTCCCAACGGAAAAGCGTTCCTGATGGCGGAAAGCTTGGTCGGGAGCGTCGCGATGATGAGGGATACGGGAAGGAGGAGGTGGGCGGCGAGGCCGGACGATGTCTCGGCCGGGCCGGCGGGCCGCCTGACGAAGAGCTTGCGAAGCACGGCCAGGACGATCCCGGCCACGACAACAAAGAAGATGGTGAACACGATCTGGAGATAGAGCGTCAATTCGGGCGAAAGGGATTTGTCCATCGCTCAGTCCTTTCCGATCCGGAGGCCCTGGGCCGCGGCGATCGTGCGGGGGAAGAGCTCGCAGGCCTCTTTGAGGATGCGGTCGACGTCGGCGTCGGTGTGGGCCGGGTTGAAATGGGACAGTACGAGCGTCCCGGCCCGGGCTGACGACGCCAACGCGATCCCGGCCAGCCAGGTCGAGTGCCCCCAGCCCCTTTTCCCGGCTTCGTATTCTTCCGGCGTGTACATGGCGTCATAGACGAGCCATGTCGCCCCCTCGGCGAAGGTGGCCAGCCGCTCGTCGACGCAGATCTTGGGATGCTCCGTATCCGTGGCGTGGACGAGGCTCCACCCCCCGGCATCCAGACGATAGGCGACGCTCCCCTGGGGATGGCGGAGCGGGCAGGACGAGATCCGTACGCCGCCGACGACCCCCGGCTCGAACGCACGGAACTCCTTCCGCGCCGCCGTCCTTTCGAGATCGACGGGAAAATAGCGGCCGGCCATCAGCCCGGCCAGAGCATTCCGTGTCCTGCGAGGGTCGCCCGGCGCGTACACGGTGATCGAGGCCCGCGGCGATAGGAGCGGGGCGAAGAAGGGAAAGCCGATGATGTGATCGAGATGAAAATGGGTCAGAAGAAGGTCGATCCGCATCTCCCCGTCACCGGCCTCCTTCATGATCCGTTCGCCCAGGCCCCGCAGGCCCGTCCCGGCGTCAATCACGAGGTAGGCGCCCGGAGCGAGGCGAAGGGCCGACGAGGTCGTGTGCCCGCCGTAGTACGCCCGGTCTTTTTCGGGCGTCGGGAAGGAGCCGCGGACGCCGAGGAATTCGAGCTTCATGCGTGGCCCCCTATTTCCGGTCGAGAGTGTGAACGCCGTCCCAGTCGACGGGCGGCGGCTCGGCGGTGGCCCGCCGGGCGCGCTCCGCGTAGAGCGCGGCTACGGGGTCCCCAACAAGCGCCGTGAACGCGGCGTCCGCTTCGGCGAAGCGCCGGGCCCGATAGGACTCGAGGGCGCGGCCGAAGCGCAGGGCCTTCTCGACGTCCCCAGCCGGGACCTCGTCCTTTTCGCCGATGAGCTCGAAGATGCGGACCGGCTGCTTCTTGCCGACGACGCGGATGATGTCGACCTCCCGGGCCAGGACCGCGCCGCGCACCCGGCGCTCCGTTTCCTCGCCGACGAGGATCGACGCGCCGTAGAGCTTGCCCGCCCCCTCGAGCCGCGAGGCCAGGTTCATCGTGTCGCCCATGGCCGTGTAGTCGAAGCGCCGCCCGGAGCCCATGTTGCCGACCACGGCCGGACCGGAGTTGAGACCGACCCGCATGCGGACCTCGTGTCCGTAGACGTGCTGGAACTCCTCGCGGCGCTCGGCCAGCCGCTTCTGGCACCGCAGGGCCGCCCGGCAGGCCCGCAGGGCGTGGTCCGGCTGGTCGACCGGCGCGTTCCAGAAGGCGATGATGGCGTCGCCCTCGTATTTGTCGAGCGTGCCGCCGAGGTCAAGGATGATGTCCGTCATCTCCGAGAGATAGGCGTTGAGGAGGGCGACGAGCTGCTCGGGCGAGAGGTGTTCCGACATCGAGGTGAAGCCGGCGACGTCGGAGAAGAAAGCCGAGATCTCCCGTCTCTCGCCGCCCAACCGAAGGAGGGACGGGTCGTCGAGGACGCGGTCGATGACCTGGGGGCTCAGATAATAGCGGAAGGCGCTCTTGATGAAGCGGCGCTGACGCCCCTCGACGCCGTAGCTGAGCAAGGCCGCGGCGACGAAGGCGGCGGCGGCGGCGAAGGCCGGTGCGACCAGCTCGACCCAGACTCCCGACCGCGCCGCGAGCAACGAGCCGCCCGCCGCCGCCGCGGGCAAAGCCAGGCCGAGCGCGGCCATGTGCCCGGTTTTCTTGAGCAGGGATGTCCCGATGCCGGCGGCGAGGGCAAGCAGGAGAGCCGTGGTCCATGTGACAGCCGCCGGGGCCTGGCGGACATATCCTTTATGGATGAGATTGTCGACGGCCGTGGCCAGGATCTCCATGCCCGGGTAGACGCCGCCGAAAGGCGTCGGCCGGAAGTCGTACAAGCCCGCTGCCGTCGCCCCGATGATGACGGTCTTGCCGGCAAATTCCGCCGGCTTGACCTGCGGCTCGAGTCCCTGTTCGATGCGGATCTGGGAGTTGATGATCGCCCCGATCGAATAGGTCTTGTAGGTCCGCTCCGGCCCGAAAAAACGGAGGATCATCGCTCCCGAGCGATCGAGGGGGACTTCCGCCGGATCGGGCCCCGCACCCAGGAAATCGGCCAGCGTGAGCGGCAGACAGGGCAGGATCAGGCCGTCATACTCCGTCACGAGCTGCAGGCGCCGGTAGACCGAGTCGCCGTCGGGGACGAACTGGACGTTGCCCATCCTCGCCGCCGCGACGGCCAGCTCACGGACCGGGAGAGAGACGGATCTCGCCGGCGCCCCCGCCGGGCGGACGGCCGATCCGTCCTCCTTCAGGGCCCAGCGCTCGAGGATCTCGCGTGCGCCCGGATCGGACTCCTTCTCATCGCGGCTGAGAAAGAAGGGCAGGAGGACGTTTCCGGAGCGGGTCATGCCCTCGGCCAGGAGCCGGTCGTCGTCGATGCCGAAGGTCGAATCCTCCGTCATGATGATGTCGAAGAAAACGGCCCTGGCCCCGCCGGCCTTGAGGAAATCCAGCACGGAGACATAGACCTGCCGCGGCCAGGGCCAGCCGAGTCCCTGTTCTTTTTCGAAGACGTCCAGGCTCGACTGGTCGACGGTCATGAGGACGATGTCGGTGGACGCCCGGCCGGGATTGGAAAGGAACTTGAGGCGGCTGTCCCAGGATTTCCATTCCAGGGTCCGGAACGCCCCGGCCATGTTCAAGAGGATGGTCAGAGCGAAGACGGCCCCCCCGACCGCGGCGCCGCGGACCGCCTTCTTGCGAGTCTTTGACCTCGCCTTCTCTTCCGCCATGGGGGGCGGTCTCCGTCAGCGAACGGCCTTGACGGCCGCGGCGAAGCGGGCCGTCCGGGCGTCGAGCTTGACCGGCACGGCGCCGAGGGCAGCCGTTTCGGCTTTGGCCCGCGCCAGCCTGTCGCTTGCGCTCGGGTGAGTCTTGAACCAGCCCGAAACCCGTCCGGCGGGCTTGTTCTCCTCCATGCCTTTCAGGAACTCGGCCAGCCCGCCGGGCGAGTAACCTGTCCGGACGGCGTAGGAGAGGGCGAGCTTATCGGCCTCGTACTCGAACTTGCGGTCGTAGCCCCGCTCAACCAGGGTCTCGACGACGTCGCCGAGGACGCCCTCGAACGCGGCGGTGACCTTGGCCAGCTCCTCGGAGTTGAGCTGCCGGGAAGCCTCGCTGCCGATGACCTTGAAGGCGTCGATGAGGCGGGATTTCTTGATCGACTGGAGCCCGTGGCGCTCGGCGACATGGCCGATCTCATGGGCCAGGATGGCGGCCAGGGTCTCCTCGTCGCCGCAGCGCATGACGAGGCCCTTGGTGACGAAGACGAAGCCGCCCGGGGCGGCCATGGCGTTGACCTCGTCGCTGTCGAGGACGGCGAAGTGATAGCCGCCGTAGGTTTCCGGCCGGTCCGAGCTGAAAGCGATGGCCGTGCCCATGACGTTGATATAGGAGCTCAAGGAATCGTTGCGATAGAGTTTGTACTTGGAGAGGATGAGGGCGGCCGTGGCCCGGCCGATGTAGTACTCCTCTTCGTCGGTGATGTCGGCGAATGTCGAGCGCAAGACATCGGCGGTCTGGACCAGGGACTGGGCGTCCTCCTTGCTGATCTTGCCCGTCGCCGCCATCACGTCCGCGGCGCCCTGCTTGACGGCCTGGCAGCCGGCCAGGACGATCATCGCGGCGAGGAGGGCCGCCGCGAAGGCCTTCGTCCGGGCGCTCACTTGGCCCCTCCGTATTCGCCGAGGCGGCCGAACTTCAGGAACGCATCGACCTCGGCCGCGGTGGGCTTGAGCTTTTCCAGGGCGTCGACCAGGGCGAAATCGAGATTGGGGTTCGAGGTCCGGTACTTGTCCTCGACCTGCTTGTTGAATCCCTTGGCCGCCAGCGCGACCTCGCCCGCGGAGGCCTGGGTCTGCATGTTCTTGTCCATGGCCGTCAGGTTGACTTTCCTCGCCTCGACGGCCGTCGAGTGGACCCAACCGACGACGCCCGCTTTGGTTTTGACCCTGACCCAACCGCTCCGGGTCTCGAGCTTCTCGAGGGACTCGCCGGCCTTGAGCGGGGCGACCGCGGCCGATGTGAATTTGGGATCCTTCCGGATGCTCGTCGTCTTGATCTTGACCACGACCGTCTCGGCCAGGAGAAAGACGAAAACGACGAAGACCATGGCGACGAGGGTCATCGCGCGTGCGGGCTTTTTCATCGGCACCTCCTGAGGGGGAACGCTCTCATCATAGGCAAAAGGCGAACGGCAAGTCAAACAGGCGGCCGTGCCGTCGGTCGCCTTGACTTTTCCGATGCCCTTGCATACGCTGGGCCCGATAACGATCCGGAACGGCCCGGAATGATCATCCGAGGGCTTCCGAGGGGAGAAACATCCATGATGAAGAAGACCGTATCCGCGTTGCTCATCGCCGTCTGTCTCCTCGGGCTCGCCGGCTGCAAGTCCCGGAAGCCGGCCGCGCCGGCGGCTCCGGCCGCGCCCGCCGCCGAGCTCGAGTGGTACCGCTACGTCAGCGCCTTCACGTCGGGGACGGTGTCGCGCAAGTCCGCCGTGCGCGTCCTCTTTGTCAACAACGCCGGCGCCGCCGGCCCGGCCGCGGCCGGTCTTTTCGAATTCTCGCCTTCGCTCAACGGGACGGCCGAGTGGCGGAGCCCGCGGGAGCTCGTCTTCACCCCCAAGGGCGAGCTCGAGCCGGGCCAGGAGTACCGGGCCGTTCTCAACGTGGGCAAGATCCTCGATCTGCCCAAGGCCTACGCCCGGTTCGACTTCCGCTTCGGGGCTGTCCGCCCGGACATGGAAGTCGCGCTGGAGGGCCTCTTCAGCGAGGCTGCGGCGCGGCCGCAGGCCCAGGTCCTGAGGGGCCGCGTCGTCACGGCCGATACGGAGGAGAAGGCTCTGGTCGAAAAGGTCCTCGAGGCCGAGCAGGGCGGGAAAACGCTCCCGATCGAATGGAGCCACGCCCTGGACGGGCTGGCACACCACTTCACGGTCAAGGATGTCGTCCGCTCGGAAGAGCCTTCGACGGTCACCTTGGCCTGGGACGGCGCTCCGATCCGCGTGGACAACCGCGGCCGGCGCGATGTCGAGGTGCCCGCCCTGGGCACGTTCGCCGTCCTCGCCATCGAGCCCGTGCTCGGCGAGACGCGGCACGTCCTGGTGCGCTTTTCCGACAGCCTCACCCGGGACCAGAACCTCCAGGGGCTCATCGAGATCGAGAACAGGCCGCTGACGTTCGAGATCGAGGGCAACATCGTCCGGGTCTATTCGACTCAGGACTTCCTCGGCGACGTCCACATCTCCGTCATGCCCGGCATCCGGAACTCCCTCAACCGCCGCCTCAAGGAGGGGATGGACCGGCGAGTGACCTTCGAATCGATCCGGCCCCGGGCCCAGTTCGTCGGCCGGGGGCTCGTCCTGCCGCGCAAGGACCGGCTGACCGTGCCCATCGAGGCCGTCAACCTGAAGAGCGTCCAGGTCGCGGCGTTCCAGATCTACCCGGCGAACATCGCCCAGTTCTTCCAAGTCAACAGCCTCGAGGGATCGGAGGAGCTGGCCCGCGTCGGGCGCTATCTCTGGCGCAAAACGGTCGCGCTTTCGGACGATCCGGCCGTGACCGGCCGCAAGACGCGCTTCGACCTCGACGTGACGGACCTGTTCAAGGAGAACCCGGGGAGCGTTTTCCGTATCGTCCTGTCGTTCAATCGCGGCAACTCGGCCTATCCCTGCCCGGGGAGCGACACGCCCGTCGCCGCCGAGCCGCCGCTCCGGGACATGGACGACGCCGGCTACGGGCGCTACTCGAACTGGGATTACGACGACGAAGGCTACGGCTACAACCCCGGCGACTGGACCCGCCGCAACGATCCCTGCGCCGATGCCTATTACATGCCCCGGTACAACTCCGCCGCCGCCGTCGGCCGCAACTTCTTCTCGTCCGATATCGGGCTCGTGGCCAAGCTCGAGGCCGGCAACACGCTTCACGTCGTCGCGACCGATATCGGCACGGCCGCGCCCCTGCCCGGCCTCCGCGTCAGGGCCTACAATTACCAGAACCAGCTCCTCGACGAGGCGACGAGCGACGGAAACGGCTTCGCCGTCTTCGCGCTCAAGGACCGCGCTTTCTACGTTTCGGCGGAAGGCGGGGGCGACACCGGCTATCTCCGCATCGCCGGGGAAAGCGCCCTGGCCATGAGCCACTTCGATGTCGGCGGCGAGGTCACGCAGAAGGGCGTCAAGGGCATCCTCTACGGCGAGCGCGGCGTCTGGCGGCCGGGCGACACGCTTCACCTGACCTTCGCCCTCTTCGACCGGGAAAAGGTCCTGCCGGCGGGCCACCCCGTCGTCCTTGAGCTTTTCAATCCGCAGGGGCAGCTCGTCCTGACGGCCAGGCCCGACAAGGTGGTCGAACCGTTCTACGCGTTCCGCGTCGAGACAGGCGATGCGGCGCCCACGGGCAGCTGGCAGGCCCGCGTCCTCGTCGGCGGGCTGACGTTCAGCAAGTCGCTCAAGATCGAAACGGTCGTGCCCAACCGGCTCAAGATCGCCGTCGACATGGGCCGGGAAAGCCTGGCCCGCAAGGATATGCCGGTCGACGCGGCGGTCACGGCGCAGTGGCTGCACGGCGCTCCCGCGGCCAACCTGAAGTACGACATCTCCGTCCGGCTGGCGCGGCGGGCGACGCGCTTCGACCGCTATCCGGACTTCAGCTTCGACGACCCGGCCCGGGACTTCGAGGGCGCGACGCTCGAGGCGGCCAAGGGGACGCTCAACGCGGAGGGCCGGGCGACCGCGCGGATCGAGCTCGACCCGCGTCAGCCCAGCCCGGGGATGCTCGACGCGTCCTTCACCAGCCGCGTCTTCGAAGAGAGCGGGGACTTCAGCATCGACGCGTTCTCGCTGCCGTTCCATCCCTACGGCTCCTATGTCGGTGTCCGGGCGCCCAAAGGCGATCAGACCCGGGGCATGCTCCTGACGGACAAGGACCACGAGGTTTCGATCGTCACCGTCGATACGGAGGGACGCCCGGTCTCCCGCGACAAGATCCTCGTCTCGCTCTACAAGATCGAGTGGAGATGGTGGTGGGACCGGAGCGGGGAATCTCTCGCCCAGTACGTCTCGAACGTCCAGACCCGGCCCCTGATCAAGGCCGAAGTCTCGACCCGTGACGGCGCCGGGACATGGGCTTTCCAGGTCCGCTACCCCGACTGGGGACGCTACCTCATCCGGGCCGAGGACCCGGTCGGCGGTCACGCCGCGGGCCAGATCGTGTACGTCGACTGGCCGGGCTGGGCCGGACGGGCCGGCGAAGAAGGCGGGCCCGGCGCGACGGCGCTCAGCTTCACCGCCGACAAGCCCTCCTACAAGGTCGGAGAAAAGGCCGTCATCTATCTGCCCGAGGCGGTTCAGGGCCGCGCCCTCGTGTCGGTCGAGAGCGGGACGTCCGTCCTCGACAAGTTCTGGGTCTCGACGGTCAAGGGCGAGAACCGCTTCGAGGTCCCCCTTACCGCGGCCATGACGCCCAACGTCTACATCCACGTCACACTCATCCAGCCGCATCGCAATAAGGCGAGCGACACGCCCATCCGGCTCTACGGCGTCATCCCCATCATGGTCGAGGACCCGGGGACGCGCCTCGAGCCCGTGCTCAAGATGGCCGATGAGATCCGGCCCAGGGAGAAGTTCCGGGTCGAGGTCCGCGAAGCCGGCGGCCGGCCCATGACCTATACCCTGGCGGTCGTCGACGAGGGGCTCCTCGGCCTGACCCGGTTCGCGACGCCCGATCTGCGCAAGGGCTTTTACGCCCGCGAGGCCCTCGGGGTCACGACCTGGGACCTCTTCGACATCGTCGCCGAGGCCTACGGCGCCGAGATGGCCCGCATCCTGGCTCTCGGCGGCGACGAGGGCGGCGACTCCCTGGACAAGGCCAAGCAGCCGCGGCGCTTCCCGCCGGTCGTCCTGTTCGAAGGGCCGTTCGACCTCAAGGCGGGGGGGATCGGGGTCCATGAGCTGACCATGCCGCAGTACTTCGGGGCCGTCCGGGTCATGGTCGTGGCCGGCCGGGCCGGCGCGTTCGGCTCGGCGGAAAAATCGGTCCCCGTCCGGCGCGACCTGATGACCCTGGCGACTCTGCCGCGGGTCGTCCGTCCCGGCGAGGATGTCGTCATGCCCATCACCGTCTTCGTCACCAAGCCGGCGATCAAGGCGGTCACGGTCGAGGTGGAGACCAACGGGCTCTTCGAGGTCGTCGGCGAGCGCAAGAAGACCGTCGCCTTCGCCGGGCCCGGGGACGACATCATCACGTTCACGCTCAAGACGACGGGCGGAACCGGCCGGGGCGAGGTGCGGTTCCGGGCGGCCGGAGGCGCCGAGCGGGTCGAGGATTCGATCGCCATCCCGGTCCTGGCCAGCAATACCGCGATGACCCAGACGACGCGGCTCGAGATCAAGCCGGGAGAGGCCGCGAAGCGGGAGGTCGTGCCGTTCGGCCTGGCGAACACGAACGAGGTCGTCGTCGAAGCGTCGGCCGTGCCGCCGCTCAACCTCGAGAAGCGCCTCGATTTCCTCATCCAGTATCCTCACGGCTGCCTCGAGCAGACGCTCTCGGCGGCCCTGCCTCAGCTCTACCTCAAGAGCCTGGTCAAGCTCGACGAGGCCCAAGCGCGTGACGTCGAGACGCACGTCAAGGCGGCCATCCAGAAGATGCCCGGTTTCCAGATGGGCAACGGCGCTTTTTCGTACTGGCCGGGATACCATGAAGGCCACGAATGGACGAGCGCCTACGCAGGCTACTTCCTGCTCGAAGCCGCCCGGCTCGGATATCATGTGCCCCAGGCCATGCTCGACGCCTGGCGGGCCAACCAGAAGATGCTGGCCAACGCGTTCGTCACCGGCAGCGGCCCGGCCCAGCTCATCCAGGCCTTCCGCCTGTTCACGCTGGCCCTGGCCCGGGAGCCGGACCTCGGATCCATGAACAGGCTCCGGGAGAGCGAAGGGCTTCCCGGCCTGGCCGGGGTCGTGTTGGCCGCGGCCTTCCACATGACCGGGCAACCCGACGCGGCGGCCGACCTGGCCGACAAGGTCAAGCTCGAGTTCAGGCCCTACCGCGACGACAGCGTGACCTTCGGCTCCGAGTTCCGCGACAAGGCCCTGGCTGTCCGGGCCTTCGTCCAACTGGGCCGGGCGGACAAAGCCAAGCCCCTTCTCGAAGACGTGTCCAAGACGCTCGCGTCCGACCTGTGGCTGTCGACGCAGGAGACCGCGTTCGGGCTCATGGCCCTCTCTTCATATTATGGGACGGCGGACGTCAAGCCCTTCCGCTACCGGACCGGCTGGGACGGGGAGCGGGCGGTCGACGTCGAATCGCCGACGCCGTTCGATCGCCGCGAATACCCGGACTTTCCTCTGAAGGGCCGGACGCTCGTCCTGACGAACACAGGGACGAACGATCTCTATGTCAGCATCTACCGGCGGGGGGTGCCCGAGGCCGGCGTCGAAACGCCGTCCTCGGAAGGGCTGGCGCTCGACGTCCGCATGCGCGACATGAAAATGAACGCCCTGGGGATCGATAAAGTCACTCAGGGGCTCGACCTCGTGGCCGAGGTCCGGATCAAGAACCTGACCCCGAACCGGCTCGAGAACCTCGTCCTGACCCATCTCGTGGCCGCAGGCTTCCAGATCAAGAACCCGCGGCTCGCCGCGGAGGGCGGCACGGCCGCGGCCGTCGACTATCAGGACATCCGCGACGATCGGGTCTACTCTTACTTCGGGCTCGACGCGGGCCAGGAGAAGGTGTTTCTCGTGGTCCTCAACGCCTCTTACCGCGGCCGGTATTACCAGCCGGGCGTCGCCGTCGAGGCCATGTACAACGCCGGGCTTCACGCGAATACGAAGGGACAATGGGTCGAGATCGTTCAATAGAACGGGGACTGCCCTTCTTGAGGCGCCGGCGGTTCGCCGTTCTGGGCGCGGCCGCCGCGCTTCTCGTTCTCTTGTGGCTGGCCATTCCCGTCGTCCGGTTCGATGACCCGGTCTCGCCGGTCCTCTTCAGCGCCGAGGGCCAGCTTCTCGGGGCCCGGACGGCCTCGGACGGCCAGTGGCGCTTCCCGGCCGGCGACCGTGTCCCGGAAAGGTTCTTCGAGGTGCTGGTCCGATTCGAAGACAAGCGGTTCTTCCTTCACCCCGGCGTCGATCCCCTGGCCGTGGCCCGGGCCGTGCGGCAGAACGTCCGCCGGGGCCAGGTCGCGAGCGGGGCGAGCACGATCACCATGCAGGTCGTCCGGCTGTCCCGGAGTGACCGGCCCCGGACCTACATCGAAAAGATCAAGGAAGCCGTCCTGGCTCTCCGTCTCGAGACCCGGCGCTCGAAAAAGGAGATCCTCGCCCTTTTCGCCTCCCACGCGCCGTTCGGCGGCAACGTCGTCGGCATCGACGCCGCGTCGTGGCTGTATTTCGGCCGGAGCCCGGAGAGGCTGAGCTGGGCCGAGGCCGCCTTTCTGGCCGTCCTTCCCAACGACCCGGGGCTCACGGCCACGGCGGACGGGCGGGCGCGGCTCCTCGGCAAACGCAACCGGTTACTTGAGAAGCTGAGGGCGCGAGGCACGCTGCCGGAGATCGAATGCCGCTTGGCCCGGGCCGAGCCCATGCCCGGCCCTCCCCGCGCCGTGGCGCGCGACGCGCCGCACCTCCTCGACACGCTGGCGGCCCGGCCGGGCGCAGCGCCTCCCTTCCGGTCCTTCCTGCGCGCTGACCTGCAGAGAACGGCGAGACGGATCGTCGAAGAGCACGGGGCGCGCCTCCTCGGCCGCGGCGTCCGGAACCTCGCCGCGGTCTTCATCGACAACCGCACGTCCGCCGTTGTCGCCTACGTCGGCAACGTCGGGATCGGCCGGCGCGAGGAGCACGGCCAGAACGTCGATATCCTCCAGAGCCGGCGGAGCACCGGCAGCATCCTCAAGCCGTTCCTCTATGCGTCGCTGCTCAAGGAAGGCGGCATCACGCCGGTCACCCTCGTCCCCGACACGCCCGTCCGCTTCGAGGGCTTCCGGCCGGAGAACTTCGACCGCCGCTTCCACGGCGCCGTGCCGGCGCGGACCGCCCTAGCCTGGTCGCTCAACGTCCCGGCCGTGCGCCAGCTCCGCGAGTACGGCATCCCCCGGTTCGAGAACAGGTTGCGGCAGTGGGGCCTGACCACCCTGGATCGCCCGCCCGATGATTACGGCCTGACGCTCGTCCTGGGCGGGGCCGAGGGCCGGCTTCTCGAGATCGCCGGCCTCTACGCCAAGATGGCTCAGCTCGCGTCGAGCGCGCCCGGAGGCGGGCGCGAGGTCAGGATGCTGAGGGATGAGCCGGAATCGCCGTCGCGGATGCGTGATCTCGGGGGGGCGGCCGCATACCTGACGCTTCAGGCCTTGACCGCGGTCAGCAGGCCCGATGAAGAGGGCTATTGGCGGAACTTCAGTTCGTCGAGGTGGGTGGCCTGGAAGACGGGGACGAGCTTCGGCCTGCGGGATGCCTGGGCCGTGGGCGTCACGCCGAACTACACGATCGGCGTCTGGGCCGGGAACGCCGACGGGGAAGGGAAACCCGGGCTGACGGGCCTCGGGGCCGCCGCCCCGGTCCTCTTCGACCTCCTCGGCGCGGTCGACGGCGGCGGCGCGATCGTCCGGCCGCCGTCGGGATTGAAGGCGGTCCGCGTCTGCCGCGATTCAGGCTACCTGGCGACGGACCTCTGCCCGGCTGCGGAGGTCCTGGTTCCCGAGGAGAGCCGTTTCGACCGGATGTGCGCCTTCCATCAATCGGTGCATCTCGACGCGTCGGGCCGCTTCAGGGTCGACAGCCGCTGCGAGCCGGTCGAGTCGATGCGGCACGTGTCGTGGTTCGTCCTGCCGCCCGTCCAGGAATACTATTATCGGACCGAACATGCCGAATACAGGCCTCTGCCGCCTTTCCGGAGCGACTGTGCGGGCGGGTCCGCGGGCGAGCGGGGATCACGGGTCATGAGCCTTGTCTACCCGGAGCCGGCCACGTCGGTCTATGTGCCGGTCGGGCTCGACGGCCAGCTCGGGGCGGTCGTCTTCGAAGCCGTGCATCGGGAGGAGTCAGCGACCATCCACTGGCATCTGGACGAGGACTATATCGCGTCGACCCGGGTTTTCCATCAGGTTTCGCTCGCCCCGGAACCCGGCTCCCACCGGCTCGTCCTGACGGACGGGGAGGGCCGCCGGCTCGAGCGCCTGTTCCAGGTCGTCAGCCCGGCGCGCCGTGGCGACCGCTGACGCGCCGGCCCTGCGGGCCCCTACTTCTTCATGTCCTTGTCGAAGGCGACCCGGGACGGCGCGAAGTTCATCGTCCGGACGAACTCGAGCGCTTCTTGGGCCCCGAACTCGCGGTCCATGGCGTTGTCCTCCCACTCGACCGAGAGCGGCCCGCCGTAGCCGATCGCGTTGAGCTCGCGGATGACGGCGTCGAAGTCGACGTCGCCGTGTCCGAGCGAGCGGAAGTTCCAGCCGCGCCGGACGTCGCCGAAAGGCAGGAACGAGCCGAGGATCCCGGCCTTGCCATCGAGCGTCACGGCCACGTCCTTCATGTGGACGTGGTAGATGCGGTCGGCGAACTCGCGGATGAAGAGGTGCGGTTCGACACCCTGCCAGACGAGGTGGCTCGGGTCGAAGTTGAGGCCGAGGGCGGGCCGGGGCCCGAACGTGTCCAACAGGCGCTGGGTCGTGTAGACGTCAAAGGCGATCTCGGTCGGGTGGACCTCGAGGGCGAACTTGACGCCCTGCTCGTCGAACTCGTCGAGGATAGGCGTCCAGAGCTCGAGGATCTTCCGGAAGCCGGCTTCGACCGTCTCCTCGGTCGTCGTGGGGAACGAGTACCAGGCCTTCCAGATGGGAGAACCCATGAAGCCGTTGACGACGGAACAGCCCATGTTGCGGGCGGCGCGGGCCGCGGCCTTCATCTCGCCAACCGCCCACCTGCGGATGGCCTCGGGCTTGCCCTTGACCCGGGAGGGGGCGAATCCGTCCAGACGCGGGTCGTACTCGTCACCGACGCATTGGCCGGCCAGATGGGCACCAAGGGCCCAGCACTTGAGGCCGTGCTTCTGGAGGATACGCTTCTTCTCGCGGGCGTACGCGGGGTCGGCGGCCGCTTTGCGGACGTCCATGTGGTCGCCCCAACAGGCGATCTCGAGGCCGTCATAGCCCCAGGCCTTGGCCTTTTTGCAGACTTCTTCGAACGGCAGGTCGGCCCATTGGCCGGTGAACAGCGTGACGGGTCGTGCCATGGCTCTCTCCTGTTTGAGTTCTTTTCCTGGCCCGGATTATCTCATACTCGCGGCCCTGACTTCTCGGGAATTTACCATGAGGGCCTCAATTGTTGCGATCGACGACGGCGTATTCATAGACGCAGGCTTCGTCGAACGGATCGACAAAGAACAGATGGTCGCCGCGCATCGTCAAATTGTCGAATTTGACGACCTCAGGCGGGAACGGGACGCGCGACAAGAGCACGCCCGCGGGGCTGTAGATCTCGAAAGCGACATGATCCCGGATCTTGAAATCCTTGGGAGGTTGGAGCCCGCTGACCGCCTTCTGAAAGCTCAGGACCCAGATGCGGCCGCGGCTGTCTACGCCGATCCCCCTGTTGACCGGCGTGAAGGCTGGTTGATCGACCTCGACGACCCGGCCCCGGATCTCCATGGGAGACTTTTCATAGCGATGAACGATCTCATAGGGCAGAACCCGGTCGATCGAGAGGACCAGCCGGCCGTCCGGCGAATATTTCTCGATCCGGTTGAGGGAGGAGAAGGCCGCGTAGATATTCTCGTCCCCGTCGACGGCCAGGCTGAGGAAATTAGCGTTCCAGGTCTTCCTGGCCGTATCAAGCAGAAACGGCTCTCCGAACTCGTGGCGGACCCGCCCCTGGAAATCAAAGATGGCCAAAACGAGATTATCCGGTCCGTTCGTTCCCTCGAGCTGGAAGGCGTAAACAACGACGCGGTCCGAGCCCAGGACGGCCGGGCTTATGCCCCTGTAGGGGGGCAGGCGGAATCGGTCGACGTAGATCCCGTCGTTATCGAACACATGGAACTCCGAGGTCCCCGTCGCTACGATGACCCGGCCGCTCGCGGCGACGCCGACGGACATCGGGAATTCGAACTCGCCCGGGCCTTGGCCCTTCCGGCCAAAGCGGCCCAGGAATTTCCGTTTGGCATCGAACTTCTTGACGCAGGACTCCCTATCATCAAGGATGAAAAGGTTCCCCGCGGCATCCTCGGCGGCGCTCATGGGACTGACGAACTGGCGATCCGGGTCCGTCGACTCGAGCTCGCCGATCTTCCCGACGAATGCGAGCCCGGCCACCAGCCTCTCGGACGCCGGCTTGATGTTATGGACGTACCGGACCCCGTCCCTGATCTCGGCCACGAAGGTCTTTTCCCCGCGGCAGCCCGGGCTCGTCAGCAGGAAATAGATCAGGACCGCTCCGCAACAGACCGGCAGGACCGGCGCGCGTTTGCTCATCGTCACCTCCTCTGAGCATTCCCCTGCCGGGCCCGGTCAGGGAGGCTCCTGACGACCGGGTCCTCAGTCCATCGCCACCCAGATCGCGCCCTTGGCCGAGCTCTCGACGCACTTTTCGATGTAGCGGACGCCGCGGACGCCGTCGTCGACGTTGGGGAAATCGAGATCGTCGGCGGCAAGGTCCTCGCCCCGGATCTTCTTGGCCAGGGCGTTGATGAAGGTCGAGTAGACGTTGGCGAAGCTCTCGAAATAGCCCTCGGGATGTCCCGACGGGATGCGCGAGAGCGCCTGGGCCCGGGGCGACATCGGATCACGGCCTCGCGAGATCGTTCCGGCCGGGCGATCGAGGAAGGAGATGCGGGCGGTGTTCGGCGTCTCCTGAAACCACTCGACGGCGCCCCTGGTGCCATAGATGCGCAGGCGCAGGGCGTTGTCGTGACCGGCCGCGATCTGGGAGCTCCAGTAGACGCCCTTCGCGCCGCCCTTATAGTCAACCATGACGGTGGCGTTGTCGTCGAGGGGCCGCCCGGCGCCGAAGCGGTCCAGCCGGGCGCAGAGGGAGTCGATCTCGAGCCCGGACATGTAGGCGGCCATGAACTCGATGTGGCTGCCGATGTCGCCGACGCAGTTGGAGATGCCGGCGAGGGCGGGATCGGTCCGCCACGCGGCCTGTTTCTGGCCGGTGTCCTCGAGCTTGGTCGCAAGCCACTCCTGGGGGTATTCGCCGTTGACGAAACGGATCTCGCCGAGATCGCCGCCGGCGATCATGTCCCGGAGGTGCTTGACGATGGGGTAGCCCGAGTAGGCGTAAGTGACACAGAAGAGAAGCCCCGTTTCGCGGACGAGGCAGGCGAGCTCGTCGGCTTCGCGCGAACTCGTCGCCAGCGGCTTCTCGCAGACGACGGAGAAGCCGTGCTCGAGGGCCATCTTGGCGGCCGGGTAGTGGGCACTGTTGGGGGTGACGATGCTGATGAAGTCGGGCTTGTCGGGGCGGGCCGCCTCGGCCCGGATCATGTCGTCAAAGGTCCGATAGAGGCGCTCCTTTGGGATGGAGAGCGAGTCACCCGTGGCCAGCGTGCTGTCATAACTCCGTGAGAAGGCCCCGCAGACGATCTCGGCTTTGCCGTCCAGGGCGATCGACTTGCGGTGGACGTCGCCGATGAACGCCCCCGGCCCGCCGCCGATCATGCCGTAACGGAGCTTCGGTGCCTTCGTTCCCGAGGCCTGTCCTTCGATCATGTCATGCCTCCCATCGGGGAAGTCCGCCTGCTTTCGGCGTTCCCTTTCCAAAAGCTCTTCAGGTATCTCCCAGCACCGCTCCTCCAAGTCACTCCGCAGCGGTGCTGACGGTCGCTTCTAAGAATCCGCTCCCTGCCGTAGGTTTGACCCCAACCTATTTGATAGCGCGGCGGATGCGGTCGGCGGCGAGCTTGGCCTCCTCCGCGATGGCCGGGTCAGACAGGAGCGATTCCGCCGTCCTCAGGGACGTGACGCACGGGAAGCGCCCGAGCAGGCCCAGGACGAGCTTCTTCTCTTCAGGGCGCGGCGACAGGGCCAGGATCTTGAGCAGATCGGCGGCCGCGCCCTCGGGGGCCCGATGAGGCTCGAGCGCGATCATGCGGATGTAGGCCCGTATGGCCAGGATGCGATGGCTGAACTCCATCGAGGTCCGGGCGATCTTCAGGACGTCGTCCCGCGCGGCGATGGTCGGCCATTCGGTGAGGGCCCGGACGGCCGCATCGACGGTGACCGGATCGGTCCCGCTGAACTCAGACCGCACGAGCGGCAGGGCTGAGTCGTCGCCGATCTTGCCGAGGACACGTAAGAGGTCCGCCCGTTTCGCCGTGTCCTTTTCGAGCTCGAGCCGGGCTCTGACCTCCCCGGCCCGGGCGAGCTCCCTGGGGTTCGTCCGGGCGGCCGCGGCGATCGTGTCCTGCATGGCTTCGCGGGCCGTTTCATCCGTGAGCCCGTCGAGAAGGTCGAGGAGCCTGGGGATGTCCGCCTGGCCGCCGAGCGTTCGAAGCGCGGCCGCGGCCCGGGTCCTGAGCCCGGGTGAGCCGGACTTGACGAGATTCATCAGCTCGGGCTTGGCCCCGGAGATGCGCCGCTCGCTCGCGGCCCGGATGAGCTCCGCTTTGATCGCCTCGTCC
>Ga0209706_10000615_pt1 | contig 20196 bp, 16 predicted proteins | sample PPLLaktember2015_6_FD_187263 | JGI IMG/M metagenome (GOLD analysis project Ga0209706, IMG submission 187263) | Freshwater sediment microbial communities from Prairie Pothole Lake near Jamestown, North Dakota, USA - PPLs Lake P8 Core (1) Depth... | ecosystem: Environmental > Aquatic > Freshwater...
GTGCTCGCGGTAGTTGCGGCCGATGCCGATGACCTTAGAGGGCAGGACGGGAGGCAGGATGCGGACGTCTCCGATGGGCACCGGGCTCGCCCCGATGCGGAAATCGCCGAAGACCGAGCCGATGATCGGGAAGAGGTATTCCTCCTTGAGCACGCCTTGGAGGATCCTCTTGCGGTATCGGAACCGGTAGATCTTCAAGCGGGGCCTCCCTCCATCAGGATACACCCTCGGCGGCCAGCCGGTCGAGCCTGGCGTCCTTGCGGGCGAGATCGACGACGGCCGGCGCCGCGAAATCAGAGGCCCGTCCCTTCCGGTCGAAGACCCGGACGGTGAAGGCCAGCTTCGTGGGCGCGGCAGGTCCCGGAGCGATATCGTAGGTATAGGCCCGGAGGCCGGGGGCCTCACCGGACGCCGATTCGAGGGAATCGAGCTCCGGCCGCGAGATCCTGCGGACGAGCCGGGCCGATTTTTCGATATCGCCCGGCATGAGCGGCCGCCCCGCGGCCGGGAGGCCCCTGTCGAAGACCCAGACCTCGACGGCCTCGAGCGGTCCGACCGGCTTTCCGGAAACGGCCTTGACAGGATTCGTCCATTGCAGAAGGACGGCGTTGGGGGCGGGAATGGCGGTCAGCGCTTCGACGGGCATCGGCGCGTCCCCCGGTGGCAGGACGAGCGGGCCCTTGCGGCCGCAACCCGGCGCGAAGGCGATCGACAGCCCGATCGTGAGCGTCGCGAGCGGCTTGGTCATCACAGGATGAAGCGCCGGAGATCCTGGCTGACGAGGATGTCTCTGAGATGATCCTGGACGTATCCGCGGTCGATGCGGATGTTCTTCTGGGCGATGTTCGGGGCCGCGAAGGAGATGTCCTCCATGACCTTCTCGACGACGGTGTGCAGGCGCCGGGCCCCGATGTTCTCGGCGTCGGCGTTGACCTTCTCGGCGATGTCGGCGATCTCGTCGACGGCGTCCGGCGTGAAATCGACGTGCACGCCCTCCGTGCCCATGAGGGCTTCGTACTGGCGGATGAGGGCGTTCTCCGGCTCGGTCAGGATGCGGACGAAATCGTCCTTGGTGAGCGGCGTGAGCTCGACCCGGATGGGGAAGCGCCCCTGGAGCTCGGGGATGAGGTCGGAGGGCTTGGAGACATGGAAGGCGCCGGCGCCGATGAACAGGATGTGATCGGTCCGGACGAGCCCGAAGCGCGTGTTGACGGTCGTGCCCTCGATGATCGGCAGGAGATCCCGCTGGACGCCCTCGCGGCTGACGTCGGGGCCGTGGCCAGACTCGCGGCCGGCCACCTTGTCGACCTCGTCGAGGAAGATGATGCCGGACTGCTCGACCCGCTCGACGGCCAGGCGGGAGACCTGGTCCATGTCGACGAGGCGCTTCTCCTCCTCCTCGAGGATGAGCTCGCGGGCCTCTTTGACCTTCATTCGCCGGCGCTTCGTCCGGCCGCCGAGGAAGCCGGGCAGGAACTCCTGGATCTGGAAGCCGATCTCCTCGATCCCGGAGTTGGAGATCATCTCGAGGGGCGGGGTCGTCTTCTCCTTCACCTCCATATCGACGATCCGGTCGTCGAGGAGCCCCTCGCGGAGCTGGACCCGCAGCTTCTCGCGCGTGTCGTGGAAGCGCGTCTCCTCCTCGGCTTCGCCGGAGGCGTCATCGCGCCGCTTCGGCGGCGGCAGGAGGATGTCGAGGAGCCGTTCGTCCACGGCCGCCCGGGCCTTGCCCTCGATCTCGGCGATCTTCTCCTGCTTGACCATGTCGACGGAGATGCGGACGAGGTCCCGGATCATGGATTCGACGTCCCGGCCGACGTAGCCCACCTCGGTGAACTTGCTGGCCTCGATCTTGAGGAAGGGCGAGCAGGTCAGCTTGGCCAGCCGGCGCGAGATCTCGGTCTTGCCGACCCCCGTGGGCCCGATCATGAGGATGTTCTTGGGCGCGATCTCGTCGGCGAGGTCGGGCGGAAGCTTGCGCCGGCGGTAGCGGTTGCGCAAGGCGATGGCCACGGCCTTCTTGGCCGCCTTCTGGCCGATGATGTACTTGTCCAGCTCGGCGACGATCTCCTGGGGGGTGAGCTCGGCCTCGAGAGCCTCGGCCGCGGGCCGGTCGAGCGATTCGGGCAGGATGATCGGCATCAGAGCTCCTCGACGGTGATCTCGGTGTTGGTGTAGACGCAGATGTCGGCGCTGATCCTCAGGGCTTCCTCGGCGATGGCCCGCGCGGAGAGATCGGAGTGCTTGATGAGGGCCCGGGCGGCGGCCAAGGCGTAGGACCCGCCGGAGCCGATGGCCAGGATGCCGTCGTCGGGCTCGACGACGTCGCCGGTGCCGGAGATGAGCAGCGACGCCTCCGTGTTGGCCACGATGAGCAGGGCGTCGAGCTGGCGGAGCGCCTTCTCCATGCGCCAATCCTTGGCCAGCTCGATCGCGGCGCGTGAGAGGTTGCCGCGGTACTCATCGAGCTTGGATTCGAAGCGGGTGAACAGGGCGAAGGCGTCCGAGGTGGAGCCGGCGAAGCCAGCCAGGACATCCCCCTTGCCCAGGCGTCGGATCTTCACGGCGGTCTTCTTGAGGACGGTCTGACCCATGGTCACCTGGCCGTCGGCGGCCATGGCCGTTTTTCCCTTGTAGCGGACGCAGATGACGGTCGTCGAACGGATCATGGGCTCACCTCTGCCAATGGGTAAATAATATAGGATGGACAGGGACAAGTAAAGATGAGGGCGGGGGTTTGACCTGGCCCGAACGGTTCAATTAAGATACGGGCGAAGCAGACTTCAAGAGGAGGCGCGATGGCAGCCCTGACCTTGGTAGTGATGGCCGCGGGGATCGGCAGCCGCTACGGCGGGCTGAAGCAGATCGACCCCGTCGGGCCGAGCGGCGAAGTCGTCCTGGATTACTCCGTCTTCGACGCCGTGCGGTCCGGCTTCGACCGGATCGTCTTCATCATCCGGAAGGACATCGAGACGGCTTTCCGGGACAGGATCGGCCGCCGCATCGAGCGGGCCGCGGACACGTCCTACGTCCTCCAGTCCATGGACCAGCTGCCGCCCGGTTTCGGAGTGCCAGAAGGGCGGACCAAACCCTGGGGCACGGCCCAAGCCATTCTGGCCTGCAAAGACACGGTCAGGACGCCGTTCCTGGCCATCAACGCCGACGACTACTACGGCCGGACGGCGTTCGAGGCCATGGCCGGCTATCTCGGCGGCCTGCCGGGAGGGAGCGAGGAATTCGCCATGGTCGGCTACCGGCTCGAGAACACGCTGTCCGAGCACGGCACCGTGGCCCGAGGCGTCTGCGAGGCCACGACGGACGGCTATCTTGTCGGCATCCGCGAGCTGCTGAAGATCAAGCGTTTCCCGGACGGCATCAAGCACACCGAGAACGACGTCGACTGGATGCCCCTCGACCCGGCCAGCTGGACCTCCATGAACTGCTGGGGCTTCACGCCCGGGCTCTTCGCCGAGCTCGAAGGTCGCTTCCCCGCGTTCCTGCGGCGGAACGCCGCGAACATCCTCAAGGCGGAGTTCCTCATCCCCGAGGTGGTCGGCGAGCTTATCCGGGAGAAGAGGTCCCGGGTCAAAGTCCTTCCGACTCAGGAGCGTTGGTTCGGCGTGACCTATCCCCAGGACCGGCCCCTTTTCCGGTCGGCCATCCTCGAGCTCGTCGCCGCGGGCGTTTACCCGCGGGACCTCTGGGGGGCGGCCTCCGGGGAATGAGATCAACCAATAAGGAATCGCGATGAAAAAAACCGCTGCCCTGATCGCGTGTCTCTGCCTCCTGGCCATCTCCACGGCCCCGTCCCAGACCGGGCCCGAGGATTGGGAGAACCCCGCCGCCGTCCGCGCCGGCGCGGAGGCCCAGCGGGCAACATTCGTCCCGTTTCCCGACTCGGCATCGGCGCTGCGGCTAAGCCCCAAAGAATCGCCCCGCTATCTTTCGCTCAATGGCCCGTGGAAGTTCCATTGGTCGCCGCGGCCGGCGGACCGGCCCCTCGATTTCTGGAAGCCCTCGACCGACGTCAGCGGTTGGAAAGAGACGCCCGTCCCCTCGAACTGGACGTCCCAGGGCTTCGATATCCCGATCTATGTCAACTCATCCTATGAATTCGCCCGCAATCCCAAGCCGCCCTACGTCCCGCACGATCACAACCCGGTCGGCTCCTACCGCCGGACCTTCACGGTCCCCGCGGAGTGGGCCGGGATGGACGTCTATCTCCACTTCGGCGCCGTCAAATCGTTTTTCTACGTCTGGGTCAACGGCGAAAAGCTCGGCTTCAGCAAGGATTCCAAAACGCCCGCCGAGTGGAACATCACCAAGCTCGTCAAGCCCGGCGAAAACATCCTGGCGGCCGAGGTCTACCGTTGGTCGGACGGCTCCTATCTCGAGTGCCAGGACTTCTGGCGGCTGGCCGGCATCGAGCGCGACGTGTATCTTTACGCCGCGCCCAAGGTCCGCATCCGAGACTATGAGGTCAAGGCCGGGCTCGACACGGGCTACCGGAATGGACGTCTGAATGTAACGGTCGAGCTCGCCGGCATCGCCGCGAAAGACGCCTCGGTCGGGACGGTCGGCCTGAGCCTCTTCGATCCCTCGGGCCGGCGGGTTCTGTCCGCGAAGGATCTCGCCGTGGCCGAGCCCGACGACGCGGGCCCGGCCGTCTTCCATTTCGAGGCGAACGTCGCGGCCGTGCGCCGCTGGAGCGCGGAGACGCCCGAGCTCTACCGTCTCGTCCTCGAGCTCCGGGACGCCTCGGGCAAGGCCATCGAGGCCGTCACGTCGAAGATCGGCTTCCGGACCTCCGAGATCAAGGACGGGCATCTCCTCGTCAACGGCGCCGCGGTCCTTCTCAAGGGGGTCAACCGTCACGAGCACGATCCCGCCACGGGCCACGTCATCTCCGAAGAATCCATGCGGCGCGACATCGAGCTCATGAAGCAGTCGAATATCAACGCGGTGCGGACCTGTCATTACCCGGACGACCCGCGCTGGTACGAGCTCTGCGACGAGTACGGCCTCTACGTCGTCGACGAGGCCAACATCGAATCCCACGGCATGGGCTACGGCGCCGCCAGTCTGGCCAAGGACCCGGCCTGGGGCCCGGCCCATATCGACCGCGTCGAGCGAATGGTCGAGCGCGACAAGAACCATCCCTCGGTCATCATCTGGTCGCTCGGGAACGAAGCCGGCGACGGCGTCAACTTCGAGGTGGCCTACGCTTGGCTCAAGAAGCGCGACCCGTCGCGGCCGGTCCAGTACGAGCGGGCCGAGCTCAGGGCCCACACCGATATCTTCTGCCCCATGTACGATTCGATCGAGAGCATGGTCAAGTACGCCTCGGTGAGGCAGACGCGCCCCCTCATTCAATGCGAATACGCCCACTCCATGGGCAACTCGACGGGGAACCTGCAGGATTACTGGGACGCCATCGAGTCGCACGACCAGCTCCAGGGCGCCTTCATCTGGGACTGGGTCGACCAGGGCTTCGCCGCGAAGAACGGGAAGGGTGAGTCTTATTGGGCCTTCGGCGGCGACTACGGCCCGGCCGACGTGCCGTCCGACGGAAATTTCTGCTGTAACGGCCTGGTCGGCCCCGACCGCACTCCCCACCCCGCCCTCTTCGAGGTCAAGAAGGTCTACCAATTCGTCAAGGTCGCGGCGGTCGACCTCGCCGCGGGCAGGATCGAGCTCCGCAACCGCTACGACTTCATCGGCCTCGACCGTTTCGATCTCGTCTGGGATCTCGTGGCCGACGGCAAGGTCGCGGCTTCCGGGACGGTCGCGAAGCCGGCGGTCGCGCCTCACGGCAGCACCGTCGTCCGGCTCCCCCTCCCCCGCACCGCACCGGCGCCGGGAAAAGAATATTTCCTCAACGTCTCCCTCCGCACCCGTGAATCCTCACACGGCGTTCCCAAGGGACACGTCGTGGCCGCTGAGCAATTCGCCATGCCCGCCGCGGCCAGGGCCAGCCTCGCCGAGACCTCCGCCGGGCCGGCTCCCGCCGTCGAGGACGGGCCGAGGTTCCTCCGCGTCGCCGGCGGTGATTTTTCTATCGGCTTCGACCGGCTGACGGGAGACCTCGATTCGTTCGTTTGCGGCGGCCGTGAGCTCATCGCTTCCGGGATCGAGCCCAACTTCTGGCGTGCCCCGACCGACAACGACTTCGGTAACCAGATGCCCCGACGCCTGGCGGTCTGGCGGCAAGCCAGCCTCTATCGCGACTTGAAGTCACTCGGTGCCCGCGAATCCGGAGACGGAAGGGTGACGGTCGCCGTCGTCTACGGCCTGTCCAGAGGCCTGGCGACCCAGACCCTCGAATACGAGATCGGAGGGGACGGCCGGATCGTCCTGCGCTCGACGCTCGATCTCAGTGAGGGAGCCAAGCTGCCCGAGCTTCCCCGGATCGGACTGAAGATGGCCCTTCCGGCAGGGTTCGACAGGGTCCACTGGTACGGACGGGGGCCTTTCGAGAGCTACTGGGACAGGAAGACGGCGGCCTTCGTCGGTCTCTACGAAATGACAGCGGCCGAGCCCATGCCCTATGTCAGCCCGCAGGAATACGGCAACCGTACCGACACGCGCTGGGTGGCCGTCCGCGACGGCGAGGGACGAGGCCTTCTCATTTCCGGCGGTCCCGTCCTCGAGTTCTCCGCCCATCCCTTTTGGCCGGAGGACCTGACCCAGGAAAGCCGCGGCTCGAAGCATCCTCCGGATATCCGGCGCCGGGATATCGTCTGCCTGACGCTCGATCACGCCCAGATGGGCGTCGGCGGCGACGACTCCTGGGGGGCCAGGGTCCATCCGCAATACACCCTGCCGGCCAAGGACTATAGCTTCCAGCTGACGTTCCGGCCGCTCAGGCCCGGCGACGACCCCGGGACCATGGCGGTGCGCTGAGCGATGGCCCGGCCGAGGAAACCAAATCCGGCCGCCGGGCGTATTTTCTAATGGGTTTGATATAATAGACCCGAATTGATATCCTTATTTTTGAAAGACCTACGGTCCGTCCCATGAAGTGCCCGCGCTGCCTGAACGACAACCCCGAGGGGACGCGCTTCTGCGGCCGCTGCGGCCGGGAGCTCCCGGGTTCGGGCGAGACCGTCGCCGCGGGGACGGCGACCTTCCAGACCCCCACGAAGGGCCTCGAGCGCGGCACCATGTTCGCCCGCCGCTTCGAGATTATCGAGGAGATCGGCCAGGGCGGCATGGGCACCGTCTACAAGGCCTACGACAACAAGATCCGGGAGGTCGTGGCCCTCAAGCTCCTCAAGCCCGAGATCGCCTCGGACCTCGAGGTCATCGAGCGCTTCCGCAACGAGATCAAGCTGGCCCGTCAGGTCTCCCATCGCCACGTCTGCCGGATGTACGACCTCGGCGAGGAATGGCTTTCGATCTACATCTCCATGGAATATGTCGCCGGCGAGGACCTCAAGAGCTTCATCCGCCGGTCGGGCCACCTCAACGAAGCCAAGGCCGTCGGGCTGGCCAAGCAGATCGCCGAGGGCCTGGCCGAGGCCCATCGCATCGGCGTCGTCCACCGCGACCTCAAGCCGCAGAACGTCATGATCGACAAGGACGGCAACGCCAAGATCATGGACTTCGGCATCGCCCGCTCGCTCCACACGAAGGGCGTCACGGGCACCGGGGTCATCATCGGTACGCCCGAGTACATGGCGCCAGAGCAGGCCGAAGGCCGCGACATCGACCGACGCGTCGACATCTACGCCCTGGGGGCCATTCTCTTCGAGATGGTCACGGGCCGGGTCCCCTTCGAGGGCGCGACACCCCTCAGCATCGTCCTCAAGCACCGCGGCGAGCCGCCGGCCGACCCGCAGACGATCAACGTCCAGCTCTCGCCCGGCCTGAGCCGGATCATCCTGAAGTGTCTCGAAAAATCGAGGGACAATCGCTTCCAGTCCGCAGCCGAGGTCCTCGAGGCCCTGACGGCCGTGGAGCGAGGCCTGCCCGTGACCGGCCAGGTCACGACGCGGGCCAAGCCCATCACGGCCCGCGAGATCACGGTCAAGTTCAGCCTCAAGAAGATCCTGGTCCCGGCGCTCATCGTGGCCGCCCTGGTCATCGTCGGTGTCGTTTCGCTCGTCAACCGCGGCGGAAAGGGCCAGCCGGATGGAAGGCGCGTCCGGACCGAATTCTCCAGGCTGGGCGACGAGGCCGGGAGGGATATCCACATCACGGCGAAGGTCCCGCCCGCGCCGGAGAGTCCGGGCGGGAAGGGAACGACGACGTCGCCGGGCCTCGAGAGCGGCGTAGGCTCGGCCATCATGGGCTATCTCGCCCCGTTCGTGAAGGACCCGGCGAAATTCATGAACGAAGAGGATGCCCTCGAGTTCAACAAGCAGCTGGCCGTGATCAAGGAGAAGTATCCGAACGAGGCCGCGAAGCTGACCCAATGGATCGACAGCATCCAGACCCGGATCGCCGAAGGGAAGAAGCAGAAGGCGGCGGGGAACCTCGAGGCTTCGAGACGGAGCTACGACCGGGGCGAATCCGAGATGCGCAAGCTCCTGTCCCAGGTCAGCGAGAGGGAGAAGGCGGAGGCGGCGTTCAAGGAGCTCCAGGAAACGAAGCAGAAGCTGTCCCGCGGGGCCCAGGCGCGTCCGAATCTCCTGGCCTGGATCGCGCTCGAGAAAGAAAAGGACGCGTCGGAAGCCTTCGCCAAGAACGACTTTTCCGGGGCCCGGATCTTGTGCGGCATCCTGACCCGGGTCCATCTCTTGAGCCCCCGGGGGGCGGACGAGGACCAGGGGCTGGCCCTGTTGCGGGAGCTCGCGGGCACGGGCCGCAAGGACGCGGAGGCGGCGCTCGCGCCCTCCAAGCAGGCCTGGCTCTTCGAGCGGGCCGTGACGGAGGAGGAGGGGGCCCGCCAGATGGCCAAGGACGGCCTCGTTCCCCAGGCCGCCGAGCAGTACATCCTGGCCGCTTTCCTCTACGAGAAGGCCAAGGAAGTCTCGCTCGAAAGCGCCCAGGCCGGGCGGAATTGACGGCCGGAACGATGGCCAGGAAGAAAAAGCGCCTGCTCTTCGTCTGCTATGGGAACATCTGCCGCAGCCCGATGGCCGAGGCCATCGCCCGGAAGCGGCTCGGCCCGGACGTGGAGGTCGCCAGCGCGGGCATCGCCGCGACCGGAGGCCCGGCTACCGAGGAAGCCGCGCTGGTCATGAAACTCGTCTATAAGACCGACATCTCATCCCATGTCGCGCGGCCCGTCGGGATATTCGACTTGGAGAGCTTCGATTACGTCCTGGCCATGGACGTATCGATCTACGGCCAGCTGCGGGACATCTGGGGGGTCCCGGAGGCCATCCTCTACGGCTGGGACATCGATGACCCCATCGGCTCGGACTACGATACCTACAAGGAAACGGCGCTCAAGATCGAACGGCGGCTCGAACAGTTCCTCTCGGCCGTCGGCCTCGAGGCCTGAGGCCGCTTCTCCCCGCCCCTTACCGGTCCATCATCGTCCCCAGGAAACGCAGGGACGGGACGTTTTCGAAGAGGATCCGGGCCCCCGTCAGGATCGGGACCGCCAGGATCATGCCGGCGATACCCCACAGCCAGGCCCAGAAGAACAGGGAAAAGAGGACGAGGAGCGGCGACAGGCTGAGCTCTTTGGCCAGGAGCCGGCGCTCGATGACCCTCTGCAGCGCCGCATGGATCGCAACGAGGAGGAGGAGGACGAACAGGACCTTGAAGGTCAGGCCGCCTTCGAGGAACAGGGCCAGGAGCACGGGCAGAGCGACGGAGACGACGGCGCCCAGGGTCGGAACATAGTTGAAGAGCACCGCCAGGACGCCGAAGACGAGGGCGAACCGGACGCCGAAGAGAGCGAGAACGGACGCCACAAGGATGCCGATGAGGAGGTTGGTCAGCGTCTTGGCGGCCAGGTACTTCTGGATCTCGCAATCGATCCGCACCACCGTACGGCTCAGGGCCGTGGCCTGGCCCGGCGGGAAGGCCTCGTCGAATTTCCTGGCCATCCGGCCGCGGCCGGCCAGGATGAAGGTCATGAAGACGAAGACCAGCAGAAGGTCGGACATGAACGAAAAGAACGGGCCGAGCGCGGACAGGAGAAAGGTCCCGGCGCTGCCGATGTTGAAGCCCTGGATCCACTCCGTGAGTCCGACCTTGAGGCGCGGGTCCGGCACGAGAGTGTCGATCTTGCCGAGGAAGGCCCGGACCATTTCGGTGTAGGACGGGAGCTCGGCGGCCAGGGACTTGCCGCCGGAGTAGAAAACGGTGCCCATGAGATAGAGGGCGGCGAAGGACAGGATGAGGATGATGACCAGCGCGACGGCCTTCGGCACCTTACGGCGGACCAGGAAGTCGAGCGCGGGCGAGACGGCGAAGGAGAAGAGGAGCGCCAAGGCGAAGGGCACGAGGATCGGCCGGGCCAGCTTCAGGAAGACGCCGGCGAGGAAGAGGACCAGGATGCCGACGCCGACCCGGAGCCACTTGTTCTTGTCCACGCGATCTCCCTTTCACTCATCATAACGAAAATCCTTTATAAAAGGAATGGGCTTCTATCGGGTCGCGGAGGGACCTCGGGGATCATCTCCGTTCGCTGCGGTGATTTGAAACGCCTTCCCGCTCCGGAGCCGAGTTAAAGACTCCGCGTCTCCGTCCCGGGAAGCCTAAATCACCGCTTTATGCTCACTCCGATGATCCCGCTCGGTCCCTTCGTCCGCGACCCGGTCCCGGCGTCACTTCTTTTTACGTGTTTGACGACATGACGGCCCTGTGTTATTAGGTTCTGCGCGGGGACAGGGGGACGGAAGGAGGACAGGATGTCGCATCGCGTCACAAGAACCCTGGCAACGGCTGCGGCGCTGGTCTGCATCGCCGGCGCGGCGGCCGGAGGAGCGGACCTCAAGACCCTGACCAAGGACCTTTTCGCGGTCCCGTCGACGACGGGCAATGAGGACATGCTGGCGGCCATGATCCGCGGGCTCCTGCCCAAGGGCCTGACGGTCGAGGACGCCGGGCTGGGCACTATCGCCGTCAAGCTCGGCGGCGCACCGGGACCCACGCTCGTCCTGGCGGCCCTCGACGGCTACGGACACATGGTCAGCGGCATTACGCCCGAGGGCTTTCTGACCCTTGACCGGCCTGTCGCGCCGCCTCACGCCCGTTTCGACGCCTACCTTCTCGGCCAACCCGTCGTCATTTCGACGGCGAAGGGTCCGATCCAGGGCGTTATCTCCCAGCCCGCGATCCATATTCTCACGCCGGAGCGGCGGAGGACCCAGGTCGAAGGATTCTCCCTGGAGATCGCATATGTCGATATCGGGGTCCGGTCCGAAAAGGAAGCCCGGGCCAAGGGCGTCGAGCTCCTCGACGCGGTCACCTACCCGGCCGCGCTGACGGAGCTCGCCGGGGACCACTGGGCCGGGCCCGGGCTCGGGATGAAGGCCGTGGCCGCCGTTCTCGTGTCGGTGGCCGAGGCTCTCGCCGGGCAAACGGCCGGAGAGGAGACCGTCCTCGCCTGGTCCGCCCAGACGAAGTCCGCGGCCCGCGGCCGGGGCGCCCGCCCGGCCATCGGAGCCGTCAGGGCCAAGGCCCGATGGCAGCCGAAGCGGACGATCGTGGTGGACGTGATCGCCGCCGGCAAGGGAGACGGCTTTCCTTTCACGGACGGAGGCCCGGTCCTCGTCCAATTCAAGGCCGGGACGTCCGACCTGCGAAAGGCCGTTGAGGCGGCCGCCGCCGAAGCGGGCGCGTCGCTGCAGTTCGTGACCGCGCCCGATACGCCGCTGTCGCTGCCGTTCGAGGTCCCGCCCGCGGAGGTCGTGACCTTGGCCCTGCCCGTCCGGTTCCTCAACACCCCTTCCGAGGTCATCGCCCTCAAGGACCTCCAGGCCTTGCGCGATATCCTCGAGCGGTATCTCCGGCCGGGAGGTGCGAAATGACCAAGCGGCTGGCCCTAGGCATCCTGGCGCTTTTCGCGTCCGTTTCTTCGATGAACGCCCAGTCCAAGGCCTGGGACATCCTGCGCGAGATCGTCCTCGTCCCCGGCGTCTCGGGCCACGAGGGGCCCGTGTCCTATTTCGTCCAGGGCCGTCTGCCGGCAGCGCTCAAGCCGGAGCGCGACGCGATGAACAACGTCTGGTTCACCGTCGGGTCGGGGCGCCCCCACATCCTGTTCGTCGCCCATACGGACGAGCTCGGCTGGATCGTCGACAAGATCACGCCCGAGGGGCACATCAAGGTCAAGCCTGGCGGCGGCATCCTGCCGCAGACGATCGAAGCCCGGCCCGTGCACATCCACACCGGCAAGGGCATCGTCGCCGGGGTGGTTTCGCCGCGGCCGGGCTACGACGAGCGCCCTTCCCAGGAGGAAACTCAGGAAGCGCCGTTCACCGCCGAGCGCTTCGACATCTTTCTCGGCGTCGCCACCGAAGCCGAGGCCCGCGCTCTCGGAGTGGCCGAGGGCGACACCGTCACGGCCAGGAAGACGATCACGGATTTCGCTCCCGGGTTGATGGCGACCAGGGCCGTCGACGACCGGGCCGGCTGCGCCGCGCTGCTCGACGCCGCCCTGCGTCTCCGCCCGGAAGCCATCAAAGGCCGGACGATCACCTTCGCGTGGGACGTCCAGGAAGAAACAGGGCTGTTTGGCGCGACCGAGCTGGCCAAGACCCTGAAGCCTGACTACGTCTTCGCCATCGACACCTTCGTCTCGACCGACTCGCCGCTCGAATCGAAGCGCTTCGGCTATCTCCCCGTCGGCAAGGGAGCGGTCATCCGGGCCATCGACTCGAGCAACGTCACGCCCAAGACAGAGATCCTCAAGGTCCTGGCCATCGCCAGGAAACGGATGATCCCGATCCAGGTCGGCAACTCCCGCGGCGGCAACGACGGCTCGGTCTTCCTCCCGGGCGGCGCCATCGACATCCCCCTCTCCTGGCCCGGCTCCTACGCCCACTCGCTCATCGAGAAGATCGACCGCCGCGACCTCGAGGCCCTCACGAACCTCATCCTGGCCATTATCTCTGATTGGAAATAGCCGATAGGTCAAGCCCTCGCAAGCGCATGGAATAGATCTTCGAGGAAACAGCCCTCGCCGCCTCAGCTCGTGAATAATCCAGGTTTATTGGAAGGGGCTTAATGGGCGGCGAGAAGGGCAATCGAACCCGATTTGGAAAAGTTTAGCCGGGGCGCGTGCCGGGTGAGGGCAGTTTCAGGGGAAACCGGCAAAACGTGTTTGAGCGAGGCCTAGCGCAGGCCGAGCGAGTTGTTTTGCCGCCGAGCGCGGCGCACGGCCCGGCGTCATTAAACTTTTCCCATGAGGGGGAGATTGTCCTTCGAGCAAGCCCAAAGCCCCTCCTGAGGGACAATCCCCCGCATGGACAGTCCCTAGCGCTTCTTGGGCTTGACCTGGATCGCCTTGAGCCCCGGCTTGGCCTCGCACTCCTTGACGAAATCCTGCTCCCGCTGCGAATTGACGTACTCGGGCGACTGGAAACGATAGGTGAAGTGGGTGTGCTCGTCGTACTTGTCTTCGAGGATGGCGATGACGTCCTCGATATTGACCCGCTCCTCGTCGGTCGGGATGACGAAGATCTTGACCTTGGAGTCGGCGGCGGAGATCTCGGTCTCGGCGTTGCGTGTCCTGGCCAGCGCGTTCTTGGCCTTGTCGAGCTTGATGCCCAGGAACTCCAGGCCTTCGCAAGACTTCTCCCGGATGAGGTCGGACATTTCGCCGACGCCGGCCGTGAAGACGATGGCGTCCGCGCCGCCGATCGCGGCCGAGTAGGCCCCGATATACTTCTTGATCCGGTAGGACTCGACCTCGATGGCCAGCTTGGCCCGGGCGTCCCCCGCCTCGGCGGCCTTCTGGACGTCGCGGCGGTCGGTGTACTTGCCGGTGATCCCGAGCAGGCCCGACTTTTTGTTGAGGATGTCGTTCATCTTGCCGGGGGCGACGCCCTCCTTCTCCATGACCATGAGGTCGATGGCCGCGTCGTGGTCGCCGGCCCGCGTGCCCATGACCAGGCCCTCGAGGGGGGTCAGGCCCATGCTCGTATCGAAGGACACGCCGTTCTTGATGGCGTTGGCCGAGACCCCGTTACCGATGTGGAGACAGACGAGGTTGCAGGCGAAGGGGTCCTTGCCGAGGAGCAAGGCGGCCCGCTTGGCCACGTAGAGGAACGACGTCCCGTGAAAGCCGTAGCGGCGGACGCCGTACTTCTCGTACCACTCGTAGGGCAGGGCGTACATGTAGGAGCTCGGGGGCATGGTCTGATGCCAGGCCGTGTCCATGATGGCGATATGGGGGATCCCCGGCAGGACGTCCATGGCCGCCTCGATGCCCAGGACGTTGGGCGGATTGTGGAGGGGGGCCAGGCTGAACAGGCTCTTGAAGGTTTCGAGCGTCTCCGGGGTGATCTTGACGGACTTGGTGAACTTCTCGCCGCCGTGGACGACGCGGTGGCCGACGGCCGAGATCTTGGTCAGGTCGTCAAGAACGCCGATCTTGGGGTCGAGCAGCGTGTCGATGATGAGCTTTATGGCCTCCTTATGGTTGGCGCACTCGTGATCGAACTTGATCGGCTCGCAGCCCAGGCCGGCCTGATTGATGTAGCTCTTGCCGATGCCCACGCGCTCGACGATGCCGGTGGCCAGGGTTTCCTTCTTGCCGTAGTCGTAGAGGCGGTACTTGGCGGACGAGCTGCCGCAGTTCAGGGACAGGATGATCATCGATGACTCCTTACGATTTCGTGGTCCATCGGCCGGAGAAAGGGCCGATTTTTTAAAGTCTATTTTCCCTCGGACCCTGTAAAAAGTCAAGGCGGAGGAGGGAGTCCGGCGGCGGGTCGAGGCGGGGTTGACAGCCTCGAAGCCCGTGGGGTATAACCGCACCTTACCCTCAACATCGACAAAGGAGTCATCCATGGGCAATACGTTCATCCCCGACATCCGCGACAAGGCCGCGAAGAAGTTCCTCAAGGTCGCCTTCCCCGACGCCGAAGACGCCCGGACCCTCAAGGCCGCCCTGACCCTCAGAGAAAAGCATATCGCCGAGCCGCGTCTCGTCGGCCCGGCCGCCGCGATCCAGAAGATCGCCAAGGACAACGGGCTCGACATCGCCGGCATCCCCATCGTCGACCCCCAGACCGACGCCGCGAAGGACGAGCTCGTCGGCCTCCTCTTCGAGAAGAGGAAGGCCAAAGGCTGGACCCTCGAGCAGGCCGCCGAAGCGGCCAAGAGCCCGCTCTACTACGCCGGCCTCCTGCTCGCGACCGGCAAGGTCGGGGCCGTCGTCGGCGGCAACCTGTCCTCGACCGGCGACGTCATCCGGGCCGCCATCCACACCGTCGGCACGGCGCCGGGCATCTCGACCGTCTCGAGCTACTTCATCATGGTCTTCCCGGAGAAGCTCCTCTGCTATGCCGACTGCGCCGTCGTCCCCAACCCGACCGACGCCCAGCTGGCCGACATCGCCATCACCTCGGCCAAGAACTTCCAGGCCGTGACCGGCGAGGAGCCGCGCGTGGCCATGCTGTCTTTCTCGACCAAAGGCTCGGCGGCCCACGGCGATGTCGACAAGGTCGTCCGGGCCACCGAGATCGCCAAGGAAAAGGCCCCCGCGCTCCTGCTCGACGGCGAGATGCAGGCCGACGCCGCTCTCATCCCCGCGATCGGCGAGCGCAAGTTCAAGGGCAGCCCGGTCGCCGGCAAGGCCAACGTCCTCATCTTCCCCGATCTCGACGCCGGCAACATCGGCTACAAGCTGACCGAGCGGCTGGCCGGGGCCGAGGCCGTCGGGCCGATCGTCCAGGGGCTCAACAAGCCCTATTGCGATCTCAGCCGCGGCTGTTCGGCCGACGACATGGTCAACGTCGCCGCCATATGCAGCTTAATGGCCTGACATCGGGAGGTATTCGAATAGGGACTGTCGTCCCGGGGGGTTGTCCCCCTCAACGGGTGAGATTGAACTTCTTCACCAACCGGAAGGGCTGGTAGGACAGCTTCGCCTTCCGCAGGCCCTCGATATTCATGTCCTGCTCCCGGTTGATGTACGCGTAATCGCCCCATTCGCGGCGGACGAACTCGCGGTTGATCCACTGGGCCAGGCCGATGAGGCCGGGATTGGCGATCTCGATCGGGATGACGGCCATGTCCGCGGTGAGGCGCCCGCCCATCGTGAAGGCTTCGACGCGGCCGCCGACCTTGACCACGCCGCCTTTGAGGCCGAGGCGCTCGAACGAGGCCAGCGCCTGGATGATGGCCACCCTCTCGGCCCTCATATAGAGGTCGCCGTTCCTCTTCTCCTCGAACCAGTCTTCGAGGAGCCTGAAGCAGCCGGGGACGTCGGCCCGCGTCAGGGCGTGATACTCGTGGACAAAGGTCGATTCGAATTTCCGGATGCGATTGCGCTTGCCGTCGAATTTCTTGCCCTTGAGCTCGGCCAGCTCCTGACGGAGGTAGATGTAATCGAAATTGGCGGGGTCCTCCTCGATCTTGAAGCCGGCCCCGTACCGTTCGACGAAGGCTTCGGGGACGCGGGAGAGCCGGGGCGCGTGCCGCAGGCACGCCGCGATCGTTTCCGGAACGCGCTCGCCGCCGACGGGCGGCAGGACATACGGGTCCTCGAAATCGGGCTCCACGAGAATACAGAGGCTGCCGTTGAGGATGGTCCAGCTCGGCCGCTCGGAAGCCTTCCACATGAAGATGTTGGCGAAATCGAGCTCGCAGACCTCGGACGGCTCGCGCTCGAGATACTCGGCGAAGACATCCTGGTCCTCGAGGCCGACGGGTTTGAAATCGGGATAGGCCGGCCGGGTCATCGTTTCTTTCTCATCATGACCGTGCAGCGCTCCCGGGGGCAGCCCTCGCACCAGGCGGTCTTTCGCTTGGCCGGGAAGGTCGCGGGGACCGCTTCTTCGATGACGCGGAAGCCGCAAGCCTCGAAGAACCCGGGGATGATGGTAGCCAGATGGACGTCGCCCGGCGCCTCGGCCACGAGGGCTTCGACCAGGGCCTTGGCCGCCCCTTTTCCCCTGGAGACCGGATCGACGCCGAGCGCGCAGAGCTCGAGGCAATCGGGGTGTTTCTTGAGGGCGACCAAGCCGGCGACACGGCCATCGTCCTCGGCCACCCAGAGCTCATCGGCTTCCATCCCGGGGTAATCCAGATCCAAGCTCCGGGCGAACCCGACGGCGGGAGCGGCTTCCCCCGGATCGATTTTGCGGACGCGCATTTCAGATTATTATACCACGCTCGAGCCCGGCCCCGAAGAGGCCGGGTCGATGGAAAGGCCTCCGAGCGTCGCCTTGACACGATCCTCTACGGGCAGTAAGATTCCCCCTCGTTCCCGCGGGCGACGGAGGTGGGAAACAATGCTTCTCTTGATCATCAATCCCGGCTCGACCTCGACCAAGATCGCCGTCTATGAGGCCGAGCGCGAGCTCCTGTCCGTGAACATCTGCCATTCCGCCGAAGAGCTGGCTCCGTTCAACAAGATCGTGGAGCAGAAGGGTTTTCGCAAGGACATCGTGCTCAAGACGCTCAAGGAGAACAGCGTCGAGCCAGCGGACCTGACGGCGGTCATCGGTCGCGGGGGGCTCCTCAACCCCATCCCGAGCGGCGTCTACGGGGTCAATGACCGGATGCTCGAAGACCTTTACCGGGGGGTCCAGGGAGAGCACGCCTCGAACCTGGGCGGCCTGATCGCCGATGAGATCGCGCGTCCCCTGGGCATCCCCGCTTTCATCGTCGACCCTGTCGTCGTGGACGAGCTTGACGACTGGGCCCGCCTCTGCGGCATCCCGGAGATCCGGCGCCGCAGCATCTTTCACGCCTTGAACCACAAGTACTCGGCCCGCCTGGCCGCCCGCGAGCTCGGCAAGAGCTACGAGTCGGTGAACCTCATCGTATGCCATCTCGGCGGCGGTATCACGGTCGGCGTCCACAGACGGGGCCGCGTTGTGGACGTCAACAACGGGCTGAACGGCGAGGGACCCATCACCCCGGAAAGGGCCGGGACCGTGCCCGCGGGCGATCTCGTCGCCATGGCCTTCTCGGGCAAGTACGAGGAGAAGGACCTCAAGAAGATGCTGACGGGCCGGGGCGGGATGGTGGCCCATCTCAAGACGAACGACATGCGGGAGACCCTCAAGCGCATCGCTGAGGGCGACAAGCAGGCGGAGCTCGTTTTCTCGGCCATGGCCGTCACCGTGGCCAAGCAGGTCGGGGCCTGCGCCGCCGTCCTCAAGGGCCAGGTCGACGGGATCGTCCTGACCGGCGGGCTGGCTTTCTCGACCGAGTTCATCGACCGGATCAAGGAGTGCGTCCGATTCCTCGGACCGGTCTTCGTTTTCCCCGGCGAGAACGAGATGGTGGCGCTGGCCGAGGCCGGCCTGCGCGTGATGCGGGGTGAGGAAAAGGCCCGCACCTATCCGTCCTAATTTCCGTTGAACCGAAGGGAGCCATCATGATCACCACCTTGGACCAGATCGTCGAGCGGGTCAAAGGCACCCCCACCAAGCGGCTGGCCGTTGCGGTCGCGGAGGACCCCCATACCATCGAGGCCGTGGGCCGCGCCGTCAGGGAGAAGCTGGTCCACGCCACATTGACCGGGGATAGGACGGCCATTCAGAAGGTCGCCGACGAGAGCAAGATCGACACCGGTCTTTTCGAGATCGTCCACGAACCCGACAAGGCCAAGGCCCTGATGCTGGCCATCGACAAGGTCCGCTCGGGCCAGGCGGATTTTCTGATGAAAGGCCTGCTGGATTCTTCCGTCTATATCCGCGGCATCATCGACAAGGAGCGGGGGCTGCTCCCGCCCGGCAAGCTCCTGTCCCATGTGACGGTCATCCAGGTCCCGGCCTGGAAGAAGCTCATCATCTGCGGCGACGTGGCCGTCATTCCCGCCCCGGACCTCGAGGCGAAGATCGCCATCCTGAACTATACCATTGCTGTGGCCCACAGGCTGGGGATCGACATGCCCAAAGCCGCCCTTCTCTCCGCGGTCGAGAAAGTGACGCCCAAGATGCCCTCGACGACGGATGCGGCCATCATCTCCAAAATGGCCGAGCGCGGGCAGATCAAGGGCGCCATCGTCGACGGGCCGCTGGCCTTCGACATCGCCTTCAGCGAGGAGAGCGCCCGGATCAAAGGCGTCAAGTCCCCGGTGGCCGGCGACGCCGACATCCTCATCTTTCCCAACATCGAGTCGGGCAACATCTTCTTCAAAGCGTCGACATACCTGGCCCAAGGCGAGCTGGGGGCCGTCGTGGCCGGGGCCATCTGCCCCTGCGTCCTGACCTCGCGCGGGGATTCTGACGAGAACAAGTTCTACTCGATCGCCCTGGCCTCGCTGCTGTCCTAGCCCCGGGAAGCCGCCCGGCGGCGCTTCCCGGGACCGGCTCGTGACGGAGGCGGGGGCTCCGCAGCCCTCCCCTTTCCGTTGACAGCCCGCGAAAGTTTTCATTATAGTGGGGCGTCTTCATCCTCCGAGGAGGTATCCGATGTCCCTTTCCCGCAGAGCTCCCGTCCCGGGACCATTGTGGACCGTAGCGGCGGCCGTTCTCGTCCTGGCCGCACTTCCCTTCGGCCAGACGAAGGCGGCCAAGCCCAAGGTCCTCCAGTCGACCGCCCCCGAGCTCCGGCTCAAGGGTTTCGAGGACTATAAGGCCATGCAGGCCGCTTCGAAGTTCAAGGACCTCAAGTGGCAGTTCATCGGCCCGACGAACATCAGCGGCCGGGTGACCGACGTGGCCGTCGTCGCGCCCAAGGGCGCGAGCTACACGGTCTACGCCGCCTCGGCCTCCGGCGGCGTCTGGAAGACGGAGAACGAGGGCACGACCTGGACGCCGATCTTCGAGAACATGGTGACCACGGCCATCGGCGACATCGCCCTCGCGCCTTCCGACCAGAACGTCGTCTGGGTCGGTACCGGAGAGCACAACATCTTCCGCAGCTCCCAGGCGGGGGTCGGCCTCTTCAAATCGGCCGACGGCGGCAAGACCTGGGCCCATATGGGCCTGGCCGACACCAACACCATCGCGCGCATCGTCGTCCATCCCACGGATCCTGACGTCGTCTATGTCGCGGCCGGCGGCCACGAGTGGACGAAGAACGCCGAGCGCGGCGTCTTCAAGACCGTCGACGGCGGCAAGTCCTGGGAGAAAGTCCTCTTCGTCAACGACGAGACCGGGGCCTACG
>Ga0209706_10000617_pt1 | contig 20152 bp, 14 predicted proteins | sample PPLLaktember2015_6_FD_187263 | JGI IMG/M metagenome (GOLD analysis project Ga0209706, IMG submission 187263) | Freshwater sediment microbial communities from Prairie Pothole Lake near Jamestown, North Dakota, USA - PPLs Lake P8 Core (1) Depth... | ecosystem: Environmental > Aquatic > Freshwater...
GCAGACGCGCGGATGGGCCGGTCGGACGGCGGGCCATGTCGGCATGACATGCGACGTCCGCGCCCGGGACGGGTCATGCGCCCAGCTCGCGACGCAGCCACGCGCGCGCGATGCCCCAGTCCCGCTTCACGGTCTTGGGCGAAACCTCCAGCACGTGCGCCGCCTCCTCCACGGTCAGGCCGCCGAAGTACCGCAGTTCCACGACCTGAGCCTGGCGGGGGCTGAGCGCCTCGAGCCGCGTCAGGGCGCGCTCCAGATCTTCCCAGAGGCCGACGTCAGCGTCCCACGCCGCCAGGTTGTCGTTGACGGGGATGCGGGCGTATTCGCCGCCGCGTTTCAGGCGGTGGCGGGCGCGGGCGTGTTCAACGAGGATTTCGCGCATGACGTGCGCGGCGATGCCGATGAACCGGCTGCGGTCCGCGGCGATCGGCGGATGCTCCGGCAGCAGGCGCAGGTACACCTCGTGAACCAGCGCCGTGGCCTGGAGTGTATGACCGGGCCGCTCGCGTGAGAGATAGTGCCGGGCCAGGCGCCGCAGCTCGGCATACACGAGAGGGAGCGCCACCCCGTTCGCCGGAGGATCTGTGGCCGGCGATTCGACGAGCCTGACACGGGCTGCGTCAGCGGAGGCCATGGGGGAACTCCATCTCATCCACCCTGACGGACGTCGGGCGTGTTTTTCCGCCAGATGCGGCGCCAGCATCCGGCGGCGATGACCCGACTCGGGGATATGAGGCGGACCTTAGCTCAACCTTGACTCGTGTGCAACACGCCCCAACAGCCATAGCCGGCGCGCCCTGGCGCGCTCGCCGGGGACCCGACCGCCGTGACCCCGAATCGTCCCGGATGTCGCACTTCGTTCCGAAAGGTGGTCTCCCATGATCAGTCCGGACCCCTCGGGCTTGCGACGCCGTTTGATGCACCTGGTGATCCTGGCGGCGCTTCTCGTGCCCGCCACCGTTGCGGCGCAAACCGGAAGCATCACCGGTACGGTGACGAACTCGTCCACGGGTGCCCCGATTGCCGGAGTGCCCATCTTCGTCGTCAGGAGCGACAATCTCTCGGAAGCTGGGGTGGCCGGCGCGGAGCTGACCGATGCCTCCGGCGTCTACACATTCAATGGGCCTGCGGGTTCGTACTACCTGGCGGCGGTCCCATCAGAAGAGGGCCTCGATTTCGTCGACGAGATCTTCGGAGGCATCCGAGCCCCGATTGACTTCCCCGATCTGGCCGATGGCACACTCGTGACCATCATCCCCGGCGGTACTGCGACAGCGAACTTCGGACTCCTTCCGGCCGGACATGTGACCGGAACGGTTACTGACGCCGCGACCGGCGCCCCGCTGCCAAACGTCCTGGTCCAGTCCGTGTATCGCTACGGCAACAGTTCTGACTACTGGCTGACCGACGCGATGACGGACGGCGCTGGACGTTACGAAATCCGCGGGCTGGCACCGGGCCAGATGTTCCTGATCACCCGCAGCTTCAACGTTCCCGGGTACGTTGACGAGTATTACGACAACAACCCGTGCGTCGGCCCGTGTGGCGACTCCAGCACCCAGGTGCCACCGCCAACACCGATCACGATCGTTTCCGGCGTGACGGTCGCCGGAAACGACTTCGCGCTCGATCCGGGAGGGGCCATCTCCGGCCGCATCACCGATGCCGCCAACGGGCAACCGATTGCGAACCTGAGCATGGACGTCAACGCCCTCGTGAACGGAGGCCTCCGCTCCCTCGGCGCTGTCTCGACCAATGCCTCCGGCGTCTACCGTTTCAGCGGGCTCGCCACCGGCACGTATTTCGTGTCCACCGGGGTCGGGAACTCCGGCTACATGAACGAGCTCTACGACAACATCCTCTGCCCGCTCGGGTGCAACAACATCCAGAGCGGCACGGAGATCCCGGTCACCGTGCGGCAGACGACCGACAACCGTGACTTCGCGCTCGACACCGGCGGGGCCATCACCGGGACCGTCACAAGGGCGTCCAACGGCGCGGCGCTTCAGAACGTCACGGTGGTTGCGGTGACGCGGATCGGCACCAGCTTCCTCACCCGGACTGCGACTACCAACTCCAGCGGCGCCTACCGTCTGGCCGGTCTTACCGCCGGCACTTACTGGTTGTACACGTCGAACGCCGGCTTATACCTGAACGAGATCTTCAACGACGTCCCGTGCGTCGGCGGGGTCTGCAGCAACACGGCGGCGGCCACGCTGGGGACCCCGATTGCCGTCGCCGGCGGGGCCACCGTCGCGAACCAGAACTTCGCGCTGGCGGAGGGCGGATTCATCAGTGGCGAGGTTCGCGACAGCGTCTCGGCCGCCCCGATTGGCGGGCAGACGGTCGAACTCTCGGTGCAAAGCGGCTCCGGCGGAACCTTCGTCACCTCGAGGGTCAGCGGCGCCGATGGTTACTTCAGCTTCGCCGGCCTTACCGCGGGAACCTATTTCCTGAACACGTCCGGGCGCACCGGGTACCGGAACGAAATCTACAACGACATCCCGTGCCCGGGTCCGACGTGCACCAATTTCGGGTCGGCCACACCGATCCCGGTGACCCTCGGCGGCGCCGTCAACGGCCGCGACTTCGACCTCGACCCGACTGCGGGGGGGCTGCGCGGCAAGATCACGAGCACCACGACCGGGCTTCCCCTGCAGGGCATCACCGTCAGCCTGTACCAGCGAATCGGATCCGGCGTCTTCGTGGACAGCGCGATCACCAACTACCGCGGCAACTACTTCTTCAGCTCGCTGCCGCCCGGGACCTACGTCGCGTTCACCTCCAATTCGCTCGGCTACCGTAACGAGATCTACCAGGACATCCCCTGCACCGGGACCTGCTCGGCGGCGACGGCCGTGGCGAACGGCGCCGCCATCGATGTCGCGGGGACGGGCCAGACGGTGGGCATCGACTTCGCCCTCGATGCACGGACGAGCGCTCCGGCCGCACCGACGAACTTCCGCGTGGTCATGAATGGCACGACCGCCGTGTTCTCGTGGACAGCGCCGGGCTCCAACACCACCGGCTCGGCGACCAGCTACGTCATCGACGCCGGGTTCTCGCCGGGTGCCACCGCCATCAGCATCCCGGCCGGAACCGGCACCTCGTTCACGATTCCGAACGTTCCGCCGGGCACGTTCTACGTGCGGGTGCGCGCGGTCAATGCCTTCGGCTCCAGCCCGCCGTCGAACGAGGTCACGCTGGGCATGTCGGCTGCCGGCGTCGCGCTGCCCGAAACCCCGAACGGGGTGCAGGCGTTCATGCAGGACGGGCTGCTGACCATGACGTGGCTGCAGCCGCCGCGCGGAGGCCCGGCGACGGGGTACATCGTCGAAGCCGGTTCGGCGAGCGGCCTCACGAACATCGGCTCGGTCACCGTGTCGGGGCGATCGCTGACATTCGCCAGCGTGCCGCCAGGGTTCTATTTCCTGCGGGTTCGCGCCACCAACGCGGGTGGCGCCAGCGCCCCCTCGGCGGAGGTCATGATGGTGGTCGGCGGCGTGCCGTCGCCGCCCGGCGCCCCGAACTTCACTGGCGTAACGGTCTCCGGCAGCAACGTGACGCTCAGCTGGACCGCGCCAACGACAGGCACCGCCACGAGCTACGTCGTCGAAGCCGGATCGGCGACTGGCCTCGCCAACCTGGCGGTGGCAAACACCGGGAGCGCCGCCACCACGGTCGGGTTTGCTGGCGTCCCCTCTGGAACCTACTACGTGCGTCTGCGGGCCGTGAACGCGCTCGGCGCCAGCGTGGTATCGAACGAGCGGGTCATCGTCGTGCCATGACGTGAGCGTGCCGGGGCCTGGCCCGAGACCGCGCCAGGCCCCGTTCGCCCCCGCGTTCGATGGCCCGCTGACACAAGCGAGGGCCGACCGCGGTCGAATGCCGCATGACCGTTCTGGCCGACTTCCGCATCGCCATCCGGACGCTCGCTCGCGGACCGCTCTTCGCCCTCACCGCCATCGCCTCGCTCGCCATCGGCATCGGCGCGACCGCCACCATCTTCAGCTTCGCCGACGCCCTGTTCCCGCGGCCGCGCCCGGGCATCGTGGACGAGTCGCGGCTGGTGGATGTCGGTCGAGGGAGCCGGCGTCAATCGCCTGGTCGAACAATTCGAGCGCGGCGTCGCGATGGCCGAGCATCGGCTGCAGGGCGGCTTCCTCATATCGCAGAGCCACAGCCGGATCAGCCGGCGTGTCTGAGGCAGTGAGTCTGCCGGCGCTTCCCGTAATGCGCCGTCGCGCGCCCCGCCCTTGCCCTCACGAGCTGGTTCTTCAGACCAGTCGCAGTCCCGGGATGTCCTCGAAATCGCCGCGGTTGAGTGTCCAGAGCATGGCGCCCTGGTGCATGGCGGCCGCCGCGATGGCGATGTCGATCTCCCGCCCGCGCGGGCGGGACAGGCGCCGGTATAGGTCGGCGGCGAGCGCCGCGGCCGGTCCGTCGAACGCCACGACCGATTCGGTCGGCAGCAAGGCTTCCTGCGCGGCCAGTTCGGCACGCGCTCGCGGACCACGCTTCCACTCGAAGAAGACCAGGCTCGAGATCGCGATCGGATGTCCCTGTTCGACAAGCGTCGTCAGCCCCGATAGCGAGCGCCTCGGGCCGGTCAGGGCGTCGACCAGGGCCGACGTATCGATGTGAACGATCACGCGGACCGCCGGCCACCCTGCCGTCGTGCCGTCCGGATGGCGCCGAGTTCCTCGTCGACAGCTCGGGCGCTGCGCGTCGGCGCTGCTTTGCCGAGATCCTCGAGTACGCCCAGCAGCTTCAGGCGTTCGCGCTCGCTCAATCGATCGACCCTCGCGGAGTAGTCGGCGACGGCTTCGCGGACGATGTGGCTCTGGGCCTTGCCGAGGCGGTTCGCGGCACGACGGATCTGCTCGACGGTCTCTTCGTCGAGTGAGAACGTGACCTTTACCATAACAACACCATACTACCATACAATCATGGCTGGAGAGGGCGAAGGCGGGCAACGCGCGGTTGTCAACGCTCCGATGGCGCATGGCGATTGGAGGCTGTACCGTCCACGGGCGCGCACATGTGGCGCACGACAGCCGCCGTCGACGCACACTGCTCAGCCGCTCCCAGTAGCGGCACCGCGGGCGACGCGCCTCCCTGAAACGGACATGTCAGAGTCCGGCCGGGACGGAGGGTAGCCCCGCGAGGGCCAGGGCGAGCTCGCCCTCGTCGTAGTCGCGATCCTCGAGCTTGCCGGCGAAGTAGTCCTGGTAGGCCGTCATGTCGAAGTGGCCGTGCCCGCACAGGTTGAACAGGATCGCCTTCGACGTTCCCTCCTCACGGCACTTCACGGCCTCGTCGATGGCGCCCTTCACGGCGTGATTCGCTTCTGGCGCGGGCACAATCCCTTCGGCACGCGCGAACAGCACACCCGCCTCGAAGCACTGCGTCTGGTGCTCGGCGCGCGCCTCGATGAGCCCCAGCTCCTTCAGGTGCGATACGAGCGGCGACATGCCGTGATAGCGAAGGCCCCCCGCGTGGAACCCCGGCGGCACGAACGCGGAGCCGAGCGTGTGCATCTTTGCAAGCGGCGTCATCTTGCCGGTATCGCCGAAATCGTAGGCATAGACGCCGCGCGTGAGGCTCGGGCACGCGGCGGGCTCCACGGCGATGACGCGCACCTTCCTCCCGCCCCTGAGCTCGGTGCCGATGAACGGGAACGCGATGCCGGCGAAGTTCGACCCGCCGCCCGTGCAGCCGACGACGATGTCGGGGTAGTCGTCGGCCATCTCGAGCTGTGCGATCGCCTCCCGGCCGATGACTGTCTGGTGCAGCAGCACGTGGTTCAGCACCGACCCGAGCGCGTACTTGGTGTCGTCGTGGGTTGCCGCCACCTCAACCGCTTCCGAGATGGCGATGCCGAGGCTGCCGGGGCTGTCGGGCGTGTGCGCGAGCACCGCGCGCCCGTAGTTGGTCTCCATCGACGGGCTGGGAATGCACTTCGCGCCGAAGGTCTCCATGAACAGCCGGCGATAGGGCTTCTGGTCGTACGAGACCCGCACCATGAACACCTGGATCTCGATGCCGAACAGCGCCCCGGCGAACGCCAGTGACGAGCCCCATTGGCCCGCGCCCGTCTCCGTGGTGATCTTCCGGACGCCCGCCTCCCTGTTGTAGAAGGCCTGCGCCACGGCCGTGTTCGGCTTGTGGCTCCCAGCCGGGCTCACGCCTTCGTACTTGTAGTAGATGCGGGCCGGGGTCTGCAGCACCTTCTCGAGGCGCCGCGCGCGGAAGAGCGGGGTGGGACGCCACTGCCGGTACACGTCGCGGACCGGCTCCGGGATCTCGATCTCGCGCTCGGTTGAGACCTCCTGCATGATGAGCGACATCGGGAACAACGGCGCGAGGTCGTCCGGTCCCACCGGCTTCATCGTCCCCGGGTGCAGCACCGGGGGCGGCGGCGATGGCAGATCGGCCATCAGGTTGTACCAGGACTTCGGGATCCGTGACTCGTCGAGCAGGTACTTGACGGTGTCGCTCATGGTGCCATCAACCCATCTTCGCAAGCTCGTCGTGCGCGATCGTCAGCGCCAGCCCCAGCCGCGGCTTCTGGCCGCCGAAATGCTCGAAGCGCGGCAGGACTTCCACCTTCGCCAGTTCCTCGCGCGCCCGGCCTTCCTTGCGAGCGCGGGCCGCGTAGTCGATGACCGCCGTGAAGTAGTCGCGCTGATACAGCAGGTCCGCGCGCGTGCCGATGAACGGATGCCCGGCCTCCGCATGCCCGTAGACATACAGCGCGTCGGCGGGGTAGGCCGGCGCCATCTGCTCGAGCACGCGGATCCAGCCGTGCACGGACGCCCCGGCCGGCGCGTCCACGTTGGGATAGCCACGGTTGTTCAGCAGATCGCCGAGGTGCACGACATTGGCCTGCTCGAAGTGAATCGATGCGTCACCGCCGGTGTGCGCCGGGCCCCAGTGCCGGGCCCGCACCGTTTCGTCGCCGAGGCTGACGCTCCACGTCTCGGTGAAGGTCACGTCCGGAAGCGTGGGGGTGGACTTCATGCGCTCGCCCTGGACCACCTGGTTCTCCTTCGACCGCGCGTGCGCCACGATCTGCTTCGCCGCCGGCCGCAGCACGCCGTTGCCGCCCGTGTGGTCGGGATGGTGATGACTGTTGATGAGCACGTCAATGGCACGCGGGCTGCGCTCCTTGAGCCCGCTCAGCAGGTTGGGGGCCGTGTCGGCGAACTGGCTGTCCACGACGAGCAGGCCGTCGTTGTTGACGAGCCAGCCGATGGTGCCGCCACGCTGATGGAAGATGCCGACGTTTCGCCGGAGCGGGGTGAACACCGCCGGCGCCGGCGGAGGCGCGGCCGGAGCGCCGGGCGCCGAACCCTGCTGTGCGCCCACGGCGGATGGCACGGCCGCGGCCGGGATGGCCAGCGCCGAAGCCTTCACGAAATCGCGACGTGTCCACGCCATGCGGTCCCCCTCCACGCGAACGGCCGTGGGCCTCCACGGCCAGCGGTCCGGTTGGCCCGTCGCGTGCCGGAACGGATTATACGGCTGTGGGTGCGAATCCCATCGGACCGTCTCGTGAAGACGACTCGCTGGTCGTCTGGCGCCCACTCGGCCTTGTTGTTGTGCATGCCATCGAAGGTCAGCCGGTGAATGGAATCACTCGTTCGCGGCCCGCGGAAGAATCGGGGACATACTCTGCGCCATGGGATACCTCGACTTTCTCTTTCCGGTCAGCCTCGGCGACGCAGAGATCCGCGTGCTGCCCCCGGCCGATGTCAGGACGCTGCGCGTGCGGTTCATCCTGAAGACGCTCACGCTTGCGAAGGAGAACGACTTCGCCGAGCTGAACGTGCCGGGACTCAACGGCGGGCCCCTGCAGTTCGTTCGTGGTCACGCACGGACCCTGACGGCCGTCCTCTACTTCGACGGGCGCGCCACCAATACCGATGTGCGTCAGTCCATTCAGCGGGTCGCGGACCTGATGAAGGTCGATCCCGGCACTCACGTTCCGCCCGTGCTGTCGTTCGACTGGGCCGAAACGTCGCTGCGGTGCGTGCTGGAACACAGCACGGCGCAGGCGTTCCGATCGGCATTCCCGGATGGCCGGCCATCGCGCGCGCAGATGCACGTGACGTTCAGAGAGAGCCTGACCCTGCAGGAACTGCAGGTCGAGGCCGGGAGAGAATAGAAACGCCCGGGGCGCCGACCCCCGCCCGGGGCGCCGACCCCCGCCCGCGGCGGCGCGCGTAGTCGACGAGGGCGCGGCGCATCTGCGTCGCCATGAGCGCGACGAGGTGCGAGCGGTCGGTGACGGACGGCGCGGTCGCCGCGAAGAGGCGCAGCCAGGCCTCGTGCACCAGGTCGGTGGTCTGCAGCGTGTGCCCGGTCCGTTCCCTCGCGAGGTAGCGGCGTGCCAGCCGGCGCAGCTCGGGGTACACGACGGCGGCGAGCTCCCGCTCGGCGGCATGGGCGCCGTCTATCTGGCGACTCGCGACGACGACGCCTTCGAGAAGGTCGTGGCCATCAAGGTGGTCGCAGCTCCGCTGGGCGACGAGGAGCTGATGCGCCGGTTCCGGCGCGAGCGGCAGATCCTGGCGGGCCTCGAGCACCCGCACATCGCGCGCCTGCTCGACGGTGGTACGACCGAGGAGGGTTTGCCGTACCTCGTGATGGAGTCCGTGGACGGCGTGCGACTCGACGACTACGTGCGCACGCAGGCGCCCTCGATCGCCCAGCGCCTCCGGCTGTTCACGACGATCTGCGACGCCGTGCAGTACGCGCATCGCAACCTGCCGAGCCCGCGGTCCGCCTGGGCGGTTCGAGTGTGACGCTGACGTGGCAGGCGCCGGTCACCGGTCCCAGGCCCGCGAGCAACGTGCTGGAGGCCGGCACCGCGCCCGGGCTCAGCAACATCGCCACGCTTCCCCTGTCCGCGCTCAGCTTCTCGACCGGAGGTGTCCCGGCTGGCACCTATTTCGTGCGCGTGCGAGCGGTGGGTGCGGGGGGCACCAGCGCACCCTCGCGCGAGATGGTGTTCTCGCTCGGGTCCTCAGCCTGTTCGGCGCCGCCGCAAGCCGTCGCGCCGGCGATCCGCGAGCTCTACGCCAGCACGGGGCGGCGTGGTTTTCGAATGAGGGCAATCCTCGCCACGGCACGCCCGACGATCCGCGGAGCCACGCTCCCGCCCTTGCGCATCCCGCGCCGAACATCGCCGGCCCCTTGGCCGCGAACACCCAGCCGGCCCCGAGCCGTGTCCGCATCCGTCTGCATTCTGCGTAGTTCGAAGTGAGCCCCGCCCCACGCCCGGGACGACGGTGGCCGCGGAGGACACGAATCGCATGCAGGACTCACCAGCGTTCATGCGGGCACCGGCTCTGTTACTGGTCCTCCTCCTCGCGCCGTCATCGACCGCGGCGCAGGAGGTGCCGCCCCCGGCGGCCGATGTCCGGCCGGCCCCGGGTGTGGAGGTCGGCGTCGAGACCGACGTCGGTTCGGTGTACATCTTCCGGGGCCTGGTCTACAGCGATGGCCCCGTGGCGCAGTCGAAGGCCTGGGTCTCGGTGAGCGGGCTCTACCTGTATGCCTGGAGCAACGTTGCCGTGCCGGCCGCGCCCCTTGCCAGGAACCTCGACGAAGTCGACCTTGGAGCGTCCTACACGTTCGAGCGAGGCAATCTCACCGTCGAACCGGCCATCGATTATTACCTGTACCGGCTGTCCCAGCCGGAGACCGCGGAAGGCGTTGCCGCGCGGACGGCGGAGGTGTCGGTGATGGCGTCCTACGCGCTGGGCGGGGCGGTGTTGTCCACCCGGCACGTCGTGGACACGGGCAGCTTTCGCGGTGCGTACTTCGGCGAGCTCGGAGCGAGCTACGACCGCGACGTTACCCCTCGTACCCAGCTCGGCGTCTCGGCACGGGTCGGCTGGGCCTCCGCGCGATTCAACCGCGCGTACATCGGGCCGGTGCGGGCGGGACTGGAACTCGTCGGGGCAGGCGTCTCGATCACCCGGAAGATCGGCCGGCACCTGTATGTGAGGCCCCATGCCGAGATCACGACCGTGCCGGATGCCGGCTTGCGCGCCCACCTGCCCCAGCCGACCAACGGCATCGTCGGGCTGGCCGTCGGTATTGTCAGGTGAGTGGGTCGCCGCATCCCGGGATGGAACAGCCGCGGCGAGCCGTGTCCGCATTTGCCAAACCACTGCGTAATCCCCGATAGAGTGCGGTCACGCGGGGTGATCGCCCGGCCTGGGAGGCCACCATGCAGATTGGAACCTGGCTCGCCGGCGTCCTGCTGTCCGTAGCCGCCATGACCGACGCGTCATCGCTACAGGGCAACAACTACGAGACCCAGGCGGGGGGCGCGCGGCGCTCCCGGGCTGGCAACGCGCGGACGTCTCCGACGGCTGCCGATCAGGCCAATCCTGGTTCGCGCGCCGGAATCGGGACCATCCAGGGCGCGGTCCACCGCGTGCGCACGCTCCCGGCCAATGCCCGTCGGCGGGAGCGGCCACGCGGATATCCCGAGCGCGAACGGAAGGCGGCGCCGTCCAACCAGAACGCCAGGATGAGCTCGAGCCCATCGTCGTCGCCGACCGGAAGCTCCGATCCCTTGCCGCCGCCGTCGGTCGTCCAGGAAGCCGCCTCGGCCGCGGCGGCATCATCGGGCAGCAGCTGGGTCCTCTTCCGCAACACCGTTGTCGGCACGAGCACCGCGAGCGCGGTCGAGCCCACGGCCGCCAACGACCGCAACGGCATCCTGGTGACCGGTAACTTCTACGCGAACACGTCGAACGACAACGGGCTGACGGTCGCGTCCGAGGCACTCGACACGGACGACGAGGAGGTCTATGGCGGCTTCTGCTGCGACCAGGTCGCATCTGCCGTGGACCGCGGCTCGTACTCGCTGGTGTTCTGGCTGCTCCAGTATCGCTACGATGCCGGCGCCCAGCGCAACGCCCTGAAGCTGCGCATGTTCAAGGGGCGCAGCAGCCTCCTCAGCCAGTCGGACACGTGCGACTGGAACTTCGAGCCGACTCGGAACTTCGAGCTGCCAGCCAGGCAGTGGTTCGACTTCAACCAGGTCTCGCACACGTCGAGGTTCCTCTACCTCACCACGAACGTGCGCGACGCGGACAAGGCGAAAGGCCCTGCCAACGCGTCGAACGACCCGCGCGTCGGCGCGCTGATCGTCCGCATCGACCTCGACGACCTCGACGACGGCGACTGCAATATCTCGTATCGCTACTGGTACGAAGACGGGCACCCCTACATCAGCCCTGTACAGAACGCGGAGTCGACCATGTATCTGGCGACGCACGTGCCGGGGGCGCTGGAGGGCGACAACCTGCGGATCTACTCGATCGCGGACGGATCGACGTCGCTCGAGAAGAAGGACAAGGACATCAGCAACTACAAGGACATCGATGGTAACTGTCCGCTGCCTGACGGCAACGATCCGTGCGAGGACCAGCACGCCGGCCGCATGAGCGGGTTCCGGTCCGGCAGCACCATCGGCTGGCTGTGGATGGGCGATGAGGACGGCCTGTTCCCCTACCCGCACGTGCGGGTCGCGGTGTTCGAGACCGGATCGCTCGACAAGGTGCTCGAACACCAGATCTGGAGCCGCGACTACGCGTGGCAGTCGCCGTCGGTCGGCGTGAACCAGTCCGGGGACCTCGGCGTGGTGCTCTACGCGATGGGCGGCGGCCGCTACCCGAAAGCGCAGGGCTTCATCCTCGACAACCCGCGGAGCTGGAGCAACATCCAGATGCACGCCATTGCCGAGTCCACGAGCGGCACCGACGGCTGGGGCCACTACGGCAGCGTGCGACGCTACGGCAACTGCCCGGACACGTTCCTCGCGTCGGTCTACACGAGCGAGGGCGGGTCGCAGAAGGGACGGCTGGTGTGGTTCGGCAAGGAGAGCGACGGATGCGCCGACCTCGACATCAGCACGCTGATGGTGCTGCCGGCGACGCTCGAGCGTGGCGCGAAGCTGTCGATGACGCAGATCACACGCAACATCGGATCGGCGACGGCCAGCGCTTCGACCTCACGCTATTACCTGTCGCGAGACACGTCGAAATCGTCGGACGACATCCTGCTGTCGGCGGAGACACCAGTCCCGGCGCTGGTTCGGGGCGGATCGGTGACCGGACCGGCCGCGAGCGCGATCATCCCATCCACGGCGTCCGGGGTGTATCGCATCCTGGCGTGCGCCGACGATCGCGCCGTGGTGGCCGAGATCAGCGATACCAACAACTGCTACGTGGGGGTGCAGTCGGTGACGGTGAAATGAGATGGGAGGTGCGCGGGCTCTTCCGGGAGGTCCGCCGTTAGCGGAGCACGTCGACCGGGTATCGCTTCCCGGCGCGGTGGGGATCGCGATCGGCCGGGTCCAGCAGCCAGATGTGGCCGAAGGCCGCAAACGACGCCCGCGGCGCCCAGTCGAGGTCCCAGTAGGCCGACTGCGGGAAGATCTGCCGCAGGTGCGGGCTTTCGATCACCTCGTCGATCAACAGGTAAGGATGGAATCCCTGCGCCTGGAGCCGCGTGATGACGCTGTCGAGGTCCGGCTGGATGATGTCGAGCCGGACGATCGGGCGGTCGCTGTAGTAGCCGGCCGACCCGCTGTGGGTGTAGGCCATCAGCACCGCGTTCGGCGGCAGTGCGGTGCGAAGGTATGGGCCCATTACCAGCACGGAGCGCGTGGTCTGGGGTTCGCGGAGCGCTGCACGCAGCTCGGGCACGCCGGCCCAGGCCACCAGGACGGCGGGGGCCAGCGCCAGCGGCGCGATCCACCGCGTCCGGCGCGATCGTGCCAGCAGCCGGGCGACCCACTCAATCGATGCGCCGAGCAGCAGGAACAGCACAGCGACCGCTGGCAGCACCAACCGGAGGTAGGTCCACTGCTCGAAGTTCAGGTAGGGCACGATGATCGCGAGGTTCACCGCCGCCAGCGCGACGGCTGAGAAGAGAACCACGAGAGTCCGGCGCCGTTCGGGTGTCACCTGCCTGAAGACGGCAAGCGGCACGGCCGCGAGGCCCACGAGCAGGGCCTTCGAGTGGACCTGGAACAGCCAGGCCGGGTATCGCTCCAGGTTTGGACGGACGTGCGCCCAGCGAAAGAACTCCGCGGCACCCTTGTAGCCGGCTTCGAGCGGCCCGCCGAACAGCATCGTGTTGGACCAGAGCACCAGCAGCGGGCCAAGGGCCGCGAACACCGCGAACACCAGGGCCTGCGCCCAGCGCGGCCTGCGCCACGAGGCCGCGGGATTCGTTCCGCCAAGCAGGACGAGCGCGCCGATGACGATGGCGAGTGGCGCCGTATTGGGGCGGATCATGATGGCGGCGGTGACGGCGGCGCCGGCGGCCGCGGCGGCTCCCGCGCGCCCCCGGAGGCTCATCAGCCACGCCAGCACCCAGAACGCGGTGCACGGGACGTCGCTGCTGACATACAGGCTGTGCCGCACCGTCACCGGGCTTGCGCTGATCAAGGCCGCGGCGACGACGCCGCCCCAGGGGGCCGCCATGGCGGCGCCGACGCCGTAGATCGCCAGCGCCAGGACGCCGGCCATCAAGGGGCCGAACACGTAGGCCGCCAGCTCGCCGCCGACGCCCATGCACGCGGCGAGGAACACGGGAAGCCCGATCGGGTACTCGTCTACGTCCGTGCCCCTGATCGCGCCCGGGCGATAGCCGAGCGGGCTGCCCATCGTGTCCGCGTGCGGAAACTGCGGCTGGAACTGGAAGTGCACCGGCTTCTGGATCTCTCCGGACAGCCAGCGCCGGCCGGCGCTGACATAGCCCGATGGATCCGTGTAGATGGCGACGAAGCCGTTGCCGCGGATCTCAATCGCGCAGGCGAGCGCCGCGACGAGCAGAGCGGCATACAGGGACGCTGGCCGTGACAACCGTGTCACCGGTGCCGATGATACGGCAGACGAGGAAGCGTACGCGGTGACGTTCGCCTGGTCATCGTCGTGCTGGGGCTGACGGCGCTGGCCGCTGTCGCCCACGTCGCGCCGGTGGCGGATTATATTGCGGATCGGGCAAGAGCGGTCTGGCCTCAGCAGCGCCCGCAAGTCCACCTGCTATGCCCGTCGCATGTCCGACGGGAAACCGACCCTGCCAATCTCGCGGGCCGGCACGGCGGCGTACTACGTCCCATCCTCGGTGATCAAAGGCATGCTCGCGGGCATCGGCCTGACGCTGATCCTCAAGCAGGTGCCGCACGCGGTCGGCTACGACAGCGACGCCGAGGGCGACATGTCGTTCATCGAGCCCTCCGGAGAGACGACGCTGAGCACGCTCGCGGCTTCGCTCCAGCAGGTTCAGCCTGGCGCGGTGATCGCGGCGCTGCTCGGCATCGCGCTGATGCTCTGGTGGCCGCGCTCGCCCTTCGCGCGCATTCGCCTGCTTCCGGCGTCGCTCATCGCCGTTGCGGCCGGCGTGGGTGTCAACGAGCTGTTCGGGGTGTACCTCCCCGAGCTCGCCGTGCGCGGGACCCACCTGGTGTCACTTCCCTCGATCGAGAGCGGCGGCCTCGTGCCGCACCTCGTGCTGCCGGATTGGAGCGCCGTGTCGAGCCCGGTGGTGTGGCAGCTGGCGGTCACGATCGGGCTCGTGGCGAGCCTCGAGTCGCTGCTCAACCTCGAGGCGACGCGCAAGCTCGATCCGCTTCGACATGACGCGCCCGTCAATCGGGAGCTCATGGCCCAGGGCGTGGGCAACATCGTGGCCGGGCTGCTGGGGGGCCTGCCACTCACCGGTGTGACGATTCGATCCTCGGCCAATGTCGATGCGGGCGCCCGCTCGCGCCTGTCGGTCATGGTGCACGCCGTCCTGATGCTCGGCGCACGTCCTCCTCCCGGGCTGGGCTGCGGGGCCCAACGCGCGGACGGCCGGCGTCAACGCCAGGTTCGGGAGGTTCAACACCAGGAAGGTCCGCGCGCCCGAGGCCCACAGGGTCTGGATGCCATCCGCGACCGACCCGAGGGCGGCCTGGAGAATGGCCTGGCTGGTCGCGCCCGACGGATCGATCACTAACGCATTGAGTGCGTCGTTCAAATCGTTCGAGCCGATCCACAACGCATAGAGGCCGTCCGGCGGTGCGTTGCTGCGGAAGTCGTGACGGAACCGGCCGACCTGAGTCGCCAGATCGAAGTACGGGAAGACCGGCGCCGCCGCCCGGGCTCGTGCGCGGCCCACCGCGTAGTTGGTGAAGAACCCGGACGCAAGCAGCGCCGGGAATCCGCTCGTCGGGGTGTGCAGCTTCCACGCGAGCTGTTCCGCCCATGTCGGGCCATTGCTGAAGTGCAGCCCGCCGACGGCATAGGGCGCGTCTGGAATCGGCTCGAACGGACGCTGGGAGATTTCTCCAAACGCAAGGAAGTGATTGCCCGGATCCGAGAGGCTGTCTCCGAAGAAGAACACGCGAAGGTTCTGGTGCGCCAGGACCCCGGGCGCTGGAGACAGGAGGATCAGCAGCGCGACGATCAGCGCGAACCGATGGGCGAGACGCGATTTCATACGCAGCCTCCTTGCGGTGGGTAGGGAACGAGAGGCGATATTAGCGCGGCGGGCGGTGCTCCGCTCCGCCCTATTCGCTCACGTTGGCCCGCGAGGGTGGCGTCCCCGGGTCGTCCGCTAATGGCTTATCGTCTGTGGCCTGGGCTGAGTCAGAGAGGGCCGTTATCTTGACCGGGAGCCCGCTGATATGGCTTATCGTCGGCGCCGTGAACGAGTCCGATACCATCCGTATCGGCGTCGCCCAGACCCGCGTCTGTGACATTCCGCTTCACCCCGCGCGAGATCGAGCGCCAGCATCGGGCCCCTCGACGAGCTGCACGTGGCCATTGCCGCCCTTCGATCGCGGCTCGGAGGTCGACGGACGGAAGCGTTGAGATGCGGGTCTATTCGCGGCGATTCTCGCGATCCGCGTGGGAGTGTCACGTGGCGCGACCAGGCCTGGCCAAACGCACCCTTGCCGCACGTGGTGTGACAGGCCTTCAGGATGCGTAATTCGTCGAGCGGCTCTCCACGTTGTCGCCCATGGCGTCCCTCGATGGCTGACGGCGGCCTACTTGAGTTCCACGATCACGGCCCGTGGCGTGCCGCTGATCGCCTCCTCGGTGTCGATGGTGCCGCGGGGTACGAAGCGCGCGTCCTTGCGCTTGAACGTCCGCGTCTCCTCCCTGCCATCCTCGGTGCGGTACCGAATCGTGCCGGGCTCGAAGAAGACCTCCACCGAATCCTTGTCGTGGATGTGCCGCGCCACGGGCGTGCCCGGCGGCCAGGTGTAGTCCCACTCGATTACGCGCGCGTTGTCGATGGCCGGCGTCACGCCAGACCGCGGGAACGACGTGGGCAGGCCCGGCCGGGTCACCGGCGGGACCGAGACGTCCTTCAGGTCGATCATCACGGCCTCGCGCTCCGGGGCATCGGGGAAGCCGATGTTCTCTTCCTTGTGGGTGATGCCCTTCGGCTGGAAGTACGGCCGTGGCACGTCGAACGGCCTGATCGGCGCGAGGCTGCCATCCGTGTTCGTCACGCGGATCGGGCCGTACACCGTGTAGACGCCGGCCATGTCGTACTGATGGCGGTGATACGGCTGCGTCACGCCGCGGAGCCACTTGACGTCCCAGACAATGACGCGGTCGTTCTCGAAGAGCTTCGTCACGCCGGTGCGCGGGAAGGCGTGGGGATAGGTCTGCGCGGCCAGGGCAGCGGCAAATGGCAGGGCCGCCAGCAGGGGGGCGACCACGGGGATGCGCGTCCTGGGCATGTCTCCTCCAGCGTCCCCGGGTGAGGAGCCCGGGGACGCGACAGTATGGCACCGTGATCCGTTATCCTGTTACTCGCAATTGCACGCGGCGTCAGACTCCATTTCTTGCGGAACGCTCGACTCCCGACTGCGGACTGCCGACTGCCGACTCCCGACTCCCGATCCGATCTGATGGCCAAACGCCCGCCCGAACCCTCGCTCTTCGACGACACCGACAACACCCCCGACACCCCGCCCCCGCCGCCCACTCCCCCGCGCGGCGGAGGACCGCCCGCGCCTGGCGACGGCTCGTCGGCCGTGGCGCTGCACGAAGCGGCGCAGGCGCGGTACCTGAACTACGCGCTGTCGGTCATCACCTCGCGCGCGCTGCCGGACGTGCGCGACGGACTGAAGCCGGTGCAGCGCCGCATCCTCTACACGATGTGGCAGCAGAACCTCACCGCCGACGCCAAGCACCGCAAGTGCGCGAAGGTCGTGGGCGACGTGATGGGCAACTACCACCCGCACGGCGACTCGGCCATCTACGAGACGCTGGTCCGCATGGCGCAGCCGTTCTCACTGCGCTATCCGCTGGTGGACGGCTCGGGCAACTTCGGCTCGCTCGACGGCGACGCCGCCGCCGCCATGCGCTACACCGAGTGCCGGCTCGCGCGCCTGTCGGACGAGGTGCTACGGGAGATCGAGCAGGAGACGGTGCACTTCCGTCCCAGTTACGACGGCACGAAGCAGGAGCCGGTGGTGCTGCCCTCGCGCATCCCGAACCTGCTGGCCAACGGCGCCACGGGCATCGCGGTGGGCATGGCCACCAACATCCCGCCGCACAACCTCCACGAGATCTGCACGGCGCTCGTGAAGCTGCTGGACGACCCGGACCTGTCCTCCGTGCAGCTGTGCCGCTGGGTGAAGGGGCCGGACTTCCCGACCGGCGGCCACGTGCTGAACTCGCCGGCCGAGATCAAGGAGATCTACCGCACCGGCTCGGGCTCCATCCGCATCCGCAGCACCTGGGAGCTGGGCGGCTCGTCGCGCAGCAGCAAGATGCTCTACGTCACCAGCGTTCCCTACGGGGTGAACAAGGCGCAACTGGTGGAGCAGATCGGCGACGTCGTCCTCAGCCGCAAGATGCCGCACCTGGTGGACGTGAAGGACCTGTCCACCGACGATGTGCGGATCGAGCTGGAGCTGAAGGGAGGCGCCGACGAGAACCTGGTGATGGCGTACCTGTTCAAGCACACGTCGCTGCAGACCACCTTCGCGGTCAACCTGACGTGCCTGGTGCCCACCGAGAACCCCGAGGTTGGCCGGCCCGAGCGGCTCGACCTGAAGCAGATGCTCTGGCACTTCCTCCACTTCCGCCTGGACGTGGTGACCAGCCGCCTGGAGCACGAGCTCGCGCAGCTCGAGAAGCGCATCCACATCCTCGAGGGCTTCGAGAAAATCTTCGACGCGCTCGACGAGATCATCCGCATTATCAGGAAGTCGGACGGCAAGGCCGACGCGGCCGAGAAGATCATCAAGCGGTTCGAGCTCGACGCCGAGCAGACCGACGCCATCCTCGAGCTGAAGCTCTATCGGCTGGCGCGGCTCGAGATCCTCGTCATCCAGAACGAGCTGGGCGAGAAGCGGAAGCGCGCGCGGCAGATCGGCACCCTGCTGAAGGACGAGGGCAGCCGCTGGACGCTGGTGCGCGACGAGATCGCAGAGATCCAGAAGAAGTATGGCGATCCGAAGATCGATCCTCGGCGCACGAAGATCGAGGAAACCGAGGAGGTCGAGTACTCCGCCGACGCCTTCATCGTGGACGAGGACAACATCGTCATCGTCTCGCGCGACGGGTGGATGAAGCGGCAGAAGGAAGTGAAGGATCTCTCGACCACGCGCCTGCGCGAGGGCGACGCCGTGCTGGCGGCCCTGGCCGGAAGCACGCGAGCCACGGCGGTGTTCTTCACCAACTTCGGGACGGCCTACACCTGCCGGTTCGTGGACGTGCCGGCTTCCACCGGGTACGGAGAGCCCGTGCAGAAGCTGTTCAAGTTCAAGGACGGCGAGCGCGTGATCGCGGCGTTCAGCCTCGACCCGCGCGTGAGCGGGGACATCGGCTCCGCCTCCGCTGACGCTTCGGCGGACAAGGCACCGGCGGACGTCGCGGAGGCGCCACCCGTCCATGCCATCGCCGTCACCAGCGACGGCTACAGCCTCCGCTTCTCGCTGGCGGGCTTCGTGGAGCCGAGCACGCGGTCCGGGCGCCGCTACGCGCGCGTGCCGGACGGTGCGGAGGTGGTGGCCGTGGCGCGCACGACGGGCGAGGAGACGGTGATCGCGGCCACGAAGGAGGCGCGGGCCATGCTGTGCCCGGCGGAGGAGATCAACTTCCTGTCGGGCCCGGGCCGCGGCGTCATCCTCATCAAGCTTGGTGACGAGGATCGCGTGATTGGCGCCATCGTGTCCACGGGCGACCGCAACCTGATGACGGTGGAGACCTCGCGCGGCAGCGAGCAGACCATCAGCACGGCGAAGTACGAGGTGACGGGGCGCGGCGGAAAGGGACGCGAGCTGATGCAGCGCGGCGGCTTCACGCGCGTCATCCCCGGCGAGGTGCCGTTGCCGGCGCTCGGTGAGAGCTGACCTCGAGGCGACCGAACCGCGAGGACACGACGGGCGCGAAGTGGGCACGAAGGAAGTCAGGGCCTGAACCGGACCAGCGGGCCCGAGACGCCCAACTGACGAGGCCAGCCCGTCGTCTAAAGGTTGATGCTCGGCCCGCTTCGCACCGATTCCGGCAGGGCCCGGGTGCTGCTCTGGGTGTGTGTCGTCGTGGCCGGCATCACCACGGCCTGGCTCGGTCGGCAGGGCCATTCCGTCTACAAACTCACTCGCGGGGTGGGCGATACCTGGTTTCACACCGCCGACGGCCGCCAGTGGTTTCGCCTCGACGAGCAGCGCCACGACGTGCCGATGGCCGCGATCTCGCCGCACCTCCAGCACGCGTTCGTGGCGGTGGAGGATCACCGCTTCTTCCTGCACCCTGGCGTGGACCCGATCGCGCTGGCGCGCGCCGCGTACCGCAACGTGCGAGAGCCCGGCACGGTGGAAGGCGGCAGCACCATCACGCAGCAGCTCGCGCGCACGCTCTTCCTGTCGAACCGGAAGAGCTACCTGCGGAAGGCGCGTGAGGCCGTGCTGTCGGTCCTCATCGAGGCGCAGCTCACCAAGCAGCAGATACTCGAGCTGTACCTCAATCGGATCTATCTGAGCGCTGGCATCTACGGCGTCGAAGCCATGTCGCGCGGGGTCTTCGGCAAGGCGGCCCGGGACCTCTCGCTTGCGGAAAGCGCCCTCATCGCCGGGCTGGCCCGGGCCCCGGCGACGCTCTCGCCCTGG
>Ga0209706_10000618_pt1 | contig 20151 bp, 20 predicted proteins | sample PPLLaktember2015_6_FD_187263 | JGI IMG/M metagenome (GOLD analysis project Ga0209706, IMG submission 187263) | Freshwater sediment microbial communities from Prairie Pothole Lake near Jamestown, North Dakota, USA - PPLs Lake P8 Core (1) Depth... | ecosystem: Environmental > Aquatic > Freshwater...
GCGAATCGGGTCGTGGTGGGATTCCTGTGGGCGGTCCTCGCGATCGGCGTCGCGACGCTGGCCGGCTGGTGGCTGGTCGATCCGGCGCAGGCACTGCCGAACACGATTGCGGTGCTGGTTGCGACCTGTCCGTGTGCGCTGTCGCTGGCCGCGCCGGCCGCGATTGCGGCCGCGCAGTCGGCGCTCGCGGAGCGCCGCGTGCTGCTGGCGCGGACCGCGGCGATCGAATCGCTGGCGCAGATCGATCTGCTCGCCTGCGACAAGACCGGCACGATGACGACCGGCGAGCCGAGCCTGCTGCGCCAGCTGCTTCTGCGCGACACCGACCCCGAGCAGGTTCTCGCGATCGCGGCTTCGATGGAGACGCTGTCCACGCACCCGTATTCGCGGGCGCTGATCAGCGCCGCGCAGTCGCTGCAGAAATCGCTGCCGCCGATCGTCGACGGCCGGGTCGAGGCCTCGGCCGGAATCGAAGCGACGGTCGGCGGACGCCGCTATCGGCTCGGCAAGACCGAGTTCACGCTGGTGGAGAAGCTCGCGGCGCACCGCGGCACGATCGCGGCGATTGTCGCGCGCGAAGCGCTCGGCGCCACGAGCTACATCGTGCTCGCGGATCCGCAGGGCCCGATCGCGCTGTTCGTCTTCGGCGAGCGCTTGCGCGACGACGCCGCTACGATGGTCGACGCGTTCATCGAGAAGGGCGTCGATGCAGTGCTGTTGTCAGGCGACCGGCGGGAACCGGTGCATGCGGTCGCTGCGGCGCTCGGCATCGAGCAGGCGCTTGCGCACCAGACACCCGAGAGCAAGCGGAACTGGGTCGCGGACCAGCAACGCGCCGGCCATCGGGTCGCGATGCTGGGCGACGGCATGAACGATGCGCCGGTGATCGCGCAGGCCGATGTCTCGATCGCGCTCGCCAGCGGGTCGACGCTGGCCCAGGCGCGCGCCGACCTGATCGTCTTGTCATCGCGCCTCGCCGACGTGCAGTACGCATTTGCGGTGGCGCGCCGCGCGATGAAGATCGTGCGCCAGAACCTCGCCTGGGCGTTTGCCTACAACGTCGTCATCATCCCGCTCGCGGCCTTCGGCCATGTTTCGCCTGCGGTCGCGGCCGCCGGCATGGCTGCCAGTTCGTTGCTGGTGATCGCCAACGCACTGCGCGCGCGCCGCCTCCCCGCGCGAACCCGCCACTGATGGAATCGCTGTACCTGCTGATCCCGCTGTCGGTATTGCTGGTGCTGCTCATCGGCGGCGTCCTCGTCTGGGCCGTGATGTCCGGGCAGTTCGAGCAGCTGGACGACGCCGGTGAGCGCATCCTGCGCGACGACGAGGAAGCGCCGGTCGACGGCACGTCGCGGTCCGCCAAGTGAAATGCCGCTGGCACCAACGCACGAATTCTGGTTCCCGCACTCGCTCCCGCACGATTGACTTGCGTCAATCGAAAGGCAAGTCCGCTCCATAGCATTGCACCCCGGGCCGCCGACGAGGGGACGTAGGCATCACCGGCGCGGGTAGTATCCCTGCTACCCGCACTGCCGCATCATCCGCCGGGCAGCGCAGCAACCTGCCAATCACAGACTCCTGCAACGAGGAACACATGAGCCAAGCTGTGAACTCAGAAGGCACCTACAACTACAAGGTCGTTCGGCAGTTCGCCGTGATGACAGTCATCTGGGGCATCGTCGGCATGCTGGTCGGCGTGATCATCGCCGCGCAGATGGCATGGCCGGACCTGAACCTGGGCGTGCCCTGGCTGAGTTTCGGTCGGCTGCGTCCGCTGCACACGAACGCGGTGATCTTCGCGTTCGGCGGCTGCGCGCTCTTCGCGACCAGCTACTACGTCGTGCAGCGCACCTCGCAGGTGCGGCTCTTCTCCGACGCGCTGGCGGCGTTCACGTTCTGGGGCTGGCAGGTCGTCATCGTCGCCGCGGCAATCACGCTGCCGCTCGGCATCACGACGAGCAAGGAGTACGCGGAACTCGAGTGGCCGATCGACGTCCTGATCACGCTGGTCTGGGTGGCCTACGCGATCGTCTTCTTCGGAACGATTTACCAGCGCAAGGTCAAGCACATCTTCGTCGCCAACTGGTTCTTCGGCGCCTACATACTCACGGTGGCGCTGCTGCACATCGTCAACAGCCTGGCGATCCCCGCCACGCTGTGGAAGTCGTATTCGATCTACCCCGGCGCGACCGATGCCATGGTGCAGTGGTGGTACGGCCACAACGCGGTCGGCTTCTTCCTGACCGCGGGCTTCCTCGGGATCATGTATTACTTCGTGCCGAAGGCGGCCGGGCGCCCGATCTACTCGTACCGGCTGTCGGTCGTGCACTTCTGGGCGCTGATCTTCACATACATGTGGGCCGGCCCGCACCACCTGCACTACACCGCGCTGCCGGACTGGGCGCAGTCGCTCGGCATGGTCTTCTCGCTGGTGCTGCTGGCGCCGTCGTGGGGCGGCATGATCAACGGGATCATGACCCTGTCAGGCGCCTGGTACAAGCTGCGCGACGATCCGATCCTGAAGTTCTTGATCGTCTCGCTGTCGTTCTACGGCATGTCGACCTTCGAGGGTCCGATGATGTCGATCAAGACCGTGAACGCGCTCTCGCACTACACGGACTGGACGATCGGCCACGTGCACTCGGGCGCGCTCGGCTGGGTCGGGCTGATCACGATCGGCGCGATCTACTACCTGCTGCCGCGGCTGTACGGCCGGACCGAGATGGCGAGCGTGCGACTGGTCACCGTGCATTTCTGGGTCGCGACGATCGGAATCGTCGTCTACATCGCGGCGATGTGGATCGCTGGCGTCATGCAGGGCCTGATGTGGCGCGCGGTCAACGAGGACGGCACGCTCACCTACACGTTCATCGAGAGCGTCAAGGCGACGTATCCGTTCTATTGGATCCGCCTGCTCGGAGGGCTGATGTACCTGGCCGGGATGTGCCTGATGGCGTGGAACATGGTGAAGACGATCGGCCAGGGCAAGGCGGTCGAGGCGCAGATCCCGGCCGCGGTCGCGCACGCCTGAGCCCCGGAGAAGAAGATGAAACTGACACACGACAAGATCGAGACGACGCCGACGCTGCTGATCGTGCTGGTCATCCTGGTCGTCGCCATCGGCGGACTGGTTGAAATCGTTCCACTGTATTTCCAGCGGTCGACGACGCAGGCGATGCAGGGGATCAAGCCGTACGAACCGCTGCGCCTGGCCGGGCGTGACATCTACATCCGCGAGGGTTGCTACAACTGCCATTCGCAGATGATCCGGCCGTTCCGCGCCGAAACGCTTCGCTACGGCCACTACTCGGTGGCCGGCGAGTTCGTCTACGACCATCCGTTCCAGTGGGGCAGCAAGCGCACCGGGCCCGACCTGGCGCGCGTCGGCGGCCGCTATTCGGACGAATGGCATCGGATCCACTTCAACAACCCGCGCGACGTCGTGCCGGAATCGAACATGCCGGCGTATTCATGGTTCGAGAAGACCCGGCTCGACGGCAGCGACATCCAGGCGCGCATGAAGGCGCTGCGCACGGCCGGCGTGCCCTATACCGACGAACAGATCGCGAAAGCGCCGGAAGCGCTGAAGGACAAGACCGAACTCGATGCGGTGATTGCCTATCTGCAGGGCCTGGGCGTCGAGCTCCGGGGCGTGCGCTAGGACCTGGGAGACGACGATGGACATCAACGACATCCGGGCTGTGCTGACGGTGCTGGGCTTTCTCGGCTTCGTCGGCATCGTCGTGTGGGCCTACAGCCGCACCGCGAAACAGGGCTTCGACGAGGCGGAGGCGCTGCCTTTCGCCGACGACGAGTCGGGACGGCACTGACAGAGGCGATCGATGAGCGACTTCTACAGCGTTTTCTGGGATTACTACATCGCGATCATCTCGATCGTCTCGGTGCTCGGCTGCGGCGTGTTCCTGTGGATGCAGAGCAAGCGCACGGTCAAGGTCACGCTCAATGCGCAGGGCGATCCGCAGACGACCGGCCACACATGGGACGGCGACCTGGCGGAATTCAACAATCCGATGCCGCGGTGGTGGATCGTTTTGTTCTACCTGACCGTGGTCTTCTCGGTGCTCTACCTGATCCTGTACCCGGGGCTCGGAACGCAGTGGCAGGGGGTTCTGAAGTGGACGCAGACCGGCCAGTACGACGGCGAGGTCAAGGCCGCCGAGGCCAGGTTCGGGCCGATCTTTGCAGCATTCGCGAAGGAGCCGGTCGAGAAGATCGCGTTCGACCCGAAGGCGCGTGGCATCGGCGAGCGCCTTTTCCTGAACAACTGTGCGCAGTGCCACGGCTCCGACGCGCGCGGCTCGCGCGGCTTTCCCAATCTGACGGACGGCGACTGGCTCTACGGCGGAACGCCGGACGCGATTAAGACGTCGATAGCCAATGGTCGGAACGGCGTCATGCCGCCAATGGGTGCGGCGGTAGGTGGCAAGGATGACGTCACAGATGTCGCGCATTACGTGTTGTCGCTCTCGGGTTCCGCGCACGATTCGGTCCGGGCGGTTCGAGGCAAGGACAAGTTTCTGGCATGTGCCGCTTGCCACGGACCGGACGGAAAGGGCAATCAGACGCTGGGTGCGCCGAATCTGAGTGACAGGATCTGGCTCTATGGCGGCACGGCCGACGCTATCTCGCAGACGATCGTGACTGGACGCGGGTCGAACACGCTCTCGCCCGGACAGAGCGCGATGCCCGCCTGGAAGGACACTTTGGATCCGGCGCAGGTTCACCTGGTCGCGGCCTACGTCTGGTCACTGTCGAACCAGCCTGGGAAGGCGGCGGAAGCTCCGGCTTCGAAGTAGTTTTCAGGAGTGCGCGGCCGTCGGCGACGGCGTGCCGCGTCTGGGTCTCTGGAAGTGGAACACATGGACAAGGCGGTGGAAGCAAAGCGGGCGGGAGCGGCGAAGCCGGCTCCGGCCGCCGCCGGCAGCGGGCTGCGCGAAGTCGAGGTCCAGCTCTATGCAAAGCGCGCGGAGATCTACCCGCGCCATCGCATCGGCGATTCCCTCGGTTTCTTCCAGAAGTGGCGCTGGGCGCTCATCTGGGCCACGCAGATCGTCTTCTACGGCTTGCCCTGGCTGCAGTGGGGTGGCCGACAGGCGCTGCTGTTCGATCTCGCGGCACGCAAGTTCTACATCTTCGGCCTCGTGCTGTGGCCGCAGGACATCATCTACCTGACTGCCATCCTGATCATCGCCGCGCTGTCGTTGTTCCTCTTCACCGCGGTCGGCGGGCGGCTATGGTGCGGCTATGCCTGCCCGCAGACGGTCTACACGGAAATCTTCATGTGGATCGAGCAGAAGATCGAGGGCGATCGCGCGAAGCGGATGAAGCTCGACAAGGAACCCCTGTCTGCGCGCAAGTTCATGCTGAAGTTCGCCAAGCATGCAGTGTGGATAGCGGTGGCGCTGTGGACCGGACTGACTTTTGTCGGCTACTTCACGCCGATCCGCCTGCTGCTGACCGAGCTGGTGACCTTCTCGATCGGCGGCTGGGCGCTGTTCTGGGTCCTGTTCTACGGCTTCGCGACCTATGGCAACGCAGGCTGGCTGCGCGAGCAGGTTTGCAAGTACATGTGCCCGTACGCGCGCTTCCAGAGCGCGATGTTCGACCCGGACACGCTGATCGTCAGCTACGACCGCGTGCGCGGTGAGCCGCGCGGGGCCGGCAGCAAGAATTCCACGCGCACCGAGCAGGGCCTGGGTGACTGCGTGGCCTGCGGCCTCTGCGTCCAGGTCTGCCCGACCGGGATCGACATCCGCAACGGCCTGCAGTACGAGTGCATCGGCTGTGCGCTGTGCATCGATGCGTGCAACTTCGTGATGGACAAGGTCGGTCTGCCGAAGGGCCTGATCCGCTACTCGACCGAACACGCGCTCCAGGAACGCTACGAAGGTGCGGGGATCTGGAAGCACATCTGGCGGCCGCGCGTGTTCATCTACAGCGGAATCCTCGCGGCGATCATGGTCGCGCTGGCGGTGGCTTTGACGCTGCGCGTGCCGCTGAAGGTCGACGTCATCCGCGACCGCGGCTCGCTGGCGCGCGAAGCGGAGGACGGACGCATCGAGAACACCTATCGCCTGCAGGTGATGAACACGACCGAGACTGCGCGCCGGTACGTGATCAGCGCGAGCGGGTTGCCCGGCGTCGAACTGGCGACCGAGCCGGAATTCGAGGTGCCGGGAGCGACGACGCGACCGGTGCTGGTGCGGCTGCGCGCGGCGCCGGAGAACGTGCCGCCGGGCTCGAACAAGGTGAAGATCGGGGTCCAGGCTATCGACGATCCGTCGGTCCGCGTCTCGGAGCAGACGGTATTCATCGGGTTGCGGAGATGAGCGAGGGCCGAGACAAAGCGATGAACGACGACAACGCTCCGTGGTACCGGCAGCCATGGCCCTGGTTCCTGATATCGCTGCCGGCGACTGCGGTCGTCGCGGGACTGGTGACGTATTACATCGCCGCACGCGGTTTCGATGGCCCCGTCGTCGCCGACTACTACAAGCAGGGCCTCGCGATCAATGAAGAGATCGGCCGCAGTGATCTCGCTCGCACGCTAGGAGTCGAGGCGAAGGTAGCGTTCGAGGGCCTCGCGGTCGGCGAGCGGGTGCGCGTCGAACTCGTGTCGGCGCAACCCCTGCCGCCGGAGGTCGCGTTGCGTGTGCGGCTGGTCCATCCCGGCAGGCGCGACGCCGATCGCTTGGCGATCCTCGCGCGGGCCGATATCGCGCCGGACAACCGCTCGGCCGTCTACGTCGGGGAATGGCAATCGGGCGTGGCGGATGAGCGGCTCGCCGCGCGTCCGGTGGCGTGGCAGGTCGTCGTCGAGACCCAGCAGTGGCGAATCGACGACTCGTTCACCGCCGGCGGCCGCGGAGTCTTCGGCGTCCGCGCCCGCTGAGCCAGCGAAGGGGAGGGAACCGTGACAGACTCGTTTGCGCAACGGCTGGGATGGGTGCTGTGGCCGTCGTTCCTGATCGCCTGCGTCGCGGAACTGGCGTTTTTCGCGCTGTTCGATCCGACCGACCTGCACCTGTTCGGCGTCCCGATCGAAGCGGAGCGAATGCCCATCTACACGATCGGCTTCTTCGCGTTCTGGGCCATCGGAGCCGTTTCGTCCGCGCTGACGGTATTCCTCGCCCGCTCGCCGTTCGAGGTCAACCGCTGCACGCTCGACGCGGCCGATCGGCCGCCGGGGTGTCCCAAGAGCAGCAGCGGGGAAGGTTGCGCGCCAGTCGAGCGCGCCTAGGAGGCCGGCTAGGCGCTGCCGGCCTGGCCGGAGACGATCTGCCTCAGTCCGTCCTGCTCGATGATGCGGACGTGTTTCTGGTTGACCTCGATCAGACCCTCTTGCGCGAAGCGCGACAGCACTCGGCTGACGGTCTCGAGCTTCAGGCCTAGGAAGCTGCCGATCTCGGCACGCGTCATCCGCAGCACAAACTCGGTGCGGGAGTAGCCGCGCGATTCGAAGCGCTGTGAAAGATTCAGCAGGAACGCCGCCAGCCGCTCTTCCGCGTGCATGCTGCCGAGCAGCAGCATGACCCCGTGCTCGCGCACGATCTCGCGGCTCATCACCTTGTGGAAGTGGTTGCGCAGCACCGGCAGGTTGGTCGCCACGTCCTCGATCCGCTCGTAGGGAATCACGCAGACTTCGGTGTCTTCGAGCGCGACCGTGTCGCAGGAATGCTGCTCAGTGCTGATGCCGTCGAGACCGACCAGTTCGCCCGCCATGTGGAACCCGGTGACCTGTTCGCGGCCATCCTGCGACATGACCGTGCTCTTCAGGAAACCCAGGCGGACTGCATAGAGCGACTCGAAACGGTCACCGGCGCGGAACAGGCTGTCGCCGCGCTTCACCCGCTTGCGGGTGGCAACGAGCTCCTCGAGCTTCTCGATTTCCTTCAACGAGAGACCAACCGGCAGGCAGAGCTCCCGCAGGTTGCAGCTCGAGCAGGCGACCCGCAGATTCGCGATGTTGACGGTTGGCGCGTTCATATGAGGGTGAAGCTCTCCGTTCACCGATGGCCTCGACTATCGGGGAAGCAATGTGTCCCGGCGTGGTGCGGTGCGATCATTGCCTGACTTGCGTTGGTCGATGCCATGGCAGCGATCCGGTCACCCGGCGATTGACGCCGGTCAACGCTGGTCAGACCTTGGCGGAAATAATACCCCAACGATCCCACCCCTCCGGTTTGAGGATTCCGATGCTGATGTCCACTCGCAGTGGAGTGTCTTTACCCGATCCGGCGCTGCTGCGCCGTTTCGACATTCCCGGTCCGCGTTACACCTCCTACCCCACAGCCGACCGCTTCGTCGAGGCGTTCGGAGCGGCCGAATTCTCGGAAGCGCTCGCAGCGCGCCACGCGGCGGTGGCCAGTGCGTCGCTTTCGCTGTACGTGCACCTGCCGTTCTGCAACACGGTCTGTTACTACTGCGCCTGCAACAAGGTGATCACGAAGGACCGCAGCAAATCGGCCGAATACATTCAGTACGTCGAGCGCGAGGCTGATCTCGTCAGCACTCGGCTCACCGGCAGCCGCGAGATAGAGCAACTGCACTTCGGCGGCGGCACGCCGACCTTCCTCTCGAACGAGGAACTCGAACAGTTGATGGCCGTTCTGGCACTGCGCTTTCCGCTCGCGGAACGCGGCGAGTTCTCGATCGAGGTCGATCCGCGCACGACGCCGCCGGACAAGGTCGCCACGCTCGGGCGGCTGGGCTTCAACCGCATTTCGATCGGCGTGCAGGACTTCGATCCCGACGTGCAGAAGGCAGTGAACCGCCTGCAGAGCTTCGAAATGACGCAGGCGACCGTCGAAGCGGCGCGCACCGCGCAGTTCAAGTCGATCAACCTCGACCTGATCTACGGGCTGCCGAAGCAGAACCGCGAGACCTTCGCGCGCACGCTCGACAAGGTGATGGTGCTCTCGCCCGAACGGATCGCGCTCTATCACTACGCGCACCTGCCGGACCGCTTCAAGCCGCAGCGCCGGATCAACTCCGAGGAGGTGCCGAACTCCGAAGAGAAGATGCACATCATGCTCGACGCGATCAAGCGGCTGACCGCGGCGGGTTACCAGTACATCGGCATGGATCACTTCGCGAAGGCGAGCGACGACCTGGCGAAGGCGCAGCGCCAGGGGCGGCTGCATCGCAATTTCCAGGGTTACAGCACGCGCCCCGACTGCGACCTGATCGGCCTCGGCGTATCGGCGATCAGCAAGATCGGCCCGACGTATTCGCAGAATGTCCGCACCCTGGACGAGTACTACGACCTGCTGCGGCAGGGCATGCTGCCGACGGTGCGCGGCGTCGTGCTCGACCGCGACGATATCCTGCGGCGCAACGTGATCATGGCGCTGATGTGCCACTTCGAGGTCTCGAAAGAGGCGATCGAGACCACGCACACGATCAAGTTCGACGAGTATTTCAAGCTCGAACTGGCGGAACTCAGGCAGTTCGTGGATGAGGGCCTGGTCGAGATCACGCCCGAGTGGGTCAGCGTGACGCCGCGCGGCAAGTTGCTGATCCGGGCGATCGCGATGACCTTCGACCGTTACCTGCGTGCAGACGAGCGCGCGCGGCGCTACTCTAAGATCGTTTAATTAGGGTGGGGCCGCCGGCGCTTCGCGCCGGCAACAAGAGCTTATGTTCGATCTCCTGTGGGCGCAGGTATTCGCCGCGTTCACGACCGCACTGGTCGGTGGGCTGCATTGCGCGGGCATGTGCGGCGGATTCGTCGGCGCGCTGCAACTGCATCGGCCGCGCGCAGTGCCGGCAGCGACGCTGGCCATCGGCTATCACGGCGGGCGTATCACCAGCTATGCGACGGTCGGCGCGCTGGTCGGGCTGCTCGGAGGGGCGCTCTTCACGCAGAACCTGCTCCCGGTGCAGGTCGCGCTGCTGGTGCTCGGTGGGCTGATGCTGCTGGCGCTCGGCGTCTCGATGCTGCGCGGGAACCGCTGGATGCGCGGGCTGGACACTTTCGGACACTGGATCTGGAGAGGCATCGCGCCGCTCGCACGCCGGGTCTACCCGCCGCGATCGGCAGGCCAGGCCTATCTGGCGGGGCTCGCCTGGGGCTGGATTCCCTGCGGCATGGTCTATGCGGTGCTGCCGCTGGCGCTGGTGGCCGGCGGGGCCTGGCAGGGCGCCGTGGTCATGCTGGCCTTCGGGCTCGGTACATTGCCCAATCTCGTCGTCGTCGATTTCGCAGCGACGCGGATCGCGGCCGACGGCCAGCTCGTCGCCTCGCGCAGCTGGCTGAAACTCGCCGCCGGTGTCGTCGTCATCGCCTTCGGGCTGTCGGGTCTGGCCCACGCCGCGCGCGTCGCCGGCCACGAGTCCCCCGTCATCAACGCGCTCGCATCAATCTGCCATCGCTGAAGCCCGGACTTCGATTCACGAACAGCGAGGACCCGACGCGCAGGTGGCGGCGGCCGGCCCGATCCGCGCAAGTATCATCCCGGGTTGACCGATCTAGTGCGCGGAGCCCCGCGCCGCCATGCCGTCATGAAAAGCGCAGCAATCCGCGACAAGTTCCTGAAGTATTTCGAGTCCAACGGCCACACGGTCGTGCGGGCCTCGAGCCTCGTTCCCGCCAATGATCCGACGCTGCTGTTCGTCAACAGCGGCATGGTGCAGTTCAAGGATGTCTTCACCGGCCGCGAGCAGCGGCCGTACAAGCGGGCGGCGACCGCGCAGAAGTCGCTGCGGGCGGGCGGCAAGCACAACGACCTCGAGAACGTCGGCTACACGGCGCGGCATCACACGTTCTTCGAGATGCTGGGCAACTTCAGCTTCGGCGATTACTTCAAGCGCGACGCGATCAGGTACGCGTGGGAGTTGCTGACCCAGGTCTACGGGCTGCCGCAGGAGAAGCTCTGGGCGACCGTCTACATCGACGACGACGAGGCCTACGAGATCTGGACCCGCGAAATCGGCGTCCCGGCGGATCGCGTCGTGCGCATCGGCGACAAGCCCGGCCAGCCCAAATACGTTTCGGACAACTTCTGGCAGATGGCCGATACCGGCCCGTGCGGGCCGTGCTCGGAGATCTTCTACGACCACGGTCCGGAAGTCGCCGGCGGCCCGCCGGGGTCGCCGGACGCCGACGGGGATCGGTACATCGAGATCTGGAACCTCGTGTTCATGCAGTTCGACCGCGACGCCGCCGGCGTGCTGACGCCACTGCCCAAGCCCTGCGTCGACACCGGCATGGGTCTCGAGCGTCTGGCCGCAGTGCTGCAACACGTGCACAGCAATTACGAGATCGATCTGTTCCAGATCCTGATCAACGCTGCGGCGCGCGAAACCGGCGCGAAGGACCTGGCGAGCAATTCACTGAAAGTGATCGCCGACCACATCCGCGCCTGCGCCTTCCTGATCGCCGATGGCGTGATCCCCAGCAACGAGGGCCGCGGCTATGTGCTGCGGCGGATCGTCCGGCGCGGATTGCGACACGGCTACAAACTGGGCCAGACGCAGCCGTTCTTCCACAAGCTGGTCAAGGATCTGGTCGCCGAGATGGGCGCCGCTTATCCCGAACTGAAGGAACAGCAGGCACGCATCGAGTCGGTGTTGAAGCAGGAGGAAGAGCGCTTCGGCGAGACGCTGGACAACGGCATGCGGATTCTCGAGGGCGCGCTCGGTCAGATGAAATCCGGCGACCCGCGCATGCTCGACGGCGAGACCGTGTTCCTGCTCTACGACACCTATGGTTTTCCAGTCGACCTGACCGGCGACATCTGCCGCGAGCGCGGCGTGTCGATCGACCACGCGGGTTTCAACGAGGCGATGGAGCGGCAGCGCGAGCAGGCGCGCGCGGCAGGCAAGTTCAGGATGGCGGCCGGCGTCGAATACGTCGGCGACAAGACGCGCTTCACCGGCTACTCGTCGCTGATCGAGGATGCGAAGGTCATCGCGCTCTATCACGAAGGCGCGGCGGTGCAGCGCCTGGCCGAGGGCCAGTCCGGCATCGTCGTGCTCAACACGACGCCGTTTTACGCGGAGTCGGGCGGCCAGATCGGCGACCAGGGCGTGCTCGAGTCGATCAGCAATCGGCACGTCGTGAGATTCAATGTGGTCGACACGCAGAAGATCCAGGCCGACGTTTTCGGCCACCACGGCACGCTCGAATCGGGCAGCCTCGGCATCGGCGATGTCGTGCAGGCAAAGGTCGACGAGGCGTTGCGCGAGCGCACGCGTAGCAACCACTCGGCGACGCACCTGATGCACGCGGCGCTGCGCAAGGTGCTCGGGCCGCACGTGCAGCAGCGCGGTTCGCTGGTCGATCCGGAGCGCACCCGCTTCGACTTCTCGCACGACAAGGCGATGACGCCGGACGAGATCCGCCGCGTCGAGGACCTCGTCAACTCGGCGATCCGCAGCAACGCGCAGGTCAGCGCCAACGTGATGAAATACGACGACGCCATCAAAGCCGGCGCGCTCGCGTTCTTCGGCGACAAATACGGCGACGAGGTGCGCGTGCTCGCGATGGGCGAGCACTCGACCGAGCTGTGCGGCGGCACGCACGTCGCGCGCACCGGCGACATCGGCTTCTTCAAGATCGTCGCCGAAGGCGGCGTCGCTGCGGGCGTGCGCCGCGTCGAGGCGGTCACCGGCCGCGGTGCCGTCGAGTTCGTGCAGACGCTCGACCGCGAACTTCATCACGCCGCCTTCCTGCTGAAGGCGCCACCCGCCGAGCTGTCGCAGAAGATCGCGCAGGTGCAGGACAACGTGAAGGCGCTGGAGAAGGAACTCGCACGGCTGAAGAGCCGGCTTGCGTCTTCGCAGGGCGATGACCTTGTCGCGCAGGCCTTCGAAGTGAAAGGCGTCAAGATCCTGGCGGCTGCGCTCGAGGGCGCCGACCCGAAGGCGCTGCGCGAGACGATGGATAAATTGAAGGACAAGCTGAAGAGCGCGGTCATCGTGCTGGGCGCGGTCGAGGGCGGGCGCGTGCAACTCGCGGCCGGCGTCACCGCCGATGCAACGGCCCGTGTCAAGGCCGGCGATCTCGTCAACTACGTCGCGCAACAGGTGGGCGGCAAGGGCGGCGGACGCGCCGACATGGCGATGGCCGGCGGTACCGATCCGGCCCGGCTCGGAGCCGCGCTCGCCAGCGTTCGCGCGTGGGCCGAACAGCGCCTGTGACCGACATCGTTATTCGCCGGGCGGAGCCGTCGGATGCCGAGGGCATCGCGCTGACGTTCCGTTCCCGACAGGCGTCCCTGGGCACACTTCAGAACCCGTATCCGTCCATTGCCCAGTGGACGGAGCGACTGAGCCGCGGCAACGCGCTCAACTACGTGCTGGTGGCGCTCGCGGACGGCGAAGTGATCGGCCATGCCGGCCTGCACGGCAATGAGAACCCGCGTCGCGCGCATGCCTGGCACGTCGGCATGAGTGTGCGGGATGACTGGCACGGTCGGGGCGTCGGCACGCGGCTCATGGAGGCGCTGATCGATCTCGCCGACAACTGGCTCGGAGCGTTGCGTATCGAACTGACAGTGTATTGCGCGAACGAGCCGGCGTTGCGGCTCTACCGCAAGTTCGGATTCCAGACCGAAGGCACGCTCCGCGCGTATTCGCTGCGCGACGGGCAGCTGACCGACACGTACGCAATGGCGCGGCTGCACCCGCGGCCGCCGGCGCTACCACCCTCCCCGGCGAGGCCGGAGTCAAAGTGAATAAGAAAGAGAGTCCGATGCTGGTCAGCAATCTCGAACTGGTTCCCGGCAAGCGCGTTACCGCGCATTTCGGGATCGTGCAAGGCAGCACCGTGCGTGCGAAGCATGTCGGCAAGGACATCTTCGCCGGCCTGAAGAACATCGTCGGCGGCGAGCTGAAGGGCTATACGGAGCTGATGCAGGAAGCGCGCGAGGAGTCGATCCAGCGCATGATCGCGGAGGCCGAGTCGATGGGCGCCAATGCGATTCTCAACGTTCGCTTCGCGACGACGTCGATCGCGGCCGGGGCGGCGGAGATCCTCGCCTACGGCAGCGCGGTGCGGCTCGAGGACATCTAGCAGCAATCCAAATGCTCGACCTGATCCAGATCGGCATCTTTCTCGCGTTGCTGGCGATCGGCTACTTCGCGGGCTCGATCGTCGAGCGGCGGCATTACGCGTCGATCCGCCAGCGCGAACGCGCATACGCCGATGTGCTGGCCTTCATGGTGCGCTTCCCGCCCGACCGCGTGACACCGCAGCGCGCGTTCCTCGTTCATGGCACCGTCGTCGTCAGTTCCGATTACTTCAAGACTTTCGTCGCCAGCCTGCGCAACCTGTTCGGCGGACGCTTCCGCTCCTACGAGACGCTGATGGAGCGCGCCCGGCGCGAGGCGCTGCTGCGGCTGAAGGCCGATGCCCGGCGCCGCGGCGCAAAGCTCGTCGTTTGCGTTCGCTTCGAAACGACGACGATATCGAGCGGCTGGGCGCCCTCGATGGAGGTGTTCGCCTATGGCACGGCGTTGATCCCGGAAGGCGAAGCCGGCGCCCAATCGAGCGGGCGTTCGCGTCTGCTCGGTGATGGCTACGCGCGTTACGCGCAGCCCGGACCGTGAAGCTCGAAAACAGGGCTCCGGCCGAGGGCATCAACGCCTCGCACGAGAACCCGCTTAAGGAACTGGCCTGGCTGCTGACCGGCAGCCTCGCCGCGGTCGTCGCGATCGTCTTCTCGATATCGCTGGCCGCACAGTGGATCGCGCCGCGCATTCCCTACAAATACGAGGCGCGTCTGGCGGCATCGCTGCCTTCGTTCACGACCGCGCCGGACACCGACCAGGGGCGCCAGGTCCAGGCTGAACTGCAGGCGCTCGCCGACCGCCTAGCCTCACGCATGCAGATGCCGGAAGGAATGATCGTGCGCGTCGGCTGGCGCGACGATCGGATCGTGAATGCCTATGCGACGCTTGGTGGGCAGATGGTCTTCTTCGGCGGCCTGCTGAAGCAACTCGGCTCGGAGGACGCGCTGGCGATGGTGATGGCGCACGAGCTGGCCCACCTGAAGTACCGCCATGCCTCAGCCGCCCTTGGCCGCGGGGTCGCCGTCGGTGTGATCCTGTCGGTGATCTCCGCGGAACTCGGACGCAACGCCGCCGGCGGGCTCCTGAACCAGGCAGGGGTCGTGACGCTGCTCTCGTTCAGCCGGGATCAGGAGCGTGCTGCCGACGAGGCGGCACTGAGCGCGATCGCGGCGGAATACGGGCACCTGGCAGGCGCCTTCGAGCTGTTCGAGGTCTTCCAGCGACAGGCGGGAGCGAAGTTCGAAGCGGCCGGCGCGGTCGAGTTCCTCCGCACGCATCCTCTCACTGCGAGCCGCCGCGCGGCGATCGAGCATTGGGCCGCCGCGAACAAGGTGCCGACGACGGGATCACCGCGGCCGCTGCCGCCCGCGATCGCCGCATTGCGCGAGGGGGCAAGGCGAAATGCCAAGGCTTCCTGACTACAGTTATTGCCCGCGCTGTGCGGGCGGGCTCGTCGTCGGCCAGCACGCGGAGCGCGATCGCGCAGCGTGCCCCGCCTGCGGCTGGGTTCACTGGGACAACCCGACGCCGGTCGTCGCGGCACTGATCGAATTCGACGGCAGGGTGCTGCTGGCGCGCAATCGCGCGTGGCCCGAGAAGATGTTCGCGCTGGTGACCGGGTTTCTCGAGCGCGACGAGACGCCGCAGCAGGCGGTTGCGCGCGAGGTACTCGAGGAAACCGGACTGCAAACCGTTGCGTCGACGCTGATCGGCGTGTACGACTTCCCTTTGCGCAACGAACTGATCGTCGCCTATCACGTGTTGGCCGAGGGCACGATCGTCCTCGGTGAGGAGCTCGCCGAGGTTCGGCTGCTCGAGCCGGCGCGCGTACGGCCGTGGCCGATCGGGACCGGCTTCGCGGTTGCCGACTGGATGCGGGCGCGGGGGCTGCCGGTAGAATTCCTGCCCTTGCCGACGAAGAACGGCTGAGCCGGACCGCAACGAGGCAGATATGCAGGAGATCCATGTCGACAGGGAGATCGACACGCGGGGACTGAACTGCCCGCTGCCGATCCTGCGGGCGAAGAAGGCGCTGGCGGACCTCGCGAGCGGCCAGGTGCTCAAGATCGTTTCGACCGACCCCGGCTCGATGCGTGACTTCAGGGCATTCTGCAAGCAGACGGGCAACGAACTGCTGTTGCAGCAGACAATCGAAAAAGACTTCGTCCACTTCCTGAAGCGTCGATGAGCACCCCTCCACCTACCACTCCAGCGGTTCGCCGGCCTTCGAGGCTGAAGCTGATGTTCTGGCTGCTGCTGGTGCCGGCCGTGCTGATCGCGCTGTACTTCACCTTTGTGCTGAGCTGGAACTACTCGGCCGGCGAACGCGCAGGCTGGGTGCAGAAGTTCAGCCGGAAGGGTTGGCTCTGCAAGACATGGGAAGGCGAGATGGCGATGGTGACGATGCCCGGCGCGATCCCGGAGAAGTTCCTGTTCACCGTGTGGGACAACCAGGTTGCCGCCTCGATCAACAAGGTGATGGGCAAGCGCGTGACGCTGCATTACGAGGAGAAGGTCGGACTGCCGACCAGCTGCTTCGGCGACACGCGCCATTTCGTGACCGGAGTCGTGCAAGTCGAAGAAATCCAGCTGACACCGGGGACCGTCGTGCCGACGCCGCGGCTGTCCCCGGACGCCGTCACGCCAGGGTCAGCGCCTGCTCCGTCGCCCACTCCTGCGCCGACTCCGACACCGGATGCGGCGCCGGCTCCAGCGCCGGCTCCGGCGCCGGACATTCCCGCGCCGCCCAGCACGCCGCCGCTGCAGGGGTACTGATCTTCAGCTGGCGGGTAGCCGCTCGAGTTGTTCGCGCACCTTTGCCAGCGTCGCACCGAAGCCTGCGAGGCGGTCCTTTTCCTGCTGGACGACAATCGCTGGGGCACGATCAACGAAACTCGCGTTGCCAAGCTTGACTTCCGCCTTGCGGATTTCGCCTTCGAGGCGCGCGATCTCCTTGCCGAGACGTTCGCGCTCGACTGCGATGTCGATCTCGATCTTCAGCATCAAGCGGAAGTCGTCGACGACCTTGACCGGTGCTGCCGCGCCCATTTCGGCGGGCGATCCCGCGACGACGACGTCGGACAGGCGTGCCAGCGTCCTCATGTACGGGGCAAAGACCGCCAGCGTGGCGGCATCCCCCTGTGCAATCAGCGGCACTTTTTCCGCCGGTGACAGGTTCATCTCGCTGCGCAGGTTGCGCAGCGCGTCGATCATGCGTTTCAGCAGCGCGACTTCGGCATCGGCGCCGGCATCGATCCTGGCGGGCTCGGATTGCGGATAGCGCTGCAGCATCACCGACGTCTGCTCTTCGGCGCCGCGTTTGCCGGCGGGCACCGACACCTTCTGCCACAGTTCCTCGGTGATGAACGGAATGACAGGATGCGCGAGCCGCAGCGCCGCCTCGAGCACGCGAACCAGCGTCCGCCGCGTGGCCCGCTGCTGTGCGGCGTTGCCGGTCTGCAGCTGGACCTTGGCGAGCTCGACGTACCAGTCGCAGTATTCGTTCCAGACGAACGAGTAGATCGCGTTGGCGACATTGTCGAGGCGGTACTCGGCGAATCCCTTCGCGACTTCCGCCTCGGTACGTTGCAGTTCGCCGATGATCCAGCGATCGACCGCTGAAAGTTCCACCGGCAGGCTGGCATCGAGTCCGGTGTCCTTGCCCTCCGTGTTCATCAGCACGAAGCGCGTCGCGTTCCACAGCTTGTTGCAGAAGTTGCGGTAGCCCTCGCAGCGCTTGAGGTCGAAATTGATGTTGCGGCCGAGCGTCGCGTAGGCCGCCATTGTGAAGCGCAGCGCGTCGGCTCCGTAGGCCGCGATGCCGTCCGGGAAGTGCCGGCGCACCTTGGCCGCGACCTTCGGCGCATCCTCGGGCCGGCGCAGTCCGGTCGTGTTCTTGCGGATCAGCGACTCGAGGTCGATGCCTTCGATGATGTCGAGCGGGTCGAGCGTGTTGCCCTCGCTCTTCGACATCTTGCGCCCTTCGGCGTCGCGGATCAGGCCGTGGATATAGACATCGCGGAACGGCACGCGGCCGGTGAAGTGGGCCGTCATCATGATCATCCGCGCGACCCAGAAAAAGATGATGTCGTAGCCGGTCACCAGCACGGTCGACGGCAGATACAAGTCGTACGCCGCGCGCGCGGCACCCTGCGCGTGCTCGACTTCGGGCCAGCCGAGCGTCGAGAACGGCACCATCGCCGACGAGTACCAGGTGTCGAGCACGTCGGGGTCGCGTGTCAGCCGCTTTCCCGCGCCCGCCTGCGCCTGCGCCTCGGCTTCGTTGCGTGCGACATAGACGCGGCCTTCGTCGTCGTACCAGGCCGGAATCTGGTGGCCCCACCACAACTGGCGCGAGATGCACCAGTCCTGGATGTTGCCCAGCCATTGCTGGTAGACGGTGTTCCACTGCTCGGGGAAGATCTTCACTTCGCCGGCTTCGACGACGTCGAGGCCCACTTGCGCGATCGAGCGACCGGCATTGCGCGTGCCCGAATTTGCAGCTTCGGGGGCCGGTTTGCTCATCGCCATGTACCACTGTTCCGAGAGCATCGGTTCGACCGCCTCGCCGGTGCGCTCGCAGCGCGGCACGACCATGCGATGCGGCTTCTCGGAAACGACGAGGCCCGCGGCGCGCAGATCCGCGAGCACCGCCTTGCGCGCGACATAGCGGTCGAGTCCGCGATACTTTTCCGGTGCGTTGTCGTTGATCGTCGCGGTCGGAGTGAAGATCGGCAGCGGCTCGAGTCCGTGCCGCTGGCCGATCGCGAAGTCGTTGAAGTCGTGCGCAGGCGTGATCTTTACCGCGCCGGTGCCGAATTCCATGTCGACGTACTCGTCGGCGATCACCGGGATCGTGCGGCCGGTCAACGGCACGCTGACCGAGCTTCCGATCAGCGCCTGATAGCGCGCATCCTTCGGGTTCACCGCGACCGCGATGTCGCCCAGCATCGTCTCGGGCCGCGTCGTCGCGACGACGACGCCCGAACTTGGGTCATGCGTGCCGTCGGCGCCCGGATACCTGAGCTCCCAGATCCGGCCGTCTTCCTCCTCGGATTCGACTTCGAGATCGGACACCGCCGTCTGCAGTTTCGGATCCCAGTTGACGAGCCGCTTGCCGCGATAGATGAGACCCTGCTCGTACAGGCGCACGAAAGTCTCGACGACGACGCGTGACAGGTTGTCGTCCATCGTGAAGTAGGTGCGGGTCCAGTCGACCGAGTCGCCGAGACGGCGCATCTGCCCGAGGATCGTTCCACCCGACGATTCCTTCCAGTCCCACACCTGCTTGATGAAGGCTTCGCGACCCATCGTGCGCCGGTCGATTCCGGCCTCCTCGAGCTGGCGCTCGACGACGATCTGCGTGGCGATCCCCGCATGGTCGATGCCGGGCAGCCACATCGTGTTGAAGCCGCGCATCCGGTGACAGCGGGTCAGCGCGTCCATGATCGTGTGATTGAACGCGTGCCCCATGTGCAGGCGGCCGGTCACGTTCGGCGGCGGCAGCTGGATCGAGAACGCGGGTCGAGTGGAGTCGAGCCCGGCGGCGAAGTAGCCGCGCTTCTCCCATTCGGGTGCCCAGCGTGCCTCGATCGTGGCGGGCTCGAAGCTCTTCGCAAGTTCGGTCGGACTGGCGGCGGTGGTCGTGGCAGTCATGTCTATGGCTGCGCCGAATTGCGGGCGCACCGTCATTCGCAGGGGGAAAGGCGGAATTTTAGGGCCTGTTCGCGTTCGGACCCTCGGTGAACGCGAAACCGCGCCCGCTGCGCTACTTCATGCCGGCGCGCTGGCGGGCGATCTCGACGGCGAGCGCACGGGCGATCGACTCGCGCACCGTTGCATCGAGCGCCGGCCTCAGCTCGCTGACCAGGCTCGTGAGTGCACGCACCAGCGTCGGCTGCAGTCGCTCCTGTATCTGGCGCTCGAGCTCGGCCGCGAGCTTCGGCTGCAGCTCGCGGTACAGGCTTTCGCGCAACTGGGTCTCGATGCGGTCCCAGTCGGGCGCAACGCTGATGGGTTCGACCGGCGGGGGTGGCAGTGGCGGCGGAGGCGGCGGAGGCGGAGGCGGCGGCGCCGGAGGCGGCGGCGTTGGCTGGGGTGGCGCGGCACGCG
>Ga0209706_10000619_pt1 | contig 20149 bp, 20 predicted proteins | sample PPLLaktember2015_6_FD_187263 | JGI IMG/M metagenome (GOLD analysis project Ga0209706, IMG submission 187263) | Freshwater sediment microbial communities from Prairie Pothole Lake near Jamestown, North Dakota, USA - PPLs Lake P8 Core (1) Depth... | ecosystem: Environmental > Aquatic > Freshwater...
TGGCGAAGGCGGGAAGACTAGCGTCAGGAGAACCCCCGGGCCAGACCTCTCAGACCTCCGACCGCCAGAACCCCAAGTCCCAAGTCCCAAGTCCCAAGTCCCAAGTCCCAAGACCCAAGACCCAAGGTCCCGGTTCCAGCTAAAATAGCCGGAATGTTCCGCTTGGTCGCCGCCCTCAGTTCGGTGGTGGCTGTTCTGGTTGTTTCCGGCGCGTGCTCTCAATCCCCCACGGCACCCACGCCTGTCGCCGACAGCATCATCCTCGCCAGCGTGTCGCAGGAGCCGCCCTCGGTCCCGGCGGCCATCATACCCACGCCGCCCCAGGGCCTGGGCGCCACGCGGTTCGTCGCGTTCGGCGACAGCATCACGTGTGGTGTCGAGTCCGTGGTCTTCGACTCACTGGTCGCGCTGCCCTGTCCTGACGGCACCTACGGTTATCCCGAGCGCGTGCGCGCCATGCTGGGCGCGTACAACCCCGCCCAGGCATTTTCGATGACCAAGCGCGGCTATCCGGGCGAGTGGGCGGCGACCGGCGTCAACCGCCTGAAGACCGAGCTGGCCGAGCTGCTGGCGCCGTCGGTCCAGCCGCCGCAGCGACCGCAGGGACTCCTGCTGCTCGAGGGCATCAACGACATGAACAACGATGTCAGCGCCACGCGCGCCGCGGCGTCACTGGCCGAGATGGCGCAGATCGGCCGCCTCTACAACCTCACGGTGCTGGTCGCGACGATGCCCCAGACCTACCCGAGTACCGATCCGAACACGGGAGTGACGCGCCAGAACTCGGCCGACAAGATCGTGCCCTTCAACAACGAGGTCATCCGTCTGCTCTCGGGGGTCCAGAACGTTCACGTCGTGGACATCTACGCCGCGTTCGGCAGCAATCGCGCATTGATCGGAGACGACGGCCTGCACCCCACCCCCGCGGGCTACGACGTGCTGGCGCAGCGGTTCCACCAGGCCATCATCGAGAAGTTCCCGGTCAGGGGGAGTCTGCAGTAGCTTCTGAGGTTCTGGGGTGCTGAGGTTCGCGGGTTCTGAGGCTTGCCGCGGCGAAGCTTGCCATGCCGTAGGGCGAGCGGAGGCGGGTCACGGGCGCGTGAACGTCATCCCCACCCACAGCGCCGCGGCGCCGAGCGTCACCTGCAGCGCCACGTTGACCAGCGCCCGCGAGTAGTAGCCGGTGGCCATCATCTCTACCGTCTCGAAGGAGAACGCCGAGAAGGTGGTGAAGCCGCCGAGGAGGCCCGAAAGCAGCAGCGCGCGGGCCTCGGGTGAGAGGCCCCCGCGCGTCATGCCCCATCCGACGACCAGGCCGAACGCGAACGAGCCGGCCAGGTTCACCGCGGTCGTGCCCCACGGGTAGGTCGCCGGCAGCACGCGGTATACCGCGCCTGTCGTCAGCACGCGCGCCACCGAGCCCACCGCCCCCCCGAGCGCCACCAATATCAGTTCCCGCATGTCAGCATGGCTATCCTATCCCCGGCTTGGCGTGCTTCTCACTCTTCACTTCTCGCTCTTCACTTCTCGCTCTTCACTTCTCACTTCTCACTTCTCACTTCTCACTTCTCACTTCTCCACTCTTCACTCCCCTCGCCCCGCCGTTCAGTGGCCGGCAGGAACAGCGTTCGCAGGTTCGTGGACGTGGGCGTCAGTCCCGCGGCCTCTCCGAGGCGCCGGACGATGTCTGGCGGGGTGATCGTCAGCTTCCACTCGTGCGCCTGGCCACCGAGTGGGGTGAACCTCGCCACCCACTCGGGCCACCACGGCGCGGCGGTCCGCGCCAGCGGTTCGATGACCAGCGCGCGCGAGCCGTGGCCAACGGCGTCCACCAGCACACGCGCCAGCGCGGCGCGTTCGGCCTCCGGCATTTCGTTGGCCACGTACCCCGCGACGATGAACGATGGCTGGCGGGGACGACGCAGCTTCGCGGCGCTGGCGCGCGCCACCGAGGCGTCGAGGCCGAAAGCGGTGTAGGTGTCGCGGGCCTCGTCCAGCGCCCACGGGTGCGTGTCGAGCCCGAGCACCGACCGTGCGCCCGTGGCGACGGCTGCCGCTGCGCCCACGGCGCCGGTGCCGCAGCCCACGTCGATCACCGGTAGCGCCCGCCATTCGTCCGGATGCGCCGCAGCTGCGCGCAGGGTCGTGATCACCTGCTCGGTGGCCAGGAAGTGAATGGGGCCGTAATAGAGGGCGAAGGCCGCGCGCTTCCCGGCGCCGTCCAGCACGCGGTGGGCGGCAATGGCGGTCTGGCGCCGCTCGACGTAGGCCGACGACAGCGCGCGCAGCGCGCGCGAGACTTCGGAGAACTGCAGGTTGGCAAGGTGTCGCGCCTCGAGGCGCGCCATCCAGGGAGCCAGCTCGACAGGCATTGGTCACTTCGAAGCGTACAATGAGGCAACGTGAACGCGAAGCGGTGGCTCGCCCTTGGCGGCGTCGTAACCCTGGTGACGATCGTGGTCCTCGTCGTCGCCGCACGCCGCGCAGAACCATATCTCCACGGCGAGATCGAACAGGTGCTGGCCGACCGGCTCGAGAGCGAGGTGACGCTCGAGGCGCTCGACGTCACGCTGTTCCCGCGTCCCTCCATCACAGGGCGCGGTCTGGTCATCCGGCACCGTGGCCGCACCGACATCCCTCCGCTGGTCAGCGTCGGCACCTTCACAGGGCATGCGTCGTGGAGCGGCGCGTGGGCCAGGCGGCTGGCGGACGTCAGCCTGGACGGGCTGGAGATCACCATTCCACCGCGTCGGCGCGCCGACATGCCATCGCTGGACGGGACTGGTGGCACAACGAGTTCGGCGGGCGGGCGAGACTTCGCCATCGATAGCCTGACGGCCACCAACACGCGCCTGAGCATCCTGCCGCGCAACCCCGAGAAGGACCCGCGCGTCTTCGACATCTTCTCGCTGCTGATCCGTGACCTCACGCTGGTGGCGCCCTCCACCTTCGTAGCCTCGCTCACCAACCCCGTGCCAGTGGGGACGATCGAAACCGAGGGCTCGTTCGGGCCCTGGGACCCCGACGAGCCGGGCAACACGCCGCTGGACGGCCGCTTCACGTTCGACGCGGACCTCGGCACCATCAAGGGCATTGCCGGCGCCCTGGATGCCAGCGGCCAATACTCGGGCCCGTTGGATCGCATCGTCGCGACCGGCACGACGCGCACGCCGGACTTCAGCATCCCGAAGCTGAAGGCGGCAGCGCTGCCGCTCGAGACCACCTTCCGCGCGGTGGTGGACGGCACCAACGGGGATGTGCAGCTCGAGCAGGTGGAGGCCCGCCTCGCTGAATCGCTGTTCGTGGCGAAAGGGTTCATCGTCGGGACGAAGGGCCTGAAGGGCAAACGCATCCTGCTCGACGTCACCTCGACCGACGCGCGCATGGAGGACATCCTGCGGTTGACGGTCCGCACGCTGCCGCCGGCGATGAGCGGGAAGGTCGCCCTGACCACGTCCTTCGATCTGCCGCAGGGCGACGACGATGTGATCGACAAGCTGCGGCTGGCGGGGAAGGTCACGATCTCCGGAGCCCGCTTCGCCAGCGACACCGTGCAGGACAAGGTGGACGAGCTCAGTCGTCGCGCGCGGGGGCGGCCGGAGGACGTGTCCATCAACGAGGTCGTGTCGAACATCACCGCCCAGTTCACGATGGAGCAGGGCGCGATCGCCCTGCAGAACATCGCGTACACCGTGCCGGGCGCCACCGTCTCGATGGGCGGTGTCTACCGCCTGGAATCCGGGGCGCTCGATTTCGCCGGCACCGTGCGCCTGCGTGCATCGGTGTCGAACACGCAGACCGGCTGGAAGCACTTCCTCCTGAAACCCTTCGACCCGCTGGTTCGCAAGCGGGGCGCCGGGTCGCGACTGGCCATCAAGGTGTCGGGTACCGTGGACGAGCCGAAGTTCGGCCTCGACATCGGGCGGACACTGACCGGAAAGTGAGGGTGTTGTGGGGTGAGTGACGGGGATCGAACCCGCGACAGCCGGATCCACAATCCGGAGCTCTACCACTGAGCTACACTCACCGTCCGGGAGGCGAATCCTGATTCTAGCATGATCCCTTTTCTCGCCGCCGGTGCGCGGTTCCCGCCGCCCAGTCGGGCCCTCCGCGAGCCGAACGGCCTGCTCGCGGCCGGTGGCGATCTCTCCATTCGCACGCTGGTCGATGCGTACGCGCACGGCATTTTTCCCTGGTTCAGCGAGGGCGATCCCATCCTGTGGTGGTGCCCCGACCCGCGGATGGTCCTGCCGACCGCGGAGATGCACCTCTCGCGCTCGCTCCGCCGCCGGCTCCGGCGCCGGGACTTCCGCGTCAGTCTCGATGAGGCCTTCCCGGACGTGCTGCGGTGCTGCGCCGAGCCGCGCGAGCAGGGCGGTGGCACGTGGCTGGTGCCCGCGATGCAGGCGGCCTATTCCGCGATGCACGACGCGGGGCTCGCGCACTCGGTCGAGGTGTGGATGGACGGTGGCCTCGCCGGCGGGCTCTACGGCGTGTGCCTGGGCCGCATGTTCTTCGGCGAGTCGATGTTCTCGCGCCGGACGGACGGATCGAAGATCGCCATCGCCTACCTGGCGACGCAGCTGGCGTCGTGGGGCATGCCGCTCATCGACTGCCAGATGGCGACCGGGCACCTGGAGTCGCTGGGCGCCCGCGAGGTGCCGCGGCGCCTGTTCCTGACGTGGGTGGCGGAACTGTGCGCCCAGCCGGGTCCGGCCGTCTGGCGGGTCGATCCCGACCTGGATCCGGCCCTCACCCTGCGCGATACCTCACCGTCGGCTACAAGTTCATGACGGCGTGGGTCTTGCGGTTTCGCTCACGCCTCGCGTGCCAACAGCGCACCGTCTCCGATAGACTGCCGCGGAGCTCCTCACCATGACACTCTCGACCATCGGCCAGATCTCGATGAACGCGCACGACATCACGCGGGCGACCGATTTCTACCGCGACGCGCTCGGCCTGAGGTTCCTCTTCTCGGCCGGCACGATGTCGTTCTTCGACTGCGGCGGCACGCGGCTGATGCTCGGCCTGCCGAGCGGCGCCGAGTACGACCATCCAGGGTCGATCCTCTACTTCAAGGTCGACGACATCGCCGCCACCCACGAGGCACTGACCGCGCGGGGCGTGACCTTCAAGACCGCCCCCCACCTGGTGGCGCGCCTGCCCGACCACGAGCTGTGGATGGCCTTCTTCGGCGATCCGGAGGGGAATACGCTGGCGCTGATGGCTGAGGTTAGAGGTTAGAGTCGGGAGTCGGGAGCGGGGAGTCGAGAGTCGGTTGGGGCCAACCGATTGCCGTCGCGGGCCCAGTCTGAATGACTCGGGCCGTCCCCGGCTCGTCTGGAGGTGTCCCTTCCTGTGCGTCTGTCCCGCCCCCGATGCCGACGATCGATTTCCGACTCCCGATTCCCGACTCCCGACTCCCGATAAAATAGAAGTGTGCCTGACGCGAAGTTTCGCGAAGACCTGCTGAGCGACTCGCGCGCGGACGAGCGCGTCGAGAAGCCGAAGCTGTGGCGCGTGCTGCTCCACAACGACGACTTCACCACGCAGGACTTCGTCGTCTGGGTGCTCGAGACGGTCTTTCAGAAGGCCGCCGCCGACGCCCGGGCCATCATGCTCCACGTGCACCACGCCGGTGTGGGCATCGCGGGGCTCTATACGCGCGACGTCGCGGAAACCAAGCAACAGGCCACACAACGGCTCGCCGAGCAGCATGAATTCCCGTTGCTGGTCACCCTCGAGCCCGAGCCGGAAGGATCGTCATCGTGAGCCGTCAGCCCGTACCCTTCGCCCCTGAGACGCTCGAGAGCATCCGTCGCGCGTTTCGCCTGGCGGCCGACCGCCGCCACGACATGGTTGGCCTCGAGCACCTCCTGGCGGCCCTGCTGGACGACCCGCAGGCGCTGCGGATCCTGCAGGCCTCGCGCGTGGACGTCGCCGTGCTGCGCAGCGACATCGACGACGTGCTGCAGCGGGCATTCTCGCCGGTGCCCGGCCGCAAGGCCGTGAAGCCCGAGTCGACCATCGGCTTCGACCGCGTAGTGGAGCGCGCCGTGGTCCACGCCGCCAACTCGAGCGCGCAGGTGGTGGAGAGCGGCGCGCTGCTCGTCTTCCTCCTGCAGGAGGAAGACAGCCACGCCGCCTACTTCCTCCGCAAGCAGGGGCTGGACCGGCTCACGCTGCTGCGGTCCATCTCGCACCCGGCGGGCGACAAGGCCCCGACGGGGCCGGGAGACCCGGAGACGTCGAGCCCCCGCGAGCCGCTCGAGGCTTATGCGACGGACCTGGTGGCCAAGGCCGCGCGCGGCCAGATCGATCCGCTGATCGGCCGCGAGGCGGAACTGGAGCGGATGGTCCAGGTGCTGTGCCGGCGGCGCAAGAACAACCCGCTGCTCGTCGGCGAGCCGGGCGTGGGCAAGACCGCGCTGGCCGAGGGGCTGGCCCTCCGCATCCACGACGACCACGTGCCGGAGGCCCTGAAGGGCGCCAGGGTCTTCGCGCTCGACCTGGGCGCGCTCGTGGCGGGCACCCGCTACCGGGGCGACTTCGAGGAGCGCGTCAAGCAGGTGCTGGATGCGCTCGAGAAGCAGGAGCACGCCATCCTGTTCATCGACGAGATCCACACGCTCGTGGGTGCCGGGTCCGCCTCCGGCGGCACCATGGACGCCGGCAACCTGCTGAAGCCCGCCCTCGCCTCGGGCGCGCTGCGCTGCATCGGCTCGACGACGTTTGCCGACGTGAAACAGTCCTTCGACAAGGACCGCGCGCTCTCGCGGCGGTTCCAGAAGATCGAGGTGCTCGAGCCTTCGGAAGCCGAGACGCTGGCCATTCTGAAGGGCCTGAAGGGCGCCTACGAGCAGCACCACGGCGTCACCTACACGGACGAGGCGCTCGAAGCGGCCGTCACGCTCTCGGCGCGCCACCTGCGGGATCTGCACCTGCCCGACAAGGCCATCGACGTCATCGACGAGGCCGGCTCCTACGCCAAGCTCCAGACACGGAGGGAGCCGCCGATGCAGCCGCAGATAGGGCCGCAGATGCCGCAGATGGAGCCACAGACGGGGCCGCAGATGCCGCAGACGGCGCAGATGGAGCCGCAGATGGATGCGGTCACGTCCAGGGCTCCAGCGTCCCTCGAAGCGGTGCCAGCTCCGGCTGCGCCGCCACCTGATCCCGCGTCATCTGCGCCATCTGTGGCTCGTGACTCTGTGTCATCTGCGGCCCGTGACGCCGCGCAATCCGTGTCTGTCGGCGTCCCTGACATCGAACGGGTCGTGGCCAAGATGGCGCGCGTGCCGGTGCAGGCCGTGTCGAGCGACGATCGCCTGTCGCTGCAGCGGCTCGACGCCGAGTTGAGGGCCGTCATCTTCGGGCAGGACCAGGCCATCGACGACGTGACGTCGGCCATCAAGCTGGCGCGCTCGGGCCTCCGGGCGCCCGAGAAGCCCATCGGCAGCTTCCTCTTCGCCGGCCCCACCGGGGTAGGGAAGACCGAGCTTGCGCGGCAGCTTGCCCGGGTGCTGAAGGTGGAGTTCCTGCGCTTCGACATGTCCGAGTACATGGAGAAGCATGCGGTGGCCCGGCTCATCGGCGCGCCACCGGGATACGTGGGCTACGAGGAAGGGGGCCTGCTGATCGACGCCATCCGGAAGGCGCCGCATGCCGTGCTGCTGCTCGACGAGATCGAGAAGGCGCACCCGGACCTCTTCGCCATCCTGCTCCAGGTCATGGACCACGCCACGCTCACCGACACGCACGGGCGCCAGGCCGACTTCCGCCACGTCATCCTCATCATGACGACTAATGCCGGCGCGCGCGACCTGTCCGGCCGCAAGATGGGCTTCGGCGAGGCCGCCGAGGGGGGCCGCGCCACCGGCGCGCTCGAGCGCATGTTCTCGCCCGAGTTCCGGAACCGGCTCGACGCCACCGTGCACTTCCATGCCCTCGGCCCGCGGGAGATCGAGCGCGTGGTCGACAAGCACGTCGCGGAGCTGGCGGCCATGGTGGCGGCGCGCGGCATCACCATCGAGCTGATGCCCGCCGCCCGCGCGTGGCTGGCCGAGCGCGGGTTCGACCGCGCCTTCGGCGCCCGACCCATGGCGCGGCTGGTGGAGCGGAGCATCAAGAAGCCGCTTTCCGAGCTCCTGCTCTTCGGCAACGTCCCCGACGGCGCCCGCATCGTGGTGGACGTCGAGGGCGAGGGGCTCAGCGTACAAGCGAAGAGCCGGGAAGCTTAGCGCTCCCCGGCTCTTCAGGTTCGGAGGTTCTCGACTCCCGTCGCCTTACTTGACAGTCACCTTCACGTGCGTGTTGGTCCAGCAGCACTGGAACCCGCCGCCGCCCTCGCCCGTCGCGTCGTTGGCCTGGGCGCGCAGCACGTACTCGCCCGGGGCGCCGAACGTGGCGGTGGTGGTTGTCTTGCCTTCGGCGTCGAAGTCGATCTTGGGACGCCCCTCGGCGAACTTCACGTCGCCCGGGCCGCGGTGCTTGTGCCACTGGAACGTGGCCGCCGGCGCGGTGGCCGGGCGGAGCGAACCGGGCTCCTTGTGGTTGTCATCCGTGACCCACACGTCCAGCGTCAGGGGCTGGCCGACGGTGGCGCTCAATTCCTTCGCGATGCCGATCGGCGGTCCCGTGTACGTCTTTCCGCCCGTGTCGAACTTCATGACGGGCGGCGTGTTGCCCATGGCCGCGTCCTTGAAGGGCTCGACCTCGTAGTCCACGTGCAGGCCCATCGGAATCGAAGAGGTCTTGCCATTCGCGACGATGGTCCAGGTGATCTTGTCCTTGAAGTCGGCGGGCACGAGGACGGTGAACACGCCCCAGCCGCGGCGCTGATCGAAGTGCGTGGGCTGCCCGAGGTCCGGTCCGCCGGGCTCGACGCGGTTGTTGGGCCCGATGGGCACGTCCAGGACTTGCTTGGTGTTGCGGTTGAAATAACCGATGAGCAGGGCCCGACGTCCGTCGGCCAGGCGATACCAGCCTTCGTATGCGGGCGTGACGGCCTCGCCGGCTTCGCGAATGGTGGCGAGCGGCAGCTGCGCCGACACCGTGCCCGTGCCCAGGAGTGCGGCTCCGGCCAGCACGAGTGCCGCGCCCGTGCGCGTGACAATCGATCGATACGCGTGCATCCGATGTACTCCGAGAGAAGAAGGAAGGGGACCTGGCTCGTCGGCAGAAACGACAAGGGGGTGCCGGTGAGGCACCCCCTTGTGCGGAACGTGGTCTTACTGCTGCCGGTCAGCGGTCGTGGTCGAGGTCTTGGCCTTGCGCTTTTCCACTTCGACCTTGAAGTCCTCGTCGTCCATGTAGGTGATGTTCACCCAGGCATGGGCCATCTCGTCGACCGTGCGGTCGCCCCAGCCGACCCACTGGTTCGGATCGGGGTTGTCCTTGTTGTTGGCGGTGTTGTCGTGCCACGACGTGATGCGCAGGATGGTGCCCTTGGGCAGCAGCGGCGCGGCGTCGTCGGCGTAGACGTAGTTGGTGTGCCAGTTGAAGCTGTACTCGCTCACCATGCTGAGCATCTGCGTCTGGCCGGTCGGGAGGATGGCCTCCATCGACATGGCCTTGCCGCGCAGGTGCATGTGGGGCTGGAAGTTCTCGACGCGGCCGGCCTTGCGCATCACGTGGAAGTTCTGGGTGACGGCGAGGGTGTTGGGCGGAATGTCGAGATTGCGGTTGCCACCGGTGATGCCGCTGTAGAGCGACAGCGTCTGGCGGTACTTCGGCTCCTGGCCCTTCGGGTAGAAGTAGATGGCCATGTCGACCGTGTCGGTGATTTCCTCACCGACGGCGTGGTAGTGGATGTCCCACACGATGCTCGAGCCGGGCAGCATCAGCTTGCCGCTGTTCTCGCGCATGATCTCGCCCTGCTTGCCGACGGCCCATTCCATGAAGAGGCCGGGACCCGGATCCTCGCTGTCGCGCGGTGCCGAGGTAGCTGGCGTCTCGCCGTCCTTTTCCTTCTGCTGGAGGCGGGCCAGGGCGTGGTGGGTGATCTTGCGGCCAGCCACCGTGCCGGGGCGCATCTCGATGGCGCGCACGTAGCGGGGTTCGGTGAGGCCCGTGGGCACCACCGGCTTGTACCAGGCATCCTGGGCGCGCGCGGGCATCTTGTAGGCCGGCGACTTGATGATGAGATCGGGCTCGCCGAAGATGCTGGCGAAGTTCCAGGTCTGCTCGTTCGGCCACTTGACGGGGGCGGGCATGTCCTTCATGTCGCCCTTTGGCGCGCCGGCGTCCACCCACTTCACGATGGTGGCCACCTGATCGTCGGTGAGCGAGCGATCGTTCTGGAAGTGCTGGATGCCCACGTTCTTGTCGATATGCCAGGGCGGCATCTGCCGCGCGGCCACGCGGGCCTTGATGGACCGCGCCCACGGACGCGATTCCTCGTAAGTCACCAGCGACATGGGTCCAATCGAGTCCTTGCGGTGGCAGGACTCACAGGCTTTCTGGAAGATCGGTGCGACGTCTTTGGTGAACGTGACCTGCGTAGCGGGCTGTGTCTGAGCTGCGGCGGGAGCGGCCACCAGTGCCAACCCCATCGCGCCTACCCACGCGCCCCAGCGGATACGAGCATCTGCCATAGCTCAACTCCCCCGTTAACCGACAGCCAAACCCTCACCCCTCCGCCTGTAACTGGACATTACAGTGGCGGGTGGCAGATTCTACCCCGGGTCGTCGCCGTTGTCACTGGAAAAACACAACACCTGTTCGGCCGGCGACTCGCCCCATCTCGGCCGTGGGTCCGGCCTCGGCCAGCTACACTATCCCCCTTATGGAGATTGCACGGGAGCGCTTCCTCGACCCCACCCGGGACTACCACCTGACGCTGGCGCTCAGGAGCCGGACGACCCCGATGCACAGCGCCCTCACGGCCCTCACCGAGAACGAGCGCGCCCTGGTGGCGCGGACCCTGGCCCGTGCCCTGGACGAGATTGAAGCCGTCGTTCGCCCCCATCTGTCGGAGCGGCCCGAGTAGGGCTGGCGCGTTCGGGCCGCGTCGGACGGTGTTCTTACGGTAAAATCCTGACAGGCGAGGGACTTGCACATGACGTTCAGAGCAGTGGCAATGGCAGTGGGTGTGGTGTGGCTCGCCGGTGCGGCCACCCAGACGGGCGCGCAGCAGAAGACCGTGTGGGACGGCGTGTATACCGAGGAGCAGGCCAAGCGCGGCGCGGAAGGCTATGAGAAGGACTGTGCGAGCTGCCACCAGGCCGACCTGGCCGGTGACGGGTTTGCTCCAGGACTGGCCGGGCCCGAGTTTGCGGCGGCCTGGGAAGGCCTCTCGGTGGGAGACCTGATGGAGCGCATCCGCATCTCGATGCCGCCCAGCGACCCCGCCTCGGTGCCCGCGGCCGCAAAGGCCGACATCATCGCCCATATCCTCAAGGTGAACCAGTTTCCGGCCGGCACGGCCGAGCTGCCGGCGGAAGCGGAAGCCCTGAAGCAGATTCAGTACAAGGGCACCAAGCCCTAGCGCCTCCATGCGCTCGTAGCTCAGTTGGATAGAGCACCAGCCTTCGAAGCTGGGGGTCGCAGGTTCGAGCCCTGCCGAGCGCGCCACTTCACCTGCGGTGAACTGGCTACGCCGGGCACGCTCCAGTTCACGCCGCGCCCGCCTGCGGCGTCCGCGAGCGTGTTCGAGCCCTGCCGAGCGCGCCATTCGACTCGCCGGCCGGTTCATGTTGGTCGGCTCGCTCATGGCAGGCCTTCGACTCGCCGGTTCACAGGCCATTCGGACCGTGAGAAATCGAACGGGCATGCCGGGGCAGGCAAATATGGCAGAAATCCGGCCCAGCATATTTCCAGACCAATAGAGGCGGGTGATGGCAGCGCGGCGTTTCTCGAACGCCCGGCTCGATGCGCTCGCGCGCGCGAAGATCATCGGCGTGCGCGCCGGCACCGAGCATCGTTATACCGGCGTATGGGTCGTGGTCGTGGACGGACGGGTGTTCGCCCGCTCCTGGTACGACAAGTCGACCGGCTGGTTCCGTGCGTTCCGCGCGCAGCCGCGGGGGACCATCCAGTGCGGTGACCAGGAAGTGCAGGTCCGCGCGACGCCGGTTCGGAGCGCCCGCCTGCGAGACGCGGTCTCGGCCGCGTACGGTGAGAAATACCAGACGAAGGCGTCGCAGAAGTGGGTGCAGGGATTCGCAGAGCCCGCGCGGGTCACCAACACCATCGAGTTCGTTCCAGCATCGTAGGAGGGGACCGGCACCGCCGTGCACTAAGGCCGCGCCGGGATCGTCCAGAGAAACAGGTCGGCACCCCCGACGCGGACGCGCGCGTCAGCCTCCCACGCCCCCAGGTCGAACTGCTGCGAGACGATGCGGGTGCCGGGACGCAGCTCGCGGTACAGCTTCGGGGCCAGCCGCCGGTTGGCGAGCGTCGAGAGATAGAGCGTGACGACGGTGGCCTCGTGGATGTCTGCCGTGAAGAAATCGCCCTCGATGAACCGGACGCGGTCCGATACCTCGCCGTCACGCGCCGCTTCGCGCGCCCTGGCGACCAGGGCCGTGTCGATCTCGATGCCCACGCCGCGGGCGCCGTACTTCTGTGCCGCCAGAATCAGCACACGGCCGTCGCCCGAGCCCAGGTCGTACACGACGTCCGCGGCGGCCACCTTCGCCAGCTGCAGCATCGCGTCGGCGACGGCCGTGCGTGTCGGGACGAAGAACGCGTCGGGCACGCGCGCCGGCTGATCCTGCGCGGCCAGCACGCTGGCCGTGACCCCGACCACCCCGATCAGCCAGACAGAGGCGCGTCGCATCCTGGCCCAGCTTCTCACTTTTCACTTCTCACTTCTCACTTCTCACTTCCCGCCCCAGGCAGTAAGGTGCGCCCATGCCCCCTGACATCCGCATCGAGCACGACGCCCTCGGCGACGTGGAGGTGCCCGCCCATCGCCTGTGGGGCGCGCAGACCCAGCGCTCGCTCACCTTCTTCGACATCGGTCGCGCGCGCCACCGGTGGACGCGCCCGGTGATTCGCGCGATGGGGCTGGTGAAGAAGGCCGCCGCGCTCGCGAACCACGACCTCGGCGAGCTGGATTCCGAGAGAGCCCGGTTGATCCGGGAGGCCGCAGACGAGGTGATAGCGGGCACGCTCGATGACGAGTTCCCGCTCGTCGTGTTCCAGACGGGCTCGGGCACGCAGTCGAACATGAATGCCAACGAGGTGATCGCCAATCGCGCCAACCAGCTGGCGGGGCAGCCGCTCGGCACGAAACGGCCCGTGCACCCGAATGATCACGTGAACCTCGGGCAGTCGTCGAACGACGCCTTCCCGGCGGTGATGCACATCGCGGCGGCGGAGGAGATCACGCACCGCCTCGCGCCGGCCGTCTCCGCGCTGCGCGAAACGCTGGCCGCGAAGGCGCGCGCCTTCGACGAGGTGGTGATGATCGGGCGGACGCACCTCCAGGATGCCACCCCGATCATGCTGGGCCAGGTGATTGACGGGTGGGTGGCGCAGATCGACGCCGGCTGGGCCGCGGTCCTCCACGCGCGCGAGGGTCTCTACGAACTCCCGCTCGGCGGCACCGCGGTGGGCACCGGGTTGAATGCCCATCCGGAGTTCGGGTCGCGCGCCACCGCGCACCTGCGCGAGCTCACCAGCCTGCCGTTCCGGCCGGCCGCCAACCTGGTGGCGGCGCTCTCGGCGCACGATGCCATGGCGACGGCGAGCGCGGCGCTTCGCCTGCTGGCCGGCGCCCTGATGAAGATGGCCAACGACGTGCGGCTCTACGCTTCCGGCCCGCGCGCCGGGCTCGGCGAGCTGCGCATCCCCGAGAACGAGCCGGGCTCGTCCATCATGCCGGGCAAGGTGAACCCCACCCAGGCCGAGGCCATGACGATGGTGGCGGTGCAGGTGCACGGCAACGATCACGCGGTGGCGTTCGCCAACTCGCAGGGACATTTCCAGTTGAACGTCTACAAGCCGGTGATTCTGCACAACGTGCTGGCGTCGATCGAGCTGCTGGCCGACGCGTGCCACTCGTTCGACGCGCACTGCGCACAGGGGCTGGAGCCGGACCGCGCGCGCATCGAGGCGCACGTGCAGCAGTCGCTGATGCTGGTGACGGCCCTCACCCCGCACATCGGCTACGAGCGGTCCGCCGCCATCGCGCGCACCGCGCACGAGCAGGGGCTCACGCTGCGTGAAGCCGCCGTGGCCTCGGGGCACGTCAGCGCGCAGGATTTCGACGCGTGGGTGCGGCCCGACCGGATGGCCCGCCCGCACGGGTGACAGGAAGAGACCACGAAGGCACGAAGAATCACGAAGGCGGCACGAAGACATCAGGGCTGGGTCTCGAGTCTCCGGCCCCGGGCCCTCGATCGTCGTCTTAGGCCCTCGACGTTGAAATGAGACTTCGTGATCTTCGCGGTTCCTTCGTGCCTTCGTGGTTTCTTTTCTCTCTCAGCATGCGGGCAGGCGCAGCGTGGCGACGAGACCGCCGCTCTCCGCGCGGGCCAGGTCGATACTGCCGCCGTAGACCTCCGCCAGGTCCCGCACGATGGCCAGGCCCAGCCCGGTGCCGGGCGTAGCCACGTCGGCGCGGACGCCGCGGGCCAGCACCGCATTCCGCTGCCCCTCGTCCAGCCCCGGGCCATCGTCTGCCACCTGGATGGCGACGAGCGCTGCGCCGTTGGCCACGCGGCCCTCGTCGCTCGCGGCCGTGGCGCTCACCTCGACGCGACTGCGCGCCCACTTGCAGGCGTTGTCGAGCAGGTTGCCGATCATCTCGTCCAGGTCCTGCCGCTCGACGGGCACGGCGAGATCGGCGGGGATGTGCGTGACGTGCACGGCCACCCCGCGATCCGGGTGCAGCCGCCTCATCGTCCGGACCAGCGGCTCGACCGATGTGGCGACCAGGCACCGCGTGCCGGGCGCGGCGGCCGAGGCCGCCGCCCGCGTGTGCGCCAGGTGGTAGTCGATCTGCCGCCGCATCCGCTCCACCTCCTGGCGGATCCCCGCCGCGAGATCGACGTGGCCCGCGCGCTCCACCTGGTCCGCCTCCTGGGCCAGGAGGGCCAGGGGCGTCTTCAAGCCATGGGCCAGGTTGCCCGCCTTGTCCTGCGCGCGGCGCACCGCGTCCTCGCGGTGGTCGATGAGGGCGTTCAGGTCGTCCACGAGCGGCTGCACCTCGGTGGGGTAGTCGCCCTCGATCCGGCGGGCCCGTCCGTCGCGCACCGCACCCAACCGGCCGCGCAGCTGGTTGACCGGTGTCAGCCCGCGCCGCACCTGGGACAGGCCGCCCAGCATGAACACGAGCGCCAGCGAACCAAGCACCATCCAGTGCTGCACGCGGAGCAGCTGTGGCACGTGCTGGCTGACCAGCACGAAGAACATGTGCGAGGCGCCCAGCAGGCCGAGTGTCCACAGCACGGAGCCCACGAGGAACCGAGCCTTCAGTGAGCGCGGGCGCATCAGGCGCGCTCCTCCATTCGGTAGCCCATGCCTCGCATGGTCGTGATGGCACTGGCGCCCAGCTTGCGTCGCAGCCGCGCGATGAAGACCTCCACGGTGTTCGAGTCGCGCTCGGCGTCTTGCGCGTAGATGTGCTCGGTGAGCTCGCCCTGGGGGATCACGCGACCGGCGTGGTGCATCAGGTACGAGAGCACGCGGAACTCGTGGCTGGTGAGCTTCACCGGGGCGCCCTTCACGGTGACCACGGCGGACCGCGGGTCGAGCGCGATGTCCCCGCAACGCAGCAGCGGCGCGGGCTGCCGGTGCGCCCGGCGGATCAGCGCGCGCAGGCGCGCCAGCACCTCCTCCATCTGGAAGGGCTTCGACACGTAGTCGTCCGCCCCGCCGTCGATGCCCTGCACCTTCTCGTGCCAGCTCCCCCGTGCCGTCAGCACCAGCACGGGCATCGTGAGGCCCTGCTCCCGCCATCGCCGGAGGACGGTGAGCCCGTCCACCTTCGGCAGGCCCAGGTCGAGCACCACGGCGTCGTAGTGCTCGGTGTGCCCGAGAAAGTCCGCGCGCTCGCCGTCGGCCGCGGAGTCGACCGCATAGCCCGCCCCTGCCAGCGCCTCGGCCAGCTGGCGCGCCAGGCGCCCTTCGTCTTCGGCGATGAGGACCCTCACAGACTGCCTGTTATAGCGTATGCGTGGCTGAACGCTGGCTGAACGCGCCGTTCAGGCTCCGTTCACCCACGCGCTGCTAGCCTCGTGCTCCAGGAGGCAGAACCATGGATGACCGTATGGAGCGCCGGGACTTCGGCCCCGGCGACGTGCTCGTGCGGGTGCTGACGATCGTGCTGGTGCTGGGACTGGCAGGCGGAGGGGCTGCACAGGAGCCCAGGCCGTCCGAGCCGGCCGCGGAGGCGCCCAGCCTCAGCGGCACGTGGGTGATGCTCCTCGAGGGTCACCAGGTGGGGCTGGAGATCGAGCAGAAAGAGAAGGTGCTGCTCGGAACCCTGCACATCATGGGCCAGCGCGTGCCCGTGGATGGCGAGGTGACCGACCGGGCGTTCACGCTGGCCAGCGACTCGCAGATCGGCGACGCCAACTCGCACACGATGGTGCCGATCACGATCACGGGAATCCACAGGCCTGACGACACGCTCGAGGGTGAGATCGGCATGTCGCGCGGCCCGATGAAGTGGACCGCTGAACGCTTGAAGAAACCCTGAAGGGACGGGCGCATCGATGAGCGGTGAGGGTATCTGGAGCGATCTCCGTCACGCGTGCCGGGCGCTGGCAGGCATGCCGATGCTGGCGGCCGTGGTCGTGGGATCACTGGCCGTCGGCATCGGCGTGAATGCCGCGGTCTTCTCGTGGGTCCAGGCGCTGGTGCTCCGGCCCCTGCCGGGCGTGTCGGCCGCGTCGACCCTGCACGTGGTCGAACCGCGCACCGAGACGGGCGCGCGCCCCGGTGCGTCGTGGCCCGAGTACGAAGACCTCCGCGACGCGCTTCGTTCGACCACCGACCTCGTCGCGTTCCGCATGGTGCCCTTCAACGTGGGCGAGACCACGCGCAACGAACGCGCGTACGGTCTGCTCGTCTCGGACAACTACTTCCCGGTGCTCGGTCTCACGCCGGCCGCCGGGCGTTTCCCCTCACCGTCCGAGATGTCGCGCGGCGCCGCGGCCGACGTGGTCGTCGTCTCGCACGACTACTGGCAGGCCAGGCTCGGCGGCGCGCCGGCCGCCGTGGGGCAGGCGTTGCGCGCCAACGACCGCGCGCTCACCATCGTCGGGGTCGCACCCGAAGGGTTCCAGGGCACGATCATGGGGCTGCAGTTCGACCTGTGGGTCCCCGCGACCCTCGCCCCGACGCTGCTCGCGGGCTCCACGGAACTGGACAACCGCACCACGCGTGGATACGCAGTGCTCGCCCGGCTGCCTTCATCCTCCATCGTGGCCGCCGCGAAGACGATGGTCGATCGGACCATGCAGGATCTCGAGCGCCGATTCCCGGAGTCGAACGGCGCCGTGAGCGCAGAGGTGCTGCCGTTCTGGCGTGCCTTCCGCGGGCCGCAGGTGATGCTGGTGCAGGGCGTGGCCGTCCTGCAGGCGGTGGTGCTCCTCCTGCTGCTGGCGGTGTGCGGAAACACCGCGAACCTGCTGCTGGCGCGTGCCAATGCGCGACAGCGCGAAGTGGGCGTCCGGTTGTCGATTGGATCCAGTCCCTGGCGCGTCGCGCGGCTGCTGCTGCTCGAGACCCTCGTCATGGCCCTCGCCGCCGCGGTTCTCGGCACGGCGCTCGCGGTGTGGGCCACCGAGGCCATGCGTGCGGTGCCGTTGATGGGCATGGCGTTTCCGGTCCGGTTCCAGTCGAGCGTGGACGCGGTCACCCTGGCGTTCTCGGTCGCCCTCGCCGTGGGCGCGGCGCTGGCCTGCGGGCTCGTTCCGGCCCTGTACCTGGCGCGCATCGACCCGCTTCGCGCGCTGCGCGGCGCCGCCACGGGCTCCACGCGAGGCGTGCTGCGACGGACGTTGATGGCCACGGAAGTGGCGCTGGCGCTGGTCGTGCTGCTCGTGGCCGGGCTCTTCTACCGCAGCTTCCAGGACACGCGCGAGCTGGACCCGGGCTTCAACCGCGAGGGGGTGCTGCTGGCGGCCTACGATCTGAGCGGGGCAGATCGCAACACCGAGGACGTGCGGCACTTTACCGAGCGGCTGCTCGAGTCGGCCCGCACCCTGCCCGGCGTGCAGGCCGCGGCCATCGCCTCGTCCATCCCGCTCGACATCCATGGCCTCCCGCAGCGCTCGTTCGCGCTCGAGGGTCGCGCGCGCACCGACGGCGCCCGCGACCGCGCCCTCAGCAACGTCGTCACGCCGGGCTACTTCGAGACGATGGGCATTCCGCTGGTGGAGGGAACGGACTTCGCGCCGTTGGGCAGCCGGGCCGAGGCGCCGCAGGTGATCGTGAACCAGGCCTTCGTGCACCGCTACCTGCCGCAGGGCGCGGCTCTGGGGCGACGGCTCGAGTCCGGCGACCGGACCTACGTGATCACGGGCATCGCCCGCGACTCGTTGTACGACGCTTTCGGGGAACCGGAATCGCCGGCGCTGTACTTCTCGTATCGCGATCGCCCTTCACCGCAGGGCGAGCTGCACCTGCGCACGACGGCCGGCGCCGAGGAGGCGCTGGCCCCCGCGGCCCGCCGCGCGGCGCGCGCGCTCGACGCCGCGCTGCCGCTCTTCAACGTCCGGACGCTGGACGAGCACGTCGAGACGAACCTGTTCCTCCGGCGCATCCCGGCGCGCATGTTCGTCGTGCTGGGGCCGCTGCTGCTCGTGCTGGCGGCCATTGGGATGTACGCGGTGGTGGCGTATTCGGTCGCGCAGCGCACGGTGGAGATTGGTGTGCGCCTGGCGCTGGGCGCCACGGCACGGACAGTGGTGAGGCAGATTGTGCAGGAGAGCCTGAAGACCATCGCCGTCGGCGCGGTGATCGGGTGGCTGGCCGTCTACGGCGTGTACATCCACCTGGTGCGGGGCGTGCCGATTTCCTGGTCGGTGTTCGCGGGGATTCCGGCGGCCCTGCTGGTGGTGGCCGCCGTCTCGTGCTGGCTGCCCGCGCGGCGCGCCAGCCGGGTGGACCCGGTCGTGGCGCTCCGCAGCGAGTAGCGGCACCACCCGTTCGGCCCTATCATGGGGGCCTCCAGGAGAACCCGCCGCATGCCGTTCGTCCGACTGTGCCTCGTCTGGCTCGCGTCCCTCGTGGCCGCCGGATGCCTGAACGCGTCTACGCTGGTCCGCGTGATGCCCTCGGGCAGCGGCACGGTGGAGCAGACGCTGCTCTTCAACGCCAGGAACATGGAGAACGCGTTCGCGGGCATGGGGCTCAAGCCATCCGGCGGCTCGAAGGAGCCGGAGGACAAGTGGACGAAGGTCGACAAGGCCGAGCTCGAGCAGCGCGCACAGGCGTTGGGCGAGGGCGTGACCCTCGTGTCGGTGACGCCCGTGAAGCTGCCGTCGGGCTACGAGGGCGCGACCGTGACATTCGCCTTCGAGGACATCACCAGGCTCGGTACCGAGGACTTCCTCATGCCCGGTCCCGCGAAGGAAGGGAAGGCGGGCGGGGCGGTGGACGCCATCGCCTTCACGATGGCGCGGGGCGAGGGTGGTACGTCCGTGCTGACGGCCACGTTCAACGACAAGCCCGGCAAATCGTCCGGAAAGGCCGGCAAGACCGGCAAGGCGGGCAAGGGGGGGCCCGACATCAACGACCCCGAGGTGCAGCAGATGATGAAGGCCCTGTTCAAGGGCTTCCGGATCGGCATGGACCTCGAGGTGGTGGGGCAGATCGTCCAGACCAACGCAGACTACGTGGTCGGCAAGCGCATCACGCTGGCTGAAATCGATCTCGAGCAACTGCTCCGCGAGACGAAGAAGATGGAGGCCATCGACAAGGTGCTGGGCCCCGATGCATCTATCTCCAAGATGCGGCCGTATCTGAAGGACATGAAGGGGATGAAGATCAATCGCCCGGTCGTGACGGTCGAGTTTCGCTGAGCCGCGCCGCACCGCCGTCATAAGGGCCGCGCACCGACCCGCCCGCTCGCGCTACACTGCGAACATGCAGCTGCGGGTGGCACGGCTCTGTCTGGACTGCGAGGAAGTGCACGACGAGTATCAGTGCCCGGTCTGCGCGTCCGATCAGTTCACCTATCTCACGCGCT
>Ga0209706_10000620_pt1 | contig 20146 bp, 17 predicted proteins | sample PPLLaktember2015_6_FD_187263 | JGI IMG/M metagenome (GOLD analysis project Ga0209706, IMG submission 187263) | Freshwater sediment microbial communities from Prairie Pothole Lake near Jamestown, North Dakota, USA - PPLs Lake P8 Core (1) Depth... | ecosystem: Environmental > Aquatic > Freshwater...
CACGCCTCACGCCTCACGCCTCACGCCTCACGCCTCACGCCTCACGCCTCACACCGTCACCCTGCGGTTGTACGTCCACCACTCCAGGGCGAGCAGCAGCGCGGCCAGTACCAGCAGCACGATCCAGGGATCGGTGCCCACGGGTGGGGCATCCTGGGTTGAAGCGAGCGGCACGGCGCCCTGCGCGAAGTGGCTGGCGTTGAGCGCCGTAATCTGCGGATCGAGCAGGTTGACCGCGACGCGAATGCGATCCTCGCGCGTGACGGCGGTGTACAAGCCCGGCTGACCGGCGTCGAACAGCGTCGCGCCGGGAGCCGTGCGCGTCGATATCTCCCGACCGTCCAGGTCCAGGACTCGGCCATCGGGGACCGGCACGCTCACCTGCCCGACCCGCGCGGCGAGCGCACGCGGCTCGCGCGTCAACCAGTCGATTGCGTTGGAAAGAAAGGCTGGGAAGCTCGCCTGCTGCGGGAAGTTGGACGCATCGAGCGCGAAGCTGACCAGCGCGAGACGCCGGCCCTCGCGCGTGGCCAGGATGAGCGGCTCGCCGCCCGGTGCACGCGCCACCGCAACCAGCGCCGGCGCGCGCTCCACCGTACCGGGCGCCAACAGCGCGGCCCGGTCGATGAGCACGTCGCGCAGCGATACCCCGGACAGCAGGGGATGCGAACCGTCCCAGCTGGCCAGCCGGGTGTCGGTCAGCTCACCCCTGGCGCGAACGAGCCACGGCACGCTGCGTGGGCCGATGAGCAGCGTTGGAACCACCGGCGGCTCGCTCGGCACAAAGCGGTCCAGCACCACGGCGTCGTACCGAATCGCATCGCGCAACGCCGCAGGCCCGATTACCTCCACGTCCAGGCGTGGCAGCAGGCGCAAGGTACGCGCAAGCTCCTGGTTGCCGCCGGTAACCAGCGCGACGCGCACGCGCCCCTTGCCCGGCAGGTAGGCATAGGCGACATCGTCCAAGGCCAGCGCGTCCCCGTCGGCACGCACGCTGGCGCGCAGCGGCCCCTCGCCGAAGGCGGAAACGTCTGCCACCACGCTCGCGCTCGCCCCCCCGGCCAGCTCGAGCTCACGCGCGACGGCAGGTGCGCCTATTCCCGCAATGCGCATTTCGACCCGCCTTACACCGGCCGACCCGTTGGTCACCTCCACATAGGCCTCGTGCCGCCGCGCGTCGGCAGGCACCGCCCGCACTTCGAACGCCGTTATCCCGACGTTGTCCGCGACCTGGAACACCGAGACCGTGCGCGCATCCTCCGGCGCAACGACCGAGGCGACACCGTCGGTGACGAACCAGACCTGGCGCCGTTCGGCGTCCTGTGCCCCGTTGGTGTCGGCCGATGGGACGTCAGGGAACCAAGGCATGCCGGCTGTTGCCGGCTCGATGGCGCGCAACCGCTGCAGTGCAGCCTCGCGTGATTCGAACGCGGTCACTGCGGTCTGGTGCATGGTGTCGGCGACGAGATAGCGGCTGCCGGCGCCGCGCCCGGCAATGATCTGTCCCGCCTGTTCGAGTGCGTGGGCGAGCCGCGTGCGCCCGTCTGCACGGCGGGCACCCATGGTCGGCGAAGTGTCGATGACGAGCACGACGTCGCTGGCCGTGCCGCTCACGGCAGCCACTTCGGGGCGGGTCAGCGCGGCCGTCACGGACAAGGCAATGCCCAGCGCCAGCAGCAGGGACAGCCACCAGCGCAGGCGCTCCGGCCGGCGCCTGCGCTCCTTGAGCACCCGCTGCCAGATGAGCGCGGAGGAGATGGCGAGGCGCCGCGGCGACGGCTTCAGCAGATACAGCAGCACCACCGCCGCGGCCACACCGGCAAACAGCAGCAGTGCGGCTCCGGCCGACAGATCCAGGAACCTCATCGCAGCAGGCTTTCCTCGCGCAGGATCCTGAGCAGGAACGTCTCGACCGGGATGTCGGTATGCGCACGCGCATACGCCCAGCCGTACCGCCGGCAATAGGCTTCGATGTCTCGGGCATGCCGCTCGAAGGTCTCACGGTACGCCGCAAGCAGCGCGGAAGTGATCTGCACTTCGTTGGTGGTGCCCTCTTCCGCGTCCACCAGGACTACCTCCTCCGGCAACTGCGGCTCGCGCTCCTCGGGGCTCATCACGTGCAGCAAGGCCACGTCGTGGCGGAAGCGGCGCAGGACGGAGAACGCATCCTCCACTCCGTCGCGGTCGAGGAAGTCGGACACGATCACCACCAGGCCACGCGTGCGTGGCGAGGAAAAGTAGCGGCGCAACGCCGCCTGCAGGCTGGTGCGCCCGCCGGCTGCGATACCCTCGAGGAAAGCGAAGGCCTGCCGAGCCTGGTTCTTGCCACGCCGCGTGGGCAGCATCTCGCGCAGCCCGTCGGCAAACGCTGCGAGGTTGACGCGGTCATGGTTGAGCAGCGCCATGTATGCGATCGCCCCGGCGAGGCGTCGCGCGTAGTCGAGCTTGCTGGCCCGCTCCCCCGCATCCATCGACTGGCTTGCATCGAGGAATAGATACACCGGCAGGTCCGCCTCTTCCTCGAACAGGCGCAGGATGAGGCGGTCGAGCCGCAGGTAGATTCCCCAGTCGATGTTGCGGATGTCGTCGCCTTCGCTGTAGGGACGGAAGTCGGCGAACACCATGCCGCTGCCCACCCGGCGCGAGCGGTGCAGGCCCTTGAGCTGACCGTGCGCGCGTCCGCGCGTGGCGAGCGTGAGCGTTTCGAGCTTGCGCAGGAAGGATTCCGAGAACATAGGATTCAGGCTCGAGCTACGAGGCACGAGCCTCGAGACCTGATGCCTCGCGCCTCGCGCCTCGGGCCTAATACTTGACGCTACGCGCGCGGCTCCGCCACTCGTTGCAGCACGTCCTTCAGGATCGCGTCGGAGTCCACCCGCTCGGCCTCGGCGTCGAAGTTGAGCAGGAGACGGTGGCGAAGTGCATTCAGGGCGACGGTGCGGATGTCCTCACAGGCCACGTGCAGGCGGTCGTTGAGCAGCGCATTGACTTTGCCGCCGAGGATCAGCGCCTGGGTACCGCGCGGGCTCGAGCCGAAGCGCACGAACTGCTTGACCATCTCAGTCGCACGCTCGCTCTCCGGGTGGGTCGCGAGCGTCAGGTCGATCGCATACTGCTGCACGTGCCGCGCCACGGGCACGGCGCGCGCCGTCTCACGCATCTCCAGCACCTCGCCCTGCCCGAGCACGCGGTCGACTTGCGGCTCCTGCTGCTTGGTGGTCCGGTCGATGATCTCGTGCAGCCCGTCCGCGGTGGGGAAGCCCAGGCGCAGCTTGAAGAAGAAACGGTCGAGCTGGGCCTCCGGCAGGGGATAGGTACCCTCCATCTCCAGCGGGTTCATGGTCGCGAGCACGTAGAACGGCTGCTCGAGGGGATGGGTCTGTCCGCCTGCCGATACGCTGTTCTCCTGCATCGCCTCCAGCAGAGCGGACTGGGTCTTCGGCGTGGCGCGATTGATCTCGTCGGCCAACACCAGATTGGCGAAGATCGGGCCGTGCTGGAAGACCAGGTGCTTCTTCCCGACGTCATCCTCGCGCACGATGGTGGTGCCGATGATGTCGCCGGGCATCAGGTCCGGCGTGAACTGGATGCGCGCGAACTTCAGGTGCAGCACGTCGGCCAGCGTTTGCACCAGCTTGGTCTTGCCGATGCCCGGGATGCCCTCCAGCAGCACGTGCCCCCGCGCGAGCAGGCAGGTCATGATGCCGACGATGTTGTCGTCGTTGCCGACGATGACGCGCGACACCTCCTCGCGCACGACGCGGAAATTCTCTCGGAACTGCTGGACCTGGCGGTCCACCGTTGCGGTGCTCATCGGGGGGCCTCACGGAGATTCATGAAGTAGTCCTTGACGATCTGACGATGCTGGATGGAGATGCCTTCGCTGGTTCCGGCCTCGGCTTGCGCAAAGCCGGTACGGGCCTGGATGCTGCGCCAGCTGGCGAAGGCTTTCTGCTCGCGGCTCTCGGCATAAAACCAGGCCTCGCCGTCGTCCTCGCTCTCCGCTTCCGGCCCCGACAGACCAGCCTGTTTGAGCTGTGCCTCCAGGCGCTCGCCGCCTTCGCCGAGCAGGGGATCAGGCGGCGAGTCGCCTAGCGCATCGCCGGCGCGCGTGCCGCCCTCCTGCTCGGTGAGCCCTTTGCCCTCGGCCACCGCCGCCGAGCGGAACATGCTGCCGCCACCCATGGGCGTCTCGCCGGTCGCGGGCGACGGGAGGCTGTCTGCGACGGTCTGCTCTGCGAAGCGGCTGGCCGTCAGTGCCGTGTGCTGGGCCACGTCGATCTGCGGGCCGCGCACCTTCTGCCAGGCCTCGTTGACATAGTTGGAGGCGGCCAGCTCGCGCGCGATCTCGTTCAGCCGATCGACCGCCTCCTGAATCGCCTCGGCCGAAACGGCCTGGGGTTGCGCCCCGGTGGCTTCGCTCGCCTCCAGCAGAGCCTGCTCGAGCGATTTCTCCGCAGCGCCGCCGGCGACCGGTTCCGGCGCGGACGGCTTGTCCCCCTTGGGCTCGGCGCGCTGTGGCTGCATCCGGGCGAGCATCTCTGCCGCCTGCTTCGCGTCGCCCTGCGCGAGCGCCTCGGCCACCGCTTCCATCCCCGGTTGACCGCGCAGCATCTCGGCGGCGCGGTGCAGCGCGTCGCGCGTGGAGGCTGCGTCCAGCCTGAGCTGCTGGACCGCATCCTGTGCCTGCGCCAGCGCCCGGCTGCGCTCCTCGGCGCTCGTGTCACCCTGCTCGAGAGTCTGCAGCGCTGCTTCCAGCTTGCGTGCCGCCTCGCTGTCGGGCAAGGCGTCGGCCAGCGCACGCAACGCGCGCAGCTGTTCCTGATCGGCGGGGCTGAACACCCCGGCTGCGGCCGCCAGGCTTCGGGCGGGCGCCAGCGGTGGAGCCCACCACAGCACAGCTAGCACAACCGCCGCGATGGCCAGCGCACCCAGCGCCGGCGCAGGCACCCGCAACGGAATCAGGCGCGCCGGTTGCAACCCGGCCGCCGTCCGGGCGGCCCGTTCCAGCTGCGCAGCGGCCCACACGGAGCCGGGCAGTGCCTGCATAAACCAGCACGCGCTGGTCAGCTCATCCTTCAAGCCCGCGCGCCCGTCCGCTTCCACAGCCGCGCGCACGGGGGTGAGGCGTTGCCCCAGCGCGCTCGCGATGAGCAGAGACAGCAACGCCACAGCGGCGAGAATCGCGAGCAGGACGAGAAGCGCGCTCGCGGCCGGGAGCGCATCGCCCAGCCAGCGCAGCCCGCGGGCTGTCAGGAGCAACAACAATACGAAGCCGGCGGCGAGCGTGGCCTGGTACAGCGTGCGGTTCAGGCGCAGGCGCCGCTCGATGCGTTCGAGAGCGAGGCCGATGGCTTTCTGCGCTGGAGAGGTCGGGTGGGACACCTGCATTTGAGCCTGATTGTATCCGATGCACCGGCCAGGCGGCGGCGCGGGGTTGCGGCGAGCCTGGGTTACCATGCTCGTTCTGGCTCTATCGAAACAGCGTCGAGATGCTCCGACTCGCAACCGCCCTGCACGCACTGGTGTGCGCCGTGCTCACCGTTCCCGCCGCGGGACTGGCGGTCGAACGGCCGCATATTCTCTACATCACTGCCGACGACCTCGGCTGGAAGGACGTTGGGTACCACGGCAGCACTATCCGGACACCAACCCTGGACCGCCTGGCCAAGGAAGGCGCTCGGCTCGAGGACTTCTACGTCCAACCCTACTCGACCCAGACCCGCGCGGCCGTGATCACCGGGCGCTATCCGATGCGCTATGGACTGCAGACCATGCAGCTCCAGTGGTTCAGCGAGTTCGGGCTGCCCGCGGACGAGCGCACGCTGCCGCAGGCGCTGAAGGAGGCGGGCTACCGCACCGCGTTGATCGGGAAGTGGCACCTCGGCCACGCGCACAAGGAACTGCTGCCGAACCAGCGCGGCTACGACTCCTTCTACGGCCACCTGACCGGGGAGATCGACTACTACAAGAAGACAGATACCGGCGGGAGACCGGACTGGTGGCGCAACGATAAACGCATCAAGGAAGACGGATATGTGACGACCCTGATGGCGCGCGAGGCAGTCGGTCTCATCGCCCGTCACGATCCTGCCAAGCCCCTGTTCCTGCATCTGTCCTTCGCCGCGCCACAGGCGCCGCATCAGGCCACCAAGCCGTTCATTGACTACTACCACGCGGAGGACGGCCAGCTGAAAACCTATCGTGCGATGGTCACAGCCATGGACGCGGCCGTCGGCGAGGTGCTCGGCGCACTGCGGGACCGCGGCATGCTCGAGCGGACAGTCGTCCTGTTCCATGCCAACACCGGGGGCGCAGTCAAGCGCAAGCACGCGGTGGGCGCCGGAGACACGCCAGCCAATGTCGCCAGCAACGGCCCGTTTCGCGGCGGCCGCGGCGGCCTGCATGAGGGTGGCGTGCGAGCCGTGGCGCTGGTCTGGCGACCCGGACAGGTCGCGGCGGGCACGGTCACCGAGTTGATCCACGCCGTCGACCTTTACCCCACCCTGCTCGCGCTGGCCGGCGCTGTGAGCGAGCAGACCAGGCCGGTGGACGGGCTGGACATGTGGGCCACCATCAGCGAGGGCAAGCCCTCGCCGCGCAAGGAAGCGCTGATCAACGTCGAGGAGTTCCGCGGCGCGGTGCGAATGGGGGACTGGAAGCTCATCCACCAGGCCACCTTGCCCACCCGGACCGAGCTCTACAATCTGCGCGCCGACCCTTCAGAAGAGGATAATCAGGTCGAAAAAGAACCCGAGCGGGTACGGAGTATGCTTCGCCGGCTGACAGACTACGCGTGGGAGATGGCGCCCGCCAGTTACCTCGACGAGCTGGCCAAACCCCGCAAGGTGGCTGTGCCGATATACTGGGGTGAGAACCCGACGCGACCGTGACGTACCCCCGGCACGATGCGCGGATGGCAGGACAGGGGGCTGGCGCGAACACACAACAAGATTCGGAGGCAATTCATGTCAATGCTGGACATCGCGATGGGCGTCGGCCTCGTCGTGCTGGTCGTGCTGATCATGCTGCGCAAGAAGAGCGGAGGCTAGCTCACCTGACCCCCGTTTCGCCGCGGAGGGCCGTTCCCTGCCTCCGGCGGTGCTCGGCTCACCCGCGAGCCGAGCGGTCTTCGTCAGCGAGCGAACCACGAGCCTGCGGCCATCCGGCTCGATGGTGAGGCGCTCGGACACTTCGGCGACCTGCAGCCTGCCGTTAACCAGTACCGCTTCCCGCAAGGTCCGAGTCAGGGTCGCGCGCGCCTTGCGCTTCGACAGCGAGATGCGCTCGCTCTTGAACTGGTAGACGTAGTCCGGCCGGCCGAATACGTCGCGCAGATAGTCTCCATAGCCGGCGCGGTCCAGTGCCGGACCGCGCGGCTTGTCCTTCGCCAACACCCACTGCACCCGGGCATCCTTGGCGAGCAGCCCGAGCACAGCCTTGGCATCACGCTTGGTCATGGCATTGTGCAGTCGCTTGGCCACGCTCTGCACCTTCGAGCGCTCCAGCGCCGGACCACCGGCAGCCGGGTCCTCGCGGCTTTTCGATCGGGTCCGCGTGGCAGGGGGCAGTTTGGTGCGGTTTTCGGCGGCCCCGCAGGGCACATCCCGAAACACGGTGCGACCCTGCGCATCGGTGCAGGTGTAGATCGCCGCGAAGCACGCCGGCGACAGGCCGGCCGCGGCCACGACAAGCAATGCGGCAGCACGCACGTGCGCCTCCCTTAGATGGACCAAAGCTCCATTGCCTGCTGTAGTTGTGGGCGAGCAGGCTCCGCCGGGGCCGCCTCTCGCGGCTCCGTTGCCTTCAATCGTTATTGACGCGCGTGAGGCACCGGCTGTCAAGCCGGTCCGCGCAGGAATCCGAAGTCGCAGCCTTGGTCGGCCTGCAGGATGCTCTCGGCGTAGAGGCGTGCATAGCCGCGCCCGGGAATGTCCGGCGCACGCCAGGCGGCGCGGCGCCGATTCAGTTCTGCCTCCGGGACGAGAAGATCGATGCGCTGGTCCTTCACGCTCAGGCCGATGCGGTCGCCGTTGCGTACCAACGCCAACGGGCCACCGGATGCTGCATCCGGCGTGACGTGTAGCACCACGGTGCCATAGGCGGTGCCGCTCATGCGCGCATCGGAAATGCGCACCATGTCCTTCACGCCGGCCTGCGCCAGCTTCTTCGGGATCGGCAGGTAGCCGGCTTCCGGCATGCCGGAGGGGCTGCGCGGGCCGGCGTTCTTAAGTACCAGGAGGTCCTCGGCGGTGACGTCGAGCGCCGGATCGTCGATGCGCTCGGCCAGGTCCTCCAGCGATTCGAACACCACGGCACGCGCCTCGCGCTCGAACAACCCTGCATCGGCCGCCGAGCGCTTGAGGATGGCGCCGCCGGGCGCCAGGCTGCCGAACAGGGCGACCAGCCCGCCGGAGCGATCGATGGGCTCGTCACGCCGGCGGACTACGGTGTGATCCACGAACGCGGGCGGGGTCGCCAGCCGATCGCCAAGCGTCCCGCCGTCAACCGTGCGGCAGTCCAGGTGCAGCAGATCGCGCAGTTCCCACAACAGTGCGCTCAGGCCACCCGCAGCATGAAGGTCCTGCAGGTAGTGTTGCCCGGTCGGCTTCAGGTCCACCAGCACCGGCGTCTCGTCGGAAAGCTGGTTGAGCCGCCTCAGATCGATGGCGATGCCGCGGCGGCCAGCGACCGCAGTCAGGTGGATCACCGCATTGGTCGACCCGCCGATCGCGAGCAGGACGCGCAGCGCATTCTCCACCGACTTCGCCGTGATGATCTCGCCCGGCCTCGGCCGACCGGCCACCGCCATCTGCGCAGCGCGCCGCCCGCTCGCTTCGGCCATCCGCAGCCGGTCGGCGTGCACAGCGGGGATCGCCGCGCTGTCCTTCAACCCCATTCCCAACGCCTCGGTCAAGCATGCCATCGTGCTTGCGGTCCCCATCACCGCGCAAGTACCGGCGGTGGTCGCAAGGTTGCCTTCCACTGCGTCGATGCCTGCGTCGTCGATCTCACCCGCCCGGTACTTCGCCCAGTAGCGGCGGCAATCGGTGCACGCGCCCAGCCGCTCGCCGTGCCAGGGAGTGGCCAGCATCGGGCCCGTAACGAGCTGCACTGCAGGCAGGTCCGCCGAGGCCGCGCCCATGAGCTGAGCCGGCACGGTCTTGTCGCACCCGCCGATCAGCACGACGGCATCCATCGGCTGCGCCCGGATCATCTCCTCGGTATCCATCGACATCAGATTGCGGAACATCAGGCTGGTGGGGCTCAGGAAGATCTCCCCCAGCGAGATGGTGGGAAACTCCAGCGGCAGCGCGCCGCTCGCCAGCACGCCCCGCTTCACTGCCTCCACCAGCTCCGGCATGGTGCGGTGGCAGTTGTTGAACCCGCTGCCGGTCTGCGCGATGCCCACGATCGGGCGGTCGAGCATATCCAGCGAGTAGCCCATGGAGCGGGCGAAGGAGCGGCGCAGGTAAAGCGCGAAGCCGCGATCGCCGTAGCTCGTGAGGTTGCGGCGCAGGCCTTTGGGGTTGTCGGTTGCCATAGGCAGGCAACTCTACCCCAATTGCCGGGGCGGCATCGCAAGCGCCGCCGTCGTGGCCACAGAATCAGGGATGCGCGAGAGAATCAGTTAGGAATCGCGTCGCGTGATCAAATACTGTCTGATCGCATCGGTATCGGTCACACCGATCGCCCGATCGAACGCGTCCCGCGTCCCGCGCCTCGGGCCCGCGCTTCAGGCTCTGGAGCAGATGCGCGCGGACGGCCCAGTACGGCTGGTACGCCACCACCGCCGTGGCTTCAATCTCGTCCAGGGAGGCAAGGCCCGTTCCGGGCCCCCCTTGCCTCAGCAACGGCAGCGGACGGCCGACCAACGCGCCGACGGTCGGCTCAATCCGGACCAGCCCCTCGTAGAGCAGTGCTACTGCTTCCCAATCGGTTCGTCCGGTTCTCGCACGATCGGCATGCACCGAGTGAATGGCCCTTCGGGTCGCAATGGAGAGCTGTCCATAGCGACCCAAGGTCACCGTTCGCGAGCTGCTAGACCGGAAACCAAAAACCTCACCCGCGATCGATGCCCTAGGTCGTCAGCGTACGCCGCTTACTTCGCAATGACCGCGCTCAGAGGTAGAGACGTGTCGTCCGGCAGTCCAGACGGATGCACATCCGGAGCGCAGTGTTGGATGAAGTCGAAGCGTCAGCTGCGCTGTAAGTCACGACCCTCAGATCATGCACTCACTGCGCATCTGCCAAGGGTCTGGTTCAGGACAGACGAATCCACCCCTTAGCCGGAACCACGTACTCACGGAGCACTTCCTCGAACTCCTCGTCGTCGAGCATGGCATAGATCTGTTGCTGCGCTAGGTCGTCCGCTTCTACCCGATAGGCAAGCCGTGCACGCGCTCGCTTGACCGGGGCCGGCGGAGTGGGAAAGTCGCGCCCATCGAGGAGGAGATCCAGCCCATGATGGCCGCTATGCCGGCGGCGCTGAATAGAATTGCCGGGATGCCGACGATCCGCATCCACAGGGTGGGGAGATTTGTTGCCTTGCGTAGGCATATCAACCTCCTTTGGAGGTTACGCTGCGTCGCAGCACATTCCTGCTGCTGGCGCGCGGACAGGAAACGAGGTTACGCGACGTGCAAACGTCCTGTGTCGAGGCCGGAGGGGCCCACTAGCGGAATAGTCCGTGCCAAGCGCCGCCTGCCACTCCAACCATTATTCCCTTCGTGGCCCGGGCCGTCTGTTCGCAAACGCACATACATCCGATGATTCCTGCTGGAGAAAGCGCGAACGCCCAACGGCGACCGCGGATGCTCGGATCAACTCTGCGAACGAGCTGGAGAGCCTGAAGAGTTGGCTCCCACGGCCCACTGCGTGAAATCGGCGATACCGCGGGCTACCAAGTTGGGTCCGGTATCGCTACTTCCGGGGATGAACTCAAGGTCGACGAATCCTTCAGCTTTCAACAACTCTTCGGCGACGTGCAGGGGCGCCTGGCAGACAACTAATGTCTCAGCGATACGTATCTTCGAGCTCTCAGGAGGCGCCTCAAGGTTTGCCAGGGCGGGTAAGGAGACCGCGGAAGAACAGCCGATCGCAGTCGCGCCAAGCAGGAATTCGCGACGAGTCAATCCGCCTCGAAGCCAACCTCGACCAGCCATTCAGCCTGCGGGAGTTGAGCGACATGGCTCGCTGCAGTGAGCGCATGCTGCAATACGCCTTTCGCGATATCCACGGAATGGGGCCGCACGCCTGGTTCCAGGCGATGAAGCTCAAAGAGGCGAACCGGGAGTTGCGCACCTGTGGCTCGCCGAGCTTGCGCGTGAGCGACGTGGCGCTGCGCTGGGGGTTCACCCACTTCGGCCGCTTCTCGCTGGAATACCGGCGCATGTTCGGGGAATCTCCCAGCGAGACGCTCAAGCGAGGGTCGCAGGGCGGGAGCACCTCGGACCAGCCGATGCTCGGGAGGAAGCATCGAGCGGGCGAAGCCCGCGAACAGCAGAGCGCGTGAAGCACACACGCTGGGCGAGCAGGCGGACCTGTACGTTTGTCGGCAGCGCTCCGACCAGGTCCGAGTCGAACGCCAATAGCCGCGCCGCCTCGAAGGGCGGTGCGGAACCATAGGTTTCCCTATGGCAGAGCTCCGGTGATCAGCCTACTTGACCCAGTTGATCTCGCGGGCGGTCGTCGCACCGACGAGCACCTGATCGAGGCTCTCGGGGATTTCGCCCTCGCTCTGGGACACGGGAATGCGCCCGCCCATGATCTCGGCGTACTCCTGGGGCAGAACCGGGTCCTTGTCGGGGTCGGCGTAGCCCTCGGGGTAGGCGGGCATGTTGCTGCCGGACGCGGTGTCGTACTTGTCCGTGGCGCCAACCGTGTGCAGGAGCTCGTGAGCGATGATCACGTTGTTCTGCGCCGCCTGCTCCTCCGATGCGAAGGCGTTCACCACCCCGAGCAGCCCTTTCTGCAGCCCCAGCGAGTGGGCCACGCTGGTGACTTGCTCGGGGTCGTGGTAGAGCACGAAGATCCGCACATCCGGGGCGGGGCCGTCGAAGTCTGCATTGCGCCAGGCCCAGTAGCGCATCCGCAGGCTCCACGCCGCCACCTGCAGGGCGTTCCCGCCGAAGGGCGGATCGGGCGGCCGGCCGGAGATCTCAGCGCCGAGATAGACGTCCACGGGTGCGTATGTGGACACGCCGTAGCGCTGCGCCTCGCCGCGCATGAACTCTGCGATAGGCTGAAAGGCATCCTTGTTCAGCCCGGCGACGTAGGAGGCGGTGCGCGGACTGCCGTCGGCGTTGATCGGGAACATCATCACGCGCAACGGATGCTCCCACGACGTGCTGCGCACGCGCGTGAGCCAGGTCCCGACCGCGACGTTGATCAGGATCAGGACCAGAATGGTGATGCGGATCAGGCGGAACACTGGACGAGTCGACCGGGAAGCCGGTCCTCGTCCGATGCAAGACCCAGGCCCGGAGCCGCCCTGTCGGGGCGGCTCATGAAACACGACTCCCGTAGGGCGCGTCAGCGAAGCGCAACCCGCCCTGTGGTTGGCCTTCAATGCACTGCGCTATTGCGCCACGTAAGCCAAGCTTCAGCGGCTGAACAGGCCGGTGAGGTCGACCGAATAGCTGCTCGCCGCGCTCGCCCCTTCCGCTCCATGGAAGGCGATCGTGCCCCCCTCGGGATCGACGATCCAGACCTCCCGGGCACCCGCCGAAAGGTATGCGTGGCGCTTCTCATCGATCTCCTTGACCGAATTCGAGCTGGACAGGACTTCGACGCAGATCTCCGGTGCCCGTTGCAGGATCCTTTCGCTCCCATGAACAGCAAGAAACTCCGCGGAGCACCAGACCACATCGGCGATCAGCGTCCCCGCGCCTTCGATGGCGATCGCGCCTTCCTGAATCGATTCACCGCCCAGCGAAGCCATCAGCAGCCGGCCCACCCGCGCGGCCACTCGGTAGTGCCAGAAGTCGGCGGGCGGCGTCATGATGATCTGCCCCCATGCATTCAGTTCGAGCCGTCCTTGAATATTGGTGTAACGCGGATCTGCGATGAGGTCCTCGTAGCGCGACGTCAGCTCGAACTGGCTGAGCGGCTTGGTGATGACATCGATTGATCCCACGAGTGCTACTCCTCGGTGCGCCGGCTGTTGCGGGCGGAACTGCGCTCCGTCATATTGCCACAGCTATCCTGGGGATGCTGCCGTTTCCGACTTCACACCCGCTCGACTACCGTCGCCGTCGCCTGCCCGTGCCCGATGCACATGGTCTGCAGTCCGAACCGGCCGCCGGTAGCCTCGAGGCCGGCGAGCATCTTCGCCATCAAGCCCCCACCTGTGGCGCCGAGCGGATGGCCATGCGCGATCGCGCCGCCCCAGGGGTTGACCTTCTCCAGCGGGATCTTCAGCTCGTGCGCCCAAGCCAGCGGCACGACCGCGAAGGCCTCGTTGATCTCGAACCAGTCGATGTCCGCCACTGTCAGGCCGGCCTTCTTCAGCGCTCGCTCCGTTGCAGGGATCACGCCGGTGAGCTGCAACATCGGGTCGGAGCCGACCACCACGCGGGCGCGGAAGCGGGCTCTCGGCTTGAAGCCGTCGGCCCTGGCGACTTCGGCATTGGCGACCAGCACCGCGGAGGCGCCGTCGGAGATCTGGCTGGAATTGGCCGCGGTCACCACGCCTTTGCCTTCGGGGCGGAAGGCCGGCTTGAGGCTGGCGATCTTCTGCTCGTCGAGCTGGGCGCGCACACCCTCGTCCCGCGCGACGGTGATCTTCTGCGCTTCTGGGCTCACGCCGTCAGTGGGCAGGATCTCCTTGTTCCAGCCCGCCTGCTGCGCCTTGGCCGCGCGGCGGTGGCTCTCCTTGGCGAACTCGTCCACGTCGCGGCGCGAGAAGCCCCACTTGTCGGCGATGCGCTCGGCGCTCTCGCCTTGGTGGATGAGCTCGTGCTTGTGGAACAGCTCCGGGTTGAGCACCTCGAAGCCGTGCACGTCTTCGCGTCCCAGGCTGATGTCGAGGAACATCGGAACCCGCGTCATGTTCTCAACTCCGCAGCCGATGGCGTAGTCCATGTCGCCCGCGGCCACCGCCTGCGCGGCGAAGTGCACCGCCTGCTGGCTCGACCCGCACATGCGATTCAGCGACACGCCTGGCACCTTCACGGGGAAATCGGCCAGCAGCACACCCAACCGGCCCGGGTTCGCGCCCTGCTCCCCGGCCAGCGTCACGGTGCCGTCCACTACGTCCTCGATCTTGTCCGGGCTGATGCCCGCACGCTGCACCAGGCCCTTTAGCGCATGCGCCAGCAGGCTGTCGGGACGCTGCTCTCTCAGGACCCCGCCGCGGCGACCGAAGGGTGTACGGACGGCTTCGATGATTACTGCTTCCGGCATGACTGACTCCTACTGAATTGAACCGCAGAGGCGCAGAGAAAAGCAATTCGGTCTTGTGGAGAAACAAGACTAACAGGCGCTGGTCGGAGCTACTAACTGGGCAAACCCGGGGCTGTGTTGCTCTCCATATCCCGGGTCCTCTACTTTGCCGTCCTCTGCGCCTCCGCGCCTCTGCGGTTCAACAGGCTTAGGTTCTAGACAACTCGCGAGCGATGATATTGCGCTGGATCTCGCTGGTGCCTTCGTAGATCTGCAGCACCTTGGCGTCGCGGAACAGCTTCTCGACGGGATACTCGGTACTGTAGCCCATTCCGCCGAAGACCTGCACCGCCTCGGTGGCAGCCCACATCGCGCTGTCGGCAGCGAACACCTTGGCGTACGCGGCCTGCTGAGTATTGCGTCGGCCGGTGTCGAGCAGCCAGGCAGCCTGACGGGAAAGCAGACGCGCCGCCTCGGTGCGCACCGCCATGTCGGCGATCTTGTGGGCGATGGCCTGGTGCTCGATGATGGGCTTGCCCATGGTATGGCGGGTCCTGGCGTACTCGAGGCTTTCGTCCAGACAGCGCTGCATCAGGCCCACGCCCAGCGCCGCGATGCCGGGGCGCGAGCGATCGAAGACCTTCATCGCGATCATGAACCCGGCGCCCTCGCCATCGATCAGAGCACTGGCCGGAACCTCCACGTCGTTGAGGAAGACCTCGGCAGCGGGATCGGCGCGCTGCCCCAGTTTGCCTAGCGGCTTGCCCACCGTGAGGCCTGGCGTGTCGCGGTCGATGAAAAACGCACTGATACCCTTGTGCCGGGCTTCCGGGTCGGTCTTCGCGAACACCACGAACATGCTCGCGAGCGGGGCGTTGGAGATCCACACCTTCGAGCCGTTGATCACGTAGCGGTCGCCCGTGCGCTCGGCACGGGTCTTGATGCCGGCGACATCCGAACCCGCGCTCGGCTCCGTCACCGCGTAGGCACCGAACTGGCCATCCAGCATCCGCCCGAAAGCGACCTTCTTCTGCTCCGGCGAGCCGGCGACCTGAAAGACGTCGCCGAAGATCGCGTTCAGCCCCAGCCCCCCGGCGATGCCCGCACAGGCCCAGGCCAGCTCTTCGCCGACCAGGATCTGCTCGAGCACACCCCAGCCGCTGCCGCCGTACTCATTGGGGATGGTCATGTTGGTCACCCCGATCGCGCGCGCCTTGGCCGCCACGTCCATCGGGAACCGCGCCTCGCGGTCGCACTGTGCCGCCAGCGGCAGCATCTCGCGGCGCGCGAACTCGCGCGCGGTGTGCTGGATCAGTTTCTGCTCGTCGCTCAGTTCGAAGTTCATTCCTGCCTCGTTGCCGTCGTCGACGAATTGTCGCCCGGCATGAAAAAACAACCTCTCACCACGAAGACACGAAGGCACGAAGAAACCCTTACATCTGCCATTTTGGTTTCGAGTCGAGTGCCGTCGCTCTCAATATTGCACTCTGCGCCGGTTTCCCTCTTCATTTCTTCACCGTTCTTCGTGTCCTCGTGTCTTCGTGGTGAGAGGTTCTGCAGTATCAAGCCTCTGCCCACTTCCAATCGCGATACTTCTCGCGCAAAGCCGTCTTCAGAAACTTGCCGGTGGAGGTGCGCGGGATCGACTCGACGAACACGTAGGCGTCCGGCACCATCCACTTGACGAACTTCCGCGCCAGATAGCTTTTGATGTCCGCTTCGCTGGCCTGCGCGCCGGGCTTGAGCACGATGACCGCCAGCGGTCGCTCGGCCCACTTGGGATGGGCCACGGCGATCACTGCGCATTCCAGCACGGCCGGATGTCCCATGATCGCGTTCTCCAGATCCACCGAGCTGATCCACTCCCCGCCGGACTTGATCAGATCTTTCGTGCGATCGGTAATCTTGATGAAGCCTAGCGCATCGATGGAAGCCACATCACCGGTGCGCAGCCACCCGTCGGTTGCGAAGTTCTCGGGCGCTGGCTGGTTGTAGTAGCTGCCGGTGATCCACGGCCCGTGCACCTGGATCTCACCCACGCTCTTGCCGTCCCAGGGCTGCTCGCCGTTGTCGCCCATCGCGCGGATGTCCACCAGCGGCAGCGGGTAGCCTTGCGTGGCCAGCACCGCGAAGCGCTGGTCCTCCGCCAGAGCCTCTTGCTGCGCCGTGATCCTGGAGATGCTAGCGACCGGCGAGGTCTCGGTCATGCCCCATCCCTGGATGACCTGGATGCCCAGTTTCGCGTAGGCGCGGATCAGCGCCTCCGGGACAGCGGACCCGCCCACGGTGAGCCGCAGCCCGGGATGCAGCTTCCACTTCCCTTGGTTCTTTTCCAGGATCTGCACCATCGGCAGCCAGATCGTAGGCACGCCGCAGGAGATGGTCACCTTCTCGCTCTCGAGCAAGGGGATCAGGTCGTCGGGATGCAGATGCGGGCCGGGGAAAACCATCTTGCAGCCGAGCATGGCGGCCGTGTAAGGCACACCCCAGGCGTTGGCGTGAAACATCGGCACCACCGGCAGGATGACATCCCGCCCCGACATCCCCACCGCGTCAGGCATCGCCTGTGCCAGCGAATGCAGGACCTGCGAGCGGTGCGAGTAGACCACCCCCTTGGGCTTGCCGGTCGTGCCCGAGGTGTAGCACATCGCGCAGGCCTCGTTCTCGTCCATCTCCGGGTACTCGAAGCGACCCGTCGCGGTCCTCAGGAACCCCTCATAGTCGGTCATTCCTGCCGGCACCGGCTTACCGGTGAGCGGCACGACGATCACACGCTCGATAGCGACCTTCTGGCGGAACTGTTCGAACAGCGGCAGCAGCGCGTCGTCGACGATCAGAAAGCGGTCCTGCGCGTGGTTGGCGATGAAGGCGATATCGTCGGGCGCGAGCCGCAGATTGAGTGTGTGCAGCACGCCGCCCGCCACGATCACACCGAAATAGCTCTCGTAGTGGGCATAGTGGTTCCACATCAGCGTGGCGACCCGGTCGCCGCGCTTCAGTCCCGCTTTCGTCAACGCCTCGGCCAGCAGCCGGGAGCGGCGATAGAAATCGGCATACGTGTACCGATGCAAGGACTTGTCCGGCATGCGCGTGACGATCTCTTGCGCGCCGAACAGCTTGCCCGCCCGCTCCAGAAAGTGCGAGAGGTTGAGCGGGACGCTCATCATGGTGGACTGCATTTCACTCCTCCTGCGCCGCGTCTTCGCGCGGCTGTATCGGATCTCCGATCAGACAAGTCATTCACCACGAAGGACACGAAGGTCACGAAGGAAACCCAGAACAGGGCCGTGCACCGTCGATACGTCAGCTGCACACTGAGGGCTTCGGAGGTTCCCGCCAAAGCCATAGACAGACATCTCTGGTCCTGTTGCTTCGTTTTCCTTCGTGTCCTTCGTGGTAGATGCGGTTGTCGTCCTCGTGTCTCCCGTGATGGATGCGGTTACTCCGTGGTCAACACAACCTTGCCGCTCACGCGCTTGTACAGCACCTCGTTCAGCGCCTCGGCAGCGCGCTCCAGCGGATAGGTCGCATGGATGTGCGGCTTGACCTTGCCGGCGGCGAACAGCTGCATCAGCTCTTCGTTGTTGCGGCGGTTGTGCTCCGGCTCGTTTCGGGTGAAGGCGCCCCAGAACACCCCGACGATGGAGCAGCCCTTAAGCAGCGCGAGGTTGAGCGGGACCTTGGGTATGTCGCCGGCAGCGAAGCCGACGACCAGAAAGCGGCCGTTCCAGGCCATATCGCGCAGGGCCGGCTCCGAGTACGGCCCGCCGACGGGGTCGTAGACGACGTCGACCCCCTTGCCCGCCGTAAGCACCTTGACCCGGCCGCGCAAATCCTCGGACGCGTAGTTGATCAGCTCATCTGCACCATTCTGCTTGCACACGGCCAGCTTCGCGTCGCTGGACGCGGCGGCGATGACTCGCGCACCCATGGCCTTGCCGATCTGGATGGCCGCGATGCCCACACCACCCGAGGCGCCCAGCACCAGCAGCGTCTCTCCGGCTTTGAGCTGCGCGCGATCCTTGAGCGCGTGATAGGAAGTCCCGTAGGTCAGCAGGAAAGCAGATCCCGACACGAAATCCATGGCATCCGGGATGCGGAGCAGCCGATCGCTTTCGACCGCCATTTCCTGGGCGAACCCGCCCCAAGTGCTGGCGGCGATCACGCGGTCGCCCGGCTTCCAGCCGGTCACCCCCTCGCCCACTTCCTTCAAGACACCCGCGACCTCGCCTCCGGGCGAGAAGGGCGGCTCGGGCTTGAACTGGTACTTGCCCTGGATGATCAGGGTGTCGGGAAAATTGACGCCCGCGGCCTTCACGCTCACGACCACCTGGCCTTTGCCGGGTTTGAGCGAAGGCACTTCTTCGACCACCAGCTTCTCGGGCGGGCCCAATTCCTTGCACAGGACTGCTTTCATTCTTTCGCTACCCCATCTTGAACCACAGAGACACAGCGGCACAGAGGAGAATCGTGTGCGATCGCGGACCATCCTCCGTTCGGCATGTCCCTCGACGTGTGCAACCCCACCGCTCTCAAGAAATCCGTTGCTTGTTCCTCTGTGCCTCTGTGGTTAATCAGCCTCAGACAGGATCTTCTCGACCTGGCGCCAGCCCGCCTCGGCCAACGGCCGGGCACGCCTACCCTGTTCGAAGGCGTGCTGGCTCGCGGCCGTGCCGTCCATGGCGCGACCCATGATGCCTTGGCAGATGGCGGCAAGCCGGAACATGTTGTAGGCGATGTAATAGTCCCAGTTGTCGATACCGGATCGTCCGGTACGGCAGCAGTACATCGCGACGTACTCTTTCTCGGTCGGGATGCCGAGCGCCTCGAGATCCAGGCCGCCGAGCCCGCGGAACTGCCCCGGCTCCAGCCGCCACGACATGCAATGGTAGGAGAAGTCCGCCAGCGGGTGCCCCAGGGTGGACAGCTCCCAGTCGAGCACCGCCAGGATCCGTGGCTCCGTACGATGGAAGATCATGTTGTCCAGCCGGTAGTCGCCGTGCACCACACAGGTCTCGTCGCCCGGCGGGACGTGCTGCGGCAGCCACTCGATGAGCCGGTCCATCGCCTCGATCGTCTCGGTTTCCGAGGCACGGTACTGCTTGGTCCAGCGGCCGATTTGCCGCTCCAGGTAGTTGCCCGGCTTGCCGAAGTCGGCCAGCCCGACCGCCCGGTAGTCCACCTGATGCAGGGCGGCGATCACCCGGTTCATCTCGTCGTAGATGGCGCGCCGGCCGTCCGGCGTCATGCCAGGCAGCGCCTGGTCCCAGAGCACCCGCCCGTCCATGAACTCCATGATGTAGAAGGCCGTGCCGATGATGCCCTCGTCCTCGCATAAGGCATAGGTGCGCGCCACCGGGATGCCGGCGCTGTGCAGCGCGGTGATCACCCTATACTCGCGGTCCACCGCATGGGCGGAGGGCAGCAGCTTGCCTGGCGGCTTGCGCCTGAGCACGTAGCGCTGGCCCGGCGTCCTCAGGAGGAAAGTGGGATTGGACTGGCCGCCCTTGAATTGCTCGACCTCGAGGGGGTCGCGATAGCCGGCCACGTTACGCTGCATGAAGCGCTCAAGGCTGGCGGTATCGAAGCGGTGCTTTTCCTGCACCGGCATCGTGCCGATGAACTCGTCGTGCATCTAAGCGGTTCCTCCTGACGCGGCCGAGCATACCCCGCACCCCGACCCGGCGCAAACAGCGGACGCTGGGACGCGGCATGCTAGAATTCCAACTCTCGCCTCCCAGCTTAGTCTCGTCCACCCATG
>Ga0209706_10000621_pt1 | contig 20134 bp, 25 predicted proteins | sample PPLLaktember2015_6_FD_187263 | JGI IMG/M metagenome (GOLD analysis project Ga0209706, IMG submission 187263) | Freshwater sediment microbial communities from Prairie Pothole Lake near Jamestown, North Dakota, USA - PPLs Lake P8 Core (1) Depth... | ecosystem: Environmental > Aquatic > Freshwater...
TAACGCCCGCTGCTGCCGCGGCTTACTTATCCTTCGTCTGTTCCTTGCTGTCGCTCGATTGCGCGGCGCCTGTGCCAGCGCCCGCATCCGTGCCGGTGCCTGGTTTGCCATCTGATGCGACGGTTCTGGAGGCGCCACCCGCCATGCCGGTCTCGGGCTCGCCTTTTTGCGTCACGTCTGTAGCAGGGCCTTTGGCCGGATCCGTCATGTCGGCTGCCGGCGGGGCCGGAGTCTGCGCTGTCGGCGCCGCGGTATTTGGCGGCGGGCTGCTTGTCACAGGCTCCACTGGCGGATCACGACGGTCACACGCGGTCAACGCGAACAGTGCCAGGGCCATCGGCAGAAGGACCGTTTGCATGCGCGGTACCTTCACTTTCACTGGTTCAGAAACACTTTTGCGATTCATTCCTCACTCCCGTCATTGTTGACCGAACTCGGCCGGTCATCCCGGGCACATCGATTGCTCCGTTCATGCTGCGACCGGCAGTCATCGACCGTCGGTTGTCCGGGCCGCGTCCCCTCCCCTTCCCCGAGACGCCGGCGCCGCTTTCAGGCCCCGCTAATCAGCGGGGCCTTTTTTTGCGCCGGCACCGGATCAACGGGCGGAGTGATTCCTGCGCGCCGTCCGCGGAAATTCGCGGCCGCGCTGCGGCTCGCCGGCACTGGGCTCCCGGGTGACCGGATGCAACTCGACATCCGACGGGTCACGATTCGGGTGATCACGCGGCTCGCGGCTCGGCTTGTCCGTTGCCGGCACGAGCGACGACGACGGCATCGGACCAGGCATCCCTTGTCCTCTCAGTGCAAAGTAATGCCGGCCCGCAGGCGGGCCGGCAGTTCAAGCCAGGGAATTAGCTCTGCGGCGGACGCACGACGACCGCGTTCTGGACCTGCTTCACACCAGGCACGGCAGCGGCGATCTGAGCCGCGCGCTGGCGCTCCGCTTCGCTGGTCGCGAAGCCGGACAGCTGCACGACGCCTTTGAGCACCTCGACCTGGATGCGGGTCGCGGCGACTGTCTTGTCTTCAGCGAAACGGCTTTTCACCCGCGCCGTGATCGTCGTGTCGTCGACGTACTCGCCAGTGGTGCTCTGTCCGCTGGTGACGGCGCAGCCGGCGCTGAACAAGGCCGCAAGGGCAATCATGGCGGCGACGGTCAAGTTCTTCATGGTTGTTTCCTCTCCAGTGTGAATGAGTTGCGCGGCTCCAAAGCCTTCCACGCGCCAGCCTGATCGCAAGCGTCGTGCCCGGCGGCCGTACCGCGAGCACTCAGCGGCACGCTGCGTGCTTGTCTCGCTTCAGACCGCGGAGCGGTCGAACCAGGAGAACACGATGCCCATCCGAGGCAACCGCTTGCGCTGGCCACCGCGGCCAGGAAAGAGATCGACCGCGACCCGCACGAAGCTCAGCACGGACGAAGCGCAACCGAGCCCGCGCCAGCCGAACGAGCGCGATGAATCCGCTGACAGCCAGTCCGGCGGACCGAGACCGATCATCCGGCGCGCGCATGACGACCTTGTCGCCGGACAGCAGGACACCGACTGTCGCAACAGCGCCGGCGCGATCGTCAGAAGAAACAGCGCGAACGCGCGAGGTCGCAGCAAATAAGCATCGATCCCGCGATCGAAGCGGTCGGGAACCCGCCGATACAGTAGAAATTTCCGGGTCCGTGCGGGCGGGCCATTGATTTTTCTCGCTTTTTTGTTGGCACGCGATTTGCGAAACCAAAGCTGCGCCCGGCACAGGGTCGCGCGAAGTCCGGTTCCGACGTCGAAAAGGCCAACCCCAATGAATGCACCGGTGATCCAGTTCGAACAGCGCCAGCAGCAGACCCTGACGCCCCGACTGCAGCAAGCCGTTCGCCTGCTTCAACTCTCGTCGCTCGACTTTGCCCAGGAAATGCAGCAGGCGATGTCCAGCAATCCTTTTCTCGAGCCCGAAGAGCCCGAAGCCGAAGACGCGCCTGCGGCGGCGGATTCGACCGCTACCGACGATGAACATGCGGGCTTCCAGCTCGAAACGGACTCGCACCGGCCGTCGGATCAGCCGTGGGAAATCGAAGGCTGGTCGTCCCACAGCGGCTCGCGCCGCAACGGGGAAGCCGACCCCGACTTCGAGCTGAGCGAGATCACCGCCGCGGTGGAGACGCTGCGCGACCACCTGCGCTCCCAGTTGCAGTTGCTGACGACCTCGGCGCGCGATCGACTGCTGATGACGACGATAGTCGAGGCCATCGACGACGACGGGTATCTGCGCATCGGCCTGGACGAACTGCAGGCCATTCCGGGCCTGGACCCGATGCCGGATGACGGCGAAATGCAGGTCGCCCTGAAACTCGTGCAGTCGCTCGATCCGGCAGGCGTCGGCGCGCGCGATCTGCGCGAATGCCTGTTGCTGCAACTGAAGGAATGCGACGCATCGACCGCCGAGGATCTGCCCGGCGTGGCGCGGCGAATCGTCACCGATCACCTCGACAAGCTGGCCACGCGCGACACTGCAGCGCTGAGCAGTGCACTGGGTCTGCCGGAGCCTGTCGTCGCGCGCGCGTTCGAGTTCATTCGGCACCTGGATCCGCGCCCGGGATGGCGCTTCGGCGCCGCGAACACGCGCTACGTGACACCCGATGTCATCGCGCGCAAGGTTCGCGACCGCTGGACGGTGGCGCTGAACCCAAACGTCGTGCCGCGGGTTCGGCTCAATTGCATGTACGCGGAACTGTTCAAGAGCCATCGCAATTCCAGCCACAAGGATCTCGCCGTCCAGCTGCAGGAAGCGCGCTGGACCGTCCGCAACGTCGAACAGCGCTTCGCCACGATCCAGCGCGTGGCAGAGGCCATCGTGCGCCGCCAGTACCAGTTCTTCGAGTACGGAGAGCTTGCAATGAAGCCGCTGGCGCTGCGCGAAGTCGCCGACGAACTCGGCCTGCACGAATCCACGGTCTCGCGCGTCACCAACAACAAGTACCTCGCAACGCCGGCGGGCGTGTTCGAGTTGAAGTACTTCTTTTCGCGGGCGCTCGCGACAAGCAGTGGCGGACGCTGTTCGGCCACCGCAATCCGCGGCGCAATCAAGGACATGATCGAGGCGGAGAACCCGGCCGAGCCGCTGTCGGACGCGCACATTGCGCGGCTGCTCGCACGGCAGGGGTTGCAGGTCGCCCGTCGCACCGTCACCAAATATCGTCAGATGATGCGATTGCCCGCTTACGAGATGCGGCGCCGTTCGGCGTTTGCCGAGGCGTCAGCCGTCGAGTAGTGCAGGCCCGAAAATTGCTCACACACGGAGTCCTCACCGAGAGAAATCCGAGTCGAGTCGATACGAGGTTTCATGGGATCACTCATCGCGAGTCATCTGGTGGCGGCCCTGATCAACGCCACGCTCGGAGGCATCTGGGGATACGTCGCCGCGATCGCGCCGGGTGCGCCGCTCGCGATACCGGCAGTCGAACCTCGGGACAATCCATCGCTGCAGAGAATTCCTGATCCGCCCCGATTTGCGTCCGCGCTTCGGAGCCTCATGCTTGACGATGCACAGATCAGGCAACTCGCGCGGGATTCCAGCGCTGCCGAACCATCGGCCGGCCCGCTGGTTCCATCTGCACCGGTCACACGGCCGCTGATCGGCGGCGCCGTGCATGTGGAAATGCCGCGCCTGGCGCCGGACGGCAAGTTCGTCCGCCCGAAAATCGTCATCGGCCTCGCTTCCTCCGGGATGAAGAACTGGCTGCGAGCCCAGGGAGTCGCGGCTGACCACTGCATGTTGCCGATGCTGCGGCCGCGCGCGCGCCTGAACCAGCAGACGCGCGAGTTTTCCGCAGGGCTGACCGTATACGCCCGCTGCACGTTCTACTGACACGAACCTGTCGGTCGCGCGGTGGCCGCCGGGCACCGCACTTGCCTCCCCTCCATCGTGAGCCGCTGCTTCAGCGATCGGAGGTGTCCGTGGAAGAGTATCTCGTCTCGAATTCGGTTGAGCTGCGTCACAAGGCCTGGTCCAGGCTGAAGTCGCTCGGGGTCGTCCAGTTGACCACCTGCGATGGCCGTGGTCGCTTGCAGAGCCGTCCGCTAGCGATTCAACAGGCCGACTTCGAAGGCGTTCTGTGGTTCTTCATCGCGCGCTCGTCCGACATCGCGGCCGAAGTGGAACGCAATCCGAGGGTGAATGCGTGCTGCATGGACGCCGACGCGGGCTTCTACCTCTCCGTCAGCGGGAATGCGCGGCTCTTGCGTGACAAGGCGATGGCGCGGGATCTCTGGAATTCCACGAGCAACGCCTGGTTTCCGGGCGGACTGGAAGATCCCGAACTGACGCTGCTGAAGATCGTTGTCGACCACGCCGAGGTCTGGAGCAGGGACTCGAACCGGATGGTTCGGTTCTTCTCGATCGCGACCGCTGCGTTGCTTGGTAGCAGACCCGTCAGGTCCGATGCGCATGCGACTCGGATGTAGGTTCAGTAGGTTCAATCAGACTGGAGGTTTCCAATGAAGGTCATTGCTGCTCTCGCTACGACGGCCGCGCTGATCACCGGTTGCGGCACCTGGTCCAACGCCCAGAAAGGCACGGCCATCGGCGCCGGCGCCGGCGCCGCGATCGGTAACGCGGCCGGTGGTGGTGTGCTCGGCACCGTGGGCGGAGCCGCTGTAGGCGGCGTGATCGGACACGAAATCGGGGAAAACCGGGACGAAAAGGAGCAGAGGAAGTAGACGGCCACGCGCAGCGGTCGCACAGGCTCAAGCCGCCCGACGCGTCGCCCGCTTCGCGGCGGCGCGTCGGGGTGTCGCGGCCGCGCCCGTCTGGGTCCGAGTCGTTGCGTCGTCTTCCCGATTTCCGGAGTGTCCCCGTTTCAGGCTCGCGCGCAGCGCTTGCATCAGGTCGATCACCCGGGCGCCGCCTTGCCCGACCGGTGCTTCCGGCGCCACGATTTCCTTGCCCTCGACCTTGCGCTGGATCTGCTCCCGGATGCGAGCCTGAACTTCGTCCGTGAACTGCTCGGGTTCCCACTCGTCGACGCTGATGCTGTCGATCAACCGCGTCGCCAGATCGAGTTCCTGCTGCTTGACCTCCACCTCCGCAATCCCGAGCGCCTTCTGCGAACGCAGCTCACTCTTCGCGGCCGACAGGAACTGGTCGATCGTGATCAGCTCGGAAGCGGTCGCGTTGAGCGCCTTCAGTTCCTCCTTGGAGAAGCTCCTGCTCGAACTCGTAGCCCTTGACCAGTTCCTCGCGCGGGACGATCTTGTCCTCCTCGACGCATCGGTATTCCTGCTTGACGCGCGATCCACAGCTGTGCAGCAGATTGAATGAGACGCGGCCCGCAGGGTTCGCGGCCGGATATATCTCCGCCGGAATTGAAACCAGCCCGAACGAAATCGTCACGGACTGCAGCGCGCGCGCAGCCGGCGGGGAGTCATCGATGGAGGCGGCTGATTTGGAGGATCGACGCCGTGTCGATTGTGTCTGCTCTGCTCGTTTCGGTGACATTGGACCTCCGGCAAAGAAAAAGAGCCCCGCAAAGTGCGGGGCTCGAACACGGCGCCGACGTCTGGGGCCAGGGGAGCGGAGAGTTGACGGGCGCCGGGACAACGAACGTCGAAAACGTTCAGTCGCGTTTCCGATCAGCAATGGCTGTGCCCGGTACGGAACGCGCCACGTCACTCGCCGGCAGTCCGAGTCACGCTGACTTCCCCGTTGCTCTCCAGGCGCGCGAACTTCACTTCCTCGAGCGATTCGACGCCTTTCTCGCGCAGCTTGCCCATCAGTTCTTCGGTTGTCAGGAATTCACTGCGCAGATTCCGGTGCAGCACTCGGCCATGGTGCACGAGCAGCAGCGGCGGTGGTTCCATGACGCGAGCGACAGCGGCAAAACGGAAAGCGGCCCAGTCGACGACGAAATTCCAGGCGACGATCGTGCTGATCAGCACCAGGCCATCCGAGATCGACCGGTACTCGCCCGCCATCGCATTCTGCGATGCGTCCGCGATCAGCACGATGACCAGCACATCGGCGAGGCCGATCGCGCCCACACCGCGCCGAAGCACGAAGCGAAACACCAGAAACAGGAACCAGAAGACGCACGAGCCCCGAACGAACAGTTCGAGCGGCGCGACCGTGAATCCGAAAAGTGCCTCCCAACTCATCGCTGCTCGACTTCGTCCGGACTACGTGTGAAAGGTCCGCGGCTGACTGGGCAAGTCGCATGCCCCGGCCGGCTGAAGCGCATCACATCCGACGGCGGGAATGGAGCTTGCCGCTTGTTCACAGCCGCACTTGTTCGTCGATCGAGCGATGCAGGTCGGCTTTTCACTCAAAGGAGGCTTCGATGAGTACGGTCAGCCACTTCCTGTCGATTCCGGCACCGCCCCCGCCCGCGCCTCCGACGCCCCCCGATCCTGTGCCTGCGCCGATCGCACCGCCGCCGCCGGTCGAAGACCCGCCACCGCCTGCGGATCCGCGCGTCCCCGTGTACACGCCGCCGGGCTCAACGCTCGGCCTGCCGGGTCGAATCACGCAGCCGGCTTAAAGCTGGAAATACAGCGGGCGAACCAGTCGTTCGCACAACCGGCTCGTCCACGGGCGTCGCGACCACGCATCGACGGTGATGCGCTGGCACGACGCAGCGTCACGTTCGAAATGTCGGGCCAGCTCGTCCGCCAGATGATGATCGAGGCAGATGACGTTGGCTTCGGCGTTGTGCAGAAGGCTGCGCCAGTCCATGTTGCTCGAGCCGATCGAGCTCCAGTCGTCGTCGATCACGATCGTTTTTGCATGGAGCATCGACGCGCTGTGTTCGTAGATTTCCACGCCGGACGCCAGCAGTTCCCCGTAGCGGCTGCGCCCCGCATGCGCGGCGGACCACGAGTCCGATCCTGCAGGAACCATCAACGCGACGCGAACGCCGCGATCCGCGGCGTTTCTGAGCTCTCGCATCAGGCGGCGCGTCGGCACGAAGTAAGCAGTAGTGATCAGGATCCGCTGCGTTGCCGTGCGCAGCGTCGCCAGCAGCGCGCGATAGAGCGGATTGCGGCGGCTTCCGGCTGAGCTGGCAGCCAGCGCCAGCCATGCCGAACCCGGCTCTCGGATCGTGCGGTCGGCAATCGCATCGACGTTCGACCCGCCCTGTTCAACCCAATGCTCGAGAAAAAGGGCCTGCAGATCCGCGACGATCGGCCCACGCAGCCGGGCGTGCGTATCGCGCCACGGACGCTGCGGCTCGCCCTTTGCCGCGTCGGCTTCGGACTTGCGCTGCAGACCGGCGGATCCGCCCGAGTAGACGCGGCTGAAGTTGGCGCCGCCGATGAAAGCGACGTCGCCGTCGACGATGAGCAATTTGCGATGCGTTCTGCGGTTGAAGATCCAGCGGAAGCGTCTGTGCCAGGGACGAACCGGGTTGAACTCCCGGACCCGCACACCGTGGGCCGCGAGCGCATCGAAGTACGCGCGATCCGTGCCGAACGAACCAAGCGAGTCGAACATCACCCGTACATCCACCCCTTGTGCGCACTTCTGCGCCAGCAGTTCGGCGAGCCGTTCTCCCGGTCCGTCGGCCTCGAGGATGTAGGTTTCCAGCAGGATGGTGCGGCGAGCCGCGGCAATCGCGGCAAACATCGCTTCGAAGATCTGCTCGCCGTCTACCAGCAGGTCAACCGCGTTACCGCGACGCCAGGCAGCGCAGCGCGCGGTCTCTGCGATGCGCGCGCGCGAGGTGAAGGTCTCGAGGTCCGCACTCTCTGCGGCGCGGCGCCGCCGGAGCGAAATGCGGTTCACAGGCGACAACGTCGATGCTGTTCCGTCGTACATCGCAATTCCGCGCTGTCCCTGAAAAGGCGCGCAGGCGTGAAAGACACCCGCGCGCCAGCCCGGCCTAACGCCCCGGCTTCAGGACATCGGATTCGAACCCGGGGTCCTGCAGCGGGTTTTCGTCTTCGCGAGGTTGACGGCCCGGTTGCGGGTCGTGCTTCTGACCGGCCGGCTTGTCCTTCCGGTCATCGAACGGGCGATTGGTCTCCGGCGTACCGACAGGATCAACTTCGTCGTCACGGTTCGGTTGATGCCGTTCGTCCGGTCTGGCCGTCGACTTGTCCTCGCGCTGCTTCTCGCGCTGCTTCTCGCGCGGGTCGCTCGGCGGGTTCTTGCCCATCGTGGTGCGGTCCTGGTCTTTCGTTTGATTCGGATTCATCGAATTACTCCCTTTGACAACAAGGCTGCACCCGACGTGCAAGCCCTGCATCCAAGGCTGGCAATTCGCATTCCTGCTCGCGGCGCTGGGTCGCAGGGTCAATGTCGCAGCGTGAAATCAGGCCGAGGGCCGGACCTCGCTGATGCGGTCGGCTGCGGACCGCCGGGCGACCGCCTGCGAGAGCAGCGATTCGATTTCGCCGGGATCCACCGGCTTGATCAGGTGCAGGTCGAACCCCGCCTGCTTCGATCGTTGACGGTCGCCGGCCTGTCCGAACCCCGAAAGCGCAATGAGCACCGGATCGGCGCCGCCCGCGTCCGCGCGTATCTGGCGGGCGGCCTCGAAGCCGTCAACGATCGGCATTCCAAGATCGAGCACCACAATGGTCGGCCGCAGCGCGCGCGTCAGCCTGACTGCAGCGGCACCGTCATGCGCCACGAACACGCTGTGCCCCGCCAGGGTCAGCAGCGCAGCCAGCGATTCCGCGGAGTCGATGTTGTCGTCGGCCACCACGATGCGCTGTTCCGCGAGTTGCGGCACGGCGATCGGGACCGGAGCGCGCGCAGCAATCGATGGCACGTACGGCAATTCGATCTCGAACACAGCGCCGGTGCCGGGCCCGTCGCTCGATGCCTGCAAGCGACCACCATGCAACCCGACCAGCGTGCGCGACAGCGCGAGACCGATTCCCAGTCCGCCGCTGACCGTGGTTTCGGGACGATCCAGCTGCGAAAACATCACGAAGATCCGCTCGAGCCCATCGGGCGGAATGCCGATGCCGTTGTCACGCACACGGATCAGGATGCGGTCGTCATTGACTTCGGCAGTCAGGTCGACCTTGCCGCCCGGCGGCGTGTATTTCGCCGCGTTGGTCAGCAGGTTGGAGATCACCTGGGTGATGCGCACCGGATCGAGCCAGGCCTTGCGCTCACCGCCCTTGATGTCGATGCTGAGCTCATGTTTGCGCTCGTCGATGATTGGCCGCACGGTTTCGACGGCGCGCTCGATCAGATCGGGAATCGAAGCCGGTTCGCGTTTGAGTTCGAGCTTGCTGCCCGCAATGCGGCTGATGTCAAGAAGGTCATCGATCAGACGGGACGTGTGTGTCAGCTGACGCTCGAGGATCTTGAGGTTGCGCCGCGCGGCCACCTTGCTGATGTCGGTCGTCTGCAGCAGGGCCACGGCATTGCGCATCGGCGCCAGCGGCCCGCGCAGTTCGTGCGCGAGCAGCGCGAGAAAGCGGCTCTTGCTTTCATCGGACGCCCGCAGCGCGGATTCGGTCGCGCGCCGGACCGTGATGTCCTGCGCGCAACCGACCAGGCGCGCCGGCGTGCCGTCGGGCGCGTAGATCAGCGTTGCGCGGTCCGCGAAGTGCCGGTAGGTCCCGTCGCGGTGCCGCGCCCGATATTCGCTCGACACCAGCGAGCCGTGCACGGCCAGCGTGGCTTCATAACGGGCATCCGCGCGCGCGCGATCTTCGGGATGCATCTGCTCGCGCCACCACTGCATCGTTGCCGGAACCTGATCGGGGCGCCATCCGAGCACGGTGTTCAGGCCGTTCGAGCGCTGCACGTTGCCTGTTGGGAGGTCGCAGTCGTAGATGATTCCGTCGATCGCGTCTGCGGCCAGCCGGAAGCGCTCCTCGCTTTCGGACAACGCGCCCAGAGCGCGGCGGCGATCGGTGATGTCGCGCACGGTGCCGCTCATTCGCGTTGCTGTCGGCACGCCCCGGATCCGCTCGAATTTCACCTGACCGGTCGCGGCGACCCAGCGCACGCGACCGTCGGGCAGTCGGATCCGGTGCTCGACTTCGAAGCGTCCGGTCCCGGCAGGATCCAGCGCGCCCTGCACAACCCGCTCGACGAGGTCGCGATCGGCCGGATCTATTCTCGACAGGATTCCATCGGCCAGGTCGGCGGCGCCCTGTTCCATTCCGTAGATCTGGAGCGCGCGCGGATAAAGCCGGAACTCACGCGTCGGGATGTCGTAGTCCCAGGTGCCGAGGCGCGTGGCATCCAGCGCAAGTCGCAGGCCGGCCTGAGCGTCTTCGACCTGCGCCGCCGCCGCGCGGGTTTCGGTGATGTCGAGCAGGGTGCCCGCACATCGGATCGGTCGCTCCGCCCCCGCGGCGTCCGTGGCAAACGTGATCGCGGCCGCGACCATCACATGACACTGCTGCGCAGGCGTCCGGACCCGGATCTCCTGCCGGAAGCGCCGCGGCCCGGTCGGATCACAGGCGGCGACGAATGCGAAATACAGCGGTTCCCAGTCGTCCGGCTCGATGCGCGCGCGCAGCCATTCGATATCAGCCGATGCGGGAGGTGACTGAAAGCCCAGGATCGACCATGCGCGCGCCGACGCGAGCGGCACCGGTCGGTCGAAGTCGAACGAAAACGTCCCCATTTCGGCGGCATCGAGTGCCAGCTGCAGGCGCTCTTCGCTGGTGCGCAACGCGGTGCGCGCCTGTTCGGCATCCTCGATATCCGTCATCGCGCCGAACCAGCGCACGGTTCCTTCCGTCGTGTCGCGCGCCGGCAAGGCGCGCAGCAGGAACGTCCGATACGCACCATCGCGCGAGCGCAGACGCAGGCGGAACTCGTAGTGGTCGCCGGTGCGCACTGCGGCCGCCATCATCGCGTCGGCCCGCACCAGATCGTCTGGATGGATCGCCACCCGCCATCCGGCGCCGAGCGACACGTCGCATGGCAGCCCCGTGTATTCACTCCAGCGCGCGTTCAGGTATTCGAAGCCGCCCTGCACCGATGCCATGTACAGGATGTCGGGAACAGCGGCCGATATCTTCTCGAAGCGCTGGTTGCTCTCATTCAGTGCGCGCTCGGCCGTGCGGCGGCTCTGCAACTCACGGTCGAGGCGTTGCGACACGCGTTCCTCTTTTTCGCGTGCCAGATGCAAGGCGCTGAACAACGCGGAGATGACGACGCCGACCGCGAACAGCAGGCCGCTGCGGATCGCCTCCTGGAAAAGCTCGAACTCTGGCGGGAAAAAGCTCAGATCCCGCGGAAAACCCAAAATCGTCGCCATTGCCGCCGACAGCAGTCCGGGGCCGAAGCCACCATAGGCAGCACTCAGCGAGACTGCAAGCAGGAACACGAGCACCGGGTACCGCCCGGCCATCATCGGCGCAAGCACCTGTTCGGCAAACTCGAACACCAGCAGCGTGACGATGATGGCCACGCCGTAGCGGAGGATTGCCGAAGGTTTCTTGAGGGCCAAGTTGGTTTCCAGCCGCGGTCGGACGCGTGGCCTCTATTAAATTTTCAGAACCGCACCCGCCGCAATTGTCGTTGAACGAGCGGCGCTGTGCGACACGCCGCGAAGTCGCGGATCGAAAACATGAAAAGAGGCCACCGAACCCTTCGGCGGGTTCGGGGCCCCTACCGGTCTGCCGACAACGTCAGTGTCGACGAACCAGACCCAGGATCAGCGAAACCACCGCAATGAGCAGGAACAATCCGAACAGCACCTGCGCAATCGACGTTGCGCCGGCAGCGACCCCGCCGAAGCCGAAAACGGCAGCGACGATGGCGATGATGAAAAACACAGCAGCCCAATAAAGCATCTTCGACTCCTCGCGTGATTGGCGTGACGGATGCAGGTTTATCCGAAGTAGCGACCCCGTCCGCGGCGCGTCGCTTGAACCGTATTCGGCAAGCGATGTGCCCGACCGGGCCGCCCACGCCGCCGGCCGCCATCAAGCAACGGCAATGCCCGGAGCCAGCGGCACGTCGTTTGCCTTCTCTGTCCAAATCGCCCGCGGCGGCACGGGCGTGATCGACAACAAGGGAGAGCAATCGATGGGCGCGACAACCACAACAAGCCCTTCGGAACCGGATATCCCACGGCCAACGACCCTTCCTGCGGACGGCCGTAAACGCGCTGCGTCCACGGGTCAGGCCGCCGCCAATCGCAGGGGCCTGTCGCTGCGCACGATCAACCTGGTGTTGCTCATTCTTGCCGTGCTCGCCTGCGCCTATGTCGCCCGCACGCTCCTGTTCCCGATCATTCTGGCGGTCGTGCTGGCGCTGCTACTGCGTCCGGCAGTCATCGCCCTGCAGCGCCTGAAAATCGGCGAGTCGATCGGCGCCGCGCTCGTCCTCGCTCTGGTGGTGGCGGCCTTCGGTGCGCTGACGACTCATCTCTATGAGCCGGCCGCGCGCTGGGCGGAAATGGGTCCAGCCGAGATCCGCCGGCTGGAGAAGAAACTGCGCGACGTTTCGCGGCCGGTACAGGCCGTGCGCGGCGCCACCGACAAAGTCGCCGAACTCGCCAACGCGACGGCGCCGGCAGCCAGCAAGAAGCCCGCCGTCGTCGTGGAACGGCCGTCGTTTACCGAGGCGTTCGGTACCGCCCAATGGGCAGTGGGAAGCGCGCTCGTGACGCTGATGCTTCTGTATTTCCTGCTCGCGTCCGGGGATCTCTTCCTGCGCAAGCTCATCCGCGTGATTCCGGGCCTGCGCGATCGCATCCTGGCCGTCGAAATCTCGCGCTCCGTCCAGGCCGAGATCGGCCGCTATTTCGCCGCGACGACGCTGATCAACATCGGTCTCGGAGTTGCGACCACGCTGGCGATGATGGCGCTGGGCGTGCCATCGCCGGCGCTGATCGGGACCGCCGCGGGATTGCTGAACTTCTTGCCCTACGTCGGCGCCGCCATCACGCTGCTGGGTATCTTCGTCGTATCGGCGCTTTCGCTGGACGGCGCAACCCAGATTGTGCTGCCGCCGCTCGCATTTCTCGCATTGACGACGATTGAAGGTCAGCTGGTGCAGCCGATTTTTCTCGGCCGCCGGCTCGCGCTGAACCCGGTGGCCGTGTTCATCTGGGTGCTGCTCTGGGGCTGGCTCTGGGGCGTGCCCGGCCTGCTGGTAGCAGTGCCGATGCTGGTCGCGCTGCGCATCTGTGCGGAGAAGATCCCGAGCCTCAATCCGCTCGCGGAACTGCTCAGCCGTGACTGACCGCGTCGCGCGGCGGTCCGAGCCTCAGTGCTCGCGGGCAAGTTCCGCAATGGCCTGGACCAGAACGTCCAACTGCGCGGGCTTCGTCATGTGACGCTGATATCCGGCCGCCAGCGCCCTGGCCTTGTCCGCCTCACGTCCATGTGCGGTCAGCGCGATGGCGGGCAGGTCGTACTGGCGACCATCGGCCCGTATGCGCTCGATCAGCGCGATGCCGTCCTCGTAGGGCATCCCGATGTCCGATACGAGAATGTCGACATGCGCAGTGTGGAGCGCGGCCGTCGCAGCCGTCGCCGAGTCAGCAAGTATCACTTCGGCACCGTAGCCGAGAAGAGCCTCACGCAGGGCTTCGCGGGCATCGGCCTGGTCGTCGACGACCAGTACGCTCAGTCCGCGCAGCGCGGTCTGTGCCACGGCCGCCCGGCCCGCTTCGGAATCCCCGGTCACGAAGGCCGCGATCGGCAGTCGGACCACGACGCGGGTTCCTTTCCCCGGGCCGTCGCTGTGAGCAGCGACCGTGCCTCCGTGCAATTCGACGAGGCTCTTGACGATCGCGAGTCCCATTCCGAGCCCCTGATGCCGCCGCGCCGTCCCGGCGTCGGCCTGCCTGAATGGTTCGAATACATACGGCAGGAATTCAGGCGGTATGCCGGCGCCCGTGTCGGTGACGGCGATTTCCATCATCGAATCGACCCGTTGCAACGTCACATCGATCTGCCCGTTGGCATCCGTGAACTTGATCGCGTTGGAGAGCAGGTTGGAGACGATCTGCTGCAGCCGATCGGGATCCGCCGCTACGAGAATGCCCGCCTTCTCCAGCTCGCAGTTCAGCCGCAGGGATTTACCCTGCGCCGCTGTCCGGAACGCATCGCAGGTTGCCGCGATGGCCTGCGCCGGATCGATGCGCTTGATATCGAGCCGCAATCTGCCGCTTCCAAGCCGCGAAAAGTCCAGCAGATCCTCCACCAGCCGCGCCTGGGCCCGGGCGTTGCGCGCGATCGTCTCGACCGCCTTGCGCTGGTCGGCCGCGCCGAGACTGCCGCTTTCCAGCATGTGGGTCCACCCGAGAATCGAGTTCAGCGGATTGCGCAGTTCATGCGACACCGTGGCCAGGAACTCGTCCTTCAGGATGCCGGCGCGTTCGGCCGTCGCGCGTGCTTCGCGTTCTGCCGCGAGCAGCTGCGCACGCTCGTCTTCGATGCGCTTGGCCAGTGTGATCTCGTCGCATACCGCACCGATGCCAATCAGATTCTCGCCCGCGTACACCGGGTAGAAACTCGCGCGCCACCAGCGCGTGACGCCGGGCTGGGCCGGGGTCTCGCCTCCCAGCTCGACATCGCGCACCGCGTGCGCTTCGTCGATCACCCGCCGCAGGAGCTCATTGACTTCCTGGCCGAGGGTCGGAAGAAGTTCCGACACGGTCCGACCCAGATGATCCTCGACCGGCAGCCCGTTCATCGCGGCCAGCGCGCGGTTCACCCTCACGTAGCGGAACTGCAGATCCCAGAAGCCGAGGCCGACCGGGGCCGCGTCGAACAGCGTATCGAGCAGCGCGTTCGCGGCGGAGAGACTGCTTTGCAGCTGCGCCCGCGATCGATCGGCGTCCTCAGCCGAGGTCAGATCGCGCACGAACAGCACGATTCCCTTGAGTGCCTGGTCCTCTCCGATCAGCGGCACTCCGGTCTTTTCGAGCACGCGATCCGTCGTATCGAGGCCGATGCGGACCCGTATCGACGGGATTCGCTGAACGGTGCGCGAAGTCATCACGCGCGACGCGAATGACGGGCGCGGCCGGCCGGTGTCTGCCTCGCGCACGCGCCACACCTGGTCGAGCGGCTTGCCTTGCGCATCGGCGTCGCGCCAGCCGGTCAGCCGCTCGGCGACCGGGTTCAGGAACACGACCCGGCCCTGGTCATCGGCAGCGAGCACTGCCTCCGCGATGCTGGAAAGAATGGCCTGCAGCCACTCGCGCTGGCGCGTCAGCAGCAGGTTCGCGGAAGCAAGCTCGGCGGTGCGCTCGGCGATCCGAGTTTCGAGTGCCGCGTGCGCCGCTCGCAGCTTCACTTCAGCGGCACGCCTCTCGTCCATCTCGGACTGCAACCGCTCAGTCGCTTCCTGAAGCTGCACGGCGCTCGGCAGTGCCAGCATTTTCGGCATCAGCCAGATCAGCGCGCCCGCGGCGGCAACCGAAGCAAGCGCGGTGACCGCCTTGGCGGAGCCAGAGAACCAGTAGTAGGGGTACCAGAGAGTCCCGACCTCGATCAGGTGCGTGATACCGCCGGCGACGACGAACGCGGCGAACAGCAGGAAAACCCAGTTGAACGGCAGGTCGTGACGACGCCTGACGAAGTAGGCGATCGTCAGCGGTATCGACAGATACGCTGCAGCGATCAACAGGTCGGACACCAGATGCAGGGTCCGCAGCCCCGGCGTCCAGGTGACGGGTCCATGCGGCGGCGGAACGCCCTGCGACAGCAAAAACGTCGCGAGCGGCAAGGCCGCGAGCATGACCCCCAGCACTGCGAGGACGACGAGCGCGAGCAGATAGCGGCTGGAGGCGTCAGCGTTCTTCACTTCTGGCTTCGCGGCGTTCGGATGCGTCGACGCCCGTGCGGTAAACAAGAAAATGGGAATTCTTCCCATGGCCAAGCGTTATGGATGCAATTCGCTTGCCAGGGTCCTCCCTTCGGGTTTTCGCGAACGAAAAGCAGTCCGACGGTCGGAATCGGCGGTCCGGTGGCTACGTACAGTGTCGCCACACCCGCTCCCCGGAAAATCCTGCGGCAGCGATTGCCGACTGAGCCATGTTCCGCGGTAAAGCAGCGGATCGCCTTGCCCTTTAGGCGTCGCCACGGGTCTCGGCGACCTCGACCGCGTAATCCTTCATGCGGTTGTAGAGGGTCTTCAGGCTGATACCCAGGGCTGCGGCCGTACGCTCCTTGTGCCCGCCGTATTTCCTCAACGCCGCGAGGATCAGGAGGCGCTCGGCGTCGGCGAGCGGGCTTCCAACCATGATTTCAATCGTCTCGCCCGTCCGCGTCTCGGTCGGCGCGACTCCGCTCTCCCGCACCGAAAGCCAGGACTCCTTGATCTCGGAATCTGCCGCCATTACGTAGCTCCGATACACGGCGTTCCGGAGTTCCCTGACGTTGCCCGGCCAGGAATAGCTGCGGAGCTCGGCGATGACCGCCGGCGTCAGGCGCTTCACTTCGCCCTCGCGCTCGATTGCCTGCTGCAGGAAGAACTCGGCCAGCAGCGGCACATCTTCCAGGCGCTCGCGCAGCGGCGGCATCTCGATCGGGAAGATGTTGAGCCGATACAGCAGGTCCTCGCGCAGGCGCCCGTCGGCGACCGCGCGCTCCGGATCGCGATTCGTCGCGGCGATCACCCTGACATCGGAATGCAGGGTTTCGAGCGCGCCCACCCGCATGAAAGTGCCGGTCTCCAGAACGCGCAGGAGCTTCACCTGCAGATCGAGCGGCATCTCCGTCACTTCATCCAGGAACAGCGTCCCGCCATTGGCCCGCTCGAAGTAACCGAGGTGCTGGCGATTCGCCCCGGTGAACGCGCCTTTCTCGTGACCGAACATCTCGCTTTCGATCAGCGTCGGCGAAATCGCGCCGCAGTTGACCGCAAGAAAGGGCCGGTCGCGGCGGCGCGACAGGTCGTGCACGGTGCGGGCGGCGACTTCCTTGCCGGTGCCGCTTTCGCCGGTGAAGAGAACCGACACCGCGGTCGGAGCGACGCGCCCGATCTGCTGGTACACGCGCTGCATCGCGGGCGACCGGCCGCGCAGCTGGCCGAAACTCGCCGACTCGCGCGCATCGGCCTGCAACGAGGAGATTTCCGCCTCGACCGCCGCCGGTTTCGCGACGCGCGACAGGATGCCCTTGAGCTGGCGGACACTGACCGGTTTGATCAGGTAGTCGGCCGCGCCCAGGCGCAGCGCCTCGATCGACGTCTCGAGACTGGCATGTCCGGTGATGAGCACGACTTCGGCGTTCGCCCGCACCGTCTCGTTGTCGAACAGCGTCATGCCGCTGCCGTCGGGCAAATTGAGGTCGAGCAGGATCAGGTCCGGCGACTGCAGCACGATCTGGCGCCGGGCCTCGGCCAGAGAATGCGCAGTCGCGGCCGTCAGTCCTTCACTGGCCAATAGCGTGGCCAGCATCTCGGCCGAGTCGACATCGTCATCGACGATCAGGGCATGGGTCATGGCGAGCAGGCCAATGCGGGACGGACCAGTGTCGGTCCTCCCGTCGGGGAGTGGATCGGAGGAAGTATCGTAGCCGCAGCTTGCATCCACTGCTTGCGTCGGTGGCGTAACCGCCCGGATCCGGCGCGCCGGGGGCATAAGAAAGGCCGCCCGATGGGCGGCCTTTCCTGCCTTGCGTGGCCCCTAAGCTGCCGGGCGTGGCGATGACGGCACGACCGCGCCGCCTTCACCTTCCCATCGGGTCAGGTCGGTGACTTTCTCCTTCTTCTGCCGCTTCGCGCGCAGCTCACAGTACCGATCCAGCAGCAGCGCGGCCATGAGCGGAACGGCGGCTCTCAGCACCATTCGAATCATTCTGGTTTCTCCTCATTCAACTGCGATCTTCCAAGCTGTCCGACCGCGTCGGCGACGGCAGAGGCAATGAACGGCAAGGCGGCGGCCAGCACGCCGGAAACGAGCCTCCGGCGCCCGCTCGACCCGCCCAGCGTGCCGATCAAGGCAGCGCCGAGGCCGATGGCCACTGCTCCGGCCATCGCGGCGGAGCGGGCGCGCCGATAACTCAATTCCGCTGCTGAAACCAGGTGCCGGTCGGCCTGAGCAACGCGCGCCAGCGCCAACTCGAGTTCGCGCGACGGGCTTCGGCTATCGGTCTGCATCGGCAGGTGCCTCCGGGCGAACATCGGATCGGCCCTCTTCGGGGTCAAGGAACAGCCTGCGCGTATGCGGCATTCCGATCTCGCCGGCCCGTTGGCGCGCGTAGTGGGCAGCCCAGAACGCCAGTGCAGCATTTGCCGCGGCGGCACCGGCCAGCGCGCCGACCCATGGCACGCCCAGCGCGACGGCCAGAACGATGAGCGCAGCACACACGGCCCACCAGGCGGTGAATGCCAGCAGGACCGCCGCACAGGCGGCTCCAAAGGAGCGCAGCACGAGGCCCAGCGACTGCCGGGCCTCGATCTGCGCAATATCGAATCGAGCCGCGAGGCTGGCGCGCAGGTCGCTGATCAAGACGCTGATCAGTTCGGCCATGCTGGCTGGCGACGACCTCATCGTCGCCGCCGCGCCAGAGGCCCCGAGTTGGTCGTCGATCATCGACTGCGCATCATGCTGGCAGCGATCGCGCCGATGAGCGCCGCGGCGGCCAGCGCGGTGAACGGGCGTTCGCGCACATAGGTGCGCGCGGAATCGAGCATCTCGCCCTGGACCGTCGCCAGTTTGTCGGCCTTGGTCTCGAGCGTCTGCCGAGCTGCGCTCGCCGACTCCGTCAGCTTCTCGAGCGCAGGCGCTGCCTTGCTCCCGACGCGGTCGACCGCTTCGTGGGCGCCTTGCATGAGTCGATCCACCAGCCCTTCATTCCCGGTGGTTGAGGTGCCAGTACGCAGCGGGTTCGCGGTGTTGGTGTGCACTGAGTCCATGAACGATCTCCTTCCGTTGATTGATAACGCCGGATCGTTCGTCTCGGAACCTCACCGGCTGTCCGTTGCTTGGAACAAGCATCTTGGGAGAGGCAAGGCGCATGCCCGCGGAAGTTCGCGCTTCCGGGCATGTGCCTTGCCGGAGCAGAGCAGGGCTATGCCCACTTTTTCAATTCGAAAGGAGCAAGTAATGAACTGGGATCGCGTTGAAGGGAATTGGCGTCAGTTGAAGGGCAAGGTCAAGGAGCAATGGGGCAAGCTGACCGACGATCAGATCGACCAGGTGGCCGGCAAGCGGGATCAACTGGTCGGCCTCGTGCAGGAGAAGTACGGCATCGAGCGCGACAAGGCCGAACGCGACGTCGACAGCTGGGTGTCGAAGCTCAATTAAGGACCCCTATCAATCCGCGCGGCGCGCTTGCGCGTCGCGCGGGATCACCAGAGGAGAAGCAAATGACTGACTTTCGACTGTTAACCCTGTCGCTCAGTGCCGTTGCAGTGCTGGGAGCGGCTGCCTGTTCGCCGCGTGACCGGGATGAAGTGACCAGTTCCGCACGCGACACGGCCACCGAGGCCCGGCAAGCGACGGAGGCTGCTGCCAACCGCGCTGAAAAAGTGATCGACGATTCGGTGATCACTACGAAGGTCAAGTCCGCGCTGCTCGCGGATTCGACCGTCAAGGGACTGAACATCGATGTCGACACCGCCGGCGGCACGGTCACGCTGAGCGGAACCGCGAAAAGCCAGGCGGAACGTACGCAAGCCGAGGCGCTGGCAGCCAGCATCGAAGGCGTGCGCAATGTCGTGAACCGCATCAGCGTTTCATGAGGAACCCCATGAAATCGAGAGACACAAAACCAGCATCCAAAGTACAGGGCGAAGGCGACTACGACGCAGCACGCCGTCACCGGCAGGACGTCGAGCGCTTTGTCGAGGAGAACGACACGGAAGAGCTCGCGCGCGAGGCGCAGCCGGACTCCCGTGCCGAAGCCGACGAACTCGAGAAGGCGGAGGCCGAAGGTCGTTCGCGCAGCGCCGACCCCGGGTCAGCCGGGTCCGCTGCCGCGCCGGATCCGGGAAAGAAGCCGGAGAAGCCCGACCCCAGGTGATGGCAGGTCGTCGACTTTCGCTGCGGAATCGAATCCGCCCGGCGACGTGGACGGCCGTCAGCGTGGCGGCACTCGTCTGGGGCAGCGTGATGTCGGCGCGCCTGTGGCGTGTGCGGTCGCTGATGCGAGCCGCTGAACCATTCAGTCAGCGCCCGCCGCGGCCGCGTGAACGCGTCGTCATCGCCGGCGACAGCACCGCGGTCGGTGCCGGCAGTTCGCACCCGCGCCTCTCGGTCGCGGGC
>Ga0209706_10000622_pt1 | contig 20133 bp, 17 predicted proteins | sample PPLLaktember2015_6_FD_187263 | JGI IMG/M metagenome (GOLD analysis project Ga0209706, IMG submission 187263) | Freshwater sediment microbial communities from Prairie Pothole Lake near Jamestown, North Dakota, USA - PPLs Lake P8 Core (1) Depth... | ecosystem: Environmental > Aquatic > Freshwater...
AGTACGGCATCCCGTACTTCCAGAACTACATCGGCACGAACATGAACCCCGGCGACATCCGGGCCATGTGCTGCCGGCTCAACCTCGACCAGCGCGAGCTCATGCGCCGGCCCGGGAGCATGTGGGGGCCCGGCGACTCGACGGGCTCCATCGGCGTCGTCACCATCAACCTCAACCGGGCCGCCTTCGAGGCCTCCACCAAGGAGGACCTCTTCGCCCGCCTCAAGGAGCTCATGACCGTCGCCAAGGACACCCTCGAAGCCAAGCGCGAGATCGTCAACAACATGCTGGCCAAGGGCATGATGCCGTACACGCAGGTCTATCTCGGCCACTTCGATAACCACTTCTCGACGATCGGCGTCTGCGGCATGCACGAGGCTTCGATGAACTTCCTCAAGAAGGGCATCGGGACGCCCGAAGGCCGCGACTTCGCCATGGAGACCCTCCAGTTCATGCGCGGCGTCCTGCGGGAGTTCCAGGAGGAGACGGGCAACCTCTACAACCTCGAGGCTACGCCGGCCGAATCGACGGCCTACCGGCTGGCCCGGCTGGACCGGCAGAAATACCCCCGGATCTACACCTCGGGCACCGAGAAGCATCCCTACCTCACGAATTCGACCCAGCTCAATGTCGACGCCACCCGCGATATCTTCGAGGCCATCCAGCACCAGGGCGAGATCCAGCCTCTCTACACCGGCGGGACGATCTTCCACGCCTTCCTGCCCGAAGCCATCGACGGCGAGACCTGCAAGAAGCTCGTCCAGCGGATCGCCCAAACGAAGCTGCCGTACTTCTCCATCACCCCGACGTTCAGCGTCTGCATGAACCACGGCTACATCCGCGGCCGGCACCAGCAGTGCCCGGACTGCGGCGACGAGACCGAGGTCTACAGCCGGATCGTCGGCTACATGCGTCCGGTCCGGACCTGGAACGACGGCAAGCAGCAGGAATTCAAGGACCGGACGACCTACGACAAGATCGGGTGAGTCCGGGTCCCCCGAGCGATGAGGCGGTGAATCCATGGATTATCTGCTCTTCTCCTATCCCAATTGCGCCAAGTGCGACGCCCTGAAAAAGCGGCTGGCCGAGACCGGCACGCCTTACCAGGAGTTCGGCCTGACCCAGCCTCCGGGAAAGGCCAAGATCCGCGAATTCATCAACGTCATCAAGCGCGACGACAAGGGCGCCATCATCCTGCCGACGCTCGTCGCCCATACCCAGGGGATCGTCCGGGCCGTCATCAACACCGCCGAGGAGTTCGACGGATGGTCGAAATCAAGGGGATAGAGAAGTTCTCGAGCCGCGACTTCCCCGGCCACATTTCCTCGACCGTCTTTCTCGGCGGCTGCACCTTCCGCTGCCCGTATTGCCATAACGCCGACCTCGTGTTGCGTCCGGAGACGATCCCGAGCCTGGCCGCGGACTACTTTCTGTCCTATCTCGACGGCCGCAAGGGCTGGCTCGAGGCCGTTTGCTTCACGGGCGGCGAGCCCCTGCTCCATGAGGACCTCGAAGAGCTCATCCGCGTCGCCCGGGAGAGGGGCCTTCTCGTCAAGATCGACACGAACGGCTCGTTCCCGGACCGCCTCGAGGCCTTTCTCGCGCTCGGCCTCGTCGACCGCGTGGCCATGGACATCAAGGCCCCGCTCGAGCGCTACCGCGAGGTGACCCGTTCGAACATCGACCTCGAGAGGATCGTCCGGTGCGCGGACCTCCTCCGGGACTCGGGGGTGAAACACACCTTCCGGACCACCGTCGTCCCCGGGCTCGTCGGCAAGGACGACGTCGTCAAGATCGGCGAATGGCTCAACGGCGCCGCCCATTACGTCGTCCAGCAGTTCGTCCCCCAGACGACGATCGATCCCGCCTACCTCGAGGTCAAGCCGTTCGGGCGGGCCGAGCTGGAGGAGATCGCGGCCGCCGCCCGGCCGTACTTCGTCGAAGTCGGCATCGAGGCGCCGTGACAGCCATGGAGCTCAAGGTCAAGCGCATCCACCCCGAAGCCAAGCTGCCCGTCTACGGTCACCCCGGCGACGCCGGGCTGGACCTCTTTTCAGTCGTCGACCGCGACCTCGCCCCGGGCGAGGTCTTTGCCGTGCCGACCGGGATCCAGATCGCCGTACCGGCCGGCCACGCCGGTCTCGTCTGGGACAAAAGCGGCATCTCCCTCAAGGGCGTCCACCGGCTGGCGGGGGTCGTCGACGCCGGCTACCGGGGGGAAGTCCAGGTCGTCATGGTCAACCTCGGGGCCGTCCCGTTCACGGTCCGCAAGGGCATGAAGATCGCCCAGCTTCTCGTCCAGCCTGTGGCTGCGGTCGAGATCGTCGAGGCGGATTCCCTCGATGACACGTCGCGCGGAGAAGGCGGCTTCGGCTCGACAGGGCTCTTTTAATCAAAAAAAGCTTGACATAATAATTCTATATGATTAATATCATCTTATGATATGATTATTGTAATCTTATGGAGTTATTAATATGGGCGATTTTGAAGAACAGCAAATTAAGAAGGCCTTACGGCTCCTTGGGCAACTTCTCGAAAAACTCGCCCAGGACCACATTTCGTTGGCCGTATGCGGCGGTTCGGCCCTCATAGCCCTGGGCCTCATCTCAAGAGCTACCAAGGATATCGATATCGTAGCGCGCATGGACAATATGGAGTTGATCCCAGCGAATCCTCTGCCGCCATCGTTGATCGAGGCAGCCAAGATCGTTGCGCTTGAAATGGACTTGCCGGAGGGTTGGCTGAACACGGGTCCGGCCGACATCATGAACCGGCAACTGCCAGGCTCGGGCTTTCCGGAAGGTTTCGTGGACCGGCTTCTCCGCATGGATTTCGGGAGCTCGCTGAGCGTTTATTGGGTCAGCCGCCTCGATCAAGTTCATTTCAAGCTCTATGCCGCGGCGGACCAGTGTGCTCCCAGCCGCCATCTGACTGATCTCCGTGCCCTTCGTCCGACTGATGAGGAGTTGGAGGCAGCCGCCCGTTGGGCGAGGCTGCACGATCCCTCGGCGGGTTTCATGGTATCGGTCCGCTTGCTCCTGCACGCGATGGAGAGGGATGATGTCTACGACAGACTTTAGCTCCGGGTTCCTGCAAAACGTCTTGGATCTTTTATGGGCCCAATGGTGTGTTCTCGGCATTGCCGGGCATTCCAGGGGCCTGCGCGGGGACTGTGTCGATCCGGAGGCCCTGATCATTGCGACGTGTCTTTTCGGTCGGTACGATCAACGCCTTTTCGATGCGATGCTGGAATGGCTGGCCCGTCACGAGGACCTGATAAGCTCTCAGAGGCTGTTCACTCTTTCCCGGAAGGAATTCCCCGAAAGCGTGGAGGTACTGAAGGCTGTCGCCGCGTACCTGTTTTTGCATGAAAAGAAACACAAGTGGCGCAGGTTCGGACGGGATGCCCAGCCGGCCGTCGCCGCAGAGCCTTTCTTTATTTCCCTTTCCGGCCCCCCCATGTCCGTTTCCGGAGATCAAGCCCAGGCGTTCCTGGCCTACGGTTTCAGCCGGGGCCCGATCGAAAAGAGAGGCCAGCTCGGGAACTTCTCCGGGACCCATCCCGCGACGCTGTGGATTAGACTCCGAGCCTTCATGGGAGTGTCCAGCCGTACGGAGATCTGCACGTACCTGATGACTCATGAGGATGGAGGACATCCGTCACTGATAGCCCGGGTCATTGGCTACGCTCAGGGAGGATTTCATCAAGCCTTGGTCTCGATGTGCGAGTCCGGATGGGTCTTGAGGAGTGAACGACGGCATGAGGTGATCTATACCCTGTCCGATTCAGTGAGAAAGGCCTTTGTCGGATCCCTTCAAGGACGTCCCCATTGGCTGACCTGGCCGCGGTTGTTTCATGCCGTGCTGATCGTCTGGACCTCGCTGGGAAGCAAGGATCATTCGTCCCGCCCGCCGGAAGTTCAATCAGCGGAGTTACGGTGGGCGATGCAAAAAGCGGCTCCCGACCTGAGCATCCTCGGCCTTTCCGGATATTTTATGGAAATCCAAAACCAAAAAGGGGCCGACTATGTCCAGGCGTTGAAGGCGGCCTGGCATTCCCTATTCAGCGTGTTCCACGAGCAGGGCGTTGAATAGCTAACGATGAGGATTGATCCATGAACCTGAACGCCGTCGCCATTCTTCTCGTGCCGTTCCTTTTGGCTCTGGCTCCCGTTCCCTCGGCCGCGCAGGCCGCGGGGGCGGAGCCTCGCCTGAAGCTCATCTTTGTCGAGCGCTTCCGCTTCGAAGCCTGGGACAACGCCGTAAGCCTCGACGACACGGCCGCCGATGCCTCCGCCTACACCCGCAACCGGACGACGCTGGGTCTGAGCTGGAAGGCCGCCGGGAACCTCGAGATCCTGGGAAAAGTCACCAACGAGCTCCGCGTTTACCTGGCCCCCAAGGACCGGGCCTTCACCGCCCACGAGCTCTTCGTCGACAACCTCTATATCAAGTGGGCGCTCCCCGGCCGCGCGCCCTTCACGGTCACGGCCGGGCGCCAGGACCTCAGCTTCGGCGAGGGCTTCGTCATCGCCGACGGCACGCCCGGCGACGGCTCGCGCTCGTATTACTTCAACGCGCTTCGCCTCGACGCCGATCTCGGCACGGGCCACAAGCTCACCGCGTTCGCCCACGCCACGAAAGCGACGGACCGCTATCTCCCGGTCGTCAACCCGCGGCCGCAGGCCCTGGCCGAACAGCCGGAGAAGGCCCTGGCCCTCTACTACGCCGGCGCCTTCGGCAAGACGAAGCTCGACGCCTACGCCGTCCACAAGACGACCGATGCCAACGAGGCCTGGCCCGTCCCGACGCGGACCGACACGTTCGGCGCCAGGGCCGTGACGGCCCTCTCCAAGCCTCTCTCGCTGACCGGGGAAGCGGCGCTCCAGACAGGGGGATACGGGGACGCCGGCCGCTCCGCCTACGGCGCCATTCTCCACCTCGATTACGACCTCGCCGGGACCCTGCCCTTGCTCAAGTCGGCCGTCGTCGGAGGCATCCTCCTCAGCGGGGACGACCCGGCCACGGCCCGGATGGAAGGCTGGGACCCCATCTTCAGCCGCTGGCCCAAGTGGAGCGAGAGCTACATCTACACCTACACTCGCGAGAGCCGCCCGTCCTATTGGAGCAACCTGTCGTCGCTCTACGCGACTCTGGCCTTCGACTTCGGGGCCCGCTCCGACGGCCATGTGATGATCCAGCAGATGGGGGCCGAAAAGGTCCAGCCCGGCGTCTTCCTCGGGGGGGCCGGCCGCGGCCGCGGCACCCTCGTCAGGGGCCGTCTGAACTACAAGATCAGCAAGTTCCTGACCGGGCGTTTTATTTGGGAGCACTTCACCCCGGGGAGCTTCTATTTTCCAGGCGCCTCGAGCTATAATTGGATCCAGTTTGAGATGATCTTCCGGTACTGACAGCCGTCAGCCGACGAGGCTAAGCAGGGGATTGGCCGCGAACGAGACGGCCATGCCGATCGTCCCCGCTTCGGCGGGCGGCATCCCCGTGATCGACAATCCCAGGCAGGTCCCGAGGCCGAGGACCGCCGAGCCGATGGCGCCGAACTTGGTCACCTTCCGGCTGATGAGGCCCCAGACAAAGGGCCCGAGGAAGAACGATCCGATCGCTCCCCACGAAACCGACAGGATGGCCACGATCGTCGCCGGCCTCAGGTAGGCCAGGACGACGGAGAAGAGGATGAAGACCGCGCTCGTGACGCGCATCATCCTGGTCAGCGTCCTGTCGGTGACGGCGGGATTGACGAACCCGGCGTAAAGGTCCTTGACGACCGAGGAGCTCGAGATGAGGACGAGCGCGGCCAGCGTCGACATGGACGCCGAGAGGATGAGAAGCATCATCAGCACGGAGAGGGAATGCGGAACGACCTTGGCCAGGAACTCCGGCATCAGCACGTCGAAGACGGGCTTCCCTCCCGCGAACGCGGCTGGCGAGGTCTCGGGCGAGAGGAACAGCCGGGCCGCGGCCCCGGTGAAATAGGCGGCGCCGGCGATCAGGAGGGCGAATAGGGTCGAAGCGATCATGCCCCGCCGGATGGACCGGTCGTCCTTGATGGCGTAGAACTTCTGGACGAGCTGGGGCATGGCGAACGGGGCGACGCTGGTCAGGAAGATGAGGGCGAAAAGCGGCCAGGCGCCGCCCGGGCCGACGGCGGCGGAGAGCCGCGGGTCTATGGCCGCGAGGCCGGTCGTAAGGCGGCCCAAGCCGCCCGCCTTGCCGATCGTGCTGGCGATGAGGACGGCCGAGCCGATGCACATGATCATGCCGAACACGACGTCGATCATGGTCATGGACTTGTAGCCGCCGAGCACGAGGTAGAAGGCCGTGAACAGGCCCATGACGAGGAGGGCCGTGCCGAAGCCGAAGCCGAAATTGGCCTTGAACAGGTAGGACAGGCCGATGAACACGGCCGCCGAGTAGGGGACGAGGAAGAGGAAGACGGCCAGCGAAGCCATCAGCTTCAGGAACCGGCTCGCATAGCGCCTCTCCAGGAATTCCGGCATGGTCGTGACCTGGAGCTCGACGGACATTCGCCGGATGCGCCTCCCGAGAAGGACCCAGACGCCGAGGACCCCGACGAGGGCGTTGCAGAGGGCGATCCACAATCCCGAGAGGCCGAAGCCCCATCCGATCTTGCCGGCGAACCCGATGAAGAGAACGGCCGAGAAGTAGGCCGAAGCGTAGGTGAAAGCCGACATCCACGGCCCGACCGTCCGGCCGCCGAGGAAATAGTCGGTGAAGGTCCGGGTCTTGCGGAGCCCGAGCCAGCCGATGACGAGGGTCATGACGGCGTAGGCGCCGATGACGACGGCCTTGACGACCATGGCGTCCTCCTCTGTGCCCGCGGGGCGGGAATCCCCTTTTACCCCCGGCGGGGGCGCCCTGTCAACCCGGGGCGATGCCGTTTTCCCGGCCGCTTGTGCCGTGGCCCTCCTTCTCGCCGGCCCCTGCCCGGCCTCCTGACGTCCTCGGCCGTCTCGGCCGTCCTGGCCCCATAGGGTCATCCTCTGATACAATCTGTTTGCCGAACATATGACTCCGGGCCCGGCCCGGAAGAGAGGAAGGAGTCCATGAGACCGACAGCCGAGCTCAGCCAGGAGCATCAGGCCATCCTGGAGATGATCAGGATCCTGGCCAAGATGGCCGAACGGCTCGAAGCCGGGACACCCGTCGACGCCAAGGACCTCGAGGACGCCGTCGAGTTCATCCGTGTCTTCGCCGACAAGTGCCACCACGCCAAGGAGGAGGGCCACCTCTTTCCGGAAATGGAGAGGGCCGGCATCCCCCGCGGCCGCGGCCCCATCGCCGTGATGCTGGCCGAACATGAAGAAGGCCGGAAACACGTCGCCGCGATGGCCCGGGCCCTCCGCGGCGCCGGCAAGGGCCACAAGAAAGCCGTAGCCGCTTTCGCCGCCGGGGCGCGGGGCTACGGCGAGCTCCTGACGCAGCACATCTTCAAGGAGGACAACATCCTCTATCCGATGGCCGACAACAGGCTTTCCCCCGACCAGCAAGCCTCTCTCGAGGACTGCTTCGCCGACGTCGAAAAGAATATTGTCGGCGAGGGCAAGCACGAGGAATTCCACCGCCTCCTCGAGCGGCTCGGAGCCGCCTATCCGGCCTGATCCTCGATGGACGGAACGCAAGGCTCGATCTACGACGTCGTCGTCATCGGCGGCGGGGTCGTCGGCTGCGCCGTGCTGAGGGAGCTTTCGCGCTACGACCTGAAGCTTCTTCTCCTCGAGAGGGAGGCCGACCTCGCCGAGGGCATCAGCAAAGGCAACAGCGGCGTCATCCACGCCGGCTTCAACGCGCCCGCCGGGTCTCTCAAGGCGCGGACGAACGTCGCCGGGCTGGCGCTGATGTATCCTCTGGCGGAGGAGCTCGGCGTGCCCCACCGGAAGACCGGAAAGCTCGTCGTCGCCCTGGCCGACGAGGACAGGCCACGGCTCGAGGAGCTCAAGGCCGAAGGGGACAGGAGCGGCGTCCCGGGGCTCGAGATCGTGGGCGAGTCTGAGATCCGGCGTCTCGAGCCTCTGGCCCGGGGACGCTGGGCCCTCCATTCTCCTCACACCGGCATCATCTCGCCCTATGAGCTGACCATCGCCCTGGCCGAGTGCGCCTGGCAGAACGGCGCCGAGGTGAGGCTCGAGGCCCCGGTCGAGGCTATCGCGTACGGCGCCGGCCTCTTCCGCCTGGAGACGCCTCGCGGCGTGTTCTCCGCGCGCCGGGTCGTCAACAGCGCCGGGCTTTTTTCCGACGAGGTCGCCCGTCTCGCGGGGATCGACGACTACCGGATCTTTCCCTATCGCGGCGAGTACCTCATCACCGACAAGGATTGTGGTCTCCGCCTCGGCATGCCGGTCTATCCCGTGCCGTCGCGCGATGACCCCGGCCTCGGCATCCACATCACCCCGACCCTCGAGGGGAACATCATCCTCGGCCCGAGCGCGGAGCCGGTCGAAGACAAGCGCGATGCCGCCTCGACCCGCGAGGTCATGGCCAGGCTCAAGGCCGAGGCCGCGCGGCTCATGCCCGAGCTCGGCCGGACTTCCTTCATCCACAGCTACACGGGCCTGCGGCCGAAGCTCATCGACCCCCGCGGCAAGGACAAGTTCGGGGATTTTGTCATCGAAGAAAGCGCCGTCCGCCCGGGCTGGATCAACCTGGCCGGCATCGAGTCGCCCGGCCTGACCGCGGCCCCGGCCATCGCCGGGATGGTGGCCGAGATGATCGGGGCGGGCTTGGACCTGCGGAAGAGGCCGGATTTCGTGCCGGAGCGGCCGCGCCGGGTCCGGTTCGCCGCCGCCGGCGATGCCGAGCGGGCCGCGCGCGTCGTCCAGGACGCCGATTGGGGCGAGATGGTCTGCCGCTGCGAGCACGTCACCCGGGCCGAGGTCGCGGCCGCCCTGAGGAACCCGTTCGGGGCCCGGACAATGGACGCCGTCAAGCGCCGGACGCGCTGCGGCATGGGCCGCTGCCAGGGGGGCTTCTGCACGCCGAGGATCGTCGAGATCCTCCAGGACGAGGGGGTCCCGGTCGACCGCATCACCAAGCGGGGCGGTGGCTCGCGCCTCTTCTACGGAAGGCTGAAGGGCTGATGATGGCGGAACGGATCGAAACCTGCGACGTCGCCGTCATCGGCGGCGGTCCGGCCGGACTGGCCGCGGCCCTCGGGGCCCGGCGGGCCGGGGCGGGCTCGGTCGTCCTCATCGAGCGCGACCGGACCCTCGGCGGCATCCTCAACCAGTGCATCCACGACGGCTTCGGCCTCTTCCTTTACAAGGAGACGATCAGCGGCCCCGAGTACGCCGAACGGCTCATCGAGGACGTCGCCCGCGAGTCGATCAAGGTCGAAGCGGGGGCCATGGTCTTGGACCTGGCCCCAGACCGGCTCCTCCGCGTCAACGCCCGGCAGGGGTACCGGCTCATCCGGGCCGGGGCGGTCGTCCTGGCCATGGGCTGCCGCGAGCGGACGCGGGAGATGATCGAGATCCCGGGGACGCGCCCTGCGGGGATCTTCACCGCCGGCTCGGCCCAGAATCTCGTCAATCTCCAGAACCTTCGCATCGGCCACGAAGCCGTCATCCTCGGCTCGGGCGATATCGGCCTCATCATGGCCCGCCGCCTCGCCTTCGAGGGCGTCGCGGTCAAGGGCGTCTTCGAGATCCTGCCGTGGGCGAGCGGGCTCGAGCGCAACGTGCGACAGTGCTTGATGGACTTCGCGATCCCGCTCGAGCTCGGATCGACGGTGGTCGAGATCCGCGGCCGGGACCGCGTCGAGAGCGTTGTCGTGGCCAAGGTCGACGGCGCGCTGGCGCCCGTCGCCGGGACCGAGCGCGCCATCCCCTGCGATACCCTCCTTCTCTCGGTCGGGCTCATTCCGGAGAACGAGCTTTCGAAGCGGGCCGGGATCGAGCTGTCCCCGCTCACCGGAGGCGCAGTCGTCGACGAGACGCTCATGACTTCGGTCGAAGGCGTCTTCTCCTGCGGCAACGTCCTCCACATCCACGACGTCGCCGATCGGGCTTCTTTCGAGGGTTTCGCGGCCGGCAAGCGCGCCGCCCGGTTCGCGGCCGGGGAGAGGGCGGCGGCGCGGACGGTCCGGGTTTCGGCCGGATCGAATGTCCGATACGCCCTGCCGCAGCTCCTGACGGCGGGAAAGGCGGGCGTCGAGTGGAGCTTCCGGGTCACCCGGCCGATGAGGAGCGTCAGCATCGAGATCAAGGGGAGAACGTCAGGCCGGATCTATGCGCGCAAGAAGTTCCCCCGCCTGCTTCCGTCCGAGCTCCAGAAGCTCAAGGTTAGCGAAGCTATCGAAGAGGACATCGAGGTGGCCGGCCATGAGTGAGCGTCCCGTCGTCGACCGCCTGACCTGTGTCCTCTGTCCGGTCGGCTGCGAGCTCGAAGTGGGGAAGGACGCGGCGGGAGAGATCCAAGTCCAAGGGAATCAATGCGATAAGGGCCTTCCCTTCGCGGTCGAGGAGGTCCTCCACCCCAAGCGGAACCTGGCCACATCCGTCCCCCTCGGGGGCACGGCGGCGAGGATGGTTTCGGTCCGGCTGACCCGGACCGTGCCGCGTGAAATGCTTTTCCCCATCCTCAAAGAGATCGCCAAGCTGCGCCCAGAGGCCCCGGTCCGCCGCGGCCAGGTCCTTATCCCCGATGTCCTCGGCACGGGCGCCGACGTCATTGCCACCCGCTCGGTCGCCTAGATAGGGTCAAACCTACTTTTTTCGAAAAAAAGTAGGTTTGACCCCATCTTCAGCCCAGGAAATCCCACTCGATGCCGACGCGCCTCAATGCGTAGGGCAGCTCCCGCGTGTAATCCCCGTAGCCGGTCATCCAGTGGAAGCCCGGCATGCGCTTGGCCAGCGTGCGGTCGTCGCACTTGAAGCGGATGTCGATCTGGGAGCGGCAGATGGGCAGGAACGGCGCTTCGACGATCTCGCCGAGGAGGCCCACCCAGCGCTTGGAGGCGAAGTCCGGGGCGATATTCGTCGTGATCTGGCCCTTGCTCATCTCGACCTTGGGCGCGGCCCCGTAGTCCGATTCGAAGTGGGTCAGGATGCGGGCCGGCTCGGACCTCTTGCCGTCCATCTTCCGCGGCGCGGTGCAGTGGGCCAGGGTGATGATGCCGGCGTGAGGGTAGGTCGGGTCGTTGAGGAACACGGGATGGCCCGAGATGTTCGCCAGGAGGACGCCGGACGGGATGACCACGAAGTCCGATTCGCAGAAGGCCAGGTAACCGTCGTCGTTGAGCGTGCTCAGGGTGAGACAGGCCGACGTTTCGGCGAGGGGCATGATCGTCCCCATACAGCCGTTGATCGTCAGGGCCCGGCAGCCGGCCTTCTTCATCAGGGCCCGGAAGACCTCGTCGAGGAGAAGCCCGTTCTCGACGAAGGGCCGCCCCGTCTCGAGGCTCGTGCCGGGCTGCCGGAGGTAGGCGTCGGCCCGGGTCCGGGCACGGCGGACGGTCGCCGCGTCGGCTCGGGCCTCGCGGATGAGCCGCCCGAGGTCGTCGTACGGGACCGTGACGATGTCGAATTTCCAGGTGTCGACGACGAGCCTGGGCACGACGCCGGCCGGCTGGGCCCAGGCCTCCGGCCCGCCGACGGCCAGGATCTTCGTACCCATGGTATTGCGAAGCCCGGCCAGGGCCCGGAAACGCCAGAGGAGCTCGTCCTGGCTGTCGATGACAACATCGTCCTCGGCGACGCCCTTGACCGCCAGGGCATCGGTGTGCTGCCTCAGATAGCGCGGGCTGATGATCTCGTACCACAGATAGACCGGCCCGGACTTGTGGCGGCAGAAGTAGATGCGGTCCTTGCCCGTCTTGTCCAGGGCGGCGAAGACGTCCATCCAGCCGCCGGCCGCATAGACGAGAAGGACGTCGGCGTCGCCGATGTCCCGGACTGCGGCGAGGTCGGCGGCCTGGCGGATCGTGGAGACCGGCAGGAAGTCGACGGGGAAATCCGCTTTCTTGGCCAGGGCCGCGAGCTCTTCCCGGATCCGGGCGACTTCGCCGCGGGCGTCCGCCTCGGTCGCGATCCCACCCCAGGAACGCCAGCTCGTCTGGGGGCGGCGCTGGGGGATCTCATAGGTGAGGATGGGCTTGACCTTGAGCGGCGAGAGGCGAAAGGGCTCGTCGAGCGTTCCGGTCCCGCCCGCGAGGAGCGGCCAGGCGAGGCCGCCCGCGGCCACGCTGCCGAGCGCCGTCATCCCGGCTCCTTTGAGGAAATCGCGCCTCGAAACGGAATTCCCGGACGGGCCCGATCTCTCTTCGCACGGGCAGCAGCGGGGTTTGGTGCCGAACGACGGGGCGGACTTGTGGTCGGTCATGGTCGCATTCTCCTCGGGCCGTGTTTTACTATGGCCGGAAACGAAAGTAAAGCGCCCGGGCCCTCACTTTTCGAGGACGGCCAGCGTCTCGAGATGCGGCGTGTGCGGGAAGAAGTCGAACGGCGAGAGCGACGCCGCCCGATAGCCCGCGTCCATGAAGCCGCGGAGGTCCCGGGCGAGCGAGCGGGGATTGCACGAGACGTAGACGACGGCCGGCGCGCCGAGCTCGACGACCCGGCGCAAGGCCTTGCCTGTCAGACCGACGCGCGGCGGGTCGACGATGACGATGTCGGCCGGCTCGCGGCTCGGCTCGCCGAGCAGGGCCTCGACCGTGCCCGCCAGGAAGGCGGCGTTATCGATCCGGTTGACGAGCGCGTTCTCCACGGCGTTGGCGACATTGGCGGGCAAGGAGTCGATGCCCGTCACCTTCCCCGCCGCGCCGGCGAGCGAGAGCTCGATCGCCCCGCTGCCGCAATAGAGTCCCAGGACCCGGCTCTCTTTCGTGAGCGGGGCTTCTTCGCCGATGCGGCGATAGAGGAGCTCGGCCCCGGCCGTGTTCGTCTGGAAGAAGCTCGGCGGATAGACGCGGAAGGCCAGACCGGCCAGCTTCTCCTCGATGAAGGGGACGCCGGCGACGAGACGCATGCGCTCGAACTCGACGAGATCGGAGCCGCGGCTGCTCGACACGTGGACGAAGCTCCGGATCTCCGGCGCGGCCGCGGCGAGCTTCCCGGCGAGCGCGCCGAAGTCGAGCTCGGGCAGCTCGGCCGTCACCAGGATGACCATGAGCTCGCCCGTGCGCTTCCCCTCCCTGAGGACAAGGTGGCGGAGGTGGCCCTTCCGGGTGGCCGGCTCGAAGCCCTCGAGGCCGTTCTCGCGGGCGAAATCGGTGAAGGCGGGGAAGATGCGCGTGACGACCGGGCCGAAGATCGGGCATTCCCCGACGGGCAGCGTCCGGCGATAGGTTTGGCGGGCCGAGGTGGTCCTCTCCCTGAGGCCGAGGGCAAGCTCGCCGAACTTCTCGCCGAAGGAGAACTCCATCTTGTTCCGGAAGCCGTAAAGGTCCGGCGAAGCGGTGATGGGCCTCGTCGCGGCCGCGGCGTCCTGAAGCCCGGCCTCCTCGAGCGTCCGGCGGAGGTATCGCTCCTTGAGCTCGAGCTGCGTCCCATATTCGACGTGCTGGAAGAGGCAGCCGCCGCAGGGCCCGAAATGAGCGCACTGCGCGACGGTCCGCCGCGGCGACGCGGACTCGACGCGGATGACCTCGGCGACCTCGGCCGCCCCTCGCCCGGCGACGACCTGGACGAGGATGCGCTCGCCCGTGACCGCGCCCGGGATGAGGAGCTTGCGGCCGCCGGCCTCCGCCTTCCCGTCGCTCCCCGGGAAATCGATATCCCCGACCTCGACCGTGAGCGACGGGGCGGTGAACCGGGCCAGAAGCCTCCGGACCTTCTCCACGGGGAAGCCGACGACATTGTCGTAATCGCCGTTCATCCGGACGACGAAGGCGTCGCCGATCTCCTGGACGGCGTAGGCGCCGGCCTTGTCGAGGAATGTTTCCTGGTCGAGGTAGCCGTCGATCATCGCGTCGGAGAGCTCGCGGAAGGTGACGTAGGTCAGGTCGTAGCCGGTGAGGAGACGCCCCTCGGCCTTGGTGAAGAAGGCCAGGCCCGTCATGACCCTGTGCCGCCGGCCGGAGAGAGCCCGCAGCATCGCCCGGGCGTCCGCTTTGTCCTTCGGCTTGCCCAGGATCCTGAGCCCCAGGGCGACGACGGTGTCGGCGCCGATGACGACGGCCTCGGGGAAGCGCTCGGCGGCCGTCCGGGCCTTGAGCGTCGCGGCGGCGATGGCGAACTCGAGCGGGTCCTTCGCCGGGACCGCCGACTCGTCGACCTCGACAGGGAAGACGCGAAAATCCGGCGTCACCCGGGCCATGAGCTCCCGGCGTCGCGGCGAGGCCGAGGCGAGGACGATCTCCGCTCTCTTCATGGGAAGAGCTTCGAGCCCCAATCAACGTCGACGGCATAGGCCATGCAGCGCGAGAAGATGCCGTAGTCGAAGGCGGGGCACACAAGGCCGTGCTTCTCCAGGATGGGCGCCGCGTTCGTGGCCTCGAAACGGCGCTCGTCCTGCATGTAGGGCCGGTAGACCTCGAGATAGGAGTCGTAGAGGATCTCCAAGGCGTTCTTCGGCCGGCCGGCAAAGGACTCCGGCCCGCACGGCTCGATCCCCTCGAAGCGGAAGTGCCGCTTGCCGTAGCCGATGATATCCTCGATCCGCGTCGCCCTCGGGTTGGCGATGTGATAGATGCCGCCTTCGAGGCCGTCCTCGAAGAGGGCCATGAAAGCCCGGACGCAGTGATCGACCGGGACGAGGTTGATGCCGCCCTCGCGCGCGACCTCGATGCGGATGGGCATGACCAGCCCCCCGTCCTCGGCGAGACGAATGCCCAGCTCGGCGGCCTTGCGGCCGCCCCGTTCGCGGATATCGGCGATGTAGATGTCGCGGAGATAGACGGCCGCCTTGACAGGGTAATAGAGCGCGTTGAAGCGCAATGTGCGCCCCGTCCGGGAATCGCCGTAGACGATGGTCGGTCTGTAAACGTTGAGCCGGATGCCTCCGGCCCGGCAGACCTCCCGGGCCAGGAGCTCTCCCCGGGCCTTGGTCTCTTCGTAGACGTTCGTGAACGGCCCCGCCTCGACCCATTCCTCCGCGCAGGGTCCGGACCGCTTTCCCGCGACGTAGGCGGTGCTGATGTGGTGGAAGAACCCGCAGCCGCTGCGGGCGGCGAAATCGAGGACGTTCTCGAGCCCGTCGATGTTCGTCGCTTCAACCTCGGCGCGCTTGCGTTCGCTGAAGGCCGTGCTCGAGGCGCAATGGACGATCTCGTCAAACCGTCCCGCCTGGGCCTGGCCAGCGGCCCAGGCGGGATCGAGGATGTCGCCTTCGACGACCGTGAGCCGGCGCCGGGCCTCTTCTTCGAGGGCGAACCAGTCGGCCAGCTGGTCGATCCTGGCCTGGGCGCCGAGCTTCTTCGCGGGCCGGGCGACGGCCGTTACCCGATAGCCCGCTTCGAGCAGGGCGACGGCGAAGTGGCTTCCGAGGAACCCCGCCGCTCCCGTCACCAGAATGCGCGGGTCCCGGGCGGCCCGCTTTTTCCGCAGTGTCCCCAGATCCATCCTCATGGCGGCTCCCGGTCGCCTAGACCCGATAGAGGAAGCTTTCCTTGCGCGCGCAACCCTGGGAGAAAACGTACTTGAGGGACAGGACGCCGGGGATACGGGCGGCAAGGGTGTCCAGCCAGGGGTCGAGCTCGGGCATGGCCCGGGCGATCTTCTCCTTTTCCGACGGGTCGGTGTGGTCGATGTAATAGTCGTACTCGAGGATGGCCCTTTTGCCGAAGTCCATGGGCGTCAGGAAACCGAAATCGTGGTCGATGCGGTGCGCCTCGGCGACCCGGGCGAAGCCATCCAGGATCTCGTGGAGGACGTCGAGCCTGGCCGGGGGGACATAGACCAGGAAGGCGAACATGTGCTTGCGCCGCGACATGCGGGCGCTGACGATGCGGTGCATGTTGAGCCAGACCATGTCGGTCATCTCCGGACGGGCATAAAGCTCCCGGTAGAACGGCCGCAGGCCCTCCGGCACCGCCCCCGCGATCGTTTCCGGCGAGGGGAGGAGCGCGGCCTCGACGAGGGGGCGCATCTCGGGCCGGCAAAGGAGCTCGAAAGGCGGCCCGCCCTCGTATTCGCGGGCCAGTTCGAGCCAGCGCGGCTCGAGGAGCCGGGGCAGGCCGAGCATCAGAGTCCGGAGCAGGCCGGCGTCGATGACCGCGGGGGCCATCTTGCGGATGGCGTCCCGGGCGAAGCGGTCCGCGATGGCGAAGACCACGTAGTTCACGCCCAGGGCCTCCGGGAGCGCCTCCTTGAGCCTGCGGGCCAGGTCCTCGTCCGGCGAGAGGAAGCCGGCGATGTAGTGGGCGCCGAGGACGGCCACGGCCAGGCCGATCCGCCTCTGCCCGAGCTCGCGCGCGAATTGGACGGCGGCGTCGAGGTCCGTGAACGGCACGAGCAAACCTTCCTCGTCGTCCGTTGCCGGGTGGAGCCTGACGAAGGCCTTCGTGCAAATGCCGGGGGAGGGCGCCACCCGGTGCTCGAAAGCATAGTGATTGGGGCCCGCTTTTTCGTTGAGCCGGAAGACGCGGCCGTCGCGGCCAACGAACTCCATATCGACGAAGTTGTCCGCGGCCGTGCCGTAGACGTTCGACCAGGTCGAGAATGTCCCCGTGCAGACGAGGTTCCCGCAGACGGTGGCGGCCGGCTCGGCGGCGTTGACCCGGAGGCCGCGCCGGAAGGCCTCCTGCTGCAGCTCGAACGAGGTTACGCCCGGCTCGACCGCCGCGGTCCAGTTGTCGAGGTCGAACACGATGCCGCGCATCCGGGCCATGTCGAGCACGATGCCGTCTGTGAAGACGAAGCCGAAGACGCTGCCCCCGTTGCCCCGGATGGCAATGGCGAGGCCGAGCTCACCGGCCAGGCGGACGATCGCGGCGACCTCGTCCCGCGATCCTGGCAGGACCACGCAGCGGGGCGTCTGCGGGCCGGCGAGAGGGAAGGGGTCGTCGGCGTAGGTCCAGAGGACCGCCGGGTCGTTCGAGGCCCAGTCCCGGCCGGCGATCGCCCTCAGCTTCCGGAGCGCTTCGTCCTCGACGGGGCGGACGACCTCCCCCTCGTCGCGCCGGAACGTCTCGACGTAGTCCTTGAGGGCGCGCATGACGGTGGTCGGCTGCATGCCCGTCACGAAATGGCACTGGGCGTCGCAGATCCCGCACATCGTGCAGGTGTCCGCCGCGTCGAGAAGGGCTTCGGTAACGGGGATCCGCCCCTCGGCGAGGCCCCGATAGAGGTCCATCCGGCCCTGGGGGTAAAAAGTGACGAAATGCTTTTCCGGGCCCGAGGGGCACAGCCCGGTCGCGAGATAGTCGATCTTGCACATGGCGTAGTGACGGCATTGCGCCGCCAGGGTCCGGGCTTCTGGAACGATCTGCGGCATGTCAGGCCTCCATGGGTTTTCTTCCGGAATAGATGGTCGCGATCCCGAGGGAGACGGGCCGGACGGCGACGCCGGCGAATCCGGCCCGGGCGAGGCGGCCGGCCAGCTCTTCGGGCGGATCGAAGACGCGGATGGACTCGGCGAGATAGCGGTAGGGCCCGTCCGTGCCGGAGATGAGACGCGCGGCCGGCAGCATGAGCCGGAACGAGTAGAACGCGTAGAGGGACTTCTGCCAGCGGCGGCGCGGCAGGGAGAACTCGAGGGCGGCCAAACGCCCGCCGGGCTTGAGGACGCGGGCCATCTCCCCGATCCCCCGGTCGAGGTCGACGAGGTTGCGGAGGCCGAAACTCACCGTGATCGCGTCGAACACGGCGCCGGGGAAGGGGAGGCTCTCGGCGTCGCCCTGGACGAAGGCGACGGTCTCGCCGCCGCGGGCCCGACCGCTCTTGAGGCGTCCGGCCTCCATCATCGGCCGGTTGAAATCGCAGACGACCGCTTGACCCACCGGCCCGAGACGGCGTGCGGCGCGCAGGGCCAGATCGGCCGTCCCGCCGCAGACGTCGAGGAGCCTGTCGCCGGGCTGCAGCCCCAGCCGCCGGACGGCGGCCCGCTTCCAGAGAAAGTGGAGGCCGAGGCTGAGCACGGCGTCGGCCCTGTCGTACGTCGTGGCGATGGGCGTGAACTGGTCGTGGACAAGCCGCTTCTTCTCTTCGGTGCCGACCGTCCTGTATCCGAAGCGGACCTTGTCCTCGGGCATCAGCGCGTCCGGCCGAGAGCGGCGTCCAGGACGGGGTCGGACTTGGCCCGGTAATCGGCGAACGTGTGCTCGACGAGGACGTCGGGAACGATCGCCTCCGGGTCGCCCGGGACGACCTGGAAATATTTCGTGGAAAAGGAGACCGTGAGCCCGGATTCCGGCAGCCGCATGGCCTGCACCTCGCCGAAGTGATTGGGCTTCCCGCCGCTCGGCTCGCCGAAGACGACAGCGGGGGTTTCCTTCCTGAGGTCGAGGGCGTTCAATACGGCCGATGAGAAGGTGCGGCGGCCGACGATGACGGCCAGCTTGCCCTTCTGGAGCAGCGCCGGTCTCTTCTTGAGCGCCTCGAGGAACGGCCCGAAGATGGACGAATCGCCGCCGCCGTTGTGACGGAGATCGACGACGACCTTCCCGACGGAGGCGGCGTCCGCGGCGGCGAACATCTCTTTGATGAACGCAGCGAACGGCTTATCGGCGATCTCCCGGCACGAGTTGTACTTGAAATAAAGCGCCTTGTCCCGGGCCAGGACCTCGAACCAATAGAAGACGTTGCCCTTCCGAAGATAGAGCGGGGCGTCGCGCTGCTCCGCCGTATCGGCGACCCAGGCGGGCTTCGACGAAAAGGAGATCGGGGTCATGTCGGCGGTCACCGGGCTCCCCGATCCGGCCAGCACGGTCAGCGAAGCCGAGTCGGCGGAAGGAATGAGCTTCAGGCCGTGGAGGACGGCCGTGTCGACGAGGAAATTGGGGACCAGGTTCTTCACCTGGGAGCCGTTTTCGTGGGGGATGACGGAGGCGAGGGCCGTCGTGACCTCCTCGATGGGCCGGCCCGCGACGGCGGTGATGCGCCCATAGAGGAGCCCTTTGTATTCCGCCGTCGTGTTCAGGACGTAGATCCCGTCCTTGAACCAGTAGAGCATGAGCGGAAGCCCCCGCTGCGGGCGATAGCCGACGGTCGTGTGGGAGTCGCCGACCGAGGCCACGAGCTGGAGAAACCGGGCCAGGACTTCGTCCTGGCCGAGCGAGGAGAGGTCCTCTTTTAGGGCCTGGACCGCCTTGAGGAATTCGGCTTCGGGGATCCGGAAATACAGGCTCTTGTGCTGTTTCGGCAGCTCGGCAGCCAGGACATCGAGGTCCCGGGTCCAGCGCTCGGCCGTCATGACGGCCTGGCCGGATGTTTGCCGGATCGATACCGGCACGCCGCCCGCCGTCACCGAGGCAACCAGGCCGAGGGTGATGATCCCGGCTCCGAGCCGGCCCGAGGGCTTCCGTGCAGGCTGATGTCCTCGATCCATGGGAGCCTCCTTGCAGGCGTCGATCCCGCGTATTATACCAATTTCTACGGCTTCGGGCGCCGGGGTGTTCCCGTCCGCCGTTGCTCTCAGGGACCGATGTGCATAGAATAGCCCCGGAGCTTGCCCATGAGCCGCTACGCTGTCGGCGTCGACCTCGGAGGGACCAAGGTCGAAGCCTGCCTCGTCGACGAGACGCGCGCGGTCCTGGCCCGCAAGCGCCGTCCGTCCGAGCCCGGCCTGGGCCGCGAGCGCGTCGTCGCGAACATCCTCGAGCTCATCGCCGAGACCGCCGGCGGGTCCCGCTACGAAGCCGTGGGCCTGGGCACGCCCGGCACGTACAGCGCCGCGGACGATATCATGTACGGCGCCCCCCATACTCCGCTCTACGAAAAGCCGGGGCTCGTCAGCCTCCTCCGGTCGAGGCTCGGCGTCCCGCTCGCCGTCGAGAACGACGCCAACTGCCTGGCCCTGGCCGAGTTCTTCGCCCAGTGCCACGGCCGCTTCACGACGGTCATGGCCGTCATCCTGGGCACCGGCATGGGCTCGGGGCTCATCCTCGGGAACAGGCTCCACCGCGGCCCGAACGGCAACGCCGGCGAGATCGGCCACACCTCGATCGCCATCGACGGCCGCCTGTGCGCATGCGGGAGGAGGGGCTGCGGCGAGGCCTACCTC
>Ga0209706_10000624_pt1 | contig 20116 bp, 19 predicted proteins | sample PPLLaktember2015_6_FD_187263 | JGI IMG/M metagenome (GOLD analysis project Ga0209706, IMG submission 187263) | Freshwater sediment microbial communities from Prairie Pothole Lake near Jamestown, North Dakota, USA - PPLs Lake P8 Core (1) Depth... | ecosystem: Environmental > Aquatic > Freshwater...
CACAACATCGATGTCGGTATCCAGTATCTGGGCGCGTGGCTTGCCGGCAGCGGTTGTGTGCCAATCCATCACCTGATGGAGGACGCCGCCACGGCGGAAATTTCGCGTGCCCAGCTGTGGCAATGGATTCGCAGTCCCCGAGGGGTGCTCGAGGACGGGCGCAAGGTGACGCTGGAGATGTTTCGCAACCTCGTGCCCGAGGAACTCGGCGGGATACGCGCTACGCTCGGCGAGAAACAGTATGCGCTCGGCCAGTACGAACTCGCCGCCCGGGTATTCAGTGAACTGACGACGAGCGACAACTTCGCCGAATTCCTGACGCTACCCTGTTACGCCTACATCGACTAGCCGGGTAACGGTATTGCCAATGACGTTCTGGGGGTGAGACCGCTATACACAGTATTAAATAATATTCTTATGCACATTTTAGTTGCCAGTATGTGGAATCCGTCTGGTGCATTCGCAACTGGTGTGGTGATATAGGTGTTGTTGATAGAGGTATGCAGCAAAATTATAAAAAGGTCAGAACCCGCTTCGTTATTCTCAGAGGAGATACCACCATGAGCAAGAAGAAGACGACAAAGAAGACAAACACGGTTGCCGCAACGCCCAAGCGCGGCGTGACGCGACGCAACTTTCTCGCCGCTGCGGCGGCATCGGCGGGCGGTGCCGCCGCACTTGGTTTCCCGATGATCTCCAAGGCAGCGCCCATCAGCCTGCGCTTTCAGAGCACCTGGCCGACCAAGGATATCTTCCACGAGTACGCGCTCGACTTCGCCAAGAAGGTCAACGACATGACCGGCGGCGAACTCAAGATCGAAGTGCTGCCAGCCGGCGCCGTAGTACCGGCCTTCGGTCTGCTCGATGCGGTGTCGAAGGGCACGCTCGACGGCGGTCACGGCGTGCTCGTGTACCACTACGGCAAGCAAAATGCCCTGGCGTTGTGGGGATCGAGCCCCGCCTTCGGCATGGACGCCAATATGATGCTCTCCTGGCACAAGTACGGCGGAGGCAAGGCGCTGCTCGAGAAGGTGTTCAAGTCGATCGGTGCCAACGTCGTGTCCTTCCCCTACGGGCCGATGCCGACCCAGCCACTCGGCTGGTTCAAGAAGCCGATCACAAAAGTGGCTGACCTAAAGGGCCTCAAGTTCCGCACCGTCGGCATTTCGATTGACCTCTTCACCGGCCTGGGTGCAGCAGTGAACGCGTTGCCCGGCGGCGAGATCGTGCCGGCGATGGATCGCGGGTTGCTCGACGCGGCCGAGTTCAACAACGCCAGCTCCGACCGCCTGTTGGGCTTCGCCGACGTGTCCAAGGTGTACATGCTGCAGAGCTACCACCAGAACGCCGAGCAGTTCGAGATCAGCTTCAACAAGACCAAGTTCGACGCGCTGCCGGCCAATATGAAGTCGATCATCGAGTACGCCGTGGAAGCGGCCTCACAGGACATGTCGTGGAAGGCGATCGACCGTTACTCGCAAGACTACATCGACCTGCAGACCAAGGACAAAGTGAAGGTTTACAAGACCCCGGACTCGGTGCTGCAGAAACAGCTCGATATCTTCGACGGGGTCATCAAGAAGTATTCGGCGGCGAACCCACTGTTCAAGGAGGTCCTCGAATCGCAGCGCAAGTTCGCCGAGCGCGCGGTGCGCTGGCAGCTCGACACGCAGCTCAGCGGGCGCATGGCCTATAACCATTACTTCGGCAAGAAGCCGGCTGCGAAGAAGGGCTGACGCAGGCACTCCATGGAGACACCATCCGGCTTGGCCGGATGGTGTCTTTGTTTTTGGGTGTTCGGAACTAAACTCTAGTGCCAAAATGAGTTTGTTTCCGCTCGCCGGCGCAGGGGTCTAGCCATGCAAAAGTTTCTGCTTTTCGTCGACAAGCTCAGCACCTGGATCGGCCACGCTTTCTCCTGGCTCATCGTCGCACTCACGCTCCACGTCTCCTGGGAGGTGTTCTCACGCTACGCGCTCGACGCGCCGCGCGCCTGGGCGTTCGACGCGATGATCATGCTGTACGGGACGCTGTTCATGATGGCCGGTGCCTACACGCTGGCGAAGAGCGGCCATGTACGCGGGGACGTCCTGTACGGGTTCTTCCGGCCGCGTACCCAGGCCACCATCGACCTCGTGCTCTACATCGTGTTTTTCATACCGGGCGTAACTGCCCTCGCCTGGGCCGGTTATACCTATGCCGCCGAGTCCTGGGCCATCAACGAGCACTCGACCATCACCTCCGAAGGCCCGCCGATCTACCCGTTCAAGACCGTCATTCCGGTCGCCGGGGCGATCCTGCTGTTGCAGGGAATCGTGGAAATCATCCGCTGTGTGATATGTCTGAAACAGGGTTATTGGCCTTCGCGCGAAGAGGACGTGCAGGAAGTCGACGTCGACGAGCTCAAGAAGATGGTCCATGTCGAGGACGAGGACCTGAAGAAGCTCGATGCGCTGGTCGTACAGCAGGAGAAACACAAGTGAAGCTGCGCAAGGAACTCTGGTTCGGATTCACGCTGATGGCGATCATCGTCGTTGCCGTGGTCGTGTTCACGCCGTGGGGCAGCCTCACCAACGCTCACCTCGGCCTGCTGATGCTGGCCCTGATCGTGGTCGTGATCATGCTCGGTTTTCCCACGGCCTTCACGCTCATGGGCATGGGCGTGTTCTTCGCCTGGCTTGCGTATCGCAGCGTCAATCCCGATCTGGCGGTCCAGCAGGTCCTCGACCTCATGGTGCTGCGCGCCTACGGCGTGATGTCGAACGACGTGCTGATCGCCGTGCCGCTGTTCGTGTTCATGGGTTACCTGGTCGAGCGTTCCGCGCTGATCGACCGGCTGTTCAGGAGCCTGCACCTCGCCATGGTCGGCGTGCCGGGTTCGCTGGCCGTGGCAACCATCGTCACTTGCGCGATATTTGCGACGGCGACCGGCATTGTGGGCGCGGTGGTGACGCTGATGGGCCTGCTCGCGTTTCCAGCCATGTTAAAGGCGCGCTATAACACCTCGGTGGCGGCCGGCGCGATCACGGCGGGCGGCTGCCTCGGCATCATGATTCCGCCTTCGATCCTGCTGATTGTCTATGGCGCCACGGCCGGTGTATCGGTGGTGCAGCTCTACGCCGGTGCCTTCTTTCCAGGCATGATGCTCGCGGGGCTCTATGTGGGTTACGTGATCGTGTTGGCGAAACTCAAGCCGGAGCTGATGCCGCCGCTGCCCGAAAACGAACAGCGTGTCGCCCTCCCGCCCTTTGCGCAGGCGCTCGCCGGTCGCGGCCGCAACGCGGCGGCAGGTCTCTTGCGAGCGCTCGGTGCCGGCGCCGACAACGCGGTAGCGAAACCCACCGCGGCGGCACAGTTGTTCATCACGCTGCTGCCGGCGCTCGCGATCGCCGTGCTCCTCACTTTCATGTATCGCTCGGCGACGGCACCGGTGATCGAGGCCAGCGCCGTCGGTCTGGTCGAGATGACGGCCGATTTCGGCGCCGGTTTCGAGGAGGAATCCACCGGCCTCATCGGTCAGCCTCTCTCGGAGGAACCGAAGGAGCTTGCGGTACCGCCCGGCGCCGAGGAGTCCAGCCCGCAGGACACGACGCAACCGACGACGGCGCAACCGACGACGGCGCAACCCGCTGTCGCCGACCCGGCCGAGCGCCTGCCCGTGCCCAACTGGTTGTGGATCACGCTCGGAATCTGTGTCGCCGGTCTCGCCTATCTCTATTTGCGCTGGAACTGGGAGCGGCTCGAGGTGTTCAAGATGCTGCTCGCTTCCTTCTTCCCGCTGGCGATCCTGATCCTCTTCGTGCTGGGCTCGATCGTATTCGGATTTGCCACACCGACCGAGGCGGCGGCGGTCGGGGCGTTCGGCGGGTTCATTCTGGCCGCGACTTACCGGTTCATTGCCCATTGGCGTGACGCGGCGCCGCGCGGCGATGGCACGGTGCTCGTCGATACCCTTAAAGATCTCGGTTCGATCGTCAAGGAATCGTCGTTTCTCACGGCCAAGACGAGCGCCATGGTCTGCTGGCTGTTCGTCGGATCGGCGATCTTCTCGGCCGCGTTCGCGCTGCTCGGCGGGCAGGAAGTGGTGGAGAAGTGGGTATTGTCGCTCGACCTCACGCCGGTCCAGTTCATGATCCTCGCCCAGTTCATCATCTTCATATTGGGCTGGCCGCTGGAATGGACCGAGATCATCATCATTTTCATGCCGATATTTATTCCGCTGTTGGCACACTTCAACATCGACCCGCTGTTCTTCGGTCTGCTGGTAGCGCTAAACCTGCAGACCGCGTTCCTGTCGCCGCCGGTGGCGATGGCGGCGTTTTACCTCAAGGGCGTGTCGCCGCCGCACGTGACGCTCGGCCAGATTTTCGCGGGCATGATGCCGTTCATGGCGATTCAGGTGTTGGCGATGTTCCTGCTGTACATGTGGCCGGCGATCGGATTGTGGCTGCCGCAACAGCTGTACAGGTAAGTCGATTGTTCTGCAGGGGTCTGGCCAGGAGTGCAGTGCCGTGGGCAAGACACTCACCCGGAGTCGGCGAGATACATCTAACCGGTATGCACTGGCGGAATGTATGTTCGGACTCGCGCCGCGCCGACAGCCGATCTGTTTCTGACCCGGAGACGCTCACATGAAGCAAAAAGTGTTGGTGACGCGCGAGGTGTTCGAGGAGGTGCTCGACACCCTGCGCGCCGATTTCGACGTGACCGCCAACCAGGCCGACAAACCGTATTCGCCCGAGGAGCTCGCGCAGGCGCTCGCCGACAAGGACGGCGCTATTACCGTGCTCACCGATCGCATCGACGAAGCGCTCCTCGCGCGCTGCCCGAAACTCAAGGCGGTGTGCAACATCGCCGTCGGCTACAACAACTTCGACCTCAAGGCCATGTCCGCGCGCGGCGTGCTCGGCACGAATACGCCCGGGGTGCTCGATGCCGCGACCGCGGATTTCACCTGGGCGTTGATCCTGGCCACCGCGCGCCGCCTCACCGAGGCCGAGGCCTGGCTGCGCGCCGGCGAGTGGCAGGGCTGGAAGCTGAAACAGTTCCTTGGCATGGATGTGCAGGGCGCGACCCTCGGTATCGTCGGCATGGGGCGCATCGGCCAGGCGGTGGCGAGGCGCGCGCGCGGCTTCGACATGCCGGTGCTCTATCACAACCGCACGCGGCTCGCGCCGGAACTCGAGCGCGCGTGCAATGCGCGCCATGCGAGCCTCGATGAGCTGCTGGCGCAGTCCGACATCGTCACGCTGCACACGCCGTACAGCCCCGACAGCCATCACCTGATCGGCGCCGTGCAACTGGCGAAGATGAAAAAGACCGCAGTCCTGATTCACGCCGCGCGCGGCGGCGTGGTGGACGATGCGGCGCTGATCACGGCGCTGAATAGCGGCACGATCGCGGCTGCCGGACTCGACGTGTTCGAGAACGAGCCGAAAATCAATCCGGAATTCCTCAAGCTCCGGAATGTCGTGCTCGCGCCGCATATCGCCAGCGCCACCACCAACACGCGCCGCAACATGGCGATGCTCGCGGCGCGCAATCTGATGGCGGCATTGGCCGGCGAACGTCCGCCGAACCTGCTCAACGCCGAGGCATTGAAGTAGCGCGGTGCCGGCCATGACCGGACTCGAACAGTTGAGTCTGTGCGCCGCCGTGGCGCGGTTGCGTGCCGGCGAACTCACCGCCGAGGACTATACGGCAGCGCTTCTTGCGCGCACCGAATCGCTGGAAGAAATCATTCACGCCTTTGCCTGGCTCGATCGCGGGCATGCGCTCAGCGCCGCGCGCGCAGCGGATGTGCAACGCTCCGCGGGAAGGAAGCCTGGCCGGCTGCACGGCGTGCCGATCGGCGTGAAGGATATTTTTGCCACCGCCGGCATTCCGACCGGCATGGGCTCGCCGGCGTTCGCTGATTTTGTGCCGGAGAAATCGGCGGCCATGGTCGTGCGCGCCGAGGCGCAAGGCGCCTTCACCTTCGGCAAGACAGTCACTGCGGAGTTCGCCTATTTCTCGCCTGGGCCGACGCGCAACCCCTGGAATCCGGCGCACACGCCCGGTGGTTCGTCGATGGGCTCGGCCGCCGCGGTCGCGGCCGGCATGCTGCCGCTCGCCTTCGGCACCCAGACCAATGCCTCGGTGATTCGCCCGGCGGCGTTCTGCGGCTGTGTCGGCTTCAAGCCAGGCGAGGGAACGCTCGCGACGGCCGGTATTCAGCCATTCAGCCCGACGCTCGATCAGCCGGGGCTGTTCGCGCGCTCGGTCGAGGATGTGGCGCTGGCCTTCGCTGCGTTGCGCGAGGGTCCGGAAGCATCGCGCGCCGAGGCCTGGCCACTGGCGCCGCGCGCTCGTCCACCGCGGCTTGCGGCGGTGCGCTCGCCGGTGTGGTCGCAGGCCGAACCCGCCGCCCGGCAGTCATTCGACGAAACGCTCGCGCGCCTGCGCGCGGCCGGCGCGGAAGTCACCGAGGCCGAGTTGCCCGCGGCATTCGAGGGCGCGCATGCGGCGCATCGCACCATCATGGCCTTTGAAGCCGCGCGAACCTTGGGCGAACTTCAGTCGCAACAGCGCGCAAAATTGAGCGTGGTCCTCAACCGCTTTCTCGATGAGGGGCAGGCCATCGACGGTGCGGCCCATGCCGAGGCGCTGGCGCAACGCCAAACCCTGCAAGCCGCATTCGGGCCGTTTCTCGCCGGGTTCGATGCAATCGTGACGCCGCCGACCCGCGGCGAGGCCCCGGCGACGCTCGAACACACCGGCGACCCGGTCTTCTGTACGATCTGGACGCTCCTGGGCGTTCCGGCGCTGACCCTGCCGGTTGGCTTCGGTCCTCAGGGCCTGCCGCTCGGATTGCAGATCGTGGGAACACTTCAGGATGACGCGCGCCTGCTGCGTGTGGCACGCTGGGTCGAACAGGCGGTTGGCTTTGCACCCGTAATCCCGGAGCGTTAAGTTGCTGACCGGAGCGCAAAAATAGTGTGCACTCTATTCTCCCTCTCCCTCCGGGACGACTCCATGGATGGAGGAGGTAGAACGAAGTTCGGAACCCGAGTCGAGAGGGCCGGGGTGAGGGAAAAATTGCCGTGAAATAGACCCTCATCCCGTCTTTCTCCCGAGGGGAGAAGGAGCCGTGCTGCATGAATGGCGCGCACTATTTACCGACCTACTTAAAGAACAAGGAGTGAGACATGACCATCAAACTCGGATTTGTCGGACTCGGCATCATGGGCCGCCCAATGGCGCTCAACCTGCGCAAGGCCGGGCACGCGCTGTGGGTACATGCGCGCCGCGCCGAAAGCATGCAGCCGTTGAGCGACGCGGGCGCCACGGCCTGCGCCTCGCCGCAGGAGGTCGCGGGCAATGCCGACATTGTTTTCATCTGCGTGTCGGACACGCCCGATGTCGAGCATGTCATCCTCGGTGACAAGGGGCTGATCCACGGCGTGCGCAAGGGTTCGGTGGTGGTGGACATGAGCACCATCTCGCCGGTCGCCACGCGCCGCTTCTCCGAGGAACTCGGCAAGCGCGGCGCCGAGATGCTCGATGCGCCGGTGTCGGGCGGCGAGGTCGGCGCCGTCAATGGCACACTCTCGATCATGACCGGCGGCAAGCCGGAAGTATTCGCGCGCGTGCAGCCGTACTTCGAGGCAATGGGCAAGAATATCGTGCTGGTCGGTGCCAACGGCGCCGGTCAGGTGGCCAAGGCCTGCAACCAGATTGTCGTGGCCGTTACCATCCAGGCGGTCGCCGAGGCGCTGACCTTCGCGCGCAAACAGGGCGTGGATGCCGGCAAGGTGCGCGATGCCCTGATGGGCGGTTTCGCCGGCAGCAAGATTCTCGAAGTGCATGGCAAGCGCATGCTCGACAATGATTTCAAGCCGGGCTTCAAGACGAAACTGCACCAGAAGGATCTCAAGATCGTGGTCGACAGCGCGCACGCGCTCGGCATCGGCCTGCCGGCGACCGCGCTGGTGGCACAACACATGAATGCGCTCATGGGCGCGGGCGACGGCGAGCTGGATTCGTCCGCGCTCGTCAAGGTGCTGGAGCGCATGACTCGCTAAGAGCGCCTAACAAAATGAACTCGGCACTCGACCCCCACCCATTCCCTCCCCCTTCCAGGGGGAGGGAATGGGAGGGGGTGCTGCGCGAAGGGTTGAGCACCCGCTCATTTTGTTCGGCGCTCCAAGTTAAGAAGGCGGCAAGCACGCGTTACAGGTTACGTCGTATGGGGAATGACGATGTTTGATTGGGCAAACGATCCGCAGTTCTGGCTGGGACTGCTGCAGATCATCTGGATAGACATCATCCTGAGCGGCGACAACGCGGTGGTGATTGCGCTGGCCTGCCGCCGGCTTCCGCGCCATCAGCAGAAGGTCGCGATTCTCGCCGGCACCGGCGTGGCCATCGCCCTGCGCGTGACGATGGCGAGCGTGGTAACGCTGCTGCTGGAGATTTCCTACCTCAAACTCATCGGCAGCGTGTTGCTGCTGTGGATCGCCGTCAAACTGCTCGCCCCGCAGGACGGGGAGGGCGGCGACGGCGCAAGCATCAATAACCTGTGGCAGGCGATCCGCACGATTGTGATTGCCGACTTCGTCATGAGTCTCGACAACGTGATCGGCATCGCCGCCGCCGCCAAGGGCAGCGTGCTGCTGCTGGCGCTCGGGCTGATGATCAGCATTCCGCTGATCGTCTTCAGCAGCACCGTGATTCTGCGCTTCATGGGGCGCTACCCGTGGATCATCACGCTCGGCGGCGCGCTGCTCGGTTACATCGCGGGCGAGATGGCCGTCACCGATCGCGCCGTGACCGGCTGGATAGCGGAGCACGCGCCGGTGCTGCACACTGTTGGTCCGATCCTGGGCATCGTGTTCGTGGTCGCGGTTGGCAAGGTGCTCGTCGCGCGCGCGGCCAAACGGACGTGATCCGTCACCGAATAGAGCATGTCGCATATTTCTCCCTCTCCCTGCGGGAGAGGGCCGGGGTGAGGGCCAAGCAGCGCAAAACCGGCCCCATCCTAGACCGCCTGTTTCCGATGCGGTCTACCGCCTCCATCCGTGGAGGCGAGTCCTTCTCCGCGGGGAGAGGGGAACCAGGGCACGTGGAGAGCGCACTATTTACCGTCCTCTTCAGTAGGGCAGGGCGAACGCAGTAGGGCTTCATCTATAGAATTTGAACGTCCAAGGAGAATTGCCATGTTGAAGGTCCTGGTTCCCGTTGACGGGTCGAAGAATTCCGACCGTGCCGTTGCCTATGCGATCGGTTTTATTGCCAATAGCAAGGCGTCGGTCGAACTACATGTGCTGAACGTCCAGTTGCCAATCGTCTCCGGGGGCGTGCGCATGTTCATCAAGCATGAAGACATCGAGGCCTATCATCAGGATACCGGCCAGGACGCACTGCGGGCCGCACGCGAACAACTCGACAAAGCCGGGCAGGCGTATGTGCACCTTGTGCGCGTCGGTCCGCTCGGCGAGACCATCGCCGCCTATGCGCAGCAACAGGCTTGCGATCACATCATCATGGGCACGCGCGGTCTGGGCGCCGTCTCCGGCATGGTGCTGGGGTCGGTCGCCACCAAGGTGATTCACCTGGCCGACGCCCCGGTCACACTGGTGAAATGACGCGATGCCAGACGCGCGATTGGACGGCTGGCCTTTGACCGACCTGGTCGGCATTCTGTATTTTGCAGGAGACAAACCGCTGCCCCCGGCGTAATTTATGGGCTGAATAAGTCGGAACAACGCGGACATGCCGGTTTCTGAATTGAAATGGGAAAACCGGAATAGACAGAATACTGACCAATCCCGGAAACTAAGTATTCTGTCTAAATAACTGTTAGAGAGCATCATGAAATATTACTTACCAATATTATGCGTGGTTCTCCTGGGTCTAGGGGCAATTGTGGGCGCACATTACAAAGAGAATGAGCTTGGTGGTCTAATGGAGCAAAACATTATTTGGCAATCAGTCCTCGAAACCCGACTACACACGGTTGTGCTTACTCGATTGCGTGAAGGCAAAACAAAGGAAGCCATAAAAACACTGGAAAACTCTCTCGGGGTAAAGGAGGCATTACTTGAGACTTGTCAGTCCCCGTCCTGCATTGCCGCATCATCGAGAGATATTAAAGAGGCAAAGGAGCTGATTCAGAGTTATCGTAAAAATTACCCCAGTAAGGAGCAGCAGTAATGCTCTCTAACCCGCAGCTCGTGCCGACGCCGGGGACAGCGCGCCATGTTTCCTGTCGTTCCTGTGGCCGGCGCGGCACATCTGCACGTTAGACATCAGATGGCAAAAATGAACCAAGTCGAGGTATTTCGAACCGGTCGGCCATACGAAATATTGATGGTACTGAATGAACTCAAGGAGAGGGGTGTCCCGGCATTCGGCCAAGAGGAAGCTGGAGGAATAGTGACAGCGATGCCGCTGACCCCCACTCCGGGGCCTGATGTTACGTGGATAGTGTGCGTTCCAGAGTCAGCCGTGGGTGATGCCAAGCAAGTCATAAGTTTATTGCCAGTCGAGGCGACTCAAACGCCGGGCGTGTGGCACTTTGGCCCAACCTCCTTCGGTCGAACGGCCTTTCGGATAGGCGCTTTTCTTTCGTTGGGAACAGGAATGGTATGGCTTCTCGTTGAAGTAATCCGTTTTTTCGCAGGTCGCTGATGTCTAACAAATCGCTGCAGTCGGACGCCGGCCGCATGTCACGCCCCTTGCTTACGCAAGGGGCGCGCCAGCGAGCCTGCGCCGCTGAGCTCAACCGTTAGCCGGAAAAACCCATGCATATACTCAAGCCGTTTCTCGCACTACTAGGCCTATTTACATTGCTGTCTGGTTGTGACCAGCAAACAATGTTTGAAAAGTTCATCCCGAAAGAAGAGTCGGCTATTGCCAAAAAAGTACTCTCTCAACTCGCTGCAAAGAATTATGGTGCCGTAGAGAAACAGCTTGATCCCAGCGTCAAAAATGCATCTGTTCAAGCTGCGCTTGAACAGATGGCCGCCACGTTCCCATCTGAAGAGACGAAGAGCGTCAATACGGTTGGCGCGAACACATCTACTGTCAACGATGTCACTACATATGACCTTACGTTTGAGCACGAGTTTTCAAATGCATGGCTACTTACCAATGTTGTACTTCAAAGACGTGACAATCAATTAACAGTTCTCGGATTGCATGTAAATCCAATGAAGCAGTCGCTCAAGGAACTGAACAAGTTCACTTTTGCAGGCAAGAGCATCCTTCACTACATTGTTTTTGGCCTTGCAATCGCAATCCCGCTTTTCATCGTATATGCGCTCGTGCTTTGCTTCAGAACGCCCATCGTAAAACGTAAGTGGCTGTGGCTGTTATTCGTGGCGCTTGGGTTCGTTCAGTTCTCGCTCAATTGGACAGATGGGAGCTACGGCATTCAGCCAATAAGCTTTGCGCTTCTTGGAGCCGGCTCCTTTAGTGCCGGGCCATACGCGCCGGTTATTCTTAATATTGCTTTCCCCTTAGGAGCCGTCGTTTTCCTATTTAAACGTCGTTCGTTGGGGGCAATAAATGCCGGCTAACCAATCATTCCAGCGGACCGCCGCAAGCGGCGGCCGCTGAATTCAAACGTTAGAGGGCAGAAATTGTGTGTTCGTGCTCGGAGTATGAAGACTTGGAGTTTCTCCGTAAGGTAATTACCAAACGGATAAAGGAGAGCCGTTCCTTGAAAAAGTCTTTTGTGCTCGTAGCTGAGCATCCTGACAAAGAGCACAAGCTATATCGCTGTGGCGAGTGTGGCCAGCTTTGGCAGGCCAGCCGCGCCTGGAACTGGGGCAATGACGAATACCTTTTTAAGGTGCCGTCCATTGACGCCGATTCATGGAAGTCTGAAGTTTATGTTCAGCCCGATGAACTTTTAATGTTCACAGCCGTTGTTATCGATTTTCTGAACCGAAGCACTTTTACAAAAAATGAATCTCAGTGTTCAGTCTCTGGTTGTGGACAGAGGGCTGTTTCAGGTTCGGTCAACTGTCTGCGCCATCATCTTGAGTCCTTACAACGCGCACGCACAATGCCTGCTTATCCTTCTGGCCGTTGGTTCAAACCCTATGTACATGAAAACATCATCCCTGCCCTCTAACCCGCAGCTCGTGCCGACGCCGGGGACAGCGCGCCATGTTTCCTGGGGTTTCCGGGGCCGGCGCGGCACAGCAGCACGTTAGCTGTACATAAGTTGAGATCGAACGTTGAATAGAGAAACTATCATTGCAGATCCATCTTCTTCTGATACATCGTGGGTGTTTCTAGACGGCAGTACAAGATCGGCTGTAAATCTAAGAACGTCATTTGTTGGCATAGGCATATATCAGCCTGGCTGGCGGTGGTCCGAGCACGTAGGCAAACAAACGGGAAAGCCATCGGAAAATCACATAGGTTATATATTATCTGGTTTTTTTACCGTAAAAAGTGCTAGCGGAGAAGAGCACGTTGTTGGTCCCGGCGAAGCTTTTGAATTGGCTCCGGGTCATGATGCATGGGTAAACGGTAATGAACCTTGTGTGGCTTTAGACTTCGGCTGTAATGAAAAACATGAAGTGTAGAATGGCAGCTAACAATCACATTAAGTACGCTCCCTGCGGTCGCCGGACCTCGCTGACGCTCGGCCGCTTATGTAAGCGTTATGCGTTTATATGAACCGCTACCTTAAAGCTGGTCTCGTTGTTGTTGCCATCGCCGGCGTTGGGTTCACCGGCGGTTTCTTCGTTGGCGTCAAAGAAGGCGTCTGGCAATTCTTTCTCCTAGAGAGTTCGGTCAAGGCGAGTCTGCTCACCTATGAGCTTCAGGCTCTTCGGGCGGGAAATGCAAAGAAAATCATTAACGCCAAAGAAATCGAACTAGACAGTGAGTTGGTGCGCTTCGGAGACTTTCGTCGTGAGGGGCGTCCTTGGGTCTTCTGGTTTCAAGACGGCTATGAGAGAGACCACACGAAATACATGAAGCATGTTGCCGCTTATCGAAAACAATATCCCCCCTTCGCCCCAACCCTGGATTACGGCAAAGACAATCCAATGAAGGAAGAATTTGAAAAATATGCACAGGAAGTCAAAGCCGTAACGGCAGAGGTGCTCAAAGAGTATGGGGAGTAAACGCATAACAACCGGCTCGTGCGGACGCCGGGGACAGCGCACCATGTTTCCTGATACTTTCGTGGCCGGCGCCGCACATCCGGACCGTTAGAGAGCATCAATATGGTTCGGCTTACAGTTGTCGGGCTTCTTGTGGCGCTTGTTGCGATGGGGCCAACTCATGCCGCGTATAAGTGTTTAAAGTATGAGCCGGAGATAGTAGAGGTTACTGGTGTTCTTGAAACCAAGACATTCCCGGGCCCTCCGAACTACGAAAGCATTGAAAGTGGTGACCGTCCTGAGACTGCATGGTTGCTTCGGCTGGAAGCGCCAATCTGTGTCGCTGAAGGAAACCTGGCCGATTTGAATGTTTATGAACCGTCAGTATCGACACTTCATCTTGCCTTAGGTCGGCAACACATGCCGCGGGCCGAAACAATGAAAGGTAAAAAAGTCAAAGTATCGGGTTCTTTGTTTCACCAAAGCACCGGGCACCATCATGCTTCAGTGTTGGTCATGGTCAAGAACATAACAGTGCTCTCTAACTCGCGCTTGGAGGCGGACGCGCCTTGACGGCGCGCCGCTCAAGCACACGTTAGGTTTACAGAATTGGAGCCATATCTCTTTAGTCTGCTTACGTTCTTCGCTGGCCTCTGGCTCGGAAACCGATTGGCTATCGGCCGGGATAGACGCAAAGAGTTCAACGAGTCGGCGCACCCAATAAGAAGCTGGCTCCTCGGTGAAGCAAGAAAACCGAGTCCCTATACCAAGCGTCCAAGCGATCTAGAAATGGACAGATTCATCAACCATCTGCCGATCTGGAAACGCTCTTTCTTTCGAAAAGCCTACGAGCGTCAAGAGAGCGAACGAAAGAAGGCGGAAACAAGAAACGGGTACGGTGAAGTCCTTTACAAAGATGATAAAGCAATCATTGAGGCGGTGAATGCGTGTTTGTCATACACGAAATGGCAGTAAACCTAACTGGCGCTTGGAGGCGGACGCGCCTGACGGCGCGCCGCTCAAGCGCACGTTTTAGGTTCCTCGATTGGACTGTTGTTTTCTTCAATTGCGTCATATCGAGGCCAGGTATTGTCAACATCAACAAGGAGAAAAAGCATGACCTACTTCAAAACAAGAGTTGCGATGGCCGTACTACTTGGGAGCGTGTTGGCGCCACTCCATAGCATGGCCAGCAATACGCTGAGTGGTGACGAAGTGAAAAAACTGATCGTTGGAAACACTGCACATGGCAAGGCGCCAAATGGAAAGTCGATGAAGAACTATTTTGATCCGAGTGGTGCGCTTGTCCGGTCTGTGGACGGAAAGATCGTCGAGGGAAGCTATAGCATCAGCGGAGACGGTACCCAGTGCATCAAAATCGGCGGTGCCGACAACTGTGGGAAGATCACCAATAATGGTGACGGCACGTACAACCGAGTTAGCGCAGAGGGCAAAGTGCTTCTGAAGTGGGAGAAAATTGTGAACGGCAAGGATGTCCCTTAATTGAGACTTGGAACCTAACCTCCGCTTCCACGGGACAGCGTCGCTAACGCGCCGCCGCCCGTGAAGCGGGCCGTTAGGCCAACGCAATAATGCGTATCTTGGTTATCGTAGTTACACTGCTATGGGCGCCATTATCGGCACTAGCCGATAAACAACTTGATTCTAAATTCGAGTCGATTCACCCGACCAATCTACATGTGTTTCCGTTCAATCGTTGGGCTGAGCGGAAACTTGAATTCGAGGAAGTTGGGAAGCTAGGAATCAAGGTTTCCAAATACGACCATCAGCCAGAAGGCTATTGGGCATTGGTTAAATTTTCACAAGCATCGGATATCACTGCCTATCTGCTACGTGCGCCTAGCTGCTATGGCAGTTCGTACGCCATCACGCTTGTTCTCTACGATATTCGTCTGAATAAACCGCTAAGCACTACGACACTGGCTGATACATGTGCCGATGCAGGATGGGAATTCTATATGGAGAGTTGGCTGATCGATCTAAATGGAGATGGATATCTCGATCTCGTTACAAAGCGGCAGGACGAAGAATCAAACTCCTCCGATCCGGAGGTACCAATAGAGCAGTGGATGGACGAATATTCCGATATCGCGACACAAGTGTACTTCTATGTTAAGGAACAAAAGCGTTTTGGTGCAGCACCCCTTGATTCAGCAAAGGACGCGACTGTGCAATCTCTAAATATGCGTTGGCCGTCAGAACGCGATTGGCCCAAGAAACAACAGAAACGGAAAGTAATGCCTAACTCGTTGTTCGTGCCGACACCCGGGACAACGCGCCATGTTTCCTGTTGCGTCCTTGGCGGGAGCGGCACAACTCAGCGTTAGAAGGCAGTAACCAGGCGCTCAAATGGCAGATTCCACAATACGAGAAATACACGAATTCGACGAGCAGCTATTGCACCAGCTCAACCAAGAGTCGAATCGGGGTATTACGCTGATTGCGGCCGCAATCTTGGATGATTCGTTAGAAGCGTTGCTATCGGCAAGTGTAATTGCATTGTCTAAAGAAGAAGAGCATCGAAAAATTATTCGGCTGAAGCTTTTCGGTGATATTGGGCCGCTGCAGACGTTCTCCTCGAAAGTCGAACTGGCCTATGCGGTAGGGGCAATCGACAAAACATTGTGGGAGGCCCTTCATATTGTTAGAAAACTCAGAAATGATTTTGCCCACAGCGTTGATATCAGGTTTGACGACGACTCCGTAAAAGCGCGCATCTATAACTTGAGCGAAAAACTGTATCCAAAAACAGAACTTAAACCGGACGGAAAGCTGCTAAACAAGCTGGGATACATGCTTTATGGGATGGCTGAAGAAGCAAAACAAAAAGGAACTCGGGATCTTTTTGATCATTGCATAACGACAATGCAAAGCAGTCTGGTACTTCAAATAAAAGCGTTGAAGTTTTCGCCAGATAGCTGGTCCCCGACAGTGTACGAGAAGTTGTGTCGACATTTATAAAAGCCTTCTAACTACGCCATCAACACAAAGGCACAAAGGCACAGGGTCAGGTCTTGCACATTCATATGATTATGCAAGACCTGACCCTGATACCGTTCGCAACGGTTGATCTTGGTCAATGCCAAGCGTTAACCGCAACAAGGTTCCCAGGCGACGTCGGCGCTGGCGCGCCGCCGCGCCTGAACCTGAGCATTGGGCATAGGAGGCCAGCACCATGAGCAAAAAGACGATATTTCCGAGAATCGACATTGGAGCGCAGGCATTCAGTGACGAAGCCATTGCTCAGCGTCAGCGCGTACTGAAAGAACGTGACTTGCGCCTTACCAAGCGTTTCGTGCCGAACATCGCTCGTTTCAAGGGCGTGCCGTTTTTGCCATCGTTCTTATTGCGCACTTTGAATGACTCACTGCATGTGCCATCAAGAAACCTTTCTTCGTTGCAAAGAGCATTTCTTACGGCCTGGACCCGCAGCGGTCTTGGAAAGCGTAATGCAATCCAACAGATGGAGAAGTTCCACAAGACTTCCAAGGAAGTATTTCCCCTTCTCGATCGGCGATATTTTGAATTGGGAGCGGACAAGCTCGATGGTCTCTTTGTGCAGGACATACGTGAGACTGACTGGACACCGTATTTGGACTCCAAATCAGTCTCCGCATCGCGCCTCGGCAAGGCATTGAAGGGCAATACCACAAGTGTACTGAACGCGACAGAGAAGCTTTTGCTCACCTCTGCCTGCGACCTCCCGCCGAACCAACATGTTGCCGCACTCAAGGAGTTCCAGCGGCGAGGACTAGGTCGGTACATTGGCGTTCAACCGCCTCCACCACCGCCAGGCACGGTCGATATTTACAGTTTTTCTGGACGGACTATGCGCTGGCGCCTTCTTACTTCTTCGGATCACATAAGTGGAAACGCCGACCCGGTTTTTGTTATTCAAACCTTCTACTACAGTGCTGGCTTCGCTGATATGCCGGCAGGACTCCATAGCGCCGGCAGCCTCGTATTGCGCCCGGGCGATGATGTATCAGCGAGTCAAAACTGGACAAATTATGACAATTGGGCCGCTCTGTTAGCGCAAGCAGCCACACTTCCACTTATCGGTGCTGCATTCGCAGACCTATTGGTTCCTCCTGATATCGTCGATGACACGCCAACGGTTTGCAGCGGTGCCAACCCTACGGTTATCGTGAATGCGTTTGAAGATGACGACTGGATCAGCGACGAGACAGAGAACTACATTGACTTCGCAACTGACGTCGCAACGCAGGTCGCAGCTTTGATCGGTGGGCCGGTCGCCACGGTGATGTCCGTTGTCGATGTTGCCTGGGACCTGGTGCGCGCGCTCGATTCGCTTGACGAGAACGACCGCTTCACACCTCAAATGTGGGCCCTTCCTGAGAGTCAGATCACGAACCAACCGGTATCCGAATTCTTGAAGATATTCGACCTAAACGAGATCGATGGCACCAATCAATGGCAAATTGAGGTGAAACTAACAGTCACGGGTCCGATCTTTTTGGCATAGACAGTCTGCCCAAATATTAGCTCAATACGGATGCGCCGGGACCAGCGCGCCGGTTAGCGAAAACGTTTAGACATTACAGGGAATCCGCTATGACCGATGACAAGAAGCCAGTTATTGAAGTCAAGGATCTCTACAAGACCTTGCTTGATACCCGCAATCTTGAAATTAATTTGTTCTGGCAGAGATCAAATTATTTTCTCGTTCTAAACACTGGCATTGCATTTGGCTTTTTCAACGTTAAAGAGCCTCGCTTTGCAATTATCTTTGCAATCGCTGGTTTTCTGGCGTCTCTGCTTTGGTTCTGGGTTTGCCTGGGCGGCAAATTCTGGCAAACAAGATGGGAGCAGAGGCTGTTGGATTTTGAGAAAGAACATCTCCCTGGCCTCGATTTCTTCTCGGCCAGCCCCGAGCGAATAACGAGCGATGTTGAAATGGGCTTTGCCTTCCATAGAGACATAAGCTGGTCGCAAAAACTCGTGTATAGGTTGGCGCTAAAAAAGCCAAGCGTCAGCTACTCAATGATTCGACTAGCGGCGCTCTTTGCAATCAGTTGGTTTGGTTTCTTGTTGGTATTCTTCGCGCTTGGGAGAAACCCCATTGGCTAACAAACGCGTCGAGAGGGACTGACCCTGCCCCGAAAAAGTAGACACCTCCCGCAAAGCAGTTAACCGGAGGTGTCCCATGAAAGGGAAAGAGAAACACACGTTCTACAACTATCAGTTCAAGCACACCGCCGTGAAGATCACCGACCACCCGAATATCCAGTCGGTGGACGTGGCCGAAGCCTTAGGGATTCATCCGATCATGCTGTACCGCTGGAGGCAGGAGATGCGCGACGGTCACAGTGATGGGGTCAGGTCTTGCAAGATAACATCCGTATAAACTCACTCCACAATATGATTGCGCAAGACCTGACCCCGAGCGTGTGCACGACAAAGCGCGGCGCCATGATGCCGATCTGATGACCCAGCTTTACCAGTTCCCGGCCCCAGTAATGGGCGCCACTGCAAGCCTCCATACCGATCAGACACGGCGGCAGCGTGCCCAGGAATGGCAGTAACTTGGCACGGCTCAAGGATTTTCGGAACAGCATCTTGCCGTGGCGATCCACGCCGTGCAGACTGAAGACATTCTTTGCCAAATCGATCCCGACAGTAGTAACGTTCATGGTGACTCCTCCTGTTCCGTTGATTGATGGTTACCACTTTCAATCTGGCACATTGATGCCGTTCGAGGCAGGGGGAGTCGATATCATTCGTTAGCCATCACACAATATGATCTCGCTACGAGACGTTCTCCTTGCCCTAATGGGTTCAATAGTTAGTGCCCTCGGTGCCCTGGCGCTAGGCATTTACGCCGACCTGCTTCCGGGGATCTTGCCCGCGTTGCAGAGCGTGGCTGCAGAAACATACGTAAAGGTTATTTTTCTACTCTTCTTGGTATTGGTCCTGGTAGCCGCAGTCGCGGTTGCCTTGTACGTAAAGACTAAGTCTTATAAACCACGGTCCCTCTCGGGAAAGGCATTCGGTTTCAAATGGTCCGCGGAGCTCGACTACAGCAAGAAACGAGAAGAAATCGAAATTGAGCTGCAGTGGTTGTGTCCGAAGCACGGCGTCTTTCTAGGTGTCAAATCTGCGGAGATACCCGAAACCGTCTACTACAATTTGTGGTGCCGCAAGTGTGACCAGATTTACGAAATGAAATCAGGTGGGGCTCCCGTTTATGTCCAAGAGGCGGAGAGAATCGTTAGAAGGAAAATACTAAGTAAGCTTCGTCCATGAACATGGCAAGCGCGTCGAGTCGGACTCGCTACGTCGGCGCTTCGCGCCGCCTCCGCTCGCCGCTCACGCGCGGCGTTTAGATTTCCTCCAGATGCTTAAGACAATCATTATAGCGGCGCTGCTGGCAGCTTTAGTTGTGCTGATCGGGCTACGAGTTCGTATATCTGCTGTCGATCCCGTTGAGGTAGCTGGCAATAATCAATACTACGGCACAGAAAACTGTGATGTGGCAAAAGGTAACCGGAAGCTTTTATGTTCGGAGGCATCGTGCAGAAACGCGTTAATAGCGCAAGGCTACGTAAAACCGGGTGGAGACATCCAGATATACCAAAGCGTATTCTCAGCCCCGAAAGAAGCCAACGTCTTTGTTCACTATGCGCGTTTCGAAACTGGAGGAGTAACACAGAATGTTAAGTGTGAATCTCAGTACATGGAAGCAGTGTCAATAAGCCAGGCTTTGCCACCGAAATGAATTAACAAATGAAATCTAACCTCGCGTTCGAGGCCGACGCGGTGAGACAGCGCACCGTTTCCTATTGTGTTCGTGCCCCGCGCGTCTCGACGCGGTGTTTTGGGTGTCACTATGAATAACGCTGCAGACGTGCTGGTGGTTTATGACAAGCAGTGCCCCGCGTGCGACTACTACTGCAACATGGTGCGTATCAAAGAGTCCGTGGGCCGCCTTGTGCTCGTCGATGCTCGTGATGGCGGCCCGGTCATGG
>Ga0209706_10000628_pt1 | contig 20077 bp, 19 predicted proteins | sample PPLLaktember2015_6_FD_187263 | JGI IMG/M metagenome (GOLD analysis project Ga0209706, IMG submission 187263) | Freshwater sediment microbial communities from Prairie Pothole Lake near Jamestown, North Dakota, USA - PPLs Lake P8 Core (1) Depth... | ecosystem: Environmental > Aquatic > Freshwater...
GGTGGAGGCGACACCCGAGGGCGCCGCCCCTGTCGAGCTTCGCGCGCTCCGTGGCACGGACAGCGTCGTTTTCGAAGTCGAGGACAACGGGCCCGGCGTCGCGAATCCCGACAACCTGTTCGTGCCATTTTTCACGACGAAACCGGGCGGAAGCGGCATTGGCCTCGTGCTCGCGCGCCAGGTCGCCGAGGGCCATGGCGGCACGCTCTCGCTCAAGAATCGCAAAGGCACCCCGGGATGCATCGCCCGCCTGGTCATACCGACCTAAAGGGGACGTTCCCCTTTAAAGGGGAACGTCCCCTTTGGAGGTGAACGTCCCCTTCATTCGAGGTTACGATGACGCTGATGAGTAACAAGAAACACGGCCTCGGCCGCGGGCTCGAGGCGCTTCTGGGCGAGTCGAAGCCGCGGCTCGCGCCGGGCATGCCTGCGGCCCGCGAGCAGCTGGTGCACCTCCCGCTCGACCTGCTTTCGCGCGGCAAGTACCAGCCGCGTGTCGACATGCGCGAGGAATCACTCGCGGACCTCGCGGATTCCATCAAGGTACAAGGCGTCATCCAGCCGATCGTCGTGCGGGCTGTCGGCACGCCCGGGGCAGGCGAACCGCAGCGCTACGAGATCATCGCCGGCGAGCGCCGCTGGCGCGCTGCCCAGATTGCGGGCATTGCAGACATCCCGGCTGTCGTGCGCCACGTGGACGACGAGCACGCCGTCGCGCTCGCCCTCATCGAGAACATCCAGCGCGAAAACCTGAACCCGCTCGAAGAGGCGCTTGCGCTCTCGCGGCTCATCACGGAGTTCGAGTTGACGCACCAGCAGGCGGCGGAGGCCGTCGGCCGCTCGCGCGCGGCGGTGTCGAACCTCCTGCGCCTGCTCGAGCTGCCGCAGGCGATCCGGCCGCTGATCGAAAAACGCGAACTGGAAATGGGCCACGCGCGCGCGTTGCTCGGGCTCTCCAGTCCGCGCCAGATGGCTGAGGTCGGCTCGCTCGTCGCCAAGAAAGGACTGTCCGTTCGCGAAACGGAAGCGCTCGTGCGGCGTCTGCTCGCCCACGCGGGACAAGGCAAGGAGGGCAAGTCAGGCCGGGCGCGCTCCAAGGACCCGGACATCCTGCGGCTCGAGAACGACCTCGCCGACAAGCTCGGCGCGACGGTCGAGCTTCAGCATTCGACCACCGGCAAGGGCAAGCTCGTCATCAGCTATCACACGCTCGACGAGCTGGACGGAATTCTCGCGCACATCACCTGACGATAGAGCGGCCGCTCCTCGCCGGATCCCTAGGGCAACCGCTCAACCTGAATCGTCCAAATTGACTTCTTGGTTTCAAATGGCCCGACGGTCATGCCGGTACCGGCCGGTACGGCACTGTCCGTGTAGTCGAGGACTCCCGATGACGGGAGACGGATGATGTAGCCGCCGCCTTCCATCGTCCAGCGCGAGTCGTTGAGTGGGAGGAACGCAATGCCGGACAGCGTATCAATCAAGGTATGGCAGGAAACAAGCAGGTCCGGGTGCATGTCCTCAGGAAGCCTCGGGCCTGGCTGCTGGCTCGTCATGGTCTCAGGGGTAAACTCCAGGCTGAGATATTCGTTCGACGCTTGCCCCGTCATCGTGGCCGGATCGACGGTCTGCACAAGCTGATTGAAGCCATTCGCAGGGTGCCCGATAACCTTCAATTTCTGTGAGTCCTCATATCTGGCGGGGCCACAGCCCCCGACCAATCCGGCCATGGTCTGATTCGAGACGACGACCGCGTCGACGATTCCAACGTATTCGCTCCCCTGGCGTTTGAGCACTCCCTCGGCCCTGTCGGTACCATCGCGCGCGCCCTTGCCGAGCACACCAAAATTAAGTTTCACGTCGTATTCGTTCTTGATCGAAATCCGGATTGCGCCTGGCGCGGCGGCGCGGCCGGCCGAAGCCGCGGTCACATTGATCGTCACCACCGCGGTGGCACACACCGGCGTCGGGGTGGAGGTGTCGCACACCCGGTAGCGGTAGGTGGTGGTGCCGGAGAAGCCGGCGGCCGGCGTGAACGTGACCGTGCCGTCCGGGTTCACTGTCGCGGTGCCATTAGCCGACGGCGTGGCGATGGTCACTGAGGCCGGATCCAGCGGCGCGCCGCTGCTGGTGTCGTTGGCCAGAACGCCCGTGGTCACTGGCGTGTTCTGCGGCGTGCGCGCCGCATCCGGGTTGGCCGTGACCGTTGAAGTGGCGGCAAGCCAAAACAGGTAGAGAATTTTCGAAAGCATGATGCGCTCCCGGGACTGACTCTCGACCCCAGTTATTCCGTGGGTTCTTCCGGTTCTTCTTCCTCCGCTTCTTCTTCGGATTCGTCTCTGTCGCTGCAAGGGTCGAAGCCCTGCTGGGACCCCAGCTGCTGGAGCGCTTGCTCATGCGCGCGATAGAAATCGACATTAGCTTTGGATACGCCGGGTGGCAGCGTGCCGCCCGGTTGTGAGAGTGCCCAAGCCGCCATGCCGCTCTGGAACAGCGACCACGTGAAGACGACGTACTCGCGAGTCGTCATTCCCGCCGACTGGATGGCAGCCTGTGCCTCGGGTACGGAATTGATGCGTGCAACGCTCGCATCCAATGAGCCGGAACCAGTGTCGTCGTCACATTGAGCAGTTGCCGACTTCGACAATGCGCCCAGGTTATTGGTCGCCCGGGTATATTTCGCGACCGCGGCCTCAGTCAGCGCATAGGTGGATATCTCGCGAGCGTCCCGGTCCGGGAAATCCTGCGCGACGGAAACGAACGGCGCGAGAAGAATGGCGGATGCGACGGCCACTAGGACGGCGCAGATACGATTGGATTGAATCATTGCGAGCCCCCCCTTTGCCCTCTACGTGACACCACTCCTTCGAGTGGCGCCCCGCCAAGCGGGGAATATACTCCCCGCGAGACGAATGGCCTATCAACGACATGCCGCCGTCGGCCGTGAAGTTTGAGTGATGGCCAGTCGCCCTAGGGTTGAGACACACCAGGGGAGTGTGGCCGTGAATCTTGGCGGATGGGCAATTGTTTTCTCGGGCGTGCTTGCAGCCGCGGCGTGCTCGAAGGATCCTGCCCCGCCTCGTGCTGCCGGGGCTCCCGCCCCGGAAGTCCCCGCGGTCGCGCAAGAAGCCCCGCCGCCGGCGGCTGACGTCAACATCGCCCTGGCGGACATGGGCGGTGCCGTCGAGGAGCAGACCGACAACTACGGGCCGGGCTTCATGGGCCGTCGGCTCGTGGACGGACTTCTGACACCGGCCTGGATCGTCGACACGCGGATGAAGTCGCAGCAATTCTGGCTGACGTATCCGCAGGAAGCCGTGCTCTCGTTCTTCGAGCGCGAGCCCGCGGAAATCGACGCTGTCACGATCGTGTTGCCGGATCCCGCGACGCTCGCGCCCAAGGACATCGAAATCTGGACCTCGATGAAGAGCCCCTACGAGAATTTCGCTCGCCGCGCGACCGCGACGCTGGAGGCGAAGCCCGGCGAAACAACCATCGAGTTCGACGCGGTCGAGGCGAAGTTCGTCAAGCTCACGATCCTGTCCGGCTACGAGCGGCCGGTGGTCGAGATCGCTGAGATCCGCGTACGTGAAGCGAATCGCAGAGGCTACACACCGCTCTTCGTGCGCGCGCCGATGGCGAAGCACTGGAAGGGCAGCCCGCGCGAGGCGGCGCAGCGCGGCCTCGACTGGCTGCAGCACGCGGCGCCCACTTGGGTCAAGAATAAAGGCTGCTTCGGCTGTCACGTGCAGAGCCAGGTGCTGATGGGCCAGGCGGTAGCGCTCAAACACGGCTATCGCGTGAACATGCGCTCCGTCCGCTTGCTCGACGAACATACGCGCGGGCAGACCTATGGGGGTGCCTGGTGGAACCCGAGCAGTTCCGCGACGGCATTCGGTGCGATGGGCATCGCCTACGCCGCGGACATGATCGGGTCCGAGCACGACAAGAAGTACCCGTTCACGCAGATCGGATTACTCGGGGAATCGACACGCAGCCTGATGTCACGTCAGGAGAAGGAGGGCGCTTTTCCGGTGGATGAAGTGCATCCGCCGATCGTACAGGGCAGATTCATGACGACAGCCAATTCCCTGGTCGCAATCAAGCGCCAGGAAGCGCAAACAGGCGATGCGCGGTACGCGGAATCGGCGCGGCGCGGCCTCGAGTGGATCGCCACTCACGAGCCGGAGACTACCCAGGACAAGATCTTCAAGGTCATCGCGCTGATGCACTACGGAACGCCGGACCAGAAGCGCTTGGCCTGGTCGGTCGTCGAAACCCTGGCAGCGGAGCAGCAGTCCGACGGTGGCTGGAAAGAGAGCCCGATGACTGACGGCTCGAACGCATTCGCAACGGGACAAGTGCTCTATGCCTTCAAGCAGGCGGGCATCAGCATCCACGGGGACATGTTCCGGCGCGGCGTCGATTTTCTGCTGGGGCATCAGGACAAGGATCCGGCGTCGCTCGACAACGGCTCCTGGAAGGCGATGAACACGGAAAGCAAGCAGCCCTCGGGATTCGCTCACACGATGTGGGCCGTCATCGGGCTCGCCGGAGCCTACGGCCCGGAGCCGACCGGCGCGCTGCAAATCGTCAAGCAGCAGGGCGATAAGCCGCCCGCGCGCAATCTCGTGATCGTACTCGACGTGTCCGGTTCGATGAACGCGAAGCTCGGCGATACCACTCGCTGGAAGACGGCGCTCGGCATGATGAAGGAAGTCGTCGAAGCGCTGCCGGACGACCTCAATGTGGGGCTTCGCGTCTACGGACATCGGCAATCATCGAAGTCTCCGCAGACCTGCAAGGACACTGAACTTGTCGTGCCGATCGCGAAGCTCGACCGCGCGAAGATACTGAAGGCTGCCACGCGGCTCAAACCGCGCGGCGAGACGCCGCTGATCCATTCGAGTCTTCAGGCCGTGGGCGACCTGCAATCGGCGGGCGGCGGCTCGGTCATCCTGATCACGGACGGGGAGGAGAGCTGCAAGGGCGATGCGAAGCAGGCCGCTGCTGAGATTGCCACTTCGAGTGTCGACGTGACGCTCAACATCGTCGGCTTTACGCTGACGGGCGAGGCGGTCGAGGCCGAGCTCGGCACGCTCGCCGGTTCGACCGGCGGCCGCTACTACAGCGCGAAAGACGGCGCCGAATTGTCGCGCGCCGTGAAACTGGCGGCATTAAACCGCCTTCCGTACGACATCCTCGATGCAAAAGGCCAGGTGCTCGTTTCCGGCCAGACCAGCGAACTCAGCCGCGAACTTGCGCCCGGGAAGTATCGCATCCGCATCGATGCCCTTGGCCAAATACTCGAGGAGCCGCTGACCATTGTCCCGAACAAGACCACGACACTCGGGCTGGGTGTCGAGAACGACCGCTTCGTGATCCAACGCCAGGGAGAAAGTTAATGAACGAGACGACGCCCACCCCATCGCCCGCGGCCTCAACCGTCGCCACACCGAGCGCCGACGAGAGGCTGTGGGCTCTATTCGCTCATCTCTCCATTTTGCTGGGCGGCCTGGTGACGGGCGGCTGGGGGTTCAGCATCGGCTGTTTCCTGGGTCCGCTGATCATCTGGCTGATCAAGAAGGACACCATGCCTTTCGTCAATGACCAGGCAAAGGAAGCGCTCAATTTCGCCATCACCCTGTCGATCGTCGGTTTTTCGCTCCTGATGCTGACGATCATGTCGCTCGGCATCGGCGCGCTCATCACGATACCCGTGATGATGTTCGTCGGCATCGTCGCGCTCGTGCTCGTGATCATCGCGGCGGTCAAGGCGAATGAAGGAGTTGCGTACCGCTATCCGGCAACCCTGCGGCTGGTGAAATGACGCGCGATCACTCGCGCGTCGTGTAGGCCTTGAGCGCGCCGTAGCCGCGCTCGTCGATGCGGTCCATGCGCGCATCGAGGGGCGGGTGCGTCTTGTAGAGCTGTGCGAGGCTCGCGGAGCCGCTGCCGAGCGCCGCCATCTTCTGCAGCACCGAGTAGAGCGCCATCGGGTTCATGCCCGAGCGGGCAAGGTAGATCTCCGCGGCTTTGTCCGCGCGGAACTCCGCCTGCCGGTCGAGCGAGGTCATGAGGATCGTGGCGCCGTGCTGCTCGACGTATTGGCGCGCGTAGTTCTCGGCGACTCCCGTGCCGGCATCGACTTTGGCGACGACGGCATCTTTGCCCATCGTCGTGAGCTCCTGCTTGCGGATGACGTTGTAGTGGTCACGCTCGACGGCGTGGCTGATCTCGTGGCCGAGCACGGCGGCGAGCTCCGCGTCGGAGGAAAGCAGCTCGTACAGGCCGCGGGTCACGAGTACGTAGCCGCCGGGCGCGGCAAAGGCGTTGATTTCGGGCGTATCGATGACGCCAAAGGTCCACGGCAGCTCCGGGCGGCTGGTCTGCGAGGCGACCCAGCGCCCGACGAGGTTGACTTGCTGCTGGGCCGGAGCGTCGTTCCACAGCGGGCGCGCGCCGAGCACGCGGCCGGCGATCTGCGGACCGAGCGCCAGCTCTTCGGCGGCGAGCTGAGATTCCGGCTTGGACGCCACCTTGTTCGCGGTGCCGAGGACTGAGCCGGCCTTCTGGCCAAGCGATCCCATCATGCTGCCGACGCTTTGCAGTGCGCCGCTGGCCTCGCCAGCGGAGCTGGAACCCGAGGATGCCTTGTCCTTGCGCGGCTTCGCTTCGCCGTCCCAGGCGACGCGGGTCGCTTCCCAGTCGTGCTCGCCCGCATTGCCAGAGGCGGCCTGCGCGTCGACCCGATGAGCCGTCATCGCGTCGAGTTGTGCCTGATTGAACGAGGCGGACTTCAGGTCGCTCTCGTCGATGCCTCGAACGCCTGCGGTCTCGGAGACGCGGCCCTCACCGGCCTTGCCTGTCGTCAGAACGCGCACATTGGCGCCGCTGTCCTCGATCTTTCCGTAGTTCACGCGGACGTCATTCACCCGTACGAACCCGGTCCTGCCGTCGGGCAGCTTCAGCTCGTACCAGAGACCCTGCTGGGCGGCGATGATGACGGTCGCGTCGCGCTCGAGCTTCGTTACCCGCGGAGACTCGAGGCTCGATTCCGCGTGCACGCTGACATCCGGTTTTCGCACGACCGCAGTCAATTCGGCAGCCGACACGCTGGTAACGGTCGATGTCATTGCAATCAGGCACAACACCAGTACGCGCATCATGATTCTCCCGCGGGTCTCGCCGCCTGCAGCGCATCGATGCTCCGTTGCGCAAGAGCTGATTCGGATGAGGATGCCAATACCTCGCCGATCAATTCATGCAGCACTCGGGGGCCGCGTGGGTCGACTTCGTTCGCATCTCCCGCAATTTGCCCGGTCCCGAACGCCAGCCGGACCGTGCCGTCGTCGGGCAGCCGAGCATCCTGTTCCGCCAGATTCCGCTCGAGCCTCGCGAGATCGCCGGCCGCGGCGGCACGCGCGGCGGCTTCGCTCTCACCGCGCCACATCAGCACGACCAGGTCGCTGAGTGCGTCATGAAGCCAGGTCTTTTCCTCGACGACGCCTTCCAGCATGACGGAATCCGTGCCAGCGTACAGGAAGCGGCGCAGGCGGCGGCGATATTCGCGGCGCCTGCGGACGACGGTCTTCACGTCGAGGTGGGCATCGGGTACGAAGTGCAGCCGGGCCACCGCAAGCCAGCGGTCCTTGCCCGGATCGAAGTCCGGCAGGTAATCACCGTTGCCCACCGCGCGGCCGCGCTGGATCTTTGCGTAAATCCGGCACAGGCCGAATACGAGGCTGATGAAGCCGATCGCGGCGAAAATGTCGAAGAAGTAGCCGAAAAACGTCAAGCCGATGAAGGCCGCGCCGAGAAGCAGCAGGTTGGTCGCGACGAAGATCGAATCGATGTCGTTGTGCGGCTCGCCCCGGAAGAACACGAACACGGTCAGGGCGATCATCAGGGCCGCGACGACGTATTTGAGCCAGGCGGGCGGAACCGTGATCGCGCTGCCGGCCATCAATGCCTCGGTCGCCTCGGCGAGAACCTCGATGCCCGGCATCACCGGATCGACTGGCGTCGGCTTCGCGTCGTTGAGGCCCGCGGCCGTGTAGCCGACTAGCACGACGCGCCCGTCGAGGGGCGGCATGTCAGCGGTCGCCGCGCCGCAAACGGGCTCGCCTTCTACCAACAGGTCGGCGGCACTCACTCTCGGCAGCCGTGTATTTCCCCGCCAGTTGGGACGAACGGAATCGGAGAAGGGTTGCGGGTACTCGCCTGCGGCCGACGCGAGGCGCAAGGGCAGGGACGGCAGGCCCCAATCGCCGACTGTTTCGTACAGCGGCATGTCGCGCAGAATCCCGTCCTGGTTGCGGGCGACATTGATGATCGCGCTGTTCCGCGCCATTGCCTCGCCGTACGGCAAGAGAAGTGCGACCTTCGGATCGTTTTGCGGGTGGAGCGTGAGCGGAAACGCCGACGGTGCCGCGGATGCGCGAAGCGGCGAGCCCTCGTCGTAATCGGGATGCATCCGGGCGGCGGCAAAGACGAAGCGTCCTTCCCCGCCCGCAGCCATCGTGTCTAGGGTTCGATCGCCGGCGGAGTCGTCGCGTGAGGGGTCGGTCATCAGGACGTCGTAACCAACAAGCAGCGCGCCCTTGCGATCGAGCGCATCGAGCAGGTCCGCATGCTGCTGGCGGCTCCAGGGCCAACCACCTTCACCCTGCGCGCGGAAATGCTCGATCGAGCATTCATCGATTTCGACCACCACGACGCGGCCCGATGGTTTCGGCTCCACCGGCCGCCATTTCACGACCTGGTCGAAGATCGCGTTCTCCGCGGAGTTCAGCGATCGGTCATGCGTCCAGTCCCAGGCGAGCCAGCCGAGCGCGAGCAGTGCGAGCAGCGGATAGAAGTAGAACTTCAGGCGAAACGCGGCGCGCGAGAACGGCCGGCGGTAACTGCGCTCGACCTTCGACCAAGCGCGCATGAAGCCGTCGCCGATCGCGGCGAGGGAGGCGTCAAGCCAGGAGAACATGCGTGCCGGGTTCGCGAGCTGGGAGAGTGCCGTGAACTAGATCTCGATGTTGAGCGTGTAGACGATTCAAGTCTTTCGACGTGGCGAAGTGCGCATGAGTTTCTCCCTCGCGATTCTTGGTATCTCTGCGAGTCCCGTGGGGCGGAGTATACGCGGGTGCTTTGGGCGCTAAATAGCGGCTTCACACATGTCCATGATTCCGTTCGCCGACAACTCGGCGTATCGTGCATTACGAGGGCTGGTCGACAGAGCTCGCAAAGTGTGATCGCGCGAAACGCCGGGATCCATGATCGACCTGACGACACGGGGGGGGTTGCTATGACTTCGCACTGGTCACGCATTGGCCTCGCATTACTGTTCGCGCTGTTGATTAGCTGCTCGGGCAAGGAAAAGGACGAGAGCGTGGATTCCGCGCAAGGCAGAACTGCGAGCACGGAGGCACCGGCGCCAGGGGAGATCGAGGCACTGGTGGATCTGATCGTCAAGGAAGCAGATTCACTTCAGCGTCACGAGTTTGATGCGGCAGCCCTTGCCAAGAAAATTGGAAACGATTCTCAGGCTCACTTCGAATGGGTGCGCGACCATACTTCGTGGGCGCCTTATCGCGGGCTATTGCGAGGGCCGCAAGGAGTCATGCTCGATCGCGTAGGCAGCAGCCTCGATCGTGCAGCACTGCTTGGCGCTTTGCTGCGTCACAGCGGCCACATCGTTCGATTGGCACACGGTCAGCTTTCCGAAGGGAAAGCTCGCGAGTTGCTCGGCAAGGTGCGGCCGATGCCGGCCGAACGGAAAGTGTCCGAGCCGGAAAGCGAGAACAAGCGCCGAACCTTCGATGCGAAACTTCTCCCCGACCACGAGACGATGGTCGAGGAAAAGATGGCGGAGGCCAAAAAACTCGAGTCCGATGCGCTGACGCTGGCACGCTCGCAGGCCGACCAGCTCTACGCCGCAGTCCGTGAAGTAGCTGCCGGTACACAGCATTCGGACGAACTCTCGCGAGTTCGCGCTCTCCAGGACCATTGGTGGATCGAGCGCCAGGATGGGGATCGTTGGATCGCAATGGATGTCCTGTTGCCTGACGGGAAGAGCGGCAGCACGTTGACGCCGGCGGCAACTGTCAGCGCCTGGGCGGATGGCGCCGCAATGGCGGCCATACCCGACAACGAGTGGCATACGGTTCGGCTCCAGGTCGTCGTCGAGCGTTACGAGGATGGCGCCACAACGGAAGCGGTTGTGCTAGACACGACGTTTAGGGCGGCCGAAACCATCGCTCAGCGGATTGTGCTGGGTCACCTTCCAGATCCCTGGCCCGAAGCGCTCCCGGATGCCGCCACCGATCCCAATGCAATTGGCAATACCGCAGTCAACGTTAGGGAATGGGTGCCGTACTTGCAGGTCGGCGATGAGTACGTCGTGCAATCGGGTTTCACTGAGGGTGGCCAACCGAAAGCGAGTCCCTTGTCGGCTTCGCGCGATATCAGCGATACGGGCGGTGGCGGTCTGCTCGGTGGAATGGACATGGCGCTCGGTGGTGGCGATATCGCTGCGAGTCAAATGACCGCGGAGTGGCTCGATCTTGAGATTCACTCCCCCGGCGTTGAGCTCAAGCGTCTGCGGCGGCCAGTGTTTGACGTGCTGGGCCCCAAGAACAGGGCCGACAAGGCAGCCGGTTTCGATGGCAGCACCAATGAACGCATGGTCGAGCGATACGAAGCGCTGCTGGGCGCCACGGACGTCCTGCTGCAGCCCTGCGATTTCACGGGCGGTTTCGTCGCGTATCTCGCGTTGGCAGGTGTCGTTGAGAATCAAGCGGCGTTCCGGGAACTGTCGAAGGAAGCCGATCGCAAGAAGGCTGGCGAGCTCGCTTCGTCGCTGCTCGACCGTGCCGCCGCCAGGGGTCCCTTGGCGGATCTCGTGTTGTGGCGCTCGACGCTCGGTTCGCGCGCAGGCGGTTCGTTCATCGATCGGCCCAACGTGCTCACGTACCGCGTGGGACTACCCGTCGTGCAGTCTGCGGAGTCATTTCGGGAGCAGATCGATGTCGCCTCGAATGAAACATCGCCGCGCCAGTCGGTCGACGCGAGTGAATTTGAAATCCGACTGCGCCGGGGCGTGGCCGACACCGTAGCCGAGATTTTGCCATTGACCGCCGACCTGAAATCGGCCGAGAACGCCGCGGCCGTGTTCGCCGGCGCAGGGGACGGCCCCGACGCGACCGTGCTTATCAATGCGCGTGACGGAGAGGCGGTCACCAAGCTTGATTGGCCAGCGGACGTTGCAGCACGGTTGGCGAGCGACATCAATGCCGGATACATGGCGCTTGTACCTTCCAAAGGGGTGGTTCTCGACGGCAAGACTCGGTTGGCATGGTGGAGAGTCGATCCCAAATCCGGAGAGACCGTCGGCGTGATGGACACGGGTTTTCACGGCAGCGCGAGCACTGAAAAGGCGCTTATCGACGATCTGATGGAAGTGCTGGCGGTGCGACTGCGCGCCTATGCAGGCAATCGGGCCAACGCTCGATGGGCCGCGCAGGCGCGCGACTACCTGACCAGACCCGGCGTGAGGAGTCTGGGCCGCGCCGACATGGACCGACTCGCAATGCATACCCGATTGATGCGCCTATCGAGAAGGCTGACAGAGCTGGGCTACGGAATCTGAACAATGGGTAATTGCATGCCACGACGTGCCGCCTGGTTCCTGGTTCTGTTTGTCGTTTCCACTGGCTGCTCTAAGAGGGAAGAAAACGCGCAATCGACGGTCAGCGCACAGGAGAAGTCGCAGCGCACCGTTTCTGGCGACCGAGCAAACGGAGTAAAGGGCGAGGGTTTGAGCGCGCTCGTCGACATGATCGTCGCGGAAGCCGCCGAACTTCCGCAGGCCGAGTTTGATCCTGCTGCTCGCGCGAAGCAGCTCGGCAAGGATCCCCAGGCTCATTTCGAATGGGTCCGCGACCGCACCTCGTGGGCCGCGTATCGAGGACTCCTGCGTGGCTCGCAGGGCGTCATGCTGGACCGGGTGGGAAGCAGTCTCGACCGTTCGATTCTGCTTGGGGATCTCCTTCGTCGCAGCGGCCACAAGGTTCGTCTGGCGCATGCTGTCTTGACGGATGCGAAGGCTCGCGAGCTGTTGGGGAAGATTCGACCGATTCCCGAAGAACAGCTTCGCGCAATGCCCAATGAGCTGTTAACCAACGAGGAGTCTGTAACGTCGCGCGTCGCCGAGGGTAAGCGCCGTATGGGCGAAGCCAATGGTCTGGTTCGCTCCCAGACGGATTACATTTTCAAGGCGCTCGGCGAGACGCTGAAAAACCCGAGATCCGACGATCGATCAGACGCCGATTTTCTGCGCAAACATTCGTGGGTCGAATACTACGATCGCGGCAACTGGGTCGCTCTGGATGTCCTGCTTCCGGGCTCCCGGGTCGGAGAATCGATTGCCACGGCAACAAGCTACAGTGACTGGGCAGCCGAGTCAGCGACGCCTGCGGTTGTAATGGAAGAGTGGCACACAATCGGGATTCGAATCATCGTGGAGCGTTACCAAGACGGCGCAACGTCGGAATCCACGGTGCTCGAGACCACCCTGTATCCCGCGAGCCTGATTGGGCTACCCGTGACGCTGGGGCATGTGCCGAGGCCGTTGCCATCTGCCCTCATTGATGCAGAAACGGCATCGCAGGTGCGAAAGGACGCGGCGTCGGGTGTCAGGGAATGGCTGCCTTATCTGATTGTCGGCGATGACTTGATTGCGCAATCGGCGTTCACGTTAGCCGGCGAGATCAGCACCAATCCGCTGGCCCCATTGCGCGACATCGGCAGGACAGGCGGTGGCGGCCTGCTTGGTGGCATGGACATGGCTCTAGGCGCTGGAAGCGGCGAGGACTTATCCACTCACGCTACCGCCGAATGGATCGAATACGAGATCCACGTTCCAGGCGAATCGGCCGAGGAAGTACGGCGCACCGTGTTTGACCTGCTCGGCCCGGAAAGGCGGGCGAATAAATCGACTGGGTTCGATGGCAACGCGGAGATGCGCAAACTGGAGCGCGCGGGAGCTCTTTGGAGCCAGACGGATATTCTCCTGCAGCCCTGTAACTATCCGCGCGAATTCGTCTCCCATCTGCAGCTCTCCGGCGTCGTTGCAAGTCAAGCGGAGTTGCTGCGACTGGCAATGGAGCGCGATCCTGCACAAAGGAAGGCGCAAGCATCCGGGATTCTTCAGCGCATGCGTACACTGGGGCCGCTATACGACCTGGCCCTTTGGCGCTCCACCCTCGGGACTCGTGACGGGAGCTGGTACGTAGATCGTGTGAACGTGCTCAATTACCGCGTCGCATTGCCCATGATGCGTGCCGACCAGCTTGCATATGAGGAGCTGATCGATATTGCTGCAAACCCGGTCGGAGTCCGCGAGCGAGGCGCCGAGGAAGAGTTCGAGACTCGGGTCGAGCAAGGTGTTGCGGATACCGTAGCCGAGATGCTGGCCCTCGGTAGTGAACTGAGTGAAGCGGAAAATACGGCCTCCGTCTTTGCGACGTTGGCGGCGGAAGGGAGCAGGGGCCTGATGATCGCCGCTCACGATCGAGGCGCCGTGAACGCGCTTCCCTGGCCTGCAGACGAAATGCTGAGAGTCGCCGCGGACGTCGAAGCCGGTTACGTTGTCATCGTCCCCAGAAAAGCGGTCGTTCGCAATGGGCAGCAGCGCGTGGGGTGGTGGCGGGTCGACCCGGTGTCCGGCGAAACGATCGGCGTCATGGATAGCGGGTTTCATGCCGCCGAAGAGAAGTCCGAGCTGGAAAGCACGATTGCCTCGCTCAGGAACTACTTGAAGAAAGACGCTGACGACTGGGAAATATTGCGTCGCGGAGTCGCCCGCATCAATCGAGGTCGCACCTCCCAATGGTATCCGAAAGAGCTTCGCCAGCGAGACGCACTCGAAGAAATGCTACGAATACTGGAGGCCGCTGCCGGGTGATGAAGTACCCCGCTTGACAATCGGAGTTCGAGAGGCGCATATCACGCCCACCCCATTCAACCGTCCCTGGAAACAGAGAGGGAATTGTATGATCCGTTCATGGTCCGGCCGCCTGCTGACGGCAGCCTCTTTCAGCATCCTGGCCTCAGCCGCCATCGCCGACGAGCGCCCCGGCAACCTCTGGAAAACCACCTCGCAGATGGTCATGCCGGGTATGCCGTTCAGCCCGCCGCCGACTACGATGCAGCTCTGCACTGCGAAGGAATGGACCCAGCCGCCGCCGCCGCCCGAGGGGCAGAGCTGCACTGTGTCCAACTTCCAGCGCCACGACAACAACAAGGTGAGCTGGGACACGCAGTGCACCGGCGAAATGGAAATGTCCGGCCACGGTGAGATCACGTTCACCAGCGACGACGCCTACACAGGCACGATCAGCTTCAGCGCCGAGGGCATGACCATGACCATGAATCTCTCGGGCACGAAAATCGACGAGTGCGATAACCCAATCGGCTGATCGCCGGTCGCTCGATCGAGGGGGAACATCATGAGTGCCATTCATTTCCGGGCGTCATTCGCTGCGGTTGCCATCAGCTGCCTGGCCGTTTCGCTGGTTCACGCGCAGACGCCTGCGAAGACGCCGGCCAAGCCGGTGGTCAGGGCGCCGGCCGCCACCGGCCCGTGGGCGAAGGTGCCGGCTTTCCCGACGGTCTGCTACGCCGGCAACGACCCGTTCGTGGCCAAGATCGAAGCCGCAAAAACCGCCGTACAGGCCGACGTCGAGAACCAGACAGTGACCAACGCGACGATCGAGGAAAACTATCGAAACATTGACCCGATGGAAATGGCCTCCCGCATGCAGCAATGGATGATGAGCAACCCGCAGGAGGCGACGAGGTACATGCAGGCGGCTCAATCGCTGGGCCAGTCACAGGAGCAGTTGCAAGGGTTGCTTGCCGAAGAAGGGGCGTTCAACGAAGAAATGCAGAGCCTGCCTACCCGGTACCAGTCGGCGTTGAAGCAGGCCTATGCGCCGGCCGAAGCCAGGCAGGCGGCCCTGGACAAGAAAATCGAGGCCGCCGGCCAATGCGAAGGCATGCATATCGGGTGCCGTATGACGGACGCGGACTGGGCGGAACATGACGTCATCCAGAGGCAACGGGATACCGCCTATCAGGCAACCTGCGCTCAGTATTTCGGCGCCACGGGCCAGGTGCCGGGTTATCTGAAGCGCTATCGGGACTGGCTGGTAACGAAACGCATCCCATTCAGCCAAAGGGGCGCCGACGCGAAATTGTCGCAGTTCGCCATGATGAATACGCCCGCCGCGTCGTGGCAGTCCACGGACGCCGGCGAGCAAGCGGTCAAGTACATGGGCGTTGCCGAATCGCTCTACAGGCTGCGGGACAGCGAGCCCAACTGCACGGCAGCGGGCTGCGAACCCTCGCAAAGGTGACGCTCCCCTTTAAAGGGGAACGTCCCCTTTAGCTACTTGACCGCCGCCTCAAACGTCGTGAACTTGATCGTCGGGACTATCTTCGTGACCCGCTCCTGATCGCCGCTCACGAGGACCGAGATCGCCTGGGCGGCCCAAGGCGAAGCGCCGCCGCGGGGCCCCGCGTTCCATTTGCCGCTTGCGCCTGCGGTCCACGCGCCGAACAGGTAAAGCGCACGGTCGGTGCTCTCGTGCTCGTTCTCGATGTGCCAGCGCTGCGCCGTTTTCGCGCGGGCGGGTGGCGCGATGGCCTTGGCTCCCTCGCCGACAGACTCCGAGCGAGGATTCACGTTCACGCTGATCCGCATCTCAAAGTCCCTGTTGACCTCCTTGTCGGTGGCTGCCGCCGCCGCAGGGTCGTAAACCTCGTTGAGGATCGCCTCGTATTCCTTTTCTGCCGCCCTTAGCTGCGGAGCGAGTTTCTCAGCACCTGCGTAGTCTTGCTTCTGGTTCAGCTCGTTTATCTGGTTCATGACCTTTTGGTACTTCGCCTGCGCGGCGTCGAGCCGCGGCTGCCGCTGTTCCATGGCGGCACGCTGGCTCGCCGCCTGGTCTTCGATGAGTTTTCCCCGCGCTTCTACGCCCGCGACCTGCTTGTACGTGCGTGTGAAGCCGTAGTTCCATGGAGACTTCTCCGTGTCCCTGCAAATCCTGTGTGGGACGCTGATCTCATTCGCCGGGTCGACGACGATGATCCAGCCTTCGGGCGCCGGCGGCAGCGCGCTTTGCATGGCCTTGAGCACGCCCGTGATTTGCGAACGCTCGGCAGGCGTGGTGTCGCGATAGTCCGCGTGGCATGGGCCGTCGCCGGACGCGCATGTGGCGACGGCGAGCAGAGAAACGACGAAGGCGCTTCGCGCCCCGATGTGGTTCGTACGCATGGCTGCCCCCCTGCAACCTTCCCTCCCGCAAGCATAATCCTGCGGCAAAGGGGACAGACACTTTTGAAGGGGACGTTCCCCTTTAAAGGGGAACGTCCCCTTTAGGTCCCCTTTAGGGTTCCTTAAGTGAGCTTCAGATAGCCGATTGGTTCGGCGGGCCCTGCTTCTCCAAAGTAGCCCCATCGGAAATTCGATGGTGCAACGGAAAGAGAGGACGGGGTTATGTTCACATCAGACAAGCCAAACATTCGCAGGGGCGTCAGCGTCGTAGTCGCTGCCGCGATCGTGGGCATCAGCGGTCTGGTGTTCGACCGCGGGCACGAGGGCGTAACGCCGCGCGTGGTCGTGGAAGTCGGGGCGCTGGTCCCAGTGGATTTCCTGCCACAGGTCGCAGAGCTTCCTGAGGTCGTCGTCACCGCACCGCGCCTTGCCATGGTCGCGAGCGAGTCGCGGGCGTGACGGCCATGCCACACCCCATTCACGACCTGCTGCTGAAGCTCCTGAATACCGAGCAATCGGCGTTTGACGTGACGATCTCCCAGGATTGGCCGACCGGTCGCTGGCCATCGGTGCGGGATCGCATCGATACTCGCGATCGCGACGTGCCGGATGCCGGCGAAATCGATGAATCGAACGATGGCAGCGAACCCTAAGGTCGACAGATTCCCCTATCGGCGCGCGCGGCGGCCTGTGAAACAGGTCAAGCTCCGCCCCGCGACACCGGACGACCTGGAGCTCCTTCGATACTGGGATCGCCAGCCGCACGTCATTGCCGCGAAAGGCGACGAAGACTGGCAGTGGGGAAAAGAGCTTGCCCGCCATCCCCCCTGGCGCGAGCAGCTCATTGCCGAGGTGGAAGGCCGCCCGATCGGGTTCATCGAAATCATCGACCCGTCCCGCGAGGACTGCCACTACTGGGGCGGTTGCATCGAAGAGAACCACCGCGCCATCGACATCTGGATTGGCGAGCCCGACGCCCTCGACCGCGGCTACGGCACGCAAATGATGAAGCAGGCGATCGCCCGCTGCTTCGCCAACCCGGCGGTCCATACGATCCTGATTGATCCGATGGAGTCCAACACCCGCGCCCACCGCTTCTACGAGCGCCTGGGATTTGAATATGTCGTGCACCGCTGCTTCGGCGATGACCGCTGCATCGTTTATCGCCTGAGGCGTCCCGAAGCCCCGCCGCGCGCGCCTAACACCGTGTAAAAACAGCATTTTTTCGCCCTCTGTGCGGTTGTGCCGGAGGGGTCCGCCCCTCTATAATGCCGCCGGTTTTTGGCCGCCTACGCGGCTTGCTTGCTGAGCGTGAAGACGCCACGGACCGCCCGGAGGGCCACGTGGCGTTTTTGTTGATTGAGACTGGTTGATGCGAACCGTCCGCAACATCCTGCTCGCGCAGCTCGGGGTCGCCTTGGCGCTCGCCGCCATCGTCTGGATCTGGCTTGGTTCCGACTGGGCTATCCCCACCTTGTTGGGTGGATTGATCGGCGTCGTGCCGAACGCGTTTCTGGCGGCGAGAGTGATGTCGCCGCGGGCCGGTAGTAGCGCGAGAAGCCTGCTGGCGGCCGGATGGCTGGGCGAGATTGGCAAGCTCGTGATCGCGGCGGTCCTGTTTGCCGCAGTGTTCATGACCTTGAAGCCGCTGCACCCGGAGTTCCTTTTCGCCGGGTACATCGCGACGATCCTGGCCCTGCCGGTGGGATTGCTGTTCGACGGGAGACGTTCTTAGATCATGGCGGAAACGGGTCATTCGGCTGGCGAGTACATCAGTCACCATCTCCAGAACCTGACCGTCTGCAAGGTCGACGGCGAATGGGTCTGGAACGAATGCCACGGCAATTTCTTCGCGCTGAACGTCGATTCGATGTTCTTCGCGATCGCCCTCGGCGTCCTCCTCACCTGGTTTTTCAGCCGCGTCGCCAGGAAGGCCACGACCGGCGCCCCGAACCGCACCCAGGCCGCGGTCGAGATGATCGTCGGCTTCGTGGACCAGAGCGTCCGCGAGACCTTCCACGGCACCAACCGCCTGATCGCGCCGCTCGCGCTGACGCTGTTCATGTGGATCTTCCTCATGAACCTGATGGACCTGATTCCCGTGGACTGGCTGCCCTGGGCGGCGAAGCAGGCCGGCATTCCGTACCTGCGCGTCGTGCCGACAACCGACGTCAACGTCACCTTCGCGATGGCGATCGGCGTTTTCATCCTGACCATTTATTACAGCATCAAGGTCAAGGGCGTCGGCGGCTTCACCAAGGAGCTGACGCTCACGCCCTTCAACCACTGGGCGGCGATCCCCTTCAACTTCGTGCTCGAGAGCGTTTCGCTGATCGCGAAGCCGCTTTCGCTCTCATTGCGGCTTTTTGGCAACCTCTACGCCGGCGAGCTGATCTTCATGCTGATCGCGCTCCTCGGCATCTACCAGCTGCCGCTGCACTTCGCATGGGCCGTGTTCCACATTCTGATCATCGTGCTGCAGGCGTTCATATTCATGATGTTGACGATCGTGTACCTCAGCATGGCGCATGAGCATCACTAAGGTTTTTCGACCAGGAGACGTTCGATGGAAACTGTGATTGGTTTTACCGCGATTGCTGTCGCAATCCTCATCGGCATGGGCGCACTCGGCGTCGGCATCGGTATGGGCCTGCTCGGTGGCCGCTTCCTCGAAGGCGCTGCGCGTCAGCCGGAACTGGCCCCGATGCTGCAGGTAAAGATGTTCATCGTGGTCGCGTTGCTCGACGCGGTCGCGATGATCGGCGTCGGCGTCGCGCTCTTCTTCGCATTCGCCAACCCGTTCATCGGGCAGCTGCAGCAGGCGACCGGCGCCGGCGGCTGATCGCGGGAGAGCTTCGATGGATTTCAATCTGACCCTGATCGGGCAGACGATCGCCATGATCGTCTTCGTGTGGTTCGTCATGGCGAAGATCTGGCCGCCCGTCATGGCTGCCCTGGACCAGCGCCGCAAGGAGATCGCCGACGGCATCGCTGCGGGCGAGAGGGGCCAGAAGGAACTGGCCGACGCGCGGCACGGCTCGGAGGCAATCCTCGCGGAGGCCCGGCAGAAGGCCGTGCAGGTCGTCGATATCGCGCACAAGCGCTCGGGTGAACTCGTGGGCGAGGCCAAGAACGTCGCGCTGGCGGAAGGCGAGCGAATCGTGACGGCCGCACGCGGCGAAGCCTCGAACGAGAAGACCCGCGCGCGCGACGCGCTTCGCAAGGAAGTCGCGGCGCTCGCGCTCGCCGGTGCCACAAAGGTGCTCGGCCGCGAAGTCGACGCAAAGGCACACGCCGCGCTTCTCGACGAACTGGCGGCGGAACTCGAGAAGCAGGTCCCGAGCCGTGGCTGATCGCGCCACCATCGCAAGACCTTACGCGCGTGCGGCGTTTGCGCATGCGCGGGAGTCGAAGGACCTGGCCGCCTGGTCGAAGCTCCTGGGCGCCGCCGCGCAAGGCGCTGCGGACAGCCGCGTTGCACCCCTGATCGGTAACCCGCATGTCACGGACGAAGAGCTCGTGGATCTCCTGGGCGGGCTGTCCGGCAAGGCAGGCGGCGAGGATGGGCGCAATTTCCTGAAGGCGCTCGCGGAGAACCGCCGGCTCGCGCTGTTGCCCCAGATTGCAGAGCAATTCGAGACGCTGCGGGCCGAAGTCGAGAACGTCGTGGACGTCGAAGTCATCGCGGCCCGCGAAATTGCGGCCCCGCAGGAGAAGAAGCTTGCCGCGGCGCTCACGAAGTGC
>Ga0209706_10000629_pt1 | contig 20077 bp, 15 predicted proteins | sample PPLLaktember2015_6_FD_187263 | JGI IMG/M metagenome (GOLD analysis project Ga0209706, IMG submission 187263) | Freshwater sediment microbial communities from Prairie Pothole Lake near Jamestown, North Dakota, USA - PPLs Lake P8 Core (1) Depth... | ecosystem: Environmental > Aquatic > Freshwater...
CTGACGACATGGATATGCTTACGCTATTTCTATCGATTGTATCTGAATCTCTGTCCAGGTTATAAAGCATCACGATAAAATCCTTGGCACACTCATGAAGTATCGTGTCCTCCGGATAATTTATATGGCTGACCAGCCAGCAGATAAACGCATCCTGTGAAAGTTCGCTGGTAGCAAAAGAAAAAATATTTGGCTTACACACCGTTAATTTCCCTTCATATAAATTGTTATCAATTTTACCAAGCGTAGCTCAAATACTACATTACTGGCACATCACCGTTAACCATAATATCGCTTATATCGTAATATACAAGGGTGGACTCTTGGCCCACGTGACCTTTCGCGCGTCATTCCCGCGAAAGCGGGACACGAAGCGAAGCCCAGAGCCGCGATAGCGAATCTATCTTCTGCCTTCTGATTCTCCTGTCTCAAAATCCAAAATCCGAAATTATCATAAAACTCCCTTTGATCTCACCTCCACTCCCCCCCAATCTAACGTTAACTAATCCTCCCTCTCCTCGTCGAACCAAACCACCGGCAGGAACAGGTATTTATCTCCTTTCCTGCCCGGCTCGAAAGCCAGTTCATTTTCCCGCTCCGCCAAAATCCTGATACCCCAGTTACCTCTGCCGCGAGTGGTCTGCCGCTGTTCGGTCAGAAAACCCCTTAACGCTTCCACCGGCAAAGAACATTTTTCCCGGGTGTCTTCTTTGACAAATTCAACTACTTCATACCTCCCAATCTTTTCCAGAAAACCCGGCGAAATATCCCACCAGTACAAAAACCTCTTGCCCTCATATCGTTTACTTTCTTTTTTAAGGATCGCCATGGCCTCAGCAGGCTCATCTTTGTTTGTACTGTTTCTCTGCGAACTGGGGTTTTCCCGATGATAATTCGTATGGCAATCCGAGTGCATCAGAGCACAATTGTCATCGCTATAGCCGCGATCCCCATTCACTCGGTGCAAATGAATCCCGCTGATTCCTTCAAACGCCTTTTCACAATAGGTGCACTTCAAACCCGATTCGATCAGTTTTTTCTTCACCGCAACTTTCGTCTTACGCTCATCAAGCTGCAACCGCGCAAAAACAAAACGATTCACATAAAACCGCCTGTCCGAATCATCACCCACACACTCCCCGATCAACCTCCTAACCTCTTCCAATATCTCACCTGGACTCATAACTACCTCCATTTCTTTCACACATTTCTCTGCGTGTTTCTGTTCTTTTCCTTCTAACTCCTGTCCCTATTTTTCAATCTGGTCCGTCAAATCCGTCCGATCCGTGTCCTATTCTTCTTCTTACCATCTTTGCGCGAGACCTTCCCTTCCAATCCCAACACAGCCCATTTCGACTATAAGCCAATACTACCACGGCCAGCCCAAACTGTCAATCAAAATCCCAACCTTTCACATCCTCTTTCCTTCCCTGCCCCCGGACCGCCCACTCCAACTCCGCCCTCTGTCTTCTGACTTCTCACTTCTAACTTCTGACCCCCTTCAACTGGTCCGCCCTCTTTCCTTCTGTCTTCCGCCTTCTGACTTCCCCCCTAGTGCCTAGTGCCTGTTGCCTATTGCCTTCTTTCGCTATCTTACCCATCTTAACATCAAAACTCATCAAAACATACTACAAACATAGTCCAAAGCAGGTACAAACATAGTGCAAACATAGTACAAACCACATCACTTTTCATCGGAATTCATCAGAATTTCGCCAAATTTCGCACTTTTTTCTTACCCATCTTACCTAATCGTTATAATCGTTACGCAAAAATAAGCACTTACGTCAAATTCGCACATCGAAAAATAACGACTTACAAACGCACATTTTCTCCCACCTCCTGCCTTCTGACTCCTTCCATCTTCCCTCTTTCTTACTCGTGCCTGTTGCCTTCAGACTGACCGATTCTAACGAATCGGTCAGTCTGAATTGTGTTATTTACCAAACGACCAGGCTCAGCAAAGCCATAAAATCAGAAAAAACAGACCTCGTCAGATTTTTTTTATAACTTCTTTGTCACAAAGAAGATATAAACACACCCAACGACCGCTCACAGGGCAAATATGTGCGAAAAATAGAAATTTTAGGACCAAAGCGGCGATTTTTCTTGAAGATATTAAAGCCTTGCGTAAACTGATGAGTTCTAATGTGTTGTGCCGATGATGTTAGTTTGGAATAAGACGAAGTTGGAGCGTATGAATGATAAAAGTTAAAGCCAGAGGTGGCGAATCAATACAGCAAATGATGAAGCGATTCAAAAAAATGTGCGAAAAAGAAGGCCTCATCAAGGATATCAAACGACAGAGCTATTACGAAAAACCGTCCGAAAAGAAACGCCGTCGAATGCGTAAGAGCAGATCCTATATCGACTTATATTAGTAATGTCTGCTATATGCGGTAATTGAATGTGCATGGAAAAGCACGTCTTTATTTCGAGCTAAGGAAGGCAAAAAAATAGCCAGTAAATTTCAAGTCAGCGCCTGTTATTCCCCAACCGCATTGATGCAGCCGTATTGTCGGGTTTCGCACGAGGGGCAAAGATCACATAAATTGAGCTGGGGGGGGTTGGACATTGAGCAAAAACATAGATTGTCCAACGGATAACCTAACGGATAGCAGTATAGAAAATCCTGGCAATACTTTTTGTATCACCTTGGGATCAAATGAATTATGAAAAAGTAAAGTAAAATCGCAATCTCGAGTGCGGTTGGTACAAAATTAATGTTAGTCTGCCGGTTTTACCGGCGAAAATTGAAAGGAGATTACCTTGAACGGGTCGAAATTAACAAAAAATCGATGTGGATTGTTGTTGGTTTTGTCGGTTTGCAGCTTTTTTATGTTCATAGCGACAAATACAGCATGGGGACAGGAAGAGTTGGTAGCTGAACCGGCCGGCGAAGATGCAGGGATAGGGTTTTCCATATTCGAATGGCCCATGGTGATCTGGTGGTTGGCGCCGATAGGTTCGATATTAGCACTGATATGGGCGTGGAAGATGTATAAACTGGTGAAAGATTCGCCCGAAGGTGATGAAAGGATGAAGGAAATCGCCAACTATGTGCGGGAAGGGGCGATGGCGTATCTGAAACGGCAATATACGGTGGTGGCGTTTTTCTTTCTGATAGTGTGTATTATTCTCTACATTATGGGGCGGATCGGCGTACAGCATCAACTGGTCTTTATCGCGTTTCTGACGGGTGGGTTTTTCAGTGGTTTGTGTGGATTTCTGGGTATGAAGACGGCCACCATGGCCAGCAACCGGACGGCGCAGGGCGCCAAAGAAAGCCTTAACAAAGGGCTTCAGGTAGCCTTTAGAGCTGGTGCCGTTATGGGGCTGGTAGTAGTGGGATTCGGCCTTTTGGATATTGCGATGTGGTTTTTGATTTTGGCCAAGATCGCACCGCTATGGGGCTACCACATGGACCTGGTGGAGATTACGGTGGTTATGCTTTGCTTTGGTATGGGAGCTAGTTCGCAGGCGTTGTTCGCCCGTGTGGGCGGTGGTATCTATACCAAGGCTGCCGACGTTGGGGCTGACCTGGTGGGTAAGGTTGAGGCGGGGATCCCGGAAGATGATCCGCGTAACCCTGCTACCATTGCTGATAACGTGGGCGATAACGTAGGCGATGTGGCCGGGATGGGCGCTGACCTTTATGAGAGCTATTGCGGGTCGATTTTGGCGACGGCGGCGCTGGGTGTGGCGGCGGTGGCGGCGATTGGGCTTAGCGGTGATGATATAGTTAAACATCAGGCGCAAATGATGGCGCTGCCGATGGTGTTGGCGGGGATCGGTATCGTCATGAGTATCATTGGTATTTTGATGGTGCGTACCAAGGAAGACGCTACTATGAAGGATTTGCTGGGGGCGCTGAGCCGGGGGATCAACGCCAGTAGCGTTTTGATCCTGGCAGCGACATTCCTGTTCAGTTTTTTCCTGCTGCGTGATATACCGGGCGTCCAATGGTGGGGCATGTCTTTGTCAGTTCTTTCGGGATTGATCGCGGGCATATTGATCGGTAAGAGCACGGAGTACTATACGAGTTACGAATACAAACCGACACAGAGGCTTAGCGAACAATCGGAAACCGGACCGGCAACGGTGATTATTGGTGGCATTGCCCTGGGAATGAAAAGTACGTGGGCGGCATTGCTTACGATTATGGCGGCGATTATGGCGGCGTTCGCTTTTGCGGGCGGTTTTACGCATTTTGCGCTGGGTCTTTATGGTGTGGGTATTGCGGCGGTCGGTATGCTGGCGACGCTGGGTATTACCCTGGCGACGGACGCTTATGGGCCGATCGCAGATAATGCCGGCGGTAACGCGGAGATGACCGGCCAGGAACCCCATGTGCGTAAGCGCACGGATGCGCTGGATAGCCTGGGCAATACGACCGCGGCGACAGGCAAGGGTTTTGCTATTGGTTCGGCGGCGCTGACGGCGCTGGCATTGCTGGCGGCATACGTGGAAGAAGTGCGTGTCGGACAGAATCGTCAGGCGATGGAATTCGTAAACTCCATGGTTGTGGCCAGTCAACCGGTCGAAAAAGACGCGGTCTATTATCTGGGGTACAGTAAGTACGCCCGAGTGACGACAGCAAAGCAGGGCGGGGCAAAATACAAGCCCAGCGAAGTGGAATGTCTGATGGATTTGGCGCATTTGAAAATAACTTCAAACGGCCAGGCGATTGCCGTGGGCACGACAGTAGAACTGGGAACAGCTAATGATCAGAATGTTTCACTGGGCAGTGTGGCGGATACCGACAAAAAAGTCGAGTTAGTTTCGGCGAGGAATGCGTCGTTGCTGCAATATATGGATTTCTATGGTGTGCATCTGATGAATCCGCAGGTATTGTGTGGGGTGTTCGCCGGGGTACTGCTGGTGTTCCTGTTCTGTGCGTTGACGATGGAAGCGGTCGGCCGAGCGGCATACGCTATGGTTATAGAGGTTCGCCGCCAGTTCAAGGAGATACCCGGCATAATGGAAGGAACCGGCAAGCCGGATTATGCCCGGTGTGTGGCTATCTCGACGGCAGGCGCACAGAAAGAAATGGTTATCCCATCATTGCTGGCCCTGGTGGCGCCGGTGTTGGTGGGGTTGGTTTTGGGTGTGCCAGGTGTTATGGGTTTGTTGGTTGGCGGATTGACCTGTGGTTTTGGGATAGCGATTTTCATGGCCAACGCCGGGGGCGCCTGGGATAACGCCAAGAAGTACATTGAGACTGGTGAGTTGGGCGGTAAAGGTTCCAAGAACCACAAGGCCGCCGTGGTGGGCGATACGGTCGGTGACCCGTTCAAGGATACTTCCGGGCCGAGCCTGAATATTCTGATCAAATTGATGAGTATGGTTTCGGTGGTATTTGCGGGCTTGATAGTGAAATATGCCCCGATAATTGCTGAGATGCTTGGGCTGGGCTGATTTGACGGTTATTAATTCGAACTGGACGATTCTAACGAATCGTCCAGTTTTAAGGCACGAGGCACGAGTAGTCATGGGGTCGTTATTGTGTTTATGCCTTATAACTGAGTGCCAGTAAAGTAGTTGCGCATGTTTGCCAGCTTAAAAGAGGAGGCGAAATTACGGCTGGGGTCGCCGCCGGGCGCGGTATGCAGCAATTTCTGGTAGTTTCCGGTGGTATTGGGCAAACCTTTTACATTTTCCTGCCGATAAGATAAAAGCCTATGGAAGTTGTTGTGCAGCAAGGATATAGGACGATTATGGTGGTGTCCGATAACTCAAAGGCAAAAGATATCCCCCATTAGCTCTTGAATAAAACGGTAAAATCAAGTAGAATATAATGGATACACAAGAAAAACTGCATTAGCGGAGAGAACCATGTTTGAAAGATTTACTGATCGGGCACGTAAAGTGATGGCTCTGGCGAATCAGGAAGCCCAGAGGTTCAATCACGAGTATATCGGTACGGAACACATCCTGTTGGGTTTGGTTAAAGAGGGCAGTGGTGTGGGCGCCAATGTACTGAAGAACCTCGAAGTTGATCTGCGCAAGGTTCGTCTGGAGGTGGAGAAACTGGTCAAGAGCGGCCCGGATATGGTAACCATGGGTAAACTTCCCCAAACCCCGCGTGCCAAGAAGGTTATCGAATATTCGATAGAAGAGGCCCGTGCGTTGAACCATAACTATGTGGGTACCGAACATCTGTTGTTGGGAATTCTGCGGGAAAATGAAGGAGTGGCGGCGCAGGTTTTGATGAGTCTGGGTCTGAAGATGGAAGAAGTACGTGAAGAAGTACTGAATCTTCTTGGGGCTGGAATGGACGTTGAATCCGGGGCCTCCATGACGGGCATGGCGCGTGGCGAGCGGAGCAAGAGCGACAAGAGCAAAACGCCGGCCCTGGACAGTTTCGGCAGAGACTTAACGGAATTGGCTACTCAGGGTCAGCTTGATCCTGTTATTGGGCGTTCCAGGGAGATAGAACGAGTTATACAGATTTTGTGTCGTCGGACCAAGAATAACCCGGTATTACTGGGCGAAGCGGGCGTCGGCAAGACGGCAATCGTAGAGAGTCTGGCACAGAAGATTGTCGGTCATGATATACCGGAACTGCTGGCGGAACGGCGCATAGTGGTTTTAGATCTGGCGATGATGGTAGCCGGGACCAAGTATCGCGGGCAATTCGAGGAACGCATCAAAGCGGTGATGAACGAGGTGCGTCGCGCCAAGAATGTGATACTGTTTATCGATGAGCTGCACACCCTGGTGGGCGCCGGCGGTGCAGAGGGGGCCATTGACGCATCTAATGTTCTCAAGCCGGCTTTGTCTCGCGGCGAAATACAATGTATCGGCGCGACAACGCTGGACGAATACCGCAAGTATATTGAAAAAGACAGCGCCCTGGAGCGAAGGTTCCAGACGATTATTGTTGAACCGCCGACTAAGAGTGAAACTCATGCGATACTCAATGGTCTTCGGGACCGCTACGAGGCACATCATCGAGTTCGGTTTGTTGACGAAGCATTGATTGCGGCGGTCGATCTTTCGTGTCGATATATCACCGGACGGTGCCTGCCCGATAAGGCAATCGATGTGATCGATGAGGCGGGTGCTCGTGTAAGGCTCAAATGCATGACCAAGCCGCCCGATCTGACCGATCTGGAACTGGAAATCGAACGATTACAGAACGAAAAAGACGAAGCTGTCAAGAACGCCAACTATGAGCGGGCAGCGTCTCTGCGTGATGAGTCGGAAAGGGCCATTCAGCGTAAAGAAGAGTTGCAGAAAAGATGGCGTGAGTCAAATAACGAAGTAGATGGGATAGTGGATGAGGAAGTTATCGCGGAGGTGGTGAGCAACATAACCGGCATACCACTGACACAACTGAAAAAGGAGGAAGTGACCCGTCTGCTGGAACTGGAGGCGGAACTTCATAAGCGTGTGATCAGCCAGGATGAGGCGATCAGCGTTGTGGCCAAGAGCGTACGGCGTTCGCGCAGTGGATTAAAAGATCCGAATCGGCCCATGGGCTGTTTTATTTTTATCGGGCCGTCCGGCGTAGGTAAGACGCTGCTGGCGCGGGCCCTGGCGGAATTCATGTTCGGAGATGAAGATTCGCTGATTCAATTGGACATGAGCGAGTATATGGAGAAACATAATGTTTCGCGGCTGGTGGGTGCGCCTCCGGGATATGTGGGCTACGAAGAAGGGGGACAGTTGACCGAACAGATCAGACGGCGTCCTTATGCGGTGGTTTTGCTCGATGAGATTGAAAAGTCGCATAGTGATGTTTCCAATATGCTGCTTCAGATTATGGAGGAAGGCAGACTTACGGATAGTTTTGGTCGTCATGTTGATTTTCGCAACACCATATTGATAATGACCAGTAACATCGGGGCTGATCTGATCAAGAACCAGGCGGGCTTTGGTTTCGGAAAGCGATCTGTCGAGGCAAACTACGAAAAGATGAAGGAAATGCTGAAGAAGGAAGTGGACCGTCATTTTCGTCCGGAGTTCCTTAATCGGCTTGACGATCTAATTGTATTCAAGGCCCTGACGCGTGAAAACCTACAAAGTATCGTTGAGTTCGAGTTGAAAAAGGTTTTCGGCAGGTTGTCAGAACAGGGTTTGCAACTGGACTTGTCAGACGAAGCGAAAGAATTCTTGATCGACGAAGGTTATAATCCGGAGTTTGGGGCACGTCCGTTGCGTCGGGCCATCGAGCGTCATGTCGAAGATCCGCTTAGCGAGGATATTTTGCGTGGTCGATTCAAAGGTTTCAACGGGATAAAGGTTACTCGCATGGGTAATCGTCTGAATTTTGAGGGGGAGAAGATTCCGCAGGAGAAGCCAGGTGAAAGTAAAAACAAGCCGACGGAAGTTTCACAAGTCACATAGGTCGGCGTCTGTGGGCAAATGAATATTACGGGAGTTCCCCCAGGAAACCGGGAAACTCCCATTTTTGTGCGTGATCGTGAAGCTTCTTCAATCGTTTACTGTGGTTTTTTGAGGTCTTCGGCGGTTGGCAGATCTTCGAGGTTGTTCAGGCCGAAGACTTCGAGGAATTTTCTGGTGGTGCCGTACAGCAGAGGTCTGCCAAGCTCTTCGGCACGTCCGACGATTTTAACCAGTCCCTTTTCGGCTAACTGCCGGACCATCTCGCCCGCTCCGACGCCCCGGATACTCTCGATATCGACCCGTATGATCGGTTGTTTGTAAGCGATAATGGCCAAGGTTTCCAGAGCGGCCGGTGAGAGTTTGGTTTCACTGCGGACCTTTATGAGTTTGCGGAGCCAGGGGTTGAACTGCGGCTGAGTGAGCATCTGGTATCCGCCGGCGATGGACTCGATCCGAAAAGTGCAGTTCATCTGCCGGTATTTGCAGTTCAACTGGTCGATATGCTCGCTGATTTGTTTTGTGGTGCCGGCGTCGATGATTTCACGGAGCTTGATCGCTGTGATCGGCTCGTCGGCGGCAAAAAGGATCGCTTCGATGACAGAAGCGGTGGTTATTTCATGTTCGTCCTGATCGGGTTGGTCGTCCTGATCGGGTTGATCGTCCTGGTCGGTATCAAATTGTGGGTCGGGTTGATCGTTGTCAAACTGTGGGTCAGGTTGATCCGAGCCGGACAGTGGGTCAGGCTGATCCGAATCGAACAGTGGGTCAGGGTCAGTGGCTGGCTCGGCCGGGGTTTCCTGGTCCTGGCCGGTCGAGGGAACGAGTTCTTCCCGGTCAGACTCGTTGTAGTTATCTCTTTTGTTGTCCTGCACTTATAACCTCAAAGCAGATTAAACGGTCATTTCAGGAGATTTTACAATCTTGACGGAAAAGATAAAGAAAAAACTGAAATATACCCAATGAGTATCATTATACCTGGCAGGGCCAATCGTAACATATTACGGTTTATGTAAACACGGATTTTTACTACCTGGCATTTCATTCAGTATAGGTATGTAGCGAGCGTAAGCTTTTTGATTACGGGAGGTGTCCTGGTTGTGGACGGGTGAGGCGGTCGATGGTGAGTGTGAGGGTGTTCATTATCAGGGTTATAAGGCCCATTTTTTCCGATGCCGTTACGGATTTGTTATTTCAGGTCAGGATGAAGTATGGCGATGGTGGCTTTGCTTTTCAAATCCTGCTGCAGGTCGAGCATTCGCTGAGTTATTACCCGCCGAATGATGGCCTGGTTCAGTTCGTCGCGTACGTCGTCGAGTTTTACGTTGTCGGACGGAAAAGACTTTTCCAGTTGTAATATGCACCACCATTCCAGATTATCGTTGTCGTAGTATCGGAATATTCCGCTGCGCCGGCCTGGCTGTTCGATGGCGAAGGCTTCCTCGCGAATTTTGGCGGGCACATCCTCGTCGGCCGGCGAAAACGGGCCCAGCAGGCCATCATGGGTCAGCGTAGGCTGGTCCTGCGAGAACTGTTCGACGAGCTGTGCAAAGTCCGCCCCTTCGTCGAGTTTTCTTTGCGCTTCCTGTATGCTGCGGAAACTGCTCAGGACAAGTTGGCGAACGAGAACTTTACGATGATGCTGCCGTTGATGTTCGTCCTCGATCATTTTTTCGCTAACGATTACCTCAGGATCGACCAGGCGTCGCAGCAAAACCCTTTTTTCGATGATTACGTCAAATTCGTTGCGGGTCAGACCACGGCTGTCCAGCATATAGTTGAACAAGGCCAACTGTTCACGACGTGTCTGGCCGGGCGCCATATCTTCCAGAACACTGTCAAACTCAGCTTCGATATCTTCCGGGGCGGCGGTCAGTCCCTGCTGTGTAGCGTGTCGGCGGACCAGTTCCAAAAGCACCAACTCGTCCAGTACCCGCCGACCATAACCTGGCAGCAAGACCTTGAGCAACTGACTTTGGCGCAGCGGCTGACCGTCGATCAAGGCAACGGTGGGGTCATCCGAAGGTCCGGCAGGAATGGCCGGCTGGTGGGCTGCACAACCGGCAAGATTGACATAAAGAACCAGGCTCATCAGCCACCCAATATTATATTTTTTAGTAAACATTCCTGAAAAAATACCAGATTAAAGGAACAATTAAAAGAACAAAATTTTGGCAAATACCGCGAAAGTTAACTCAATCGTTATGAGTATATATTTCTCTTGCGGTTCGATTGGGCTGATGGTATATCTCTTCTGTGACTGAACCTACAAGCCAGAGGCGCCAGCGGATGAAAATTGATGCACACCAACATTTTTGGAACTATGACAGACAGGAATACTCATGGATCGACGAGTCCATGGCGTCTTTGAATCGCGATTTTCTGCCTGGGGATCTGGCTGAGTTACTCAAACAAAACAACATCGACGGTACGGTAGCCGTCCAGGCCCGGCAGAGTCTGATCGAAACCGAGTGGCTTTTACGACTGGCTGAGAACCACAATTTTATCAGAGGCGTTGTCGGGTGGGTCGAGCTGGCGAGTTCGCACGTAGAGTCGGATATCGCCCGTTTCGCCACGAACCCAAAACTCAAAGGTTTGCGGCACGTACTGCACGACGAACAAGATGACCGATATATGCTGCGTGACGATTTTCTACACGGTCTGGCTAAACTGCAAAAGTTTAACCTCACATACGATATTCTCATTTTTCCCCGCCATATCAAATTCGCGTGTCAGCTTGTTCGCCGGTTTCCGCAGCAGCTTTTCGTTGTGGACCACATCGCCAAGCCGGCTATTAGAACTGGTCAGGCGGGGGCGTGGCGGCAGGAGATGGGGCAATTGGCCGAGGCAGAGAATGTTTATTGCAAGATCAGCGGCATGGTCACCGAGGCATCGTGGACCGACTGGAGCAAGGCCGATTTCCTGCCCTATATGGAGGCGGTGCTGGAGGCATTCGGAGCCGAGCGGCTGATGTTTGGCAGCGACTGGCCTGTTTGTACCGTAGCCGCAAAGTATGATCAGGTACTCGATATCGTTACAGATTTTCTCGGCAGGGTTTCTCCTACTGAGCAAGCAAAAATTATGGGCCGCAATGCCGTTAATTTTTATAATCTGCAAGACTCTCATAAAACCGGAGAACGAACATCATGACCATTCTTAGCCAAAAGCAACAATTGGGGACAACTGATCTTTCGGTGCCGCCGATCATTTTCGGTACAAGCTGTCTTGGCAATCTTTATCAGGAAGTACCCTACGAAACGAAACTCGCTATCGCCGGTGAATGGTTCAAATATGTCGAAAAACCGGTCGTGCTGGATTCGGCGGGCAAATACGGGGCCGGCCTGGCCCTGGAGATGATCGGCAAGACACTGGGCGAACTTGGCGTGCAATCGGATCAAGTCATTATCTCCAATAAGCTCGGCTGGAAACGCGTACCACTGAAAGGCCTTGAGCCTACCTTCGAACCTGGCGCCTGGTTCGGAATCGCTCACGACGGGGAACAGCACATCAGTTATGAAGGTATTCTTAAATGCTACCAGCAGGGCTGCGAGTTGCTCGGCAGCCAATATTCTCCGGCAGTCGTATCTGTGCATGACCCTGACGAATACCTCGGCGGCAAGGCCGACCCCGACGAGCGAAACAAACGTTTCCGGCATGTGGTCTGCGCCTATCAAGCCCTACACGAACTCAAGGCTCAGGGCTGTGTCAAGGCCGTGGGCGTAGGCGCCAAGGACTGGACCGTAATTCGTGAACTTGCTGACGCTGTCGAACTCGACTGGGTAATGTTCGCCTGCAGCCTGACCGTCTATACCCACCCGTCGGAGTTGATCAGGTTCATGGAAGAACTAAACAGAAGAAATGTCGGCATAATCAATTCCGCCGTTTTTAACGCCGGTTTCCTTATCGGCGGTGGATATTTCGATTATCGCAAACCCGACCCGAAAAGGGATGCCGATTTATTCGGTTGGCGTGACCGCTTTTTGTCGCTTTGCAAAAAACATGATGTAAGGCCCGCTACCGCCTGCGTACAGTTCGGCATTTCGCCGCCGGGCGTAATCAGCGTCGCTTTGAATTCGAGCAAACCGCAGCGCATACGGGAAAACGTCGAGCTGGTAAGCACAGCCGTTCCAGCCGAGTTCTGGATCGCAGCGAAAGATGCCGACTTGATCGACAAAAACTACCCTTACTTGGGATAACAGAATTTAAGGAAGATAATGAAAGCAGCCAAAATAGTACGACCAGGCAGCGTCGAAGTGGCCGAGATACCGCTGCCGCAAATAGAATCGGATCAGGTGCTGTTGGGGATCAGGGCCTTGGGTCTATGCGGCAGTGATTTGGCAACCTACAAGGGCCTGAACCCACTGGTAGCTTATCCGCGGATTCCCGGGCATGAAATCGCCGCCGAGATTAAGGAACTGGGTTCGGATGTAGCCGCCGATTTGAAAATTGGTGACTCGGTTACGGTTTCACCTTATAGTGCCTGCGGCAAGTGTTCCGCGTGCCGGATCGGGCGAGTAAACTGCTGCCAATACAACCAAACCATGGGTGTTCAGCGAGATGGGGCGGCTACGGAATATATAGCTGTTCCTTACAAAAAAGTCTTTAAGGTGTGCGGCCTGACCGACGAACAAATATCGCTTATCGAACCTCTAAGTGTAGGTTGGCACGCGACCAACCGGGCTGAAGTTTCTCCGGGGGATATTGTGCTTGTTTTCGGCTGCGGCGTTATCGGTCTGGGCGCTATTATCGCCGCCGCGTACAAAAAGGCAACCGTAGTTGCTGTGGATATTGACAATGCCAAGCTCCAAAAGGCACAAAAACTCGGCGCCAAGTTCACCATAAACTCTGAGAGGCAAAACCTGCCGGCTATGGTTAGTGAAATCACCGCCGGTTATGGTCCCCATGTGGTTATCGAGGCGGTGGGATTGCCGGCCACCTTCCGGCAGGCTGTGGAGATCGTATGTTTTGCCGGGCGGGTCGTCTATGTCGGCTATGCAGGGCAAAAGGTCGAGTACGAGACCAAACTGTTTGTCAGTAAGGAACTGGACATCAAAGGCTCACGAAACGCTTTGGACAGTGAATTTGGCTCGGTTATCGCGATGCTCACCTCTGGCACGATAGATATTGGTCCTTTGATCACTCATCGTTACCGTCTTGACCAGCTTGGCCAAGCCCTGGGGTTTTGGCGGCAAAACCCTGCTGACGTAACGAAGATCTTGATTGGAAGAGGGCACGAGTAGTACGGTCAGTTTGAGCAATAAGAAAGCGGGACACGTAGAGCCGCGTAAGCGGAAACTCAATCGTTATGCGTATATGGATTCGTCCTATGAAAAAATTGGTAACGGCAAAAAAAACGATCCAATGGAAACCGCTTTGTATTCTTGCCCTGGCGGCAATACTGTGGGGCAGTTGGAAATATGCCTGCGGGCCGTCTCGTCCGGCAATTGAATTCGACGGCGTGGATGACTATCTTTTGTGTGATGACGAGCCAAGCCTGGATGTTACCGATCAGATTACCGTTGAGGCATGGGTCAAAGGCCGATTTGCCGACGACGCCCAACATACGATAATACGCAAAGGCAATGCGTACTATCTTGGCGTTGCCAATCATCGGCTGAATGGCGCCATTAACACGACCAATTGGAAAACTGTTCAGGCAAGCTCTGTATTGACCGACGATCGATGGCACCATTTCGCCATGACATATAGCAGAGTCGAACCGGCTCCGAAAGCGACAACCCTGGACGACTTCAATGGTTTGAGAATCGATGGCGACAGGCCCGCTGTGCGGGGCGGTGCTCCCGGTGAATTCGACGAACATATTCGGGAAATAGGAAACGTACTGTGCGAACCGGACGAACCCGATCCAGGTAAGAAATACAAGATTTTCTATAGCGGATATCATGGCACTTATAAAGGAAACAATGTTGGCATCGGCTATGCGTATTCAGCGGATGGAAAGACATGGACCAAACACCCCAACAAAATCATCGACCGGCCTCTCGAAGACCCTTATGTCGTAAACAACGATGGTACGTATTATTTATTTGCCGAAGACAAAGCCGATATGCCCTTCAGAAACATTCGGCGTTATCATTCCCCTGACTGCCTGAACTGGGCCGATGACGGTGATGTGTTTGACGTACGGGCCGGCGGAGACCCTGTTGATTGGGAAGCTCAGGACGTCAGCTCGCCGGTTGTCTGGATCGAAAATGATATTTGGTATCTGCTTTATGAAGGAAGAGGCGGAGGATATTGGGGTAAGATCGGGCTGGCTACTTCGCGCGACGGCGTGCATTGGACCAGATACAAAAACAATCCCGTCTTTGACAGCGGCTCACCTGGAAACTGGGACGAAACCAACGTTGTCTGCGACGACATAATAAAAGTTGGCGCAAGATATTACATGACCTATCACGGCTATGGCGCCTCGGGACCTACCGGTTATTGGTCGGGCCTGGCTTATTCCGACGATCTGCACAACTGGGTCAGGCACTCGGACAATCCATTTTCTATTTGTCTGACGGTTATGTTTTTGTACGATACGGAGTATGTGTTATTTTGTGAAGACATCGGTGGGGTCTTTCGATCCAATCCCTGTATAGTTTCTTCGCCCCGTCTTTATATTGACGGTCTTGAGCAGCATTATCTTATCAGGCAAGACTGCGATAACGCCCCCATAACCGCCGACGACCACCCGGTGAGCATTGGTAAGTCACCCGTAGGAATCCCATATTTTTTCCGGGGAAGCATCAGCCGCCTGCGCATCTGGGGTCAGGCTCTGAGTCCACGTGAAATCCGCTGGGCAATGGACGGGGTCTTAGCTGAAAACGAACCCAATTTGGTGGCAGCCTGCTGGGAATTCGACCAGGGTGGGGGCTGAACCGTTTATGCCCCCTTCAACTCCGCTAATCATGACTATTTGGCCCATTAAAAAAACGCATCGCAATTTTTTTACTATTGACATTCTGTCGGGCGATACCATAGAATCCTGTGCAGGCCAAATTTGTAAAATCAATCTTATTTGGAGGTGCAGGCTATGTCGGATGTCAACAATACGATAAATCTCAGGAAAATATTGTACCCAACCGATTTTTCGGAGCATTCGTTAGCGGCCCTGCCACATGCCCTGAGCCTTTCGCAGCAGTACCATACCGAGTTGCACTGCCTGCACGTGGTCGATGAGACGTACCAGTATTGGGTGGCCGGGACCGACAACGCAGTACCAACGGTCATCTCGGACGATGAAATAATGGATTCAGCCCTGCAGCAAATGGACGAATTCATCGCTAACCATCTGGTTCAGGCAAAAGATCAATTGGTAAGCACAGTTATTCCCGGCCGTCCTTTTGTCGAGATAATACGCTACGCCAAAAAGCACGAGATTGATTTAATAGTAATCGCCACGCACGGTCACGGAGCACTGGCCTCGATGTTACTGGGCAGCGTCACGGAAAAAGTTGTTCGCAAAGCCCCTTGTCCGGTACTGACCGTTCGGCAGCACGGGCACAAATTCGAAATGCCCTGAAGCAGACCCGTGGACTAACGGGGTCGGTTTTGCAGAGCGGTTTGGCTGTGGCTCTTGCCTGTTTAGGTTATTTACTTTTTTTGCTGATCGGGCTGGTACTCTTTTTTGATGACGGGGGAGTTAGTTTTTTGGGTGGTAGGGTCGGTACTTTTTTGGGTGACCGGGTCAGATGGAGCTTTGACGATTTCGAGTAGTTCTATCTCGAAGATCAATGTAGAATTAGGTGGGATGTTTCGGCTTCCGCGTGCGCCGTAGGCGAGTTCGGACGGGATAAACAATTGCCATTTAGCCCCGGTTTTCATAAGTTGTATCGCTTCGGTCCAGCCTTTTATAACACCGGTAACAGGGAAGGTGGCAGGTTCGTTTCGTTTGTAGGAGCTGTCGAATTCCTCGCCGTTTAAGAAGGTTCCGCGATAGTTGGTCTTTACCTTATCCTGAGCGGTAGGTTTTGGGCCGGTGCCTTCGGTAATAACTTTGTATTGCAAACCGCTGGGCAGGGTCTGTACGCCGGGTTTTGTTTTGTTTTCTTCCATAAACTTAGTTCCGGCGGCCAGGTTTTCTACGGCCTGTTTTTCTAGTTTTTCGGTCCGTTGAGTCTGCATGCGGGTGCTAAAAGCCTGTAAGGTTTGTTGGGTTTGATCTTCAGTCAAGGCAAGCTCTCGCTGATCGAAGGCGTCTTTTAGGCCCTGGATCAACATGCCTATATTAAGGGCAAAATCGTCTTTTTTCAAGTCCAGCAGGCTCCGGCCCATCTGGGTGCCAATAGCATAGCTGACCTTGTCCTCCTCGTTTTTGAAGGTTGAATCGGCTTTTTTCGCCTCCAGCTTTGGCTCTAGATTGTCAGGAGTCGGGGTTTTCGCCTTATCCTCGGCAGCATCTACGGTTATCATCTGAGCTAACACTACAACTACTGTTACTAACAAGATTTTCGCGTTCATTTTTTTCACCTTAAGCTAAATGGTTTTTCTTATGTATTCAAACGCCACAAGTGACGTTTCCAACGTAAATTTTCAAGCGGTTCGCATTATAGAGGAAAGCCACAAAAGAGTCAACCCCTAAAATGATTTTATTGGGCGGCAAGGCGCCCGGTAATGTATAAAGCGTATATTGCCGGCCCGTAATTTCGTATAACATCTTGATAATTATGAACTTACCAGCTTTTGCCGAAGAGGTCGGGTTTTTGGTTCAGAAGGGACAGGTTAGCTGGATCGTCGCTCCTTTTGGGGAAGTGGTAAGAATAAAGCTGAGGTTGTCGGTTTGGCTGGAGTTCTTTGCCGATTTCAGGTTATTTTTGGTTATCTACCTTTTTTGGTCGGTTTTTGACGATTTCGAGTAGTTCTATCTCGAAAATCAAGGTGGAATTAGATGGGACGCCTGGGCGTTCGGATTCGCGATAGGCTAGTTTCGGCGGGACAAACAGTTGCCATTTAGCTCCGGTTTTCATGAGTTGTAGCGCTTCGGTCCAGCCATCTATAACAGTGCTAACAGGGGCGGTGACAGGTTCATTTTGTTTGTAGGAGCTGTCGAATTCTTCGCCGTTTAAGAGTGTTCCACGATAGTGGATTTTTACCTTATCCAGGAGGTTAGGCTTTGGGCCGGTGCCTTCGGTAATAACCTTGTATTGCAAGCCGCTTGGCAGGGTTTTTACGCTGGGTTTGTCTTTGTTTTCTTCCATAAACTTAGTTCCGGCAGCCAGGTTCTCTGCAGCCTGTTTTTTCTGTTTTTCGGCTTGTTGAGTTCGTATGCGGGTCAAAAAAGCCTGGTAGGTTTGTTTGGCTTTCTCTTCAGCCAAGACAGGCTCTCGCTGATCGAAGGTATCCTTAAGGCCCTGGATCAACATGTCCATATTAACGACAAATTCCTTTTTTTTCAAATCCAGCAGGCTCCGGCCCATCTGGGTGCCAATGATATAGCTGATCTCGTCCTTTTCGTTTTTGAAGATTGAATCGGCTTCTTTCGCCTCCAACTTTGGTTCTGGATTGTCAGGAGCCGCCGTTTTCGCCTTATCCTCGGCTGCATCTATGGCTATCATCTGAGCTAACACTACAACTACCGCCACTAACAAGATTTTTGTGTTCACTCTTTTTACCTTTAAGCTAAATGGTTTTTCTTGTGTATTTAAATGCCACAAGTGACATTTCCCACGGGAATTTTCAAGTGATTTGCATTGTAAGGGAAAGCCACAAAAGAATCAACCCCCAAAATGGTTCAAGTGGACGGCAAGGCGCCCGGTAATGTATAAAGCGTATATTGCCGGCGTCACAACTGCGCATAACATCTTGATAATTATCAACTTACCGGTTTTTGTCGGAGGGGGCGACCCTTCGGCTTCGCTTGGGACAGGCGGTGCAGGAAGCTGCAAACTCATAAGAGTTGAATTTTTGAGATCAATTTGGTATTTTATTGGAAAAGAGGCTCAGCGGCGTAGTTGGGCTAAGATGTATATGGTATATGGATCCCAGATAGGGTAAATCCAGTGAATACATCAAATATTATTCGTAGTAAGAAACAGGTATCGTCTGGATTAACACGGCGTGAGACATTGAAATATGGCCTTTGCGGCGGCTTGGCGGCAGCCATGCCCGCTGCCCTTTGGATGGGCGGATGTGGCAGCCAAAAACATGGGAAAAAACCAAATATTTTCCTTATTAGCGTCGATACCCTGAGAGCAGATCACTTGAATTGTTACGGATATTCAAAGAACACATCTCCCAATATTGACAGTTTTGCCTCAGAATCGCTGCTGTTTGAGAATTGCTTTTCACATGCTTCAACAACAAGTTCCAGTTGTGCCAGCTTTATCAGTGGTTTTCTGCCACACGAAACACAAGTTTATGAAAATCTTCCTATGCCGCCAAATGTTGAAACGATATCGGAGATTTTAGAGCCTCATGGATACACAACCCTGGCTGTCGTCAGCAATTATGTTTTACGTAGTGTGAGGGGGTGGGCGCCCGGCTTTTTGATATATGATGATACAATGGACCAGCAGGAACTCGTTAGTACGCTTCCGGAAAGAATTGCAACATATACAACTGACCGAGCCATAGAACTTATTGAACAATTTCGTAATGATCAGTTGTTTATGTGGATTCATTACCAGGATCCTCATGGCCCGTTTACACCGCCGGAGAAATTTGCCGAAATGTTCCGCGATACCCATCAAAAACCACGCATACTTAAAGTTAACGAGAACAGAACAGGCCGTGGCGGTATCCCACACTATCAAATATTAGGTGACAATAGAGACTTTGACTTTTATGTTTCTCAGTATGATGGCGAAATACGTTATATGGATGAAAATTTCGGGCGGCTGATCGACACTTTACGGCGGTTAGATTTATATGGCGATTCTATCATAATATTCACCTCAGATCACGGAGAAGGTATGGGTGAACACGATTATTATTTTGCCCATGGCGAATACCTCTATAGTGATCAGATACATGTGCCACTCATCATAAAATATGGTAAACAATTGAGCGGCAGAAGAACTGACTTTGTTCAGCATCTTGACCTCATCCCTACGATATTAAGCATGCTCGGCATGGAGCCGAATGAGCGTTTTCGTGGCCGTGATTTACGTAAGGCCAAGAAAAAGAGCAAAGAAATTTTTGCTGAAATGAGAGCTACGACAGTCAGGGATGGTGTCAAATTTTCTCTTATAGTGGATCCCTTCAAGTTAATTTACACGCCTATTGATAAGCAATACGAACTGTTTGATCTGAGAGAAGATTATTATGAAGAACACGACATGATTAATAACACGAACTACAAAGAACAAGTCGAGGATCTAAAAGCCAGGCTACATCGTATCCATAAGGATGACCGCCTTCAACTCGGGATCGTCAATATTCCACCCAAACTCACCGACGAAGAGATAAGAAAACTCAGGTCGTTAGGCTATCTCGATTGAATCATTGGTTCAGAAGGAAAAGGTTAGTTGGATCGTTGCTCCATTGAGGGAAGGGGTAAGAAGAAAGCTGATGTTGTCGGTTTGGGAAGGGTCGAAGAAATAGTTGTGGATGAAGGCGGAGAGGAAGTGTCCGAGGGCGGCGCCGAAAAGGACGTCTGTGGGATAATGGGCTCCTCATAAGAATCTGTACATGGATATGCCAAAAAATGACTGGTTTCTTCATGGGGGCTTTGCGCCCAAACTCCCAGGATTTTGCGCTTTAATGTCAATCCCGGAGTTTTTAG
>Ga0209706_10000645_pt1 | contig 19829 bp, 20 predicted proteins | sample PPLLaktember2015_6_FD_187263 | JGI IMG/M metagenome (GOLD analysis project Ga0209706, IMG submission 187263) | Freshwater sediment microbial communities from Prairie Pothole Lake near Jamestown, North Dakota, USA - PPLs Lake P8 Core (1) Depth... | ecosystem: Environmental > Aquatic > Freshwater...
CAGTTTCCGGCCTTCCGCGCATTGTTTTTGGCGAGGGAACGCTCACGCAAGTGCCAATTCATGCAGCCTCATTCGGTAAGCGAGCGCTTCTCGTTACCGGCGGCCATTCCTTCCGTGATTCTTCCTATTGGGAGATTCTGACGTCCGGACTCCGTGCGCAGGGCATCTCCTGGGAAGTTATGCCTGTCGAGGGCGAGCCATCACCACAACTCGTGGATGATGCGGTGACTGCCTGGCGTGACGCTCAGATTGACGTGATTGTCGGCATCGGCGGTGGCAGTGTGCTGGATGCCGCCAAGGCTGTGGCGGGGCTGCTGCCGCATGGGAACTCGGTCATGGATCATCTTGAAGGGGTGGGGCCAGAGCTCCCCTACAAGGGTCCCGCGGCTCCATTCATCGCCGTGCCCACGACCGCCGGGACAGGCAGCGAGGCGACCAAGAACGCCGTACTCAGTGTTCAGGGTGTACAGGGCTTCAAGAAATCCTTCCGCCATGATCTTCTCGTACCGCGTTATGCCGTAGTTGATCCATTGCTGCTCGCCAGTTGCCCACCGGAACTTATCGCCGCGAACGGGATGGATGCGCTGACCCAGCTGCTTGAGTCTTATGTGTCGAGCCGCTCCAATCCCATTACCGATGCTCTGGCTCTGAGCGGTCTCGAGGCAGTGCGTGATGGGCTGTTCGACTGGTATGAAGGAAATGAACACGCGGCTGCCGGGCGCAGGCGGATGGCCTATGCTGCACTGCTATCTGGCATCACGCTCGCGCAGGCCGGTCTCGGTTCGGTGCATGGGTTGGCCGCGCCGTTGGGTGCATTTTTTCCCATTCCCCACGGCGTGGCATGTGGGACACTCGTGGCCGCTGCGACCGACGCGAATATCCGGGCGCTCTACAAGCGCCATCCGGGCAGCCCGGCATCGGAGAAATATGCGCATGTTGGCCGCATGCTGAATGGCAAACCGCTGCTCTCCCGGGACGAGGCCTGGAAACTGCTGATACAGACGCTCAGCGACTGGACACAGAGAATGGATTTGCCGCGGTTACGCGCCTATGGAATTCAGGAGCGGGATATCGCGAGGATTGTGGCCAACTGTCGTGGCAGCAGCATGAAAACGAATCCGATCGAATTGACAGACGCGGAAATCCGCGACGTGTTGTTGCAGCGCCTGTGAAATCAACCAGTCCGGTTCAAAGTTCCTCGCCCAGCTTGCGTGCGAAGGTGTACGAAGCAGGTTTCGCCACCAGTGAATTGAATGTTTTGACGACACTCAGGGTGGGAAGCGAGATAGGCAGCGAGCCGACAAAAATTATCACACCCGCGACGGTGGCCACGAAGCCCACCGGCCTCAGAACAATAAGATCAAGGATGACGGCTACGTCATCGCCGTCCTCTGTACCCCTTTCGTTCGCCAGCGCCGTGCCGGGCAGGCTAACAGTGAGAAAAATGGCCAGCGACAGGGAGGTGATCAGTGCTTTCAGACTGTGCATCGCTCGGGTTCCTCTAGTTTGTGTTCCACCGACAGCGTCGGACTTATCTGTTGTTTTCCCGGCCGAACGGCCATGTTTTCTTCTAAGGTAATCGGTTATAAATATAACCTAAGTTTCGCACATGTAAGAATTTCTGCAAGCCGTGGCCAGCCTGGCCAACTTGAGGAACCATCGCCGGACGGAGGGTCGGATACCTCCTCCAAAACACCCGGGTGGTGCAGGCACGGACGGCAAGCGGAGAAGGGGTATAGGTTGATGCAAGTAGATACGATACGCGGTCTTCTCGAAGGGGCGCATTACGTGCCCTCCCCAAACTACGACCCTCGCCCGGCGGATGCGGTTGTCGACGCGCTGGTGATCCATGCCATCAGCATGCCCCCTGGGGAGTACGGGGGGGTGGATATCGAGCGCCTGTTTTGCAATGGCCTGGATTTCGCCTGCCATCCGTTCTACCACGAGATCGACGGAGTGACCGTGTCGGCGCACCTCCTGATCCGGCGCGACGGCCGGGTGATCCAGTTTGTTCCGTTCCAGGAGCGTGCCTGGCATGCCGGGGCGTCAAGCCTGGAAGGACGCGCGCGCGTGAATGACTTCTCCATCGGCATCGAGCTGGAAGGTTCCGACTATGCACCGTTTGAAGAGGCGCAGTACCGCGCGCTGGCGGAAGTGACCGCCGCACTGCGCGTCGCCTATCCTGGCATCACACCGCAGCGCATCGTCGGCCATGCCGACATCGCCCCGGAGCGCAAGACCGATCCCGGACAATATTTCAACTGGTCGCGATATCGGCGCACGCTGACGCCGACACTGCCGGCGTGAATCCGGCTTGCGACTGGAAAACAGAGTCCGTAGAGTGACGGGCGATTCTCAGGCACTAACAACGACATGACCACCATCCTCGTCATCATTCTTCTGGCGCTCGCCCTCGACCGCTGGTTACCGGAGCGCGGCGGATTTCGGCTTTGGGAGTGGTACAGCGACTGGGCCGAGTCCATAGAGCAGCGCTTCAACGGCGGTCTGCGTTCGCAGGGCACCTTTGCCGTCATTCTCGCGATTGCCCCGATCGTACTGGCCATTTTTCTCGCCACGTTTATTCTCGGTCAGATCGCCGGAGTTCTGGTTTTCCTGTTCGCCGTCGCGGTGCTTTATCTGTGCGTGGATCTTTACCGCCTTGGGGACGTGGCGCAGGCGGTGGCCGCGGCGCTTGAGGCTGGCGATGTGGGGCAAGCCGCCGCGCGCCTCAAGGAGCTTACTGGCAAGGATACGATTGAGACTACCGATGCGGGTGTGGCACAGGCCACCGTCGAGGCCGTGCTCAAGCAGGCAAACTCGCTCGTGCTCGCTCCAATTTTCTGGTTTCTGGTGCTCGGGCCGATTGGGGCGATATTGCAGCGTCTGGCCGCGGTGCTCGATCGTCTCTGGGGGCACCGCACCGCGCGCTTTGCGGAGTTCGGCTGGGCCGCCGCCCGCCTCGACGACTTGCTCAGCTGGGTGCCGGCACGCATTACGGCGCTTTCCTATGCCGTCATGGGCAGTTTCGAAGACGCACTGCACTGCTGGCGCCGTCAGGCGAGCATGTGGTCAGATATCAGCAGCGGCCCGTTGCTTGCCTCCGGCCTCGGCGCGCTGCATCTCGATACCTGCGAGGACGGCGAGAAGGATGCCTACGGCAATCTGGCGATCAATCCCGCCGCGCTGCCGGGCGCCAGCGATGTGCGGCGCGCCGTCGCGCTCGTCTGGCGCGTGATGCTCTTCTGGCTGGCCGTGGGGCTGCTCATGGCCGCTGCCCATTTGGCCGGATTCTTCACCCGCTAGCAGAACAGGCGGAATTCGTTCGAACCCTGTCCTGATCTGCGGGAAGCCTCTCGTCGCCCATGAGTACCGATTCCCCGATACAGACCCAAATCGATCTGCTGCGCCATGGCGAGCCTGTGGGTGGCCGGCGTTACCGCGGTCAGACCGACGACCCGCTGAGCGACCAGGGCTGGCAGCAGATGCGCGCCGCAGTGGCCGGCCGGCAGGACTGGGACGTTCTGTACAGCTCACCGCTCAAGCGCTGCGTGGAATTTGCGCAGGAGCTTTCCGGGCGCCTCCTGCTGCCGGTCAAAACCGACGAGCGCCTGAAGGAAATCGGGTTTGGCGCCTGGGAGGGCCGTACGCCGGATGAAATCCGGCGCGACGATCCGCTCCGGCTGGAAAGTTTCTGGCGCGATCCGGCGGGCAACCGGCCGGCGGGTGCCGAGACGCTCACGAACTTTCAGGCACGGGTGTCCGCGGTCTGGGCCGAGATTTGCGCCGCGCATTCCGGCCAGCGCGTGCTGATCGTGGGGCATGCCGGTATCACCCGCATGATCCTGAGCTTGGTGCTCGGCAGCCCGGTCGAGCACATGTTCCGCATCCAGGTGGACAACGCCGGCCTCACGCGCATTCGTATCCAAGGCAATGGCGCGACTGCCTTGCCGGTGCTTGTTTTTCACGGCCGCCCGCCCGCCGCGAACTAAACCATGCACACCGTTATTCAAGGTTGCATCGTGGCGCTGCTCATTCTGGTTGCCATGGCAGCACCCGTGCGTGCGGAAGTGGTTGTCGCGGATGACGCCGGCCAGGTTGTGCGCCTGCGCGCGCCTGCGCAGCGCATTGTCAGCCTCGCGCCGCATGCCACCGAACTCCTGTTTGCCGCCGGCGCCGGCAGGCGCGTGGTCGGCGTTTCGGCGTACAGCGATTATCCGGCGGCGGCGCGCGGACTGCCGCAGGTGAGTGGCGGCATGCGCCTGGACCTGGAACGCATCCTGGCGCTGCGGCCGGACCTGGCGGTGGGCTGGCAGAGCGGCAACACGCGCGCCGATCTGGAGAAGCTCGCCGCACTCGGCATCCCGGTATTCTTTGCCGAGCCGCAGCGTCTGGATGCTGTCCCGGACACGCTCATACGGCTTGGTCGTCTGGCCGGGAGCGAGAGCGAGGCTCAAACCGCCGCCACCCTCTACCGCGAGGAGCTTGCCCGGCTGCGCGCCCGGTATCGCGATCGCCGCCCGGTGCGGGTGTTTTTCGAGATTGGCATGCAGCCGCTCATGACGCTGAGCCACGCACATCTGGCGAGCGACGTGCTGGCGTTGTGCGGCGGGCGTAATGTGTTTGCCGCGTCCAGTCTGCTGGCGCTGGAAGTGAGCGTGGAAGCGGTGATGCTTCAGGACCCGGATGCAATTCTATTCAGCGACGAATTGGGTACGGCCGATGGCGTGCGCGACTGGTGGCGCGAGCGCGTGGCATTGCGCGCCGTGCGCGCCAGCCGGATCTATGCGGTGCCGGCCGCACTGGTGCTGCGCCAGTCGCCGCGCGTGCTGCAGGGTGCGCAGCACGTGTGTGAGTCCCTGGATGCGGCGCGCGCTACGCTCGCGCGCGAGCGCAAATAACGCAAGACGAACGAAGTAGGGCCTCCATAATAATCAGGACTTGCGTTGTGCCGGCTGCCAGAGCACGTCGGGTGTGCCGGCCGCCTGATTCAGGGCACGCGCCATCACGAACAGCAGGTCAGACAGGCGGTTGAGGTATTTGAGTGTCACCGGCGACACAGGCTCGCCGCGCGACAGCGTGTACACGCGTCGCTCGGCGCGCCGGCACACGGTGCGTGCCAGGTGACAGAGGGCCGCCGCGCGCGTGCCGCCGGGCAGAATGAATTCCTTGAGCAGCGCGAGGTCGGCGTTCAGCCGGTCGAGCAGGTTCTCCAGCTCGGTCACCTGGGCCTCGGCCAGCACGCGGCGCCCGGGAATGCACAGCTCGCCACCCAGGTCGAACAGCGTGTGCTGGATGCGCGCGAGCGCCGCGCGTACGTCATGGCCGAGCGCCTCGCACAACAGCAGCCCGATCACGCTGTTCAACTCATCCACCGTCCCGAATGCCTCGACGCGCTGATGATCCTTGGGCACGCGCGTGCCGTCACCCAGGCCGGTCGTGCCGTCGTCGCCAGTGCGGGTGTAGATTTTGGAGAGGCGGTGACCCATGGGTGGTCGCTCGTGTTTATCCTTCCGTTAGCCTATACACAACCGGCACGTTCAGGTCAAAGCCGCTGGCATCGAGCAGGGTGGTCGTGGCGTCCGGGAGTCGGCGAATCTTTTCCAGACTGCCAAGCGCCGCGGCATCCAGGATCGGATACCCGGACGTGCGCGCCAGTCGCAGATTACTGAGACTGCCATCCCGCGCAATGTGCACAGCTACCCGCACCTCACCCTGCCATCCCTGCTGGCGCGCAAACAGGGGATAGTGAAAGTAGGGAAGCATGGCCTGCAATACTTGCCGGCTCAGACGCTGACCCGTTGTTTCCGTTCTAGGCTGGGCGGATTGGGTGACGGAGTCCCTGGCAGCGGTTGCCGCCGGGCCGGACGCATGGGCAGTTCCCGGGTCCAGCGGCCGGTGCGCGCTGCCAGTAGTTTGGCTGGAGCCGTTGCGAACTGCCCAGTCCGATGACCGGTGGATGTGGCTTGAGAACGCAGCGGCGCTCGCCGCATCAGCGTGCGTTCTGGTGTTGCGTTCCGGAATTTCAATAACGGTAGGGAGCAGTTGCATGACCAGCGTCTGTCCGGGTGGTTCGAAAACGCCGCCCGCCAGAGTCGCTACAAACAGCACGGCGCCATGCAGCAGCGCGGACGCGGTCAGGAAGCGGGTCAGCGGATAGTTCATGTCAGTCATTTTCCGGTCGTGTAGCGCAGGGTCACATACGCGGCGCGCGCCGAGGTGTTGTAGCCGGACACGTTTTCGTAAACCTTGTCGGTCAGGTTTTCAACCCGTGCGCTCAGGAGCCACTGGCCGGTAAGTGGGTAGGCCGCCACCAGGTTCAGAATCGTGTATCCCGGCACTTCGATGGTGGCGAAGGTGATGTTGTCGATGTCATCGTGACTGGACACCGCCAATACCTCCATGCCCACGTTGCCATGGCGCGCGAATCCGCGGTCGAGACGCAGTGCGAGTTTTTCATGCGGTCGGCGCAGCAGGTCGGTATCGGCGATCTCGTTCACGGCACGCTGCACGGTGGCGTTGGCGACAAACCGCCAGGGGGCGAGTCGCAGGCTGTATTCCAGTTCGGCTCCGCGCATGCTGGCCTTGCCGATATTGATGGCTTGGGAATTGGTGCCTTCGAAAGCGATCAGGTCATCCACGTTGGTGTAGAACAGGTTGACACGCAGCCGCTGTCCCGGTGAGGGAATGTACAAGGCGCCGAGCTCGGCACTGCGCGAGACCTCCGGTGTGAGGTCTGGATTTCCGGCGAAGAAGCCGCCATAGCCGGGATGATAGAGCTGACTCAGGTCCGGGGCCTTGAAGGCCGTGCCGTAGGCCGCCAGCCAGCGCCACGCCGCGGTCATATCCCAACCCCAGGCGATCTGCCCAGAGCTGTGGCCGCCGAAGCGGCTGTGTTCGTCGTGCCGCATGCCGAGGTTCACGCTTTGGCGGGCGAACCGGTTCTGCCAGTTGAGGAACGCGCCGGCAGTATGTGTGTTGCGATCGAATACCAGGGTGCTGCTACCGGTATCCACGTTTTCACCGCTGTCGTTGGCGAGATTCACGCCAAGACTCAGCAGGTTGCGGTCGTTCAGGGAAATGTCGTGTTGCCAGTCGCCGCTGATGCGTTCCGTGGTGATGCGCGACGATGGCAGGCCGGTGCCGTCAAAGCTGTCGATTCTGTCGAGCGTGTTGCCAACCGCCAGGGTCTGGACCCAGTTTGTCGTCAGCGACTGACGCAGGCGCACGGTCGCAATACGGTTCTCACTCTCGCTGTGGCTGGCGTCGGGATCGGCATCGGTGTTCGCCGTGCTGTACCAGGTCTGCGCATCCAGCGTGCTGTCTTTTCCGAGCTGCGCCTGTAGCCCGGCAGTAACACCATTCTGCAGGGAGCCATCCTTGTCCGGGTGATAGGTGAACATGCCGGCGGATGGGTTGGTCGCGGAGAAACCATCGGTGCGACGGGTATTGAGGTTGGCGTGGAAGCGCACGGCATTGCCGGTGCTGAATCCGGCCTCCGCCGCGCGTGTATCAAAGCTGCCGGCCTCGACGCGCGCCTCGGCGCCACGTGGCCGGCGCGTGAATATCTGAATCACGCCGCCGATCGCATCCGAGCCGTACAGAACGGTGCGCGGGCCGCGCACGATTTCGATACGGTCGATCTGGGATGGATCGAGAGTCTGCCAGGCAAAAATACCGGTGCTGGCGGACGCTGCGCGTACCCCGTCAATCAGTACCAGTACGTGATTGGAATTCGCACCGCGCAGAAATACGCTGGTTTGCTGCCCCGTCCCGCCGGTGCGCGCGACGTCGACGCCGGCCTGCGTGCGCAATAGATCGACGATGTCGGTTGCCTGCGCGCGCTCGATGTCATCGCGACTGATGATGGTTACGGCCGCCAGTGATTGGTCGACGGTCTGGGCGGTGCGCGTGGCGGTGACGACAATTTTACCGTCATCGGCATCGTTGCTTTCCGCGGCGGCGGCGGCGGTCGACAGAACGGCGAGGAACAGGCCGGTAACGGCCAAGGAGGCAATAGCGAATTTCAAAATAATTCTCCCGGCGCACCCCACGTGCGCGGACAAGGGTTGAGGATTCAACGCGGGAGAGAGAGGCGAACGGAATGATCCGCGCGACCGGCTGCCCTCCGCAGCGTTGCAGTGGGCCTCAGGCCGGTCTCCGGGCTCGTGCATATTCGGTGAATCGCCTTCCCGCATCGCTGGGATGCAGTGGCTGGCCGGCGCAGGGTGCGCCAAGGCCGTGATTCACCGCAACGCACTTACCGTTGCGGGGGCAGCGCCGGAATAGCGTGAGACATCACGCGCACCGGCTTCCCGTTTCACTCCCGGATGTACACATCCAGGGAGCACCTGAAGCTGCGCGGAACTCTAGGGGTTGGCGGGGGAGAGTGTCAAGAGCGTTTGCATCAATGCTCGCCGGACAGGCGCGGCGAACCGAGATGCATGCCCTGGGCGTTGTGGATGCCCATGTGCAGCAGCGCCGCGCGCGTCGCTTCATCCTCGACGCTTTCGGCAATGGTTTGGGCACCGAACGACTGGGCCAGGTCGTGGATGTGTTGCACGATCTTGTGATCGGATCCGTGTTCGAGCATGCGGCGCACGAACGTGCCCTCGATCTTGAGATAGTCGGGACGGAACAGGTTGAGGAAGTGATAGGTGGAATAGCCGCTGCCGAAGTCGTCGAGGGCCAGTTTGCAGCCGAGATCGCGCAGGTACTGAATGTCGGAGATCAGTGCGTCGCTGATGGTGACGTTCTCGCGTTCCGTGATCTCAATGGTGATGGCGCGGCCGCTGCGGCAACTCGGGCCAACGAGATCGCCGAGTTCGCGCGCGAAGCCGCGGTCGTTGAACGACGACGGATCGAGATTCAGGAACAGGCCGTAGCCGAGCGGCGCCAAGCGCAGCGATTGCCCGATAATGTGCAGGTCGATCTCGCGCGTCAGACCAAGCTCCTCCGCCACGCTGATGAAATCCGCGGCCGCGATGAGCGTGCCGTTGTGCTGCATGCGCGCCAGTGCCTCGTAGGCGACCGGCTCACCGCTGCGGATGTCGCAGATCGGCTGGAACGCCGGCATCAGGTTGCCCTGCGCGAGCGCATTGCGCAGCTGGAAGCCCTGGCTGAAAACCGACATCAATGTCTTGCTGATGTCCGGCGACAGCACTTCCACGCGGTTGCGGCCGCGGCGTTTGGCGTGGTACAGCGCCACATCCGCCGCGCTCACCAGTTCCTGGGCGCTGGCGCCGTGTACCGGCGCGGCCGCCACGCCGATACTGCATTGCAGCTGCACGTGCCCGACCGGCAGGTCGATGCGGGCCGCATTGATGGCGTCGTGCAGCGTGTTGGCGATCTCCGTGGCGTCGTACAGGCCGGCGTTCTTGAGAACCAGGGCAAACTCGTCGCCGGCGAGGCGCGCGATGTAGTCATGGTGGCGCGCGCGCCCACTCAGCAGGCCGGCAATGGTGCGCAGCGCCACGTCGCCGGCCGGGTGGCCATAGGTGTCGTTGATGAACTTGAAGCCGTCCACGTCGATCATCAGCAGGCACACCGATTGGCCGTGTGGCAGCTGGTCGGCGAGAATGACCTCGAGCTGGGTGTCGAAATGCCGGCGGTTGTACAGACCGGTGAGCGGGTCGGTCACCGACAGGTGATAGAGGTCATCCTGGGTGCGGATCAGCAGGCGGTTGAGCTCGATACTCTGGGAAATATCGCCGAGCGTGCCGATGACGCCGGTGAAGCGGCCGCTGCGGTCATGCTGGGCGCTGGCATCCAGGTGCACCCAGAGCGGTTTGCCGGCGGCGGACCGCAGGCTGATCTCGCACTGCTGCGCCTGCAGGGCGGCGAACTGGCCGGGGGCGAACAGCCGGGCCGCCTCCTGCTCCATGAGAAAGTCGGTGAACGGCCGGCCGAGTGTCTCCGCCACGGTGAAACCGGTCATCCGTTCCCAGACCGGATTGAGGAAGCTCACGTCGCCCTCCTGGTCGAGTTCGAACAGGACTTCGTGCATGCCGTTCACCAGTTTGCGCAGCCGGTTTTCGCTGTGCTCGAGCAGTTCGCGGGTTTCCTCCAGGCTCTGAATGTGATGCCGCATGCTGGCGGAACCGGCCGCGAACGCCTGGTTGAGCTCCTGGATCTCGCGGCTGCCGGAATCGAGCAACTTGACCTTCGGCGACCAGTTGCCGCGCGATACCTCGCGCGCCATCTCGGTCAGCGGCTTGAGCGGTGCCGTGAAGCGTGCGAGCAGGGTGTAGGTAATGGCGATAACGAGAATCAGCAGTGCGCCGAGGAACAACAGGCTTTGCACCACGAGTTCCCGGATGCTGGCGTTGAGCGACGCGTAAGACAGCGTGAGTTCGACTCGGCCGTTGCGCCCGCCGGGGTAGCTGAATTCCACGGCCAGCAGGTGTTGATCGCGGGTTTCGCGCGTTAACAGGCGGGTGAGCTGGCTGGGGGGTTCGAGATCCTGGGTGTATTGGTAGAGCGTATTGCCGGCGACGTCGGCGATGCGCAGGCTGCCGATGGCGGGATTGTGGGTGATATCCCGCAGGGCCTTGGCCAGCAGCGGGTTGCTGCGTGTGTCCGTGGGACGCAGGACCAGTTGTTGCACGGCCGGTTCCAGCAGGCCGATCAGGCTCTGCGCCAGCTCGCGTTGTGTATTGAGCCGGGTCTGCGCCATGCGCGTGGCGGAGTGAAACATCGCGATGATCGTGGCCAATACGAGCAGGGCGGAGAACGCCAGCACCAAGCGGGTGCGCAGTGTGCCGGGAAAGAAACGGACGTGTATCATGCCTGGCCGAGGCGCGGGTCGTCGGCAGGAGGTACGGCATAGACACCACGAAGCAGGCGCGTTGTCACCCGCGCAGTATATCGAATCAGGCGCGGCTGGCTAGGGGTTTAGTCGGGAATAAACAGCCGACCCGCGTCGCTGCGGATTTCGCGCATCGCGCAGCCGTAAACCGTCTCCAGGATCGATACGTCGAGAATGTCCGCCAGCCGGCCATGACGTGTGCCGCCGTCCGCGAGCAGCAGCAGGCCGTGGCTGCAGAAGCGCAGCGCCAGGTTCACGTCGTGCAGCACGATCAGGTTCAGGTGCCCGGTTCGCCGTGCGCGCTCGCCAATCAGTCGCAGGAGCGCGATCTGATGACGTGGATCGAGGTGGTTCACCGGTTCATCCAGTAGGCAGAGCGGCGCATCCTGCGCCAGCAGCGTGGCCACCTCCACGCGCCGGCGTTCTCCGCCGGACAGCGTGGCGACACTGCGGTCGGAAAAATCGGCGAGCCCGACGGCGGCGAGCGCGGCGTGTGCCAGGGCGTGGTCTGCTGCGCTCTCCGATTGCCAGAAGCCGAGATGCGGGTGGCGGCCGCTCAATACCGTTTCGAACACACTGGCCGGGAAGGTATTCGGCGCATCCTGGAAGAGCATACCGAGCTTCTGCGCGCGCGCGCGGCGCGGAATGTCCCGGATCGCCTGATTCTCCAGCAGCACCGCGCCGCCGTCCGCAGGGCGCAGCCCGGCAAGCGTATGCAGGAGTGTGGTTTTGCCGCTGCCATTGGCACCCAGGATCGCCCAATTCTGCCCGGGTTCGAAGGCTACGGACAGATCGCGCAGCAGTAGCCGGTGGCCAATGCGCAGCATGAGCTCGCGGGTTTCGAGGCGCATGATCAGGGAAAGCAGGCCTGCACAAAAGTAGCCATATTAGGCGGCGCCGCGTGCGCCACGCGCCAGCAGCAACAGGAACACCGGCACACCGAGCAGGGCGGTGAGGACGCCGACTGGCAGCTGCGCCGGGGCAAGCACGGTGCGCGCCAGGGTGTCGGCGATCACCAGCAGGCTACCGCCGAGGAGCACGGCATCCGGCAGCAGGCGGCGGTGATCGGTGTTGCCCAGCAGGCGCAGCAGGTGCGGCACCACCAGCCCGACGAAGCCGATGCTGCCGGCGAGCGTGACCGCCGTGGCGGTCAGGAGCGAGGCGAGAAAATAAATCCCGTAGCGCAGCACGGCGACGTTCTCGCCGAGTGCGGCGGCCACCTGCTCGCCGCGCGCATACAGATTCAGGGTGCGCGCGAACGGGACGGCCAGCAGCAGGCCGGCGATCAGCACCGCCAGCCCCCAGCCCGGCGCAGCGCCCTGACTGAGGTCGCCGAGCAGCCAGAACAGCATGCTGGACAGGCTGGCCTGTGGGGAGAGCGCCAGCATCAGACTCACGAGGGCACCGCAGCCGGCGGCTATCACCACGCCGGTCAGCAGCAGGCGGGTTTCCGTCCAGGTACCGCGTCCATGGCTGAGGCCGAACACCAGCAGCATGGCGACCAGGCTGCCGAGGAAAGCGCTGCCGCTCACCCAGCCGCTGCCGGCGCCAAGCAGCAGCGCGCCGAGCGCCGCGACCGCGGCGCCGCCCGAGATGCCGAGGATGTAGGGATCGGCGAGCGGGTTGCGCAACAGCGCCTGCAGCAGGCAGCCGGCGAGCGCCAGTAACCCACCGACGCTGAAGGCGCTTACGGCGCGTGGCAGGCGCAGGTCGAGGACGAGCGTGGCCGGTAGGCCGCGCTCGGTGCCGCTGAGCACCTGCCAGAGTGTCGTGGCGTCCAGTGCCACACTGCCGGCCGCCAGGGCAAAGGCCAAACTCAGCGGTACCAGGCCAAGGAGTGCAAGGCGCAGGCGCGCAGGGGTGCTCATTGCAGTTCGATCATTGGCCAGCCGCGTGCGCGCGCATATTCCACCAGGGTTTCGTCGGCATTTACCGCGACCGGATGCTCGACCAGATTGAGCAGCGGCAGATCGTTGTGCGAATCGCTGTAGAACCAGCTGCCGTCGAGGCTCTCGTGCCGGTCGTTCAGCCACTCGCTAAGCCGTTCCACCTTGCCTTCACGGTAGGACGGCACGCCCGCGACCTTGCCGGTGAACTGGCCGTTCATTTCTTCCGGTTCGGTGGCGATCAGGTGCGGGATGTTAAAGGCTTCAGCGATCGGCGCCGTAATAAAGCGGTTGGTGGCGGTGATAATAAGCAAGGTATCGCCACGGGCACGGTGCTGCTCCACCAGCGCACGCGCCGCGGGGGTGATGAGTGGTGCGATCTTGGTGCGCACAAACTCGGTGCGCCAGCGTTCGAGAGTGGCGCGATCGTGTTCGGCGAGCGGACGCAGCTGGTGTTGCTCCAAAAACTCGTAGATGTCGAGCGTGCCGGCGAGGTAAGCGGCGTAGTAACGGTTGTTTTCGCTCGCGAAGCGCTCGCTGTCTACGGCGCCCTGCTCGACGAGGAATTCTCCCCAGGCATGATCGCTGTCGCCGCGCAGCAGGGTGTTGTCGAGATCAAAAATGGCGAGACTCACGGGTGACTCCGGCTCACAGGGCGCCTAAGGATAAACAGTTTCATCCAGCCGGGGAAATGCAGGACGCCGGCGGCCGGAAAACTGCTCCTGCGTGGTTCGTACTCCCGCCCCTACATCAAACCCACACCCTGGCGGTCGGCGGAAAAGCTGCTCCTGCGTTTTCCGCACTCCCGCCATCCATGGCGGTCGGCGGAAAAGCTGCTCCTGCGTTTTCCGCACTCCCGCCATCCATGGCGGTCGCATTGCCGTGGCGCGTGCTTCGTGAAAAAATCAATTCAACAAGGCGGTCCAGACGCTGAGACGTATTCGCGCGCATGATTGACGAGCAAGGCTACCGCCCCAATGTGGGCATCATTCTCTGCAACCGGGAAAACCAGGTGTTCTGGGCGCGTCGCTGCGGCCAGAACGGCTGGCAGTTCCCGCAGGGCGGCATCAACCCGCAAGAAACGCCAGAGCAGGCGTTGTTCCGCGAGCTGAACGAGGAAGTCGGTCTGGCACCCGAACACGTGCACATCATGGGCCGCACCCAGGACTGGCTGCGCTATGACATCCCCGCACAGTTTCGGCGCTCGTCGCGCACGCCCCACTTCCGCGGTCAAAAGCAGATCTGGTTCCTGTTGCGATTCCTCGGCAGCGAGGAGCATGTCCGCCTGAATGCCTGTGACCGGCCGGAATTCGACTGCTGGCGCTGGGTGGAATACTGGAGCACGCTTGGGCAGATCGTGGAATTCAAACGTGGTGTCTACGAACAGGCTCTGCGCGAACTCGAACCGCTATTGCAGCCAGGGATGGAGCGGGCGGAATAATTGACACTGGGAATACGTCTATTCCGAAGGTGTGTCTTACCCGACTGAGTCCGACAATGGGCACAATTTTGTCCCTTGCCCGGATCAGTCCTGTATTCATATTAACTACTAAGGAGAAAGCAGTGACCCTGATAAACCGCAGAACCTTCCTCAAAGGCACCGTGGCCGGCAGCGTGCTGGCCGTGGCCGCCTCCGCCGGGCTGCTCACCCCGACCCGGGTGCTGGCCGCCGCCTGGCCGGCGGCTGCCTTTGATGCCAAGACCATCGATGACGCCCTCAAGGGCCTGTACGGCACCAGTGCCGCCGCCGACAGCAAGGCCATCACCATCAAGGCCCCGATCCAGGCCGAGAACGGCGCGGTGGTGCCGATTGCCGTGTCCACCAGCCTGCCGGGCGTGGAAGGGATCGCCATTTTCGTGCAGGCCAACGAGCGTCCGCTCGTGGCCAGCGTCGCCCTGAACGGCGCCGACGGCTATTTCAGCGCCCGCATGAAGATGGGCAAGACCTCGGACGTGAAGGTGGTCGTCAAATCCGGCGGCAAACTGCACACCGCCAGCCAGCAGATCAAGGTCACGGTGGGCGGTTGCGGCGGCTGACCAGAATTTGGTGCAAGCCTGCTTTCCATAGCTGACGAACGAATTATTAAAGCCCTACTTCGTTCGTCCTGTCACATTGAGGAATTTAAGATCATGGCCAGAGATACAAAAATCCGTACCCGCACCCAGGAAGGCGCCACCGAAATCCTGGTGCTCGTGAACCACCCGATGGAAACCGGCCTACGCAAGGACAAGGCTTCCGGCAAGGCGATCCCGGCACATTTCATCCAGGAACTCACCATCGAGCTGAACGGCAAGCCGCTGGCGATCGCCAGTATGGGCATCGGCGTGTCGGAGAACCCGCTGCTCGGCTTCCGCTCCAAGGTCGCTAAGAACGGCGACAAGCTCAAGATTAGCTGGAAGGACAACAAGGGCGAGGCCAGCACGGCTGAGGCTGTTGTTGACGCCTGAAGACGGGTTGTCCCGCTGAACAAAAAAGCCGCCTTCGGGCGGCTTTTTTGTTGCCGTGTCCCGCATAGTCGTACGAGAGGGCAGGGCGGTTTCCCGTTGACACAAGAGCCTCCAGGATTGCAGCAAAACAGCCCAACTGAAAGAAAAGGCCCATCTGCAGAGCGATGGCATTGATCGACAGCGACATTGGATATGACTCATGGCGTCGCGCTACGCGGAGCCGCATCTCCGAGGTTCCTGCCTCCGCAGGCATGACACTTATATAAATAAAATTGAGCTTGTTATTTGGCTGATTGGAGCCATTCTTATCGCTATCGTCAACAATCGTATGAGAAGTGCCTGCAAAGATATTTTGGTGATTTATGACAAAGAATGCAGTAGCAGTAATTGAAATTATTGCACGCGAGGCAAAATGTTCTACCGGGGAAATTACTTTGAATACGGGCCTGGATGTTTTGGGGATCGATTCTCTGAAGGCGATTGTTATCCTTTCTGAACTCGAAGATCTCTTGGGTATCGAGATTCCGAATGAAGTCATGGGGTCGATCAATACGGTCGGCGATATTGTTGCCAAAATCGATGAACTTCGAAAAAAACAATAAACCCGAATGACAAGACGTGTCGTTGTTACCGGATTAGGTGCAATTTCCGGTCTGGGAACCACGGTTGCTGATTTCTGGTCGTCCCTCAGTGCGGGGCGATCCGCCATCGGGCCGCTGGCAGATATCGCCAAGGGGACGAAAATCGCCGTCGGCGCCATAGTCCCGAATTTCAGCCCTGAACAGTTCTTCTCTTCTGAACAGTTGCCTTTACTGGATCGCTTTTCCCAATTTGCCGTCATTGCAGCACGGGAAGCCTTGACCGACGCAGGCCTGACAGTCGGAGATGATGCAGTGACTCGCGCCGCCGCGATCATCGGGACAGGCTGCGGCGGCAAGCAAACCGACGAGGAAACCTATGTGCGGCTGTACAAGGAACACAAGGACCGTGCTCATCCGCTGACAATTCCGAAAGGCATGCCGAGCGCCGCGGCGAGCATGGTGAGCATGCATCTGGGTATTTCCGGGCCGGCATTTTCAATCACCAGCGCTTGCGCATCCGGCGCCCATGCGGCCGCGCAAGGACGCCTGATGATCCAGTCGGGTTTGGTGGACGTGGCTCTGGTCGGCGGTGCCGATGCGCCATTCACCTATGGCTTGTTGAAGGCCTGGGAAGCGTTGCGGGTTGTCTCCAACGACACCTGCCGCCCGTTTTGCAGAGACCGTACCGGCATGGTGTTGGGCGAAGGCGCTGGCATGCTGGTGTTGGAATCCGAGGAGCATGCCATCAGGCGCGGAGCACGCATCTATGCCGAACTGGCAGGTTGCGGCATGTCATCGGATGCCGGCCACATCACCCGGCCCAGTGTGGACGGTATCGCCAGAGCAATACGTAGCGCACTGGAAAATGCGGACCTCGCCCCCGATGCGGTGGATTACGTGAATGCGCACGGCACCGCCACTTTGGCCAATGACCCGGCTGAGACCGCGGCGTTGCACCACGTCTTTGGGAGCCATGCGACTGTTTTACCGGTATCCTCGACCAAATCCATGCATGGTCATGCATTGGGGGCGTCGAGTGCGCTGGAGCTGATTGCCACGGTGCTTTCCGTCCACACCAATCTGGTGCCGCCCACCGCGAATTTTACCGAGCCGGATGAGAGCTGTGATCTGGACTACGTGCCGAACCAGGCGCGCAAACAGCAAGTTGATGTGGCTATTTCCAATTCCTTCGCTTTTGGTGGTCTCAACGCCGTGCTGGTCATCAAATCTTTTTCACCGGCCTCAAGTTAGCTTTTCAGCCTGAACAGATAGTGACTGTTCCCATAGAACTGTCCATCCATGGGCGCGAACATGACCTTACACAGCATGAAGTATTCATTCCAGTATTTAATGGCCGCTGTATCGAAAACAGCGCCATAGAGATTGGGAACATTGTTCCAAAAACGCCGGTGCCATTCATCAAGCGTGCGCCAATAGTTGAGGCCATTTACGAACCAGCTGTTCACCAGGTCAAAATGCTCGGTTTGTCTGGAAAGCTCAGCATGTGGCCATACCCGGCAACCTGGATAATACTGACCAATCCGCGTCTTCGCAGCATCCAAAAATTGTGGAACAGCCACTTGTGACGTTATCAGATGGTGGAATGTTCTGCCTCCCGGAGCCAGTAATGCCTTAAAGCATTCAAAGGACGCGCGCAGGTTGAGCAGGTGCTCGAAGATCGCTACAGATATAACGAGGTCGTACTGACCTTTGCCTAGCGTATCTACTGGCAGCTTTCCAAATGCACCTTCGATCAAGGTAAAGCGGTCGCTGCACAAAGGATCAGTCGGATCCTGCATTTGTTTTCTTATGTAGTTGACTTGAACCTTGCTGGGGGTGACGCCAACAACCGTAATGTTTGGATACTCTTGCAACAGGAAGGTTTCGAACGAACCAAAGCCACAGCCGAGATTAATAATGCGTTCGTGCCCCTCTATCTGCGCACGTTTTGCAATCAGGGAAAATTTTGCCTTCTGAGCCTCTTCCAGGGTCGCTGACGAATTGCGTATGGCTTCCGCTGTTTCACCATAGTAGGCCATTGAATATGCGCGGTAATGGTTATCCAGGAAGCTTGCAAAGAATTCCCACCTTGCATCGTAATGACGGGCCATCAGAACATCAGGATCTTCACCGATTGGCCCCTCATTGGCCATTACCCCGAGCGCTTCAAGGGATTGTGGGTTCTTGAGGCAGCGCTGGTACTCTTTTTCGAAGTACTGGGTTAAGGCTTTCTCATGGCGTTCAAGCTCAGCACTTCCCGGCCCGAACACGCCGTGATCGGCCAGTTGTTCATGAAGTTCCTGCACGCGCTTGATCATTCAAACTACCAGTGACGGAAAATTTATTCCCAGTTTGCGGAGATAGAGCGGTTGTCTCGCCGATCTGATCATCCAAGTCCAATGTGCGACAAGCGGGGTCCTTGCGGGGCCAGCTGGTCTTGGGGTTTGGGTGTTGCGTGTTCATATTGAAGTAGAACTCGTCTGGCGTCATCCGGTCAAGGTTCGGAGGATTGAGTTCGTTAAGTCTGGGCCAATTCAGCCAATGATCGCTTGTGCTTGGAATGGATTCGGGCATACTAATTTCTGCGGAAAGTTGTCATGGTGGCGGCCCAGCCGGTCCACCCTCAAGGGGGCATTGCATGGAAGTCGCACAGTTGAACGGTCATTCGGTCCAGGACAGTTATCGGCAGCTGGCCATGCGTTTTGACCATGAACATGCAGCCGTGTGGTGCTACATGCAGCCTGCCGCAAGGCCGTGTTTCACGCCTGAGCTTTTGGCGGAGATGCGCCAACTGCAATGCGCCGTTGAACAGCAGGCACGCAACGATCACCTGAATGGCAACCCACAGGGCCTGCGTTACCAAGTGCTGGCCTCACGCAACCCCGGCGTTTTCAATCTCGGCGGTGATCTGGTTCTATTCCTGGAGGGCATCCGGAATCGGGATCGAGACGGCCTGTTCCGCTATGCCAAGTCCTGTATTGATATGCTCTACAACACGGCGGTGAGCTACAACTTGCCGGTGACGACCATTTCACTCGTGCAAGGCGAAGCCTTGGGCGGCGGCTTCGAGGCGGCTTTGGCCAGCAATGTACTTATTGCGGAGCGTCGCGCACAGATGGGGCTGCCAGAGATTCTCTTCAATCTGTTCCCTGGCATGGGTGCCTATACCCTGCTGGCGCGCCGTCTCGACCCGGCGCGCGCCGAAAAAATTATCCTGAGCGGCAAAATCTACAGCGCCGAAGAATTGTACGAGATGGGTGTGGTGGATGTGCTGGCGAACGATGGCGAGGGAGAGCAGGCGGTGTACGCTTACATTCAGAAGCAGAACCAGGCGAATCAGGGCTACCAGGCGGTACGCCGCATCCGGCAGCGCTATCAGCCGATCGATTATCAGGAATTGCTGGATATCACCGAACAATGGGTCGATGCGGCGTTGCGGTTACAGGGGAAAGACCTTCGTATCATGGAGCGCTTGGCGCACTCGCAGAGTCGGCTGGTGCAGCCACCACTGGTCGAGCGACGCGCCCCGGATTCCCCGCTGCGCGTCAAACCGTGACGGCGCTGCCGTTGCGACCTTCCAGATAGGTCAGCAGTTCGTAACGCGCGGTCTCGTACGCGTTCACGAGATCATGCATCAGCGCTGTGGCTTGCAGACGCAGTTCGTCATGCGTGAGCCGTCCGATCCCGGTGGCGATTTGATGTAATGCCTCGGCACCGACGCTGCCGGAGCTTCCTTTCAAGGCGTGCGCGATGTCCTTGAACTCGTTGTAGCGCTGCTCCAGCAAGGCCTGTTGCATCTTGCCGAGCAAGGCCTCGGTATCCTCCAGAAAGCCGTGTATCAGCCGGAAAACGAAGTCCGAGCGCTTGCCCAGTGACTCGAGGCTGGCCAGCGTGGCGGCATTCAGCGACTGGCCGGATTGGGCCTCAACCGGTTGTTCCGGGCTGGCGGATGCCGCGCGCCCGGCAGACTGGGGTACGAGCGTGGTGATCTGCGCCAGCAGTGCCTTGGGGTCGATTGGCTTGGTGAGAAAGGCGCTGGCGCCGGCCTCCTGACACTCCTTTTTGGCCTCTGTGGTCGCATTGGCCGTGAGCACCAGAAAGGGTAGGGTG